>OLSF01000003.1_pt1 | contig 376575 bp, 376 predicted proteins | sample 1672301 | NCBI WGS metagenome assembly OLSF01 (sample SAMEA3136669, study PRJEB25190) | human gut metagenome | biome: human gut; feature: human-associated habitat; material: faeces | place: Austria | collected 2013
ATCTACTCCCTGCAACCCCCGATAATTGTGTGGAGTTCAAAGAAGTTATCATAACGAACTTTGTTATGAATTAACAAGTATGAGCAATAATTAACGCTTACTGATATAATAATCATCGGGGCGTTATTATGGTAAAGATCAATTTGTCCACAATATTAGGTAAGTATCGTATGTCGCAAGCGGAACTTGCAAGAAAAACTGGTATTCGTCCTTCTACCATTTGTGATATCTACAATGAAATGTGTGACAGGATAAATTTAGAACACCTTGATAGAATTTGTGAAGTTCTTGAATGTGATATATCCGATATTCTTGAATATCAACCAAATAAAATCAAGAAAACCGGTAAATACCTTATCGTGGACAGAAAAAAGCATAATAAAAACACAAAACACCTTGCAGATGAGTGAAATCTCTGCAAGGTGTTTTTTATTTGTAGGAAACATTTCTGCAACAATATGCAAAAATGATTAATTCAATTTTTTCATTTAGTGCGAAAAGTTTTTTTAATTTGTGCGAAAAGCGACAACACTCATTATTGTTATGATAATGAACAAACACAACATAAAAACATCCTTACAGATTTTTAATTTCATTATATCTGCAAGGATGTTATTTTTTTGGTTTATTATGTAGTACAGAGCAAAAAATTATTTAGAAAGGAAGTAATCCATCATTGTGAAACCTTTTTCAATATAGTTGCCTGTCTTTTTAGCCTCTTCTTCACAGAATTTGCTTACGCCGCTGTCAACTTCGTTTTTGCTGTCATAGATAAGATAAGGAACAGGATTTGAAGTGTGTGTGCGGATAGAAAGAGGTGTGGGATGATCGGGACATACGAGAACGGCAAAATCATCAAAAGTTCTGAGAAAATCGGTTACAGGCTTGAGAATATGCTCATCAATGAGTTCAATAGCCTTTACTTTATTTTCAATCTCTCCTCTGTGACCGCATTCATCGGGAGCTTCAACATGGATATATACAAAGTCCGCACCGTTTTTGAATTCATCAATTGCGGCTTTGCACTTTCCGTCAAAGTTTGTGTCAATATAGCCTGTTGCACCCTCGACATCAACACTCTTCATTCCGGCACAAATTGCAATACCTTTGAGAAGGTCAACAGCAGAAATCATACTGCCCTTTTTGCCGAACTTGCCGAAGAAGCTGTCAAGAGCGGGTTTTGTACCCTCGCCCCAGAGCCAAATTGAGTTAGCGGGACGAAGTCCTTTTTCAACTCTTGCCTTGTTTACAGGATGATCTTTGAGCAAATCATAGCTTTTCTTCATCAAATCATAGAGAGCGGCAGTATCGTCACCCTTTGGAATGTATTCTTTAATTACACGACCTGAGATATCGTGAGGAGGTGTGAGTTCGCCCGGATGAGGATTGCCGTTTTTCCATACAAGACAATGACGGTATGCAACACCCGAATAGAACTTGAAAATATCGTTGCCGAGCTTTTCCTCAACATAATTGATAAGCTCTCTTGCCTCTTCTGTTGAAATATCACCTGCACAATAGTCAACCATAGACTTGTCCTCGAAGTTTTCTTCATCGGACAGAGTTACAAGGTTACATCTTAATGTTACATCGGTGTCTTTAAGGTCAATACCGATACTTGCCGCCTCAAGTGGAGAGCGACCGCTGTAGTAAACAGCAGGCTCATAACCGAGAACCGAAAGGTTTGCAACATCGCTGCCGGGTTTGAGTCCTTCGGCAACGGTTTTAACCATTCCGACCTCGCCCTTTGAGGCAAGGTAATCCATGCAAGGCTTAACAGCCTTTGCCATAGGAGTTGAATTATCAAGCTGTGCGTTTGGCTCATCAGCCATACCGTCACAGAGCATTACTAAATACTTCATACTAATTCATAGCCTTTCCGTATAATATGAAATTTATTTCTGAAGTGTGCCAAGACTTGCACACTTTAAATACGCGTTGATAAAGCCGTCAAGATCGCCGTCCATAACAGCCTGAATGTTACCTGTTTCAAAGCCTGTTCTGTGGTCTTTTACCATTGTATACGGCATAAATACATAGCTTCGGATCTGTGAACCCCAGGTAATTTCCTTTTGAACGCCCTTGATGTCCTCAATCTTTTCAAGATGCTCACGCTCTTTGATTTCAACGAGCTTTGAAATAAGCATATTCATAGCAACATCACGGTTCTGATACTGACTGCGCTCAACCTGACTGGCAACAACAATACCTGTAGGAATATGAGTAAGACGAACAGCAGATGAAGTCTTGTTGACCTTCTGACCGCCTGCACCGCTGGCACGGTAAACATCCATTTTGATATCTTCGGGCGGAATGTGAACTTCTGTATCTTTTGCAATTTCCGGCATAACCTCAAGAGATGAAAAGCTTGTGTGTCTTCTGCCTGCCGAGTCAAACGGAGATACACGAACAAGACGGTGAACGCCTGCCTCGCTCTTTAAGTAGCCGTAAGCATTTTCACCTTCAACAAGAAGCACGGCACTTTTAAGTCCTGCCTCATCGCCGTCGAGGTAGTCAACTTCTTTAACCTTAAAACCGTGAGCCTCTGCCCAACGGGTGTACATTCTGTAAAGCATTTCTGCCCAGTCCTGAGCCTCTGTTCCGCCAGAACCTGCGTGAAATGTAAGAATTGCGTTATTTTTATCATATTCGCCTGTGAGCAAAGTCTGCAAACGCTGTTTTTCAAGATTTTCCTTGACAGCCTCAACTTCGCTTTCTGCCTCTTCAAGAAGAGATTCGTCCTCTTCCTCATTTGCAAGTTCAATCAAAGCGTGAGTATCTTCGTATTTGGCAACAAGACCTTCGTAAGCCTCAACCTTGCCCTTTAAAGAGCCCGTACGCTGTAAAACCTTTTGTGATTTTTCCACATCGTCCCAAAATCCCGGCTCGGTTGCCTTGAGTTCAAGCTGTTGAATCTCCGAAAGCATGCCCTTCATACCGAGTGCATCGGACAAATCGTCTATTTCAGGCTTTAAAGCCTGAAGCTTTAAAAGTAATTCCTCAAACTGTACCATAAACATGTACCTTTCTGAATATAGTTTATCCTTTCACAATTTAATATTATAGCAAAAACATCCACAAAAGTAAAGAAAAACAGCTATTTTATTCATAAGTAAACTTATACACAAAAACAAGTTGCATTTATCAATACTATTTGTTATAATTAAAGTGTATAGGTACACCGTATCGTGTATCCTTTGGAGGTTTATAATGGAATTTACAGAATACAAATGTCCGGTATGTGACAAACAGTTCAAAAAGGGTGACGATATTGTAGTCTGCCCTGAATGCGGAGCACCGCATCACAGAGAATGTTATGAAAAAGAAGGTCATTGTCATTTTGCAGACAAACACGGTGCTGATTTTTCTTTTGAAAAGGAACAGCTTGAAGAGGCCGAACAACAGGCAGAGCAGGACGCTAAAGACGGTGTAGTTCTTTGCAAGCGCTGCGGAGCGGAAAATCCAAAAGAAATGTTCTATTGCTGCAACTGCGGCGCACCGCTTTACGGTGATGACAAAAACAATCCGAACTTTCAGCAGAATCAGAATAACGGTCAGCCAAACCCGAATTTCAATCAGAATCAGGGTATGCCGCCGTTCGGTGTTCCTTTTGGTCAGGCAAATCCGCAAATGGCTGCCGCTTTTGATCCTATGGCAGGAATGAAGAGCGACGAACCGCTTGTTGACGATATCACTGCAGGTGAAGCCGCAAAATTCATTGGTAAGAACACCCCTTATTATCTGAGGATTTTCAACTTTATCAATAAGTTTAAAAAGAGCAGATTCAATTTTTCCGCATTTATTTTATCGGGAATATATTTTCTGTACCGAAAAATGTACGGCTTAGGCGTATTGTTCTCAGCTCTCGTACTCGGTTCAATGGTAGGTTCTGCTTATATTTCATCGCTTCCCGCTTGGAAATCTATCTACACAGGCATAGTACAGGCTCAGCAATCCGGACAGGTGCTTTCGCTTGGTAATTCTTTCGGACTTTCACCGACTGAGTTTTTACTGTTTCTCTCTCCTCTGCTTGCAAATGCGGTTTCACTTATAGTAATGGTTATCAGCGGTTTAATTGCAAATAAATGTTACTACAATCACTCTGTTAAGAAAATTAAAAAGATAAAAAGTACAACAAATAAAGAGCTTTTGAATGAGGCACTCGAAACAAAAGGCGGAGTAAATCTCCCGATTGCTGTTTCTGTAGCTTTTGCTTTCCTTGTTGTCAATTATCTGCCGATGTTCTTAATGTAAACGACAGAAACACCGTAATAAATGTATAGAAACATAATAAGTAAGAAAATTTAATGAGAAAGAAGGAATATTATGCGTATAACAAAGGCGGTTATCCCGGCGGCGGGACTCGGTACAAGAGTTCTTCCCGCAACAAAAAATATGCCGAAAGAAATGTATCCTATCGTTGACAAGCCAACTATTCAGTTCATAGTTGAGGAGGCTGTTGCGGCAGGAATTACAGATATTCTCATCATCACAAACCGTGGCAAAGGACTTATGGAGGATCATTTTGACGCTTCTCCCGAACTTGAAAGTCTGCTTGAAAAGAGCGGCAAAACAGAATTTCTTGAAACGGTCAGAAATATTTCAAACCTTGCAAACATTTCTTTTATCAGACAGAAAGAAATGAAAGGCCTTGGACATGCCGTTCTCAAAGCAAAATCTTTTGTAGGCAATGAACCTTTTGCCGTTATGTACGGTGACGGCGTTATTACAGGCAAGGTTCCTGCAATCAAACAGCTCATCGATCATTACGGTGAATACGGTGAAGGAGTTGTAGGTGTTAAAAAGGTTGACGCCAAAGACATTCACAAGTACGGTTCGCTCAAAGTTGAACATATGCATGACAATATTTTTGCCTGTACGGACATGAAGGAAAAGCCACAGACTCCCGAAGAAGTTCTTTCACTTTATTCGATTCTTGACAGATGCGTGCTCCCGGCTGAAATTTTTGAAATTCTCGAAAATACAAAGCCCGGAATCGGCGGAGAAATTCAGCTTACAGACGCAATGAGAGAGATTGCAATAACAAAAGGAATGACAGCCGTTGAGTTTGAGGGAAAGAGATACGATATGGGCAATAAATTCGGAATCTTGCAGGCTCAGATAGAAATTGGGCTTGAACACCCTGAAACAAAAGATTTATTGAAGGATTACATAAAAAATCTTGCAAAAACTTTGTAAAAAGGTATTGCAATTTTCAGAAAAGTGCAGTATAATGTGCTGCAGTTAAATATTGGATTCAAAAAAACAAGGAGGATTTCACATCATATCAGTGCGAAATCCTCTTTTTGCTTTTAAGAACTATTTTAATTCTTTGTTATTCAATTGTTATTTCATAAGGGCAACAGTTTTCATATATATAGTATGATTTGAATCCGGCTTTAAAAGCAAGCTCTATCCCCTTTTCAATATCTCTGCCGACATCATTTATATTATGTGCGTCACTTCCGAGGGTTATGTACTTACCTCCAAGGTCGTGATAGCGTTTAATTTCATCAAATGCAGGGAGAGTTTCACCGAGTCCCTTGAACAGTCCCGAAACATTAATTTCAAGAGCCTTATCCTTTTTAATAAGTTTTTCGTAGATAAGGTCAATCTTATCTCTGTACGGTGAAAGACTCGGAATAACGCCCGTGTCACGCTTAATATATCTCAACGGATATGTAAGATGTGCAAGAGTACAAAAGCTGTCAAAAGAGGCGGTTTCGAGAAGTTCATCAAAGTACATATCGAGAATTATATGTGCATCTTCTTTTTTGAAATCCATATAATAAAAATCCGGTCTGTTTCTCAGGTTATGCACGGATGCGATTATTATGTCAAAATCTCCAAAACAAAGTGCTTTTTTTGTACATTCGTCATTGTGCATTGGCTCACCGAGTTCAATGCCTCTCAGTATTTTGATTTTCCCCTTGTATCTATCTTTCAAAATCGAAGTTTCATAATTCGATTTTGGAATTAATTTGCTGAAATCTCCGTACTCACTTTCAGAGCCGAGCAAAATCTCGGGAGCTTCGCAGTGGTCGGTGATTGCAAGTGCAAAAAGTCCCTTATTACAGGCACTGTTGCACATTTCTTCAACTGTATTTTCAGCATCAAAAGAGTTGCTTGAATGGGTATGAATATCACATATTTTCATTAGTAAAACACCTCACAAAAAAGATGATAACATATGAAAAAAATTTTTTCAATATTGCACTTTACTTTATTAAAAATTAGTTATATAATATGCACAAATAAAGAAAAGCAGTTTTATGCAGAATCCCAACGAAAATCTGCATAAACAGGAGGTAAAAAATGAAGGCAGTTATCACAGTAATCGGTAAAGACAGCGTTGGAATCCTTGCAAAAGTTTCAGAGGCCTGTTCAAAGGCTGATGTTAATATCGTGGAAGTAACACAGAGTGTTCTTCAGGATATGTTTGCTATGATTATGCTTGTTGAAATTGACAAATCCAACATCGGATTTGAGCAGCTCCGTACAAACCTCAAAGCAGTCGGAGAATCAACAAATACAAAGGTTCATGTTATGCACGAGGACATCTTTAACAGCATGCACAGAATTTGATCAGTGCTACCGAATTGAAAGGATATACATAATATGTTAGAAACAAGAGATATACTTGAAACCATAAATATGATAGACAATGAAAACCTTGATGTAAGAACAATTACAATGGGTATTTCATTGCTTGACTGCATTGACGAGGACATTGATAAGGCTTGCACAAAGGTTTATGACAAAATCTGTCGAAATGCAAAAGACCTTGTTAAAACAGGTGAAGACATCCAGAAGGAATTTGGTATTCCGATTATACATAAAAGAATTTCAGTTACCCCTATCGGTATGGTAGCCGCTCCGTGCCAGAGCAAGAATGTTGTCAAGTTTGCCCACACTCTTGACAAAGCCGCAAAGGAACTCGGCGTAAACTTCATCGGCGGTTATTCCGCTCTTGTTCAGAAGGGTTTTGCAAGCGGTGACTACGCTCTTATCGAGAGTATTCCACAGGCCTTGAGCGAAACCGATTTCGTTTGTTCATCCGTAAATATCGGTTCTACAAAAGCCGGCATCAATATGGATGCTGTTAAGATGATGGGCAAGGTCGTTAAGCAGGCTGCAGAAGTTACAGCCGACAGAAACTGCATCGGTGCCGCAAAGCTCGTTGTATTCTGTAACGCTCCCGAAGACAACCCATTTATGGCGGGTGCTTTCCACGGTGTCGGTGAAGCCGATACTGTTATCAATGTCGGTGTATCGGGTCCCGGCGTTGTAAGAGCCGCTCTTGCAAAAGACGGTGCCGGAAAAGACATCACGGAAATTGCAGATATGGTTAAGAAAACTGCATTCAAAATCACCCGTATGGGACAGCTTGTTGCAAGAGAAGCAAGCAAGCGACTTTGTGTTCCCTTTGGTATTGTTGACCTTTCACTTGCCCCGACACCTGCTGTCGGTGACAGTGTTGCATATATTCTTGAGGAGATGGGACTTGAAGTGTGCGGATGCCACGGTACAACCGCTGCACTCGCACTTCTTAATGACGCTGTTAAAAAAGGCGGCGTTATGGCTTCTTCCCATGTCGGCGGTCTGAGCGGTGCTTTTATCCCCGTTTCCGAGGATGCAGGTATGATTCATGCCGCTACTGAAGGTTACCTTGATATTACAAAACTTGAATCAATGACAGCCGTATGTTCGGTTGGTCTTGACATGATTGTAGTACCCGGTGACATCACTCCCGAGGTTATCTCTGCAATCATTGCAGATGAGGCTGCAATTGGTATGGTAAATACCAAAACAACTGCGGTAAGACTTATTCCGGCTATCGGAAAAAGTGCAGGCGAAGAACTTAATTTCGGCGGACTGCTCGGCAGAGGTCCCGTTATGCCTGTAAGGAAAGGTTCACCGGAGGCATTTATTAAGCGTGGCGGAAGAATTCCGGCTCCGCTTCAGGCGCTTAAAAACTGATTTTTCACGGGGGTGGTTTTATGGAGAATATGATTAAAAAAATCGTTGATGCCGACAACGAAGCCAAAGCCATGGAAAAGGATACTCTTGAAGAAAAAGAGGAACTTTCCAAAACCATTGAAGCCGAAACGAAGAAGATTTATGACGACTTCATGGCAAAAGCTGAAGAGGTTGTGAAACGCAACGACATTCAGGAAGCAAAGAAAGCCGAACAGCAATGGGAGGAAATTCAGGGCAAGCACAATTCAGTGCATATCAAGCTTGACTCTGATTTTAAACTCAACTGTGACAAGTGGGTTGACGAAATCGTCAAAAGAACGGTTGCACAGTAACATTCCATTTACTGTTTACAAGGAGGTGTATGCGGATAATGTCAAAAACTTCGTTTGCAGTTCTGACAAAAGCAAGGTCAAAGTTCGGCAACAGACTTACCGAAAAGGATTACCAGAGTTTGCTTGCATGCCAGAGCGTCGGAGAGATTATGTCGTATCTTAAAAATAATACGCATTACTCCAAGGCTCTGACGGATGTCAGTGAGCGTGAAATTCACAGAGGACGGCTTGAGGCTCTTTTGAGGCAAAACCTTTTCTATGAATTTGACTCTTTGTGCAGATACGATTCGAGCGTAAGCTCGGGTTTGTCATCGTACATTATCTCGACATTAGAGGTTGAGCAGATTATAAGATTCCTTATCCTGCTCAGTTCAAACTCGACTGACAAGTTCATCTATCAATTCCCGGGGTATATTTCAAAACATACGGAAATAGATGTTAACAAGCTTGCCAACGCAAAAAATTATGAAGAGTTTCTGAACGCCACACAGTCCTCCCAATTCTACGATATTCTCAAGCAATTTTCTCCAGATGAGAAAAATCGACTTCCAATATCGGACATTGAGAACAAGCTGTATAACTTGGTGTTCGGAAAACTGACAAAACTGATTAAAGCTACAACAAAAGGACAGGAAAAGCACGAGCTTATCAATTTTTTCTTTACGATTAACGATTATAATATTTTCTCGAGAATTCTGAGATTGAAAAAGTATTATAAGCTTTCTCCCGATGATATCAAAGCAAACCTCTTGCTTAATTACACAAATCTCAGCGAAAAGACCATTGACATGATGTGTAAGGCGGAATCTTCGGGCGAGATATTCTCAATTATGCAGAATACGCATAACGGAAGATTGATTGATAAAATCGGATATGTTTATGCAAGCGATATTTCACCGAGAGTAAAATACAGGCTTGCAAGGAAAAATATGCACTTTTCCAACAACCCTTCGGTTGTAATGATTTCATATATTTTTGTTGCCGAAACAGAGCTGATGAATATTGTCACTCTGATTGAGGGCACAAGATATGAACTTGACAATAAACTTACGCAGTCATTGCTTATTAAATAAAAAATGTGATGACTGTTAAGAAGAGGTGATTAAAATTTGGCTGTTTCAACCATGCAGGCCGTAAGCATTATCGGGCTTACAAGGGATATTGATAATGTAATATCGGTACTTGGTGAATCAGGTGTGTTCCATCCCGATGATGTTTCATCCTTTTACAGCAACACAAAGGATTTTACGCATCTGCAATCAAAAAACATCTATGCTGAACCTCTTAACACTCTTAAGGCAACATTAAGTCTTACAAAACGCAAGTTTAATCTTGTTGATGTAAGTGACTTTAATCCGACCTTTAAAGAAATTGAACTGTTTACAAATCAAATAAACAGCGACATTGAAGTTCTTGCAGATGACAGGCTGTTTGTTGAAGAACAGCTGATGCAGGCAAAGGAAAATCTTGTTGAAACCACACACTTTGTCGGACTTGGGGTTGAAATTGAAAAGGTTTTAACCTTAAAGTATATCAGTTCACGCTTTGGCAGACTGCCTAAGGAAAGCTTTGAAAAGCTTTCAGCCTATAAAGATAATCCTTATGTAGATTTTATTGTCTGTACCGAAGACAAATCACACTATTGGGGTGTTTATTTTGCTCCGATTGATAAAACCGAGGAAATTGACAGAATCTTTTCGGGATTATATTTTGAAAAATGCGATGTTCTCGGAATTAATGACACACCGAGAATTCATCTGAAAAAACTTGAGAGTCTTATCCCCCATCTTGAGGAAAAGCTTAAAGAAGCTCAGAAGCGAGTTGACGATTATGTTAACAAGTATGAGGTTAGAATCTGTAAATATCTTTCTAAGCTTGAAGAGCTTAATCTTTATGCCAAAATCCGCACAAAAGCATTGCAATACAGCAAAAGCTTTATCATTGTAGGTTGGGTTCCTACAGAGGATGCTAAGCCTCTCAGACGCAGACTCAAAAAAATTGCCAGCGTCAATGTAGATTTTTCAGACGGCAAGACGGAGATTGCAAAATCGCCGCCTGTCAAACTCAAAAACTGTTTCCTTGCAAAACCGTTTGAATTTTACACAGAGATGTACGGTGTTCCGAAATATAACGAAATTGATCCGTCACTCTTTATCGCTATCACTTATGTCATTATATTCGGCATAATGTTTGCTGACCTCGGTCAGGGCATTTGTGTATCAATTGTCGGTGCGCTTATGTGGAAACTCAGGAAAATGAAAATCGGTAAGATTCTTGTGCCGTGCGGAATTTCTTCTGCGATATTCGGCTGTGTGTTCGGAAGTGTGTTCGGATTTGAGCATGTGCTTGATCCTCTTTACAAGGCACTCTTCGGACTTGATGAAAAACCGATTGAAGTAATGTCATCAGGCTCAATTGTAATGATTCTTCTTGCGGCTGTTGCAATAGGTATTTCGCTTGTTGTGGTTGCTATGGGACTTAATATTTACAGTTCCTTCAAGCAGGGAGATGTGGGAAGAGCCTTGTTCGGATCAAGCGGTTGCGCAGGTCTTGTATTCTACTGTTCAATTATTTTCGGTGTTGCAGGACAGCTCGTATTGGGTCTGCAGGTATTTTCCCTTGCATACATTCTTTGTCTTATCGTTCTCCCCTATCTGCTCATCTTTTTCGGTGAGCCTCTCGGACTTCTTATCGCCGGTGAAAAAGACTGGCAGCCCGAAAGCTGGGGCGGATATATTCTTGAGCATGCTATCGAGTCAATCGAATTTTTGCTTGAATATGTTACAAACACGGTAAGCTTTTTAAGAGTCGGTGCATTCGTTCTTGTACACGCAGGTATGATGACAGTTGTTTTCGTGCTTGCCCAAACAGCTCCCGCCGTTGCATACTGGCCCGTAGTTGTTTTAGGTAATGTTTTTGTAATGGTTCTTGAGGCGCTTCTTGTTGCAATTCAGGTGTTAAGACTTGAATATTACGAGATGTTCAGCCGTTTCTATTCCGGTGAAGGCAGACCTTACGAACCTGTTAAATTAAATATTGATTGATAATTTTTTGGAGGTATTATTATGTTATTCAATTTAATTATGTTAGCTGTTCCGGTAGTATTCCTTTGTGCGTCTGCAATTCTTGCAGTAAAGGCTTTTGAACACGGCAAGAACAGAAAGAAAACAGTTCTTACTCAGATTTGCTCATTCGCTGCTGTATTTGCATTCTGCATGGTATGCCCTATCGTAGCAAGTGCTGCTACAGGTGATGCCGCTGCAGCTACATCGGGTATGGCTGACGGTCTTGCATATATCGGTGCCGCTCTTGCAACAGGTCTTTCATGTATCGGCGGCGGTATTGCCGTTGGTAACGCTGCTCCTGCCGCTATCGGTGCTACAAGTGAAGATCCTAAGGCATTCGGTAAAGCAATCATCTTCGTTGTACTTGGTGAAGGTATCGCTATTTACGGTATGCTCGTTTCAATTCTTCTTATCTTTGCAAGATAATTTAAGCGATTTAAGTTTCGTTAAGGATTGATTATTATGAAATTTTTTCTTATAAGTGATAATGTCGATACCAAAATGGGTATGAGATTTGCAGGTATTGAAGGCGTAGTTGTTCATCAGGAGGATGAGGTACGCAGTGAGCTTGAAAAGGCTGTGAACAGGGATGATATTGCAGTTATTCTTATTACGGAAACACTTGTTTCGCTCTGTCCCGACCTTATTTATGACCTCAAGCTTAACCGCAAACAGCCGCTTATTGTTGAAATTCCCGACCGTCACGGTAACGGAAGAACCAAGGACAGTATTACAAAATATGTTCAGGACGCAATCGGCGTAAAGCTGTAATTATCACATATCTGAATTTATTCAGGGAGGTTATTTTTAATGGAAAACTCCAAAAACAAAACAGATAACTTTCTGAAAGCCATTAAAAAATATGCTGATGAACAAAGAAGTGCCATGCAGACAGAGGTTGCTCAGCTTAAAGAAGAAAAGCTGAAAGAGGCAACCGAAAAAGGCAGACATGACAGCGAAAAGTATATCAAGGACAAACTTGAAGAATCAAGAAACAGGCAGACTGGTATTCTTGCAAAGAAAATTCAGGAAGGTCAGAAAAAACTGTTTCTCGAGAGAGCTGAAATGACTGAAAGCGTATTTAAAAAGGCTGAAGAAAAGCTTGTTGAATACACAAAAACATCAGATTACTCAAACAGCCTTGTAAAAAGTGCAAAGGAAGTTGCTAAGCTTTTTGCAGACAACGACTGTGTTGTTTATGTCAACGAAAGAGATATGAAGAACTCAGACAAAATCAAGGCAGTTTTTGCAGGAAGCACCGAGGTTGTTGCCGACAAGTCAATTAAAATCGGCGGAATCAAAGGCTTTTGCAAGGCAATGAATATTGTTGCCGATGAAACTCTTGACAGCAAGCTCTATGCACAGAAAGAATGGTTTATAGAAAATTCCGGACTGAGTGTGCTTTAATCTTGCTGACTGTTAATTTCTTTTGAAAGAGATGGTAATAATATGGAAAACAACAATGTTATATATGGAATAAACGGACCTGTTGTTACCGTAAAAAATACCGACAGCTTTGAGATGATGGAAATGGTTCATGTAGGCAAGCAAAAGCTTGTCGGTGAAATCATCGGTATTACAGACGACATCACAACTATTCAGGTTTATGAGGAAACAACAGGACTTAAACCGGGCGATCCCGTTGAGGGTACCGGTGCTCCTATGAATGTTCTTCTCGGCCCCGGTATTATTGATAACATCTTTGACGGTATCGAAAGACCGCTGAAGGCTATTGAAGAAGAAGCAGGTGCGTTTATTAACCGTGGTTCTTCGGTTTCTGCTCTTGATGACAAGAAGCTGTGGAATGTTACAATGAAGGTTAAAGTCGGTGACAAGCTTAAAGGCGGTCAGATTTACGCTACTCTCCCCGAAACTCCTATCATTGAACACAGACTTATGGTTCCGCCTGAGCTTTCGGGTGAAGTAGTAAAGGTTAATCCTAACGGCGACTACAAGCTCTTTGATACAGTTGTTGTAATCAAGGATGACGAAGGCGTTGAGCACAACCTTACCCTTTGTCAGCAGTGGCCAATCAGAACTTCCCGTCCTGTTAAGGAAAGACTTACATCATCTGTTCCGCTTATCACGGGTCAGAGAGTTATTGATACTCTCTTCCCTATTGCAAAGGGCGGTACAGCAGCTATTCCGGGCGGTTTCGGTACAGGTAAAACAATGACTCAGCACCAGCTTGCAAAATGGTGCGACGCCGATATCATCATCTATGTCGGTTGCGGTGAGCGTGGTAACGAGATGAGCCAAGTTCTTGAGGAATTCTCAGAGCTTATTGACCCAAAGTCACAGCGTCCTATGACCGACAGAACCGTACTTATCGCCAACACATCAAATATGCCTGTTGCGGCTCGTGAGGCTTCAATTTACACAGGTATTACTCTTGGCGAATATTACAGAGATATGGGTTATCATGTTGCCATGATGGCTGACTCAACATCCCGTTGGGCTGAGGCTCTCCGTGAGATTTCAGGCCGACTTGAAGAAATGCCTGCCGAAGAAGGTTTCCCTGCGTACCTTCCTTCAAGACTTGCCGAGTTCTATGAGCGTGGCGGTCGTGCCGAGGTTCTCAGCGGCGGCGAAGGTTCTGTAACGCTTATCGGTGCGGTTTCTCCGCAGGGTTCAGACTTCTCTGAGCCTGTAACACAGAACACAAAGCGTTTTACAAGATGTTTCTGGGCTCTTGATAAGGCTCTTGCTTATTCAAGACATTATCCCGCAATTAACTGGATGGACAGCTACAGCGAGTATTTTAACGACCTTGATCCGTGGTTCAGAGAAAATCTTGGTGAGGATTTTATTGAATACAGAAACAGAATAAGCGCACTTTTACAGGAAGAAAGTTCACTTATGGAAATCGTAAAGCTTATCGGTTCGGATGTACTCCCCGATGACCAGAAACTTGTAATTGAAACAGCAAGAGTAATTCGTGTCGGTTTCTTACAACAAAACGCTTTCCATGCCGATGATACTTATGTTCCGCTTGAAAAGCAAAAGCTTATGATGAAAACCATTCTTCATCTTCATGCCAAAGCTAAGGATATAGTTGCTCAGAATATTCCGCTTTCCAAGATTCTTAACCTTGGTCTGTTTGATAAGCTTACAAAGATGAAGTATGATATTCCTAACAGCAAGCCTGAAATGTTTGATGATTACATTAAGGAAATTGACGAAAAGCTTGCTGCAATTTCTTAATAAGGAGGGAACGCAATAATGATTATAGATTATGTAGGCGTTAAAGAAATTAACGGCTCTCTTATAGTTATGGACGGTGTTAAGGGCGTTTCCAACGAGGAAATTGTTGACATTCGTCTTGATAACGGTACAATGCGTCAGGGTCGTGTCGTTCAGATTGAGGGCGAAAGAATAGTTGTTCAGGTTTTTGAGGGTACAAGAAGAATCAGCCTTAAAAACACAAGAACAAGACTTACAGGTCATCCTATGGAGATGCCTCTTTCCCCTGAAATTATCGGCCGTGTACTTGACGGTGCGGGCAAACCTATTGACGGACTCGGAGATATTTTCCCTGTTAAAAAGGCTAATATCAACGGTACTCCTATCAACCCTGTTTCCCGTGTTTATCCTAAAAACTACATCAACACAGGTATTTCAACCATTGATACGCTTATGACTCTTATCAGAGGTCAGAAGCTGCCTATCTTCTCCGGCTCAGGTATGAAACATAATGACCTTGCCGTTCAGATTGTAAGACAGGCTAAAATCAGCGGCGCAAACAGCTCTAACTTCGGTGTTGTATTTGCCGCAATGGGTGTTCAAAAAGATGTTGCAGAATACTTTAAGAAGAGCTTTGAAGAAAGCGGCGTACTTTCAAGAGTTGTAATGCTTTTGAACCTTTCAAACGATCCTATCATTGAAAGAACTCTTACACCGAGATGTGCTCTTACAATTGCTGAATATCTTGCATTTGAGCTTGATATGCACATTCTCGTTATTATGACCGATATGACATCTTATGCCGAGGCTCTTCGTGAGTTCTCGTCATCAAAGGGTGAAATTCCAGGCAGAAAGGGTTACCCCGGCTATCTTTATTCTGACCTTGCATCACTTTATGAGCGTGCAGGTATGATTAAAGGTCACAACGGTTCTGTTACACAGATTCCGATTTTGACAATGCCTAACGACGATATTACTCATCCTATCCCCGACCTTACAGGTTACATTACAGAGGGACAGATTGTTCTAGACCGTTCACTTCAGGGACAGGGATTGTATCCGCCTGTTAATGTTCTTCCTTCCCTTTCCCGTCTTATGAAGGACGGTATCGGTGAGGGTTATACAAGAGCCGATCACCAGCCTCTTGCAAACCAGCTTTTCGCTTCTTATGCAAAGGTAATTGACGCAAGATCGCTTGCATCTGTTATCGGTGAAGAGGAGCTTTCTCCTACTGATAAGAAGTACATTGAGTTTGGCAGATTGTTTGAATCAAAGTTCGTTAATCAGGGCTTTAATGAAAACAGAAGTATTGAACAGAGTCTTGACCTTGGTTGGGAATTGCTTTCAACATTGCCGAGAGCAGAACTTGACCGTGTTGACGATGCTTTACTTGATCAGTACTATAAGGGTGACAAATAATCGTTTGAAGAAAGGAGTGTGAGCATTTATGGCAGTACAGACAGTACCTACCAAGGGTAATCTTATGAATACTAAGAAATCCCTTGCACTCGCCAAAAACGGCTATGAACTGTTGGACAGAAAGCGTAACATTCTCATCAGAGAAATGATGACGCTTATCGACCATGCAAACGCAATCCAGCAGAAAATTGATGACGCTTATGCAGAGGCTTACACAGCACTTCAAACGGCAAATGTTACCAACGGCTTTTGTGAAGATATTTCTAACGCTATTCCCTATGAGAACGGCTTGAAGCTTGATTCAAGAAGTGTTATGGGTGTTGAAATTCCGATTCTCACTATTGAGGAACGAGAGGACCATCACTACCTACACTACGGTCTGCGCACAACAAATTCGGCAATTGATAAGGTTTATACAAAATTTACCGAAGTTAAAAATCTTACAGTTGAGCTTGCCGAGATTGAGAACAGCGTTTACCGCCTTGCCGATTCAATCAAGAAAACTCAGAAGAGAGCAAACGCTCTCAAGAACATTATGATTCCACGTTTTGAGGAAACAGTTAAGTTCATTTCCGACGCACTTGACGAAAAGGATCGTGAGGAATTCAGCCGACTCAAGGTAATCAAGAAGAAAAAGCAAAAAGATGCTGCTTTGAAAAAAGCTAAAGAATTAAGTGCTGAAAGCGCATAAATTATCAGCCCGACCGTAATTTGGTCGGGCTGTTTTAATGCAAATACAGAAATAAAAAACGGGTTGACAAGTTTTCAGCAAGTCAATCCGTTTTTTGTTTTTGATTTTTTTATCACTTACGGTCAAGTTTTCTTCCGTGCATTTTCTCTTTTGTCTTTGTACCCTTTACTTTGAAGATAATCAGGTATCCTGCAAGAAGTGCAAGGAATGTTGTCTGAGTATAGAACAAGGCGTAATCTCCGCTTGAAAAGCCCTTGCCGTGCTTTACGGGCTTGTCCTCGGGCTTTTCTGTGGGAATAGGCTCAATGCCGTCATAATTGTCCGAAATCACCGCCTCATCGGGCGAAGACACCGCAGATACACTTACACAAAAGGCTGATGAAAAAGTCATCAGAACAGCCATTAACAAGGTAATTATAAATTTAGTCTTTTTCATGATATTTCCCTTTGTAAAAATTAAGATTTAAAATAACTACAGTTAATTGTATCACAAGAGAAATATATATGCAACTGCTCTTTATTCTTCTGTCCAAACCTCTTTTGCCATATTGAAAGCTGCCCAAGCTTTTGACCATCCTGCATAGAATGCGGAATGAGTGATGATTTCTGCAATTTCTTCCTTTGTAATGCCGTTGTTTTTGGCTGACATAAGATGATACTTAAAAGAAGAATCTACAAGTCCCTGTGACATAAGTGCAACAACTGTAACAAGTGAACGGTCACGAAGTGAAAGTTTGTCTTCCCTACTCCACACTTCACCGAAAAGCACATCGTCATTAATTTCTGCAAATTTCGGTGCAAACTCACCGAGTTTATCTCTTCCTGCTGTCTGTTTTACCATTGATATTCACTCCTAAAATTCGTTTATAAAATAGTTATTTTAAAATTATTTAAATCAAAGCGACTGCATCTTCTGCAATCTGTTCGGGTGTGAGGCGGTTTTCTTTGAGGACATCGGCAGGATTATATCTGTCAAGGAATTCCTTTTTAAGACCGAAATTGATAACCTTTACATCTGACGGACCGTAGAAACGGGCAATCTTCTCACCAAAACCTCCGTCAAGCACTCCGTCTTCAAGTGTTACAACAACATCATGGTCTTTCTTGAGGCTTTCAAGAAGTTCTGTGTCAGCGCCTGTAATGTAGTAAGGATTGATAAGAGTAGGCGCTGTGCCTGTTTTTTCTTCAATAAGCTTTGCAGCCTGTTCGCCCATTCCATAGAATGAACCGAGTGCGATTACGGCAATCTTACCGCCCTGCTGAGCAACTTCATATTTATTAAGTTCTGCAAAATTCTTTGTGCAAGGCTTGCCTGTTGAAACAAGTTCTGCAACAGGAACACGAATTGCAACAGGGTAATCTGTCTGCTCAATGCTCCAGTCGAGGACTGCAAGGTAATCTTCCTTAGTTGTCGGAGCGATATAAACAAGGTTAGGAATGTTTGAAATCATGGGAATATCAAAAATTCCGAGATGCGTAACATCTGTCATACCGTTTACCGACGCAGTCTGAACAAGGATTGTTGCAGGGTTTGAGTCAATGCACAAGTCCTGTGAAAGCTGATCGTAGGTTCTCTGGATAAATGAGCTGTAAACATTGAATACGGGCTTGCCGCCGTTCTTTGCGATAGCAGATGCCATTGCAACAGCTGTCTGTTCTGCGATGCCTACATCAAGAAACTGTCTGCCGAATGCTTTTCTCTCATCAGGAGTAAAGCCGTAAAGTGCGGGAGTACCGGCTGTAATCGCCACAACTGACTTGTCAGACTTCATCTTATTTCTAAGATAATCTGTTGTGATTGAGCTGTAGTCCTCCTCATCAGGGAAATTAACAGTAGTTTTGCCTGTTTCAATATCAAACGGCATACACCAATGCCAGCTTTCTTTGTCAGTTTCAGCAGGCTTATAACCTTTACCTTTAAGAGTGTTAATATGAACAACAACAGGATGATCAATATCTTTTACAGACTTAAAAGCCTTGATAAGCTCTTCAATATTGTTGCCGTCCTTGACATATACATAATCAAGCCCCATTGACTTGAAAAGGTTACATTCAGCCTTGCCGTCTGTGTCACGAAGAAGTTTGAGATTTTTATAAAGTCCACCGTGATTTTCTGCAATTGACATTTGGTTATCATTTGCTATAATAATCAGGTTTGAATCCATTTCACCGGCAACATTAAAACCTTCAAGAGCCTCACCACCGCTGATTGAGCCGTCACCGATAAGTGCAATAACATTGCCCTTGCCGTTTGTTACATCTCTGCCCCTTGCAAGTCCGCAGGCAAGGCTGACAGAGGTTGATGTATGACCGACAGTAAACATATCGTGTTCGCTCTCTATAGGGCTTGTATAGCCTGTTACATCATCGTAATGCTCCTGTGCAATATATGCCTCTTTTCTGCCTGTGAGGATTTTATGCGGATATGACTGGTGTGATACATCAAACACAAACTTGTCATGTGGTGAATCAAATACATAATGAATGGCAATTGTTGCCTCTACAATACCGAAATTCGGGCCGAAGTGACCGCCGTGAACACTTGCACGGTGAAGTAAAGCGTCACGCATCTCCGATGCAAGAGCGTTAAGTTCATCAATACTGAGTTTCTTAACATCCTGCGGTCCGTTTATTTTTTCAATATACATCGTAATCAGAGCTCCTTATCATATAAATTTTAAATATAAATCAGAGAAGTTTCTCTTTGGCTTTATTATACAGCCTAAAGCTAACTTTAGGTCAAGAGTATTTTTAAAAAATTTATCTTTTGCATTCTTTTTTATGTATATCGTTACAACGCAATAGCATAACCCTCGACAGATAACTATAATTGAAACAGGCACTTACATAATTGCAAGTGCCTGTTTCATGGCTGAGCCGGCGGGATTCGAACCCACGGGTGACGGAGTCAAAGTCCGTTGCCTTACCGCTTGGCGACGGCTCAGTATATATTCTACCTATATTGATTATTAAAAAAACAAGCCGCCAAAGAATTTCTTCAGCGGCTGTTGGTGACCCATCGGAGATTCGAACTCCGGACACCTTGATTAAAAGTCAAGTGCTCTGCCAACTGAGCTAATGAGTCAAATGGGGTGGAATGCCGGATTCGAACCGGCGGTCTCCAGTGCCACAAACTGGCGCGTTAACCAACTACGCTAATCCCACCATAAGTGGCGCGCCAAAAGGGACTCGAACCCCTGACCTACTGCTTAGAAGGCAGTTAGTCGAAGTGCCTACTTTTGGCTTAAACACTACATTTTTTGAATTCAAAATTTGAATTTGACAACAGTTTGACAACAGTTGTGACTTTGAAAATGTTGTCTGTTCTCAACTCAACAGTGACTATTATAACGGATGGAACGAATAAAGTCAAGAGTTTTTGAGAAAATTTATGGTAAAATTTTATGAAATTTCAAATTTTTCTTTCAAGTAAAATAAATTCTCGACCTTCGTTCGTTTCAATCCACTTCTCAAGGGAACTTTCTCTAACAACATACCTATTCCCCACCTTAATCGAAGGAAAGCCTTTTTGTCTAACCATTTTATATGCAGTGTTTTTACTGACACCAAAAATTTCCATAATATCCTTTGGAGTAAGCATTGGTTTCATATGAACACCTACCTAACTAATATTAAATTGTTATTATTTCTATTTACTTTTCAACCAATTTCAATACGCTTTTTAGCGTCGCTTTCTTGCCGTTCAACTTAAATTCATACCCATTTTTGTTCATGCTTTTAAGCTGGCTTTCCGTTGGCAAACAACTTGTATCACTACACATAAATTTGCCTTGTCCGTCTTTATAAACCTCAAACAACATTCAATCCATTCCTTTCTCTATCCTCTTTAATAGTATCCATTTTATCCTCTCGGTCAATGTAATCCACAATTAGTTGTACAGCTTTATCGTACCCCTTTTGGTTGCCTTTGATAATTTCATATGGGATATTCTTTTCGATTAGCATTGATTCAATTCGTGTACCTATATTATTTGCTTCAATTTCGGTTTGTAATCTGCCATTTGGATTATATTTTTTAACAGGCTTAACAAAGAAGTTTAAGTTATCAAAGAGAGAACTAAACGCTTCGGCGGTATCGTTTACACACTTTTCAATAGATTTTGAGGGGTAAAAACCACACTTTTCAAATGAGTTATAAATTTCGGTCAATAGGATTGGCGAGTCAGTTACAATTACTCTAACCTGATTTCTCAGTCTCCAAAATCTTTGTGAGTGCAAACCAAGTATATATAATTGGTTAGTTAAAGCAGTATCATTATGCTCCCATACTATATCTTTAGCCGTTTCAGTTGCAAGTTCCGTGTCAATACCCCTCATTTTCAACTGACTAAATATATAAGCAGCTCCTGTGGATTTACCACAGGAAGGCTGACCATAAAGATTAACTACAATCGTTTGTTTATTCATTTGACACACTCTCCTTATCATAAAAAGGATCATATTCCTTGGGGTCTGCTTTATTTGCCCATTCTACCCATTTGAGAACCTTGTCACGCAATTCATCGTCAAGTAAAAATGGTTCTCTTACTAATATCAAGTTTGGATTTTGTTTCATTATATTTGCGTTATCCACAATTTCTTCATAATCAACCGGATATAGCAGCATCTTTGAATAAACCTTATCTCCACGAGAATTTATTTTTCTTGTAAAAGTTGCCTCTGTAAATTTGAATCTTTCGGTGAAATGAGGGTTCATTTCCAAATTTCGTCTTGATATATAACCAATCGTCATTTTCGATGCCATTCACTTCTCTCCTTTTTTCTATCTTCAAGCCACTTATTATCAATGACATAAAAACCTACTACCAATCCACCTATAAGTAATATCCAAAAAATCCAAAAAACTATTATCTGCCATTCGGACTCAAGGCTTTCGATTGTATCTTCAATATTCTTATCATAATAAAAGTGAACATTAGAAATTGTATTATCTTTAAGTACAGCATATAATGTTCCTTTACATTCAGCAGGAGCAGCATAATACACATATCTTATATCTCCTGATGAATGCCACCAATCACCATCTATATATATCGTTTTTATTTCTCTTTCATTTGGTAAATGAATTGTATCATAAGGAAACTCAACACCAATAAAATCAATCTTTGTAGAACTTTTTGATTCTTCGCTAACATAATCCCAAGTATAATATTCTTCTGTTTCCGTATATGTTTCGGTTTTGCCTTTTGAGTTGGTTCTCGATTTTGTTACCGTTCTTGTGTGTCTTGTATATTTCTCTTTGACTTTCTTTATGTAGGAAAAGTCTCCCTCAATTTCGTTATAAGAAACTGTATCAATAGCTTTAAGTTTACCATATACGAAAGCATTACCTATATTTGTTCTCATACCGTGTTGAAACACATCTTTGTTATTGTCTATCTGCAATGCTGTATTGTATTCCTGATAATCATTCATTAAAGAATTACTTATTCCGGATGAAATCATAAAACCAAACACAAGCATTACAGAAATAATGACAATACTAAAGAGGACTTCACGCATGGTTACTAACCTCTTATCCATAGGTCAATCTCCGAAAAGATTTGTTGGTGCATCTTCCGACACATCATAATTTAAGTATGAATATTCAATCACCTCATAGCCAAGCATATCAAGAATATTACTATTCGGAAATTGCCTTATATACTGATTATAAGATTTAACAAACTTATTAAAATTACTTCGATAATTTGCAATCAAATTCTCTGTTGTTGTAAGTTCCGACATTAATTCTTTGTAGTTTTCATTGCTCTTTAATTCTGGATAAGCCTCTGCGACTGCGTTAATCATAGTCTGAATCTCGTTTACAGAATTATCAGACGATGTGCCTCTTGCCTCAACGACAGACATTAGGGTTTCGTATTCGTGTTTATCATACTGTTTAACACAATCAACAAGGTTAGGTATAAGGTCTGCTCTGCGCTTTTCCTGAACCTTAATGTCAGACTGCGCCGTACTGATTTGTTCCTCGTAAGAAATCGCCTTGTTTTTAACGCCATTGAAACCGAATACAAACATCATTGAAACGGCAACAATAATGGCAAGAATAATCAAACCAAGCTTTATATTTAATTTCTTTTTCGTTTTTTTCTGCATATATATATCTCCTATTCGCTCTATATTATTCTGGCTTTTTGTTGTGGGCTAAATTAACTTTTTCCATCTCTTCTGCATAAAAATGACTCACCGAAGGGATTGCGTTAAATTTATCCACAAAGGTATTCCAATTATTTTGAATCTCCCATTCGATAACTTTCCATAAGTTAGCAATTTCAGCGATATTCACTTCTTTATTGTCAATTTCTACAATTGTATTTCTTTGACCACAATCTGTCTCCCAAACCCAATACGATATCCAAGTCTCACCGTATTCATCAGGCTTAAGGTTTAAACCTTTTTCGAGACAGTCAATAAGTTCATCTTCCATAGTTACACCATGATATGCAAATGGCGATACATACTCTAAGACCAAATCACTATACTCATCGCCAAGATTCAAAATCTTATCTTCAAGTTCATGGATTCTTTGAATTTTGGCAAGGTATCTTTCAAAATCATTATATGTAATCACAGTTATTCCTCCTTACTGCTTGCCTGTTGAGCCAAAGCCGCCACGACTTTTTGTGTCAAGACATTCTACTTCTGTAAACTCAAAATCAGGCTGTTTCTGTGTGATGCGAAACTGACAAATTCTATCGTTTTTATGTATGGTTGTATCTCTCATTGCAATTACGGGCATACCCCATTGGTCGTTATCACCCGAATAAGAGTTGTCAATCACTCCCATGTGATTTGTCTGAATAATGCCATAATTCTTGTAAGTGCTACTTCTTGGTACAATGTGAGCTTCATAGCCAAACGGCAACTTCATTCCTACTCCGAGTGGAATAATGGCAAATTCGCCTTTATTAAGTGTGATATCTTTGGCTGATCTCAAATCAACCCAATCTCCGTTTGGAATTTGTTTAATCTTTTCGATGTCTGTAAAATATTTAATTTTAATTTCCATATTTGTTCTCCTTAATTATTTTTTATCGCTCATTACTTGACCAATTGCTGAAAGTAAAGTTGCTACTGCAGTCACAATAGAAAAACTCCATGCAATAATAAAGCATCCATCAGGTACTATAATTCCATTTGCGTTCAATAAATAAAGTGACATAAGGCAAATTACCATTCCCATATATTCGTTATCCTTTCCGTGTTAATCAATCACATCCACATAGTTATACAAAATATGCTTTTGCTTTTCTGAATCCGAACCAAATATAACATCAAGGTGATAATGTCCCATATACCAATGTTCATAATCCAACTTGTCGTCAATGTGCTGTAGGTATTCGGTTAAAGTGTCCGGACTGTACCCCTTATTGATACAACTGGCGATAAATTCGGTTGGAGCACAGTGCGTAATTACACAATCTACCTTCCAGTTATACTTATCAAGATTTGCCAATCCTTCCTGCATTTCAGCTTCATTGGGTAATTCTTCTTCCCACCAGTCAACATTCTTTGTGCGATACTGTATATCATGGCTTGATGCACCGCCCATTGTAAAAAATGTTTTGCCGTTAATTTCAAACACTTGTCCACGCATTAGATGATAAATATTATCTTCAATCTGATGCACCTTCCCACCCCACTTTTTAGTTATAGGGTAACGATTCAGTAAGGGGAATTTTTCATGGTTTCCATCTACAAACAAGGTTGTCCACGGTTTGTTATTAAGCCAATCTCGCCAATACATTTCAGAATTTTCATTATTCCACACTAAGCCAAAGTCACCACAAATAATTAGGTAATCATCTCGTGTTAGATTGTTGCCCATTGGAAATTGTTTGGAACTCAGTTTGTGTATGTCATATTCACCATGTAAATCTCCAGTAATATAAAACATATCTTTCACCTCTTTCCTTTTAAATCCTAAATTTTATTCTTCCCACCATGGTTTGCATGATATTTTTAATCCACTTGTTAATGTTTGAATCATTTGTAAAATATCATTATTGTCAAATACTGCAAATAAATCTGTATCTCTGTATTCCCCGATATTCCAATCGAAATCAAACACCTCTCCATCTTGAGGAATTATACATTTTGCACCAAAATCGCCGTCAGTCACCATAAGTTCTGAAGTTAGCACATCTGGTGTATATCCTGCAAAAACAATACCTCCGTCTGGAAATTGTGCTATTAACGATTCCAACTCACTTTTTGATAAAACTTTCATTCTTCCACCGCCATATATGTCTCCTCAAAGATGTCTTGTCTACAAGGATAAATCTCACCTCTAACACCCTGAACTATGTAGCTGTTAAAACTGCATTTCATTTCACCTTCAAGCGTATGGATATATAAATCTCCTTCATCTTTATAATAAAGCAAGCCATCTTCATACGCTTTAATCGCCCATTCAGGAATACAATATTCCCCATTTTCAATAAAATCGCCTTTATACTGAAAGGCTTCAATCGGTATTGCTTTTTTAATGTATTTCATATTATATTTGCTCCTTTATAGTTTATTTGATAATCAGACTACATAAATTTACGATAGCAGACAGTATTGTAATCAACATCACATAGTCGTGAATGTTTTGTATTTTTATTATGTTTACATAAGGGTGTGTTCTTGCATATCTACACAGTATCACATCAAGACCTACACCGAACAGACAGATGTACCCAGAAATTACATATATTAGATTATTCTCCATAGTTTCACCTCAATTAATCCATTTAACAATTGTGTTCCCTTTATACCCTTTCTGCCATACATACCAAGCATAAGCTACAGCACTTGATGTTGTGCTTTCAAAATCTCCATTTTTAGCACATAAAAGTCTTGAACTTGATACATAGATTGTCTGTGGCGGGGTGTTATCAAACAACTTTCTTCGTTTCTTACCCTCAAGAAATTGTAGTTTAAGAAACATTGCTACCTTATTTCCTTCTGTAATTGTATCTAGCGCTTTCTCAACAAACTCATAAGCGTATTTATAAGGCGGATTTGTAATAATACTGCCGTTCCACGAATTAGGTTTTGACTCTGCTAAAAAATCGAATGTTTCAGACATTCCTCCATCACGGTAAATTAAATCTGTTGACTTAACATTGTAACCGTGAGCCTCAAATACTTTAGACAAATGGCATTCTCCACAAGCACATTCCCAAATGTTAGGAGCGAAATCTTCTACTTCAAGTAGAAGTTCAGCAGCTTTAGGTTCTGTGGCATAATAATCATTTGTTTCTCTCTCTTTAAGAGAGTGGTTAGAAGCTCCTAAAACGGAATGAACACTTTGACTATTTCCTGTCCAATCTTTCAAATAACCTCTCCTTTTAAATATTTAACATAAGTTTTCAATATGTTTTCAAAAAATCTATCCCATTCGTTTGATAAATCGTAATCGTCTCATTAATTGCTGTTAAATGTTCGGCTCCCTTTCTGACAGAATTTCTCTCGCTAATCTCATTGCGGAACTGTGAGCGAATTTACCAAAGTCGTGACCAACCATTTCAACAACATCTTTTTCTTCTTTAAGACAATCATAATAAATGTCTTTTCCAATATTTTTAGCAATTATTCCCATTTCTGTATTGCTCCAATTTTCAGGTACTATACCATCATCAACCATCTTATGTATAAGTTTACGAACTCTGGCTTTAGTAACAATTGTGTTTACTAAACGCTGATTTTCAGCTTTTTTAGCTAATGCGTCTGTATCAACCACATGGTTTTGTTTGTGTCCTTTTGTTTCACAAAACTGTTCACATACAAGCTTCACATAAAACGGTAATCTTGTGTTTGGATTATTTAAAGTTGTTTGGTTTTTTACAACTACACCTTCTCCGTATTCGCCACCCATTTGTGTTTTACCGATATAAGATTTCACATCGTCCCAATTCGTAAATCGACCTTTATAAAAGACAGGAACAAATGTAAGATTAAGTTCTTTTACAATTTTTTCTGTTTCTGTTTGTTTTAAATACTGTTGTGTGTTGGTATCATATACATCATAACAATATGCTTTATGGTATTTGTTGTCAGGATATTTTACAGTATGGGGTACAAGCCACTCCATAAACAATATAAGATTACTCCCCAATACCGTTTTAATTAATTCTTTATCAAGCGTTTGAGACCAATTCCAAGCCCCTCTTAGAGTGTTGGTTTCGTTCAATTCCTTTCTACGACTAAATGCTTTGATGTTATCACTTTCGGCATCGTAACGAATTGAAAAGTTCGCTTCATCAATTTTCTCTTGAATTACAATTTCATCACCTTCCGAAAACGCATCTAAATAATTAGGTTTAAGTCTCTCAATATCTAAATAATGCTTCTGCTGTATAATAATCAATCCTTTCTCGGGTTTCTTCCGCAGCTAAATTTCTCAGGGCAATATCCAAGTGTTTCACATTTCGGTTTCATAACCATAGGAATTAGTGTTACCCACTCTTCTGAATAGAGTCTTAACTGCTTTATGTATTCGTTAAAGAGTTCTCTATACTCCCAATACGCTCTCGAACACATTCTCTGTTCTGCCATACTGATAACACTTCTAACATTTCGCTTATCTACAATTTTAGTAGTCATACCCAACGGAAGTAACATTGCAGCATCCTCTCTCTTGACACCACTTTCTTCAAGATTTTTAAGCGTTTGGCTGATAGTGTCAATAGCGTTGTTGTACCAAGTTTTCTGTTCTTCAGTCTGTACTGTTTTGGGAATTATGTATTCAAAGTTATCGTAGTTGACATATCTTGTGCTACTTTGAAGTCGTGTAGGACTGCCACCGATATGTGTATACCATTCCCTAATTACTCTTGCTGAGTAACCTTCAATAATTGCTTCAATGTTTACAAATTCAAACGCTCTACCGTGATTAGATTTAATACAATCAAGACCTCGTTTGTAGTTTTTTTCGCTGTCTGTGATATCTTTTCCCCAACATATACCTGCTCGTCTGCCCATTAACGAAATTGGATCAATGGTTGTTTCTGGTAAGATTGTGATTTTACCCATTTAGTTTTCCTTTCTATGTATTTTTATCAAAACAAATTACATCCTTGTTTTATAAATTCAACATTTTTTTGCCTGTACTCTTCGGCAGTTATACCAAATTGTTTGCAAAAACATTTAGCACATAAAACTTCTCTATTATCTGGTTTATTCTCAAAGCGACCACATAACTTATAAAACATAGCAATTTCGTTTTCCTTCATCACACAACCACAATTTCCACAAACTCTATTAAAATATTTTTTAGCCATATTTTCTGAGAGTCCTTTAAGTTCGGCATACCATCTCACATTTTCTTCGGTTGGCTGCCTTTTTAGAAAAGCAGTGTTTTTACACACAGGTCTTTTCCAAGCTCCATTCACCCATTCTTGCTTGGTATACCCTAACCTTTTGCCTGTGGCTACATCATATTGTTGCTGTGCAGCCTTAACAAACCATTCATATTGATGTGGCTGATGTATTTTTATTAATTCATCTTCATAGTTTGAAGAATAAGGACAGATTACACATCCAACTCTATTTGCACCATTTAAGTATCTCTGGTTAATTGGTAGATTCTTTATCATCAGGAGTAGCCACACATCTATATTTTGTAAATCTATAATCGGAGCTAATTTAATCCATTTTTTTGGAAAACACGAAGAACCAAATAAAGATTTATTAAAATCATAATCCATAAAAAATTCATATTTTGCTCGCTTAGTGCTTTCAAACTTTCTAACACCTAATACCTGTGCAATTTCTGCTTCTTTGTCAAATACCTTTTGTGCTTGTCCTTCTTTATACACGGAACAACAGGAGCGTCTGAATATTGAAGGCAGCATGTAATTCTTATTTTGTATCCATTGTCTCCATCCTGTTTTGGGATTTACAATCCTAATCTTGGGGATTTGCTTAATTCTTTTATATACATCTGCTGTTTCGTTTGAAGTATTGAAAAATACAAATTCATAATCAGGTGCAAAACCAATAATATCTAACATATCATTCCAAATAGCCATTGTGAGTTCACTATCTTTACCACCTGAATGATTTATCTTATATATCTTTTGGGGATTGTTTTTTACATAATCAGATAGTCTGTCTACACATTTATTATATAAATTATTTACTCGTTCTTTTTCACGCTCTAATGTATCTTCCAGTGACACAGGAGTGTAGTTTTTAAATAAAGACCTGTTGTCTTTTATTACAGAAAATTTCCCTCCATTTTCAACTTTAAATTTCAGTAAATAATCTGAAGAATATAAATCTACCCAAACAGTTTTTGTATCGCCGCCATATATCCAACACGCATCTGGAAAAGGTGCAATTTGAGGTAATCGTGATTCGATAAACTTTTTTTCTTCGGCAAAAATTGGCTTTGCTTTATATCTGTTAGTTGCTATCTCCATTGATTGTTTTATTTTACTCATTACATCATCCTCTCTATATCTGATAAGTTGGAAATAATAATTGTGTTCGTGTCTTTATTATGTATAACTTTGGCATCGGTGTCTAAATGCAAGATTAGAGATTTGCTTTTTGCTCTATAAGGATGAAGAATAATCTGTGTAACAGTGTCGGCAAACAATTTAAAACGAGAACATCTGCGTTCGAGAACTGATAAATCAATCGCTTTAGTTTCAATATAGACTTCATTACACCAAACTAACCCATTATCAATATCAATATTGTTTGCCATAAAGGTGCTGAGTTGCGACAACTCAAAATCTACCGTTAAGCCGTTTTCCCCAATAACCGTTATGTATGGTTTAAATTTAAACATCTTCAACCTCCTTAAAGGATATTCTGTCCGTCAGCATTCTACTTTCAAGACACATCTTGTAAGTACACATTGCTTCAAGTTGCCTTGAGTAGATTGCCCTTGAGGGCTTTGGGACAAACGAAAGTTGTCCGTTGTCCCATTTATTAAGAAACACCCTCAGTTTACTAATCTTATCTACGAGTTCTTTATACTCGAATAAAAGTCTGGTTTTATAGTCGTTCATTGGTTGTCCTCCTTTTCAAAATAGAATTTCACAGGCTTTTCAACTTCTGTGATTAACCCATATTTCTTAGCCAAACGATAAATAAAAATGTCTTTGAGTCTTGATGTTAGCTTTCCTAACTGCTTTCTGAAATCTTCAATAGGCATTGTTGATTTGTAGAAATTACACATTCTGCAAGCAGGATTATAATTTTCAATATCATTTGCACCGTTATACCAATAAACACTTTCAATATGGTCAACTTGCATATCCTTTAGTTCAAGCTCACAACCACAATATGCACAATGTCCGTTGTATTTCTCATATACTTTAAGTCTTACTGGTTTAGGGATAGGTTTTCTTTTCATTTTATCACCCCTCAATTGTCTTTATTTCAAGCGTTGCTTCGTTAGCAAACTCAATGTAAATATAATGAGCTCTATATTCTAAGTAGCTAACTAATTGTGTTGGTGGTGTTTCGCTGGTAATCAATACCGATATAATAGTCTTAATTGCTTGGTCAAATTCATTCTCTGATATTGTCAGTGATATGCCGGCGTTAGGGTTGTCCTGTACAAAACTAAGTAAGGACTCATAATCAATGTTCTTATGCAAAACTAAGCTCCTCCTTTGACTTATACTTCTCTTTATATGAACCGTGCCTGTTTGTATGCTTGGCAAGGATTTCCCATTTACTATCTTCTACCAATTCGTCAACGAGTATTTCGTCATAAACGCCCCTAAAGTCGTTTGTAATTAACGAATCTTTATAGATGGTGATTGTGCCTGTTTTAAAAGAAATATGGTCATAGGTTAAATACGACGAAGTATTTAAGTATGTATCGCTCATAATCGCCTGTTCGAGAATTGAAATAGAAATTTCGTCAAAATCTTTGTTATCTTTAAGGACGATAAGGCTGTTGTAATTTTTGTTACTACAACGCTCAATTGCTTTTTCAAGAGTTCTATCAGTTAAATAGTAAATCATATATATCTCCTATCTGTTATTATCATACGAGCCACTCTTTTGTGACAATGCGGACAATCTGTTATATATGCTAAGTCACCTGAAGTTGCTATCAGTTTGTAGTCATCCTTATCTGCGTCAAAAACACACTTACATCTAAGACAATTAAATCTAATTACAGGTGTTTTTAAATTGCCTTCTCTAATAATTTGAATCATTTTATTCGCTCCTGTGTGCAAATTTAAGTACCGCACTAAACAGTTTACGCATACAATAGCGATCGTAAACATCTTCATTGGCTGTATAAAAATAATTTTCTCGGTATTTGCGAATAACATCTTCTACATTGTTTCTTTGTATACCTTTTGCTTGTAAAAGCTTTCTAAGTCTCTTGTGTGTCATTATGATTCGCCTTTCCATTGCATTTGCAACATATTAAAATCTTTCTTTTAAAAATATTCTTTAATTTCATGTCCACACCACGGGCACCGAACATACATGCAGTTATCATATATAAGGTCTCCATAATGTGTTTCATTGATATTAAAACGAAATTGACAATGACATCTCAAACATTCTTTTGTGTACATTGTTTCAACTACTTGCAATTCAGGTTTGCCTTGTCTAATAATTTCCATAGTTACACTCCTTTATTACATTGTGTTTTATATCACTCTCTATCCAATCATATTCTTGAATGTCGTAATACGCCTCAGCACACTCACGAGAACAGAAGATATTGTCGTATTTATCTCGAAAATATGTATAGTCATATCTTAATTTGTTACTACACTGATGACAGACTGCCATAACTGGTGGATCGAGAGCATGAGGACAAGTGGGTTTGCAAGGCAAGTTTTTGCATACATTACACATCTAATTCTCCTCAAAATTAAAAATTCCATAAATTTCTGTGTTACACCAAGGACAAACAATCCATTCATCCCAGTCCTCGTTCTCCCAGTCGTAACTTATGTTTGTGGCATAATGTGTGTCATAATCATCATATTGAAATACACATCCACATTCTGAACAGGATATTGTATTTGGTTTTAATGGTTTGATTTGCGACTCAGGTTTGCCTTGTTTGATGATTTTCATTGTCGCATTTTCACCTTCTTCAACAAACAATCTCAGTTACATCATCTTTGTTATTCAAGATGTCTAATAGGTTAAAAACATCGTAACATAATCTCTGCTTACACTGATTAAAATGGTCAGAATCAACAGAACCGTTATAATCATATTCTGCTGTCCAATGTGCCCATTCATCTAAATTAGTGTGGATATCGTTACAAAGTTCCAGAGACAATTCTTTAATACCGATATCTTGATGACTTACACTGTATTGACAATTTTCATCTTCTGTTACGATAATTGTGTCAAATAAATCAAACACAATCCAATAGTTGATACCTTCGGCATCGAAACATATTACTTCAGGTTTCTCTCTATGAAAAATTCTCAGAAAACTCTGTAGTAACTTAACAGGTACATCGTCTATATAACTTAACCTGCCTGTCCAATCGCCAATTGTAATATCTGTCCAACCATATTTCGGTTTTGAAAGCACTAAATCACTCCTTTAAAACTCGTGTTTTATTTGTCATTTTTACGCCTCCGTAATTGGCAATGGAGTTGTATGTATAAGCAATGCTGGATTTGTGTGTACTGATACATCTTCCTTGTGGATTGTGTCATTAGTCTCAAATTTATAAAACTTATACTCACCAATAACTTCACTCAGCACTTCAGCGCCACACATAATCATATCAATGGCATTAGTCGAAAGGTTTTCGCTATCTGTAACACAAATTGCAACACTCTCTTTCCCATTAACATTTCGTGTTAGAACCATATCTCCTTTATTAAGAGATTCATTATCTGGGACTTTGTATGTATATCTTTTTGCGTTTGTATCCTGTATGTGTCTTACTTGTACAATGTTCATTTATCATTCTCCTTTCCATTTAAACAAACATTCAGTTTTATGTTCTTTATTTTGAGCGTTAATACTTCGTAATACAGGCTTTGACCATACTGTTTCAAAGTCATTTGGAGCATATTGTTCACTTATATATACATAATTATTTTTTGACAATCTTCTTGCAAAATTCCAAAAATCAATATGATCAAAGTTTGTTGCAATTCCAAATTCTTTCGTATGAAAGTATGGCGGATCAAGATAAAAGCATACACCTGAATAGTCTGTTTTAAGATAACACTCATAAGATATGCAATCCAACGATACTGTCGATAAATCGCCTGCTTGTTTTTCAAGATTGCGCTTGCTTTCTTGATAATAGTCACGGATTTTGTTACCGTTAGGTGTTTTTATACTGGTAGGCTTTGCATACCCGCCATCAAACCATCTGCCATTATACGAAGCAAGAAAACCTACATTTCCAACATACCACTGTTCGTATTTGTCTTTATCTGTCCCGTTTTTCCAAGCTTCTCTCACAAGGTTGTATGTATCTCTCGACACTTCATCAAGTAAAGGTTTTCCTTCTTGTACTCTTTTGAGCAATGCTATCAGGTACGGATTTATGTCAGAGCCTATACGCTCTTGACAACGAATCTTATCAATTATATTACCCCCTCCAACAAAGGGTTCTATGTATGTAGTCACATGATTGCTGTCAATACATTCCTGTAATATTGGGACAATATATTTAGCAATACGAGATTTGCTTCCCATATACTTCATTGATTTCTCCTTAATCTGTATAAATCGTAATTAAGTTGCCCAATTTGCGATAGCCGAAACAAAGATTGCCACCATCGCAAATCAGAGCCTGTTCATCTTCTGTGAAATTGAACGGATTACTTAACACTTTGTATGTAATGTTACCGTAACCATATCCCTTCTGCGTGTAACACATATAATTCTGCAAATCATCTTGTGTAACATCGTACTTCTTTGTGTAAAAGTTCAGCCAAATCAATTTTGCTTTCGGTACAAGTTTCTTGTATATTGCAAGATTTTCTTCATGAAGTTCATTCTTATTAGGCTTAAATGCCCACCCTGTATTTATCAATGAATTACCTCCTCAACAATCTTCGTTCTTGGGACATACATTCTTCTACGCTGTTTGTCCTCAATTTTTCTGGTTTCTCCAAGAATTTTTTGCAATGATTTCAACACATCAGAATGTGACTGAATCCATTCTGCTAATGGAGCATTAAGTTCTACACTATCTTTTGCTTTTCTGCGGTTCTCTCTAACTTTCATTAGGGCTTTTCCAAGTTTGGCAGTGTCGTGATACGACACATCTTCAAGTTCAAGTTTATGTAAGATATCTTGTGTTTCGTAGTCGTGTAATGATTCGTTTTCAGTATTGTTTTGATAATCTTCTGTTGTTTGTGTGAAAAAGTTGATTGTATCTTCTAACTCTTTAACTGTTTTGATTTTCGTCATCTCCTTTAATAATTTGTAATTAAAACTTCTATTGAACTGTTGCCTGTTTTTACCTTAGTTTGATAGTTGCAATTATTGTAGTCTTTGATTAGATAATGTGTGTTGTAGTTCTTGCTCCACTCTTTGAGAATTGTATTTTCTTTGCCTTTGTGTTCTGTAACATTCGACAAAGCAAATTTACCACCTTTTGAGTTAATAATGTCAAGTAAATTAAGAAGCTCTCTCTCATAATCTTCTGACCATTTACAAAAATAATCTCGTTCATATCCACCAACAGTAATAAGATAAGGCGGATCACAATAATAGAAAGTGTCATTAAATTCTGGCGAATCTAAATTCAAATTATGGAAATCGCTACTGTAAAAACTAATATTTTTCTTGTCGATAGCTTCTATGTATTTTACAAGTTTATCCTCTAATGATTTAGAGAAGTAAGACCTGCTTGCACCAGATGGCATATTAAACTCTTTATTCTTATTAAAGGCTATTTGATAGTTGAATGCGTGAGTAATTAAGCAATATAAAACTACTGCATTTTCTCTATCAAGATTATCTTTCAGATTTGTATTATAGTAACTTCTTAAATTAAGAAATTCTTGCTTACTAAACTTGTTCAATTTGTATGTATCAATCATTTCTTTAACTTCGTATACGAATTTGCTATCGAGATTTCTGAAGATATTAACGAGTGGTTTACATTTGTCGTTATACACAACCTGTTTTGCATTCACATTTAGTGAAACTTCTCCACCCCCCCCGAACAAATCTACAAATTTATCAATTTTCTTCGGAAAAAGAGGTAGAATTTGAGGCAGCAATTTGTATTTACCACCAATATAATTAAAAGGATTTTTCAAATAATTTATATTTACCATCTCCTTATAGTGTTAGTGTTACTACTTGTCCTGATTTCAAACTTTCTTGAATTTTGATTACTCTTTGGTTTCTTGAGCCACACCAAGCAAGAGAAATGTCTCTTTGCGACTCATCATATTTTCCATCAACAAGAATATCTATATAAGGCAAGATTTCGTTTACAACAAACTTGGATTTTAATATCTGTTCATATGTATAACCTGTATATAACCATATTGTTTTGCTTGGTAGTTTGGTTTTGACCGTTTTTACAATATTAGATACCTGTTGTTGATTTACTTGTTCCAATGGGTGTCCACCTGAGAGCGTTAGCCCCGATATATAATCAGGACTTAACGCTTCAAGCAATTCAGTCATAGTGTCATTAGTAAATGGTTGTCCGGCTGTAAAATCCCAAGTCGAAGGATTTTGACAGTTGTAACAATGAACGGTGCAACCGCTTACCCATAGCACAACTCTGACTCCAACTCCATTGGCAATATCGTGTTTAGTGATTTTGATGTAATTCACTCGTTGCCACCTAAATGCACATATCTTTCTTTGATTTCTTGTGTTCTTCCTTGATTCCAGAAGTTAGTTCCTATATCCTTTTATACCCTCGGTTTCCCGATATTTATTAGGGGAGTAGACTATACAATATCATTGTTTGCATAAGAAACAATTCCCCGAAATTATAGTCGTTGAGCGTCCTCCATCAGCATTGCCTGTTAAGGAGTTTCGTTGCGTAAGAGTGACTTGCACACTCGGTAATCCCTTGCTTAATGTTTTTATGGTTTCTATCCTATCGGACTGACAGATTTAATCCTATACCGCATTCACACTTGCCGTTTCCAGCTATGTTGTAGCCATTAAGGTTATGGGGACTTCCCCGCAGTTTATTCGGTTTAAAGTGGGCTTATAGCAAACCCACAAGTTCTCCGACAGATGTTCAATTTACTTTCATCTGTGTTACCACAGTTTGGACACTTCCAAATAAGTTTACCGTTTTCATTTTCTATTACATCAATCTCTCCGTCATATCCGCACACTTGACAGTAATCACTTTTGGTGTTGAGTTCAGCATACATGATATTGTCGTAGATAAATTGCATAACAGACAGAACAGCTTCTGTGTTATTTTGCAAATTAGAAGTTTCAATATAACTAATTGCACCACCCAAACTTAATGCCTGAAACTGTGATTCAAGTTTCAGTTTTGCAAAGGCGTCAATAGGCTCTCTGACATTTACATGATAACTATTTGTGATGTAGTTTTTATCTGTAATACCTTCGATAATACCAAATCTTCGCTGTAAACATTTTGCAAACTTATAAGTTGTGCTTTCAATCGGAGAACCATACAGCGAAAAACCTAAATCAAGTTGCTCATTCCATTCATCGCACTTTTTGTTCATATATCTCATAATATCAAGTGCGAACGGTGTTACTTCCGGATCTGTATGAGATTTGCCTGTCATATACTTTACACACTCATACAATCCTGCATAACCAAGTGATATTGACGAATAACCACCAACAAGCAATTTATCAATGGTTTCACCTTTCTGAAGTCTTGCTAATGCACCGTGTTGCCAAATAATCGGAGCTACATCCGACACTGTTCCTTTCAGCCTCTCATATCTGCACAAGAGGGCTTTATGACACAGCTCTAATCTCTCATCAAAAATCCTCCAAAACTTCTCTTTATCTTTACCTGACGATAAGGCTACATCAACAAGATTGATTGTAACTACGCCTTTGTTGAATCTGCCATAAAATTTGTATTCACCATTTTCTTTGTACGGTGATAAAAAGCTTCTACACTGACTGTTCGGTATCAACAGTCTGGACTATATCTTTGGGAGTTATTATGCTAACTCGCTCACTCCGCACTTCCATCTGTATCATTATTCAGATGTACTCTACTCACTTCATCACACAAAGCTATTTGTGCTATGCTTTCGATAGTCTCTTGACCTTACGCATATGCGTCTTGGCACAGGATAGTTCAAGTCTAAGTTTCACCCCGAAAGTCCCCTGTTAGCACACTACTTAACTGTCATTTCCTACAGTTCCTATTCGTGTAATGCACACCATTTTGATTTATGTTCACGGAGTTTTAGATGAGCCGTTTAACCCATCGAAGGGAAACAATTTCCTTCTTTTAGCTTTTTCATCGCCTTTTCTGAAATGTAATCAGGTACAAGTCGTTTAGCTGAACATTTTGCGGCAAGCTCTGTAAGATACCAATACTTGCTATCCTCAGTAATGTTGTCCTCTTCAAGTACATAAATAAGCTTTGGAAACGCAGGTGTAATCCACACACCCTTTTCATTTTTAACGCCTTTATATCTTTGATTAAGTGTTTCTTTAATAATCATAGCGAGGTCGTGTTTCTCTTGCTCATTGTTGGCTTCATTAAGATACATAAAGACTGTGATAAAAGGAGCTTGTCCATTAGTTGTCAAAAGTGTTTCCACTTGATATTGGATTGTCTGAACACCTTTGTTGATTTCCTTTTGAAGTCTTTCTTCGGCTATCTCGGCAATCTTATTTTCGTCAGTTTCAAATCCACACTGACTCCACTCTCTTCTCAACTCATCTTTAATGTGCTGTCGGCTAATATTCACAAACGGTGCGAGAGCAGTAAGACTGATACTCTGTCCGCCATATTGACTGCTGGCAACCTGAGCAATAATCTGTGTTGCAATTGTACAAGCCGTTGAAAAACTGTGTGGTTTCTCAATCATAGTGCCACTGATAACCGTTCCGTTCTGGAGCATATCATCAAGATTACATAAGCAACAATTATAAGTATGTTGTGCAAAGTAATCTTTATCGTGGAAATGAATAATTCCTTCTCTGTCAGCCTCAACAATATCTTGAGGAAGTAAAACTCTATCAGTCAAATCTTTGCTGACCTCACCTGCCATATAGTCACGCTGAGTAGGAATGATAGTGGGATTTTTATTTGAGTTTTCCTGTTTGATGTTCTCGTTGCTTAAATCAATCAGTGAAAGGATTGCATCGTCAGTAGTGTTCTTCTTACGGATTAGACTCTGCTTGTATCGGTAAAGTGTATATCTTTTTACCAAAGAAAAACAACCGTATTTATCTATGTATTCTTCAATTAAATCCTGTATATCTTCAACTGAATAAATTCGCTTACTTCGTCTGAGCTTATCATAAATTCTTGTAGCAATATTTTTAATTTCATCATCAGACAATGTTTTTTCATGATTTATATGAGATTCACTATTTGCTTTTCCAATTGCAGAAATAATCTTATTGCGGTCAAAATCCACTTCTCGACCATCTCGTTTAATTACTTTCATTTAATCACCTATACTTTCAGAGAATATCACCATATGTAAGATTACTAAAATCAAATAAATTATGGCAATTATTACAAGATATTCTCGCTGGGTTTTTATCGTGAAGTGTGATTCTATGTGCAAGCTCGCAGAAAGGGCATTTGACAACAAAAGAAAAAGGAAAATGAGAGATGTATGTACGAACAATGTTATCTTCATTTATGTATGCGACTTTATTTTTTTTACTCGTGTTTTCTTGCCATTCTTTTTTGCCAAGTTTTACACCTTTAGCAAAACCCCTAATGTAATCAGCAGAACCTTCAATTTTGTGTGGATTATCTTCTGCGTTTTTTACAAATAAAACATCAATTTTATGTGCATTTGCGTACTCAATTTCCTTGATAACACCTGTCGAATCGTACCATTTTTCACCTGTCACCCATATTTCATCACACTCGGCAAGCTGATACAGACAAAGTTCAAGCCCATCTTCATAAGACATATCGTTGTACAGAAAGCTAAACATATGTAACGGTGAAATAAACATATAATTTGGATGTTTCTTTTGCTGTGTTTTAATTATTTCTTCAACCTCTTTGAGATTGTTTTTGTCACCACCGTATTTGTGGCTGAGATAAACTGTTTTTTCAAATTGCTTCATTCAATTCCTCCTAACTTTATTTATCAGTGTTACTGTTTACAAGCATATACATCACCACCTTTCAAAATGAAATCTCTTTATTGTTATTATCTATTTCGATGTCATCGTCAGTGCCAACAGTAAAAGCTTCATAAGTAACCTGATAATCGCCTTTCCCATCAGCCACCAAATATTGCAACAAATGGTACAATTCAGAAACCGTCATTCATCTTCCCCATTCCTTTTGCTCACTCCTTATCCATCTTTGCTCCACAATCAGGACATTCATTAGGTATTATCAAATGTGGTAATAATTCATACGGTTCTAAATAATGTCCACATTCAGAGCAATAATAATAATCTCCATCACAATCATAATCTTTTATCCATTCAGCCATTACCATCCTTTCTCTCACCGTAACTGCAAAAATCATTTAAGTCATTATAGACATACTCACCGTCGCTTAAGTTGTAAATTCGTTTGCATAAAATCATATTTAAATCATCGTCATATTTGCCAAAAATACAATCTTTACACCTGACAACCTCCTGCACGTCGGCGATGGGTACTGTATCAAGCAATTTTGCGGCATTATAAGCGTAATCATCTGCTAAAACTTTCTGTGCAGCTTCACGCTCTATATATTCTTTTTCAATCATTATTGTCTCTTTCCAATTTATCACTATCTTCCCCCATTCTTCTTTCAAACCTCTCAATCTTTTTCTGTTTCCATCTATTCACTTCTTTATCACATTGAAACATTATCTTGCATTGTTCAAGCATAATTTCAACATCTGCCATTTCTTTAAAAATATTATCAACAGATTTCAAATCATCTTCAAGTGATGTTTTTTCTTTAGTATAATTTAATCTTACAAGGCTTTTACACAAAGCCTGCGACAATTCAGACAACTCTTCGACCGTCTTTATCATCTGATTTTCCACACCATATGTGTTGATTGCTTTTTGCAAAACTTCTTTTGATGTCATTCTTCAACCTCACTTTCAAGCCATTTTCTAATAATTTCTTCATTTTCAAGACAAGGAGCATCACAATTTTCGCAATAACCGCAAACATTGTTATTTAATGTATCAAGCATAATATCAAGCATAAAATGTGTTATTTGCTCTTTGTTCATTGATTTGATCTTTTCAAAATTAGTCACTGCTCTCACTTCTCCTTATAAACACAATTTTTCAAATCATTAACTGGACAATAAAATGTTCGTCCATCAGCGGTTGCAATAAAGGCAGTCAAACCATAACAACCACTTTTTACGGCTATCAAAATACCGTTAACATCGTGAATTGTTGTTACAAAATCTCCTATTGTAACTTCTCTTATTTTATATCACTCCTTTATAAACGCCCTATTTCGCTGTATTTAACTTCTTAAACATCACGCACGATTGCTTTGTTAGGCTTAATTTTTAATTCAGACATTGTTTTCATGCTCCTTTTTTTCAGCAATAAGATTTAAGCCTTTGTAACAATCATCACATAGCTGTATTTTAATTTTTCTCTTACTTTTGACAGGAGTTTTAATCCGAGTAAAGTATTCAGTATCGATCCCTACATAAAATTCTTTCATTTTAACTGTGTGCGGATCTGAGATAACTTTGTTGCAACTATCACATTGATAGATTCTCATTTAGGTTCACCTCCTTGTAAAACTCATATCTGTTATCTTTGTTTTCAGCTTTTATTGCAATCGCTAAATCTTTTGTGCTTATTTCGTCTAAACTGTTAATACTTTCTGCTGCTCTGTCAATCAATAAGATTCTTTCACCGTTTACAACTTCATCAAGCACATCAGAACTACAAACACTTTCATACTTTATCATTTTTACACCTTTTTCATTAATTTTCTTTGTGAAAAACTCCGCTATCAAGATACTTCTCAAGGCTATCTCTTGTTATCACTCTTCATCTTCCTCAATAGGAATAGGCTGATTCCAGCACTTAGCACAGTTATTATCACAATCATCTATGTCCGTCAGTCCTAAATTATATGGACATACGCCTTTAGGTAGCCCAGTATCATAAAGCTGGACATTAGGATAATGTTCCAAGAACTCACTCAAATAAGTCCTCTGCGGATTTTCATCACTCCACTTCTGAATAATTGAAATCGCTTGCTCAGGGTAGGACTTTTCAAGAGTTTCACACGAAATACCTTTGCCATTCTTTGACCAGCCCAAAGGGCAGTCATCACAATTAAGTTTACATATATATTTATGTTTTTTATCATCCTTCTCTTTTCAGAAAAGTAGTCTTTAGTTTTCGAGCAATCAATTATTTTTTGCACTTCCTTTCCCAATCTTTCTCCATAGTCTTGTACTTCTGCCTTGTATTTTTCCACTTTCTGTTTTTCCAAAGCCATTTAATACAAAACAATTCGTGTCTGATTTTATTTATCATTCTATATCACTCCAATCCAAAGCCTGACCGCAATCCATACAATAGGCGTTAGTTTTAAACACTCTATTAGTTTGCTTCCCAATTTTATTAAGTTCACCCCTACAAAAAGGGCATATTCCCCAAGTAACAACGGGTGTGCAAATATCTAAAGGCTTTTTAGGTATCTGCTTTTCAACCGCTTGTTTTGCAATTTTAAGAGCTTCAATATTTTTGATATAAAAATCTTTTCCCATTTTTGAAAATTCACCTAATGTACCTTCTTGTGCAATCATCATATCAATTTTCTTGATTATTTCTTCGTTTGTCATTACTCTTCACCGTCCTCAATAGGCTGATTCCAACACTTAACACAGTTATGGTCTTTTCTGCAATTATCTTTGCTCATAAGCCCTAAACGATAAGGACAAAAATTGGGTGTTCCGTCATATTCAAGCGGAGCGTTCGGATAATGTTTCAGGAATTCCGTAAGAAATGTCTTTTGCGGATGCTCATCGCTCCACCGCTGAACTATTTGAACAGCCGTTTCACTGTGAAATAATTCTAACTCGGAGCAAACTATTTTTTCGTTATTATTAAATCTGCTCAATGGGCAATCTGTACACCGAATATGGCATACACCGTTCACAACTGATTTTGTCATTCGAGCTTTTTCATGCATATAGTTTTCAGTTTTTGAACAATCAATCATTTTTTACACCTCTATGAACTTCATTGTATTTTCTCTTTGTCATATTTTGCCTGTTCTTCTACAAACTTGTTTATCCATTCTGTGTTATAAAACATGGTGTTATAGTTTCTGACATTGCTTTGAGAAAGAACATACATTTTTGAGCATCTTCCTCGGTGCGATTTGAGATTACATAGTTAATTTTTTCTTCAATATTTTTAAACTCTTTACGGTCGTTAATAATACGCTCCATAGCTTTTACAGTCCCTGTTTTGCTGTCTTTATACCTTTTCTTCATTCTCAAGAATCTTTCAACAGCAGGACAATCTATCAGTACAGATTCAATTAGTTTATCGCCTTTATAATTATTCTTAAAATCTTCAAATCCTCTCGGATCAATTATGTAAAAATCAGCGTCATCAATTTGCTGTTGAGTTGCACAATATCTATAGCCATTAAATTCGGTATAAGCCACGATATTGGTCAGTTTATCAAACTCCTCATCTGTCACAAAAATATGTGAGTTTGGAGATTCGTTATCTCTTCTTGGTCGTGTCGTATAAGACACAACCTTTTTGCGGTTATATTCCTTACAAACTTTGTCTACTAAGTAATCCTTACCAGAGCCTGAAGCTCCGAGAACTAATACAATTGATTTAACAGCCATCATTATCATTGTCTCCTTTTAGTAACTGCTGAAATAAACATTATCTACCACTGCATACGGTGCTCCAAATGAATGATAATAACTCATTCTAAACGCTTTGACATTATAATCTCTATCACCACTCAATATCCTTTGAGCAACCGAATAAGACAACTCACTCGGATCTCTCGTGTAAAGAACACCTGCCACATTGAATGTATTATAATCAAAAGCTACTGCTCTTAATCCACCGTTGCTGTCAGCTAAATTCATTGCCGTTGAACCTACCAACCATTGACAATACTCGCTACAATTACCCGCTTCGCAATAAATTACTCTTGCTAACAAATCTACCTCATCTGACGATGTGTTATATGTATCATTTGATTTTGTAATAGTTTTTGTTTCTGCTTGAACTTCAACTTTTTCTGTTGGTGGTTCTGTAGGGGGAGAGGTTGTTTTAACCTTCTTCTTGTCTTTTTTAGTTTTCTCAGTTGGTTTTACTGTGGTTGGTTCTGTTGTGACATGCACGGTTGTAGGTTGCGTTGTTGATTTGACTGCCGTATCTTTAGTGGCTGTATCTCGTGTTGCAGTGTCAGGGGTTGAGATGTTTGGTTCTCCACAAGCCGAAAAGCCAAACATCATACCTAACATTACCCATAAACTTGCTATCTTCTTACCAAATCGGATATAATCACCCTTCCTTAATTTCCCATTTTCTAAATTTATCCACATAATCATCAGTGAAAAAACCTCTGATAATAAGTGTTTGTGGCTTATTTGTGTCTATAAGCATTAATCCAAGTAGACTTTTACCGGACAACACTTCCTTACCCTGTGCTACCTCAATAATGCCACTCATTAATTCATCTGCTATGTGAAGAAAATCGTCAAAATCATCTCGCTGAAGCTGAATGTGTAACATTACTGTTCTATGTATTTTGTTTTCCATAGCTTACTCCATAACTGAGCCTACTGCCCACTTACTAATTACTGAGTAAATGTCCTTGTCGCACACACAAGTAATAGTATTCCAATCGACATTATGTGCTGCTTTGGTTTTTGCTCTTTCAACACCGTTTGCAAGAACAAGACTTGCAAGAAATGATTTGCCACTGATAGACCAATCTTTACCATTTTCGTCTTTACCGATAAGAGTTACTTCTTCGTCAATCTGACTTACAGCCTCTGTAAAATCAGACACATCCTTAAGTGTAATAAGTTCAATTTTTTGCCTCATTCAATCACCTTTCTTAATTTAGCAATTTATATTTTGTTAAATTCCAATACCCCTTTTTATCTTTGTAAATACCGTCTAAAGGCACATAAATTACATCATATTGTTTCAATGGCAATGATGCAAAAAGATAGTGTTTTAATGTTAAACTTCCTTCTTTTCCAGTACCAACCGAACGATACGAAATTCTTTTTGCAAATTCCTCGTTAGTTTGTTTGTTTTTAAGAGGGTAGACATTCTTTACGAGCAGTTTCTGCCTATCTTCAGCTTTGTGTGTGGTTAAATCAATATACCCCAAATATTCTTTCTGTGTTTGAATAATGCGTTTATAATTCCAAGACTTGAAGTTCATCTGATTTGCAATAGTTTCGATGCCATTTAGTATGTTATCTATGTTTTGGATAGTGAACGATTCTTTAATAGTGTTATCTTTCTTTAAGTCTGTACTATTATTTTTTACTATGTCGTACAATTCAAAATGCTCTGTTTGTAATACGGACTTCTTAATATTCTTGCGAAATCCCTTACCGGTAGATGCTCTAAAGAATTGATAAGTTGCAAGTATGTATAATAGTTTCGATTGAACTCCGTAGTGGTCGAAGAAACCTATTTTAATTAAAATTTCTATTTTAGATAACCCCACAGAAGTCTCTTGGTCAGAGAGACGAATTACATCTATAAAACTGGTCGGTTGTTGGTTGTAAACTTTAAAAAGTTCTGTGGCGACCTCTTCAGATAAAAACTTAACTGAACCAATACCTTTTGCAATTGCATGAAGGTCTTTGTTAAAATAATAGTTTCCTAACGAAATTCCGAATTTAGGCAATGTAATTTCAATATCTTTTGCTTTAGCAGCTTTTTCTCCCGTCTGTATTTGTACATCATTCTTTGCACAGTTTAAATATGCTGTGCAAAACTCATATGGATAATAGTAGTAATAATAAGCACACAAATAACTAATCATACAGTATCCAATGGCGTGATTCATACCAAATTGATAACTGGCACTGTCTTGAATAATCTGAAGAAACTCTTTAGCTTCCAGTTCTGCAACATTTCTTGGAGAATTTGATTTATGACAATAACCTTCAAGTATTGACGGCAATGCTTTAGCCAATCTCTTTTCATCTTTATGTCCGATTGCTCTACGCACATTGTCAGCTTCGCTGCCTGACAGTCCGCATATTTCTTGAAGAAACTTAATTGTGTCCTCTTGAAATATTAAATATCCATTGTTTTTATTAAGCAGTTTATCTATAACCTCTGACGGATTTTTATGAGGTATATGCTTAAATAGTTCCTCTCTGTAAGAAGAACCTGATGGTCTAATAGCAGCCGTGACTATTGCCATATCCAAAATACTTTTAGGCTTATATTTTTTTAAACAATCTATAGCAAATGGAGACTCAAACTGAAAAATAGAACCTGTAGTTTCTAACATGCTTTCCCATACATTTTGATCATCCCAATCAATCTCGTGAGATTTTGGATAAGGTAAGTGAGCGAATTTGCAAGTTTCACTAATAACTTGCACTGTCTTTAATACAAGCAAATCATATTTGGTCAACCCTACATCATGAATTTCATCCATATCAATCTGAAGAGTACAGTATCCATCTTTCTCAAACACACCGTAATTGTCAGCTAAAGTAATTGGACTAATAACAATTCCTGCTGGATGTACCGACTGTGCATGCTTAACACCTAACAAGCCATCATAGTAATAAAACAATTTCGGATACTTTTGTCTTGCTAAATCAGGATCGGCGTTAAAGCATTGTTTAATTTCTTTGACTTTTTGAATAGAGTATTCACACTCACTAAAATCGGTTTTTGGGTGACTTAATTCCCAATTAAATCGAAATGCTTGTCCTATCAGATCAATAGCAGCTAAATCTTTCAGTGTCGAATATGTAGGAACTCTGGCTGTTTTTGTTTTACCGAATTTGTTTATAATATATTCAAACATTTCTGGTCTATCCGATTCTACAACATCGATATCAATATCCCCTACTTCTACTCTGTCTTCATTACAGAATCGAGAAAATACTGTACCCCATTTTTCTGGGTTTAAGTCAATAATATCGGTAACATACGCTGTTCTTGAGCCACCAACTGAACCTCTTGAAAAACCTATTGGTTTTCCTTGATTTCTAAAATGTGAGAGAATTTCACTCATTGAAAGCATAAAACCCGACATACCTACTTTCTTAAAGACTCTCAGTTCTTCAGGTATTGCTTTATCAAATCTATCTTTTTCTTCTGATGAAATAACGCCATTATCAAGCTTCTCTTGATATTTTTGATATACCAATGAAGTAAATTTTTGTTCGTCTTTTTCAGCACTGCCATACAAAATAGGATACTTAATCGATGTATCAAGCATAAACTCTTCGACACTATCTGCCATAACATTGGTGTTGTTAATAGCCTCTATGTATAAAGAACTCGGTATTGCGTCCTGTGTTGCGAAAGCTTTCACTAATTCATCGTAAGACTTATACACTAAGTCCATCTTATCTTCGCCTTCGTAATGTTGTTTTTTAGCATCTAAGATTACTTGTCTACACTCTGCTTTATAAGAATTAACTGAGTGGGCGTCTGTTGCAGCTATTAGCGGAATATGATATTTCTCAGACAGATATGCTAAATGTCTATTGTATTCAATTTGTTCTTTGCAATTGTGTGGTTGAATTTCGAGATAATCATACCCTTTAACTAATTGTTCATACCATGCATCTTCTACAGGTAATTTATTTAAAGGAGAAGCAAGACAGGCACTTGTTTTGATAATGTTGTCAGACAGTGAAAGAAACTCTTCAAACGAGATTCTGCCAACATAATAAAAATGATTTTTGTCAGTTCTTGACAAACTTATAAGCCGGTTGAGTTCCTTAACGCCTTCATAGTTTTTCGCAATAAGAACTGTATGATAATTGTCTCGGATTTTGTCTGTATGATTTTTTGTTAAGTAACACTCAACTGCATGTATATACTTAATACCTTTTAAGTCACAATACATTTTCTTCTTAACCCAACCTTGTATATTGCCGTGTTCCGAAAATGCAATTGCATGCTGTCCCAACTCTACTGCTTTATCAACATAATCTTTGTAATTGGTAGCACTGTCTTTAAGAGAATAGTCTGTATGTATATGGTAAGCAACATAATTGTCGATAATATTAATCTTCCTTTCCGAATACTTCACTTGTCTCGTTTGGATGCGGGAAAGGAATAGACTCTGTGTACTTATTTTTATCCCATGCGTATTGCTTTCCAAACTCCATTTCGTTGGTGTAAAATCTACGAGATGGCGGATCGTACCACATTGGAATTGATAAATTCTCCTGTCCTCTCATCCTGTCTTTTAAAACATCCAATATAACATCATAATTTTTAACTAATTCGTCACCAGTTTGTTTTTCATTGGGTTTCACTCTATATAACGAGAAACTTCGATGAGCGAGATCTAACATACCTCCAGAACCACCAATATCATATTTACAAAGGCGAGTAACCTGCTGTCCTTTTCGTGGATGAATAACCAAAATAATAACAACTTGAAATGTGGCTGCAAATTTGGTCAACCAAGACATGAATGCGTTTTGTGTTTCGTTTTTATTGTTGTCGGTAGCTCCAAGATTGATGACCGTAAGATTGTCCAATATAAGCATTTTACAGCCATACTTTCTAACACAATCCTCCATTGATTTTTTGATATTATCGACTGAGTTGTCATAATCGTCTTTATAAATATAAAGACGGTTTTTATAATATCCATCAATTTTAGTACGAGCACTTTTACTAACTTTGTAATATACACTTCCTTTACTGTCATGAAACTGATCAATATTGTGTCTACCTGCAAATATAAAATCAATCCAGTTTTTCATCATCGAATTAGGAAGCTCTTTAGAATACAACCAAACAGACTTTTGTTGGTCAAGTGATTGACATATAAACTGTGACAGTAAAGATGATTTACCACTGCCATTAGTACCCGTCAGAATTGTAACTGTGCCATAAAACATTTTCATTAGCTTATTGTCTAACTCTGTAATGCCAGTATAAATACCGTCAATTTGAGAAAGGTCAACATCTTCAATGTCTGAAAAGTCAATAACGCTATCAACAGGCGAATCTTTTGCATCCAGTATAAGTTTTAGTACATATTCTTTTCCAAACCAATACAATGTCTCATTGAGGTCACTAATAAAAGCTTGACTACCATCTGATTTTGTCACCGTTGTAGGCAACTGTACAATCTTTGTTCGCCAGTTTCCAAGTCTACTTGAAACCTCTTTAATCATTTTTTGTCCCGCTTCATCATTATCTGCACATACAATAATATCGGTGAATTGTTCTAACCAGTCCCAATTATGTTCAATCCAATGAAAGTTTCCAGCCCCAAGCGGGACACTAACTGCATTAGTGAATCCCGCTTCTATAGCTGAAGCACAATCAATTTCTCCTTCACATATTAGCAAAGGACTGTCAACATTAACACGATTCATATTGAACAATATTGGACTTGTATCTGCATCTTTTTGACACCATGTTTTTACTTCACCTTTGCTCTTATCTATCTTATGGCTTGGTCGGTATTTAACCAAAGTAAGCACATCATTCGTGTCGTAATAGTTAAACACTATATTTTCATGAGAATCTTGTCTAATATCGCAATAGTCAATTGTGCTTGGTGATATTTTTCGTAAACCTAAGTATTCTTCGATTTTTTTCTTTGAGTGACATTCTACAGGTTTTGGGTATCGGTACTGGGTTTTAGTCTTTACACCCATCTCTCCAAACGCATATTTAATACCTGCTTTTTCAAATAAATACTGAACTGCTTCCAAATATGTATGTCCTTTAATCATATAAGCATCAATAATGTCAGTCGATATACCACATCCGAAACAATGAAAATTATATGTTTTTGGATTGTAAATCCAACTTGGAGTATCTTCCTCGTGGAAAGGACAACATGCTCTCAAACGACTTTCATCAAAATTTTCAACTTCCAAAATTTGAGCTATTTCAAAAGCATTCTTCTCTCCTAATTTTTCTTTTGCTTTATGGATTTTGTCCTTTTCAATAAGCAAACATAATCACTCCTCAAGAAAATCAAAATCGTCCTCTTCAGTATAGCTTTTAGAACGCTCACAAAACGCCCGTACTGAACAAAGGTTGTTACAAAAGAAATCATCACACTTGTAATTATTGATATTTTTGTCTTTAGCGGCGTACTGCACGAACACTTTATCTAACCAGCATTCTTCTTCAAGAATTTCATTTATGGAAGCCTCAGCCCAAGATAAAGCTTTCTCGTATTCACTCTTGTTAAAATCTACGATTTTCATTTCTCCGAGCTTAAACATATTAAAAATCAATTTTGTGGGATGTGTGTGATATGTTTCGTATATGTATTTGGAATACAGGTACAACTGAAAAAGATACTTCCGTAGCTCTTGTTCGTTCTTAAAAGCTCCTTTGCTTTTGTGGTCACAGATAATATACTCGCCATTCTTCTCAAGTATTAAGTCGATAACACCAACAAAGTTGTACTCGCCAATTTTGGTTTTAATCTTCTGTTCAACACCGACTACTTGATATTCAGAAAAAGCATCCTCAAAACCTCGAAAATATTCAAGACCTATTTGGTAATACTTCTTATTCATATCAACATAGCGATTTTTAGGGAAATCAGATAAAACCGTTCTTTTATAAGCATTTTTGTACCGCTCTTCAAGATCGAAAATGCTACTTTGACCTTTGTAATAACTTTCTAACAATTTGTGACATAAAGAACCCCATTGACTAAAAGCGTTTTCTTCTTGGGGCTTCCTATCAATATATGATAAGAAGAACATACGAGGACAAGTCTGATAAGAATTTATACTGGAAAACGACCAGTACCGATTTTTTAATTGTTTTAAGTTAATCAAAATGGTAACTCGTCCTCTGTTTCAGATGTAGTAGATTCTGCCTTTGACGGCGTAGTTATATTTGCGTCATCACCACTTTCGTCACGCTTGTCGTCACAAAACTCTGCATCCTGTATCATAATTTCTACAACCTGACGCTTCTCTTTTTTTCCTGTTTCGTATGTGCGAGAAGTCAGTTTACCATCAATTCCAATCTTTCTTCCTTTTGAAAAATGCTTACAAATAAATTCTGCAACACTTCCCCATGCCACACAGTTAAAAAAGTAATCATCGTTGTCTTTGCCATAAGACCTTACTGCAATTCTAAAATTAACAACCGACTTTCCATTGGTTGTTGTTTTAAGTTCGAGTTCGGTTACAATTCTTCCAATTTCACATACTTTATTCATACTAAACCTCCCATTGTTCAAGTCGCTCAAGCACAATTTTTAGTGTCTCTATATCTGTAATTTTGGTCGGATTTTGATGTCCTGACATATCTGCAATAGAAGCATATAATTTTTTGCTATCAACGCCTTTGGATACCAGTTCTTTACAAATAGACACTACTTTGCCTTTAAGCACATCTAAATCAGATACTTTCTTAGCTTTGGTACGCTTTGCTTCATCGCTCAATTCTTCGCCATACCAAAGATTCAAACCAAGACCAAATAATGCTGCGTTTTTTGTTAGGCATCTCTTAATAGCTTTGTTTACCATCGTAGATTCTACTTGATCGGCTGATACAGACTTATTACGGTTATCCATAATAGCCAACTGCTCTTCTTGAGTTTCCCCATTAATGGATAATAATGTTTCAACCCAACAGGTTTTTCCGTCAGTATGATAAAGATTACCATTATCGTCTCTAACTACGGTATATGACGACCTTGGAAAATACTCTTTTATGTATGCCCATGCAGACGCCCATGGTAAATAATTCATACCATTTTTAGGCTTGACCTTGCCAGACACATCAATTGATGATAATGTTTGATAAATTGACTTGTTGTCAGAAATAATAATTCCCCCTATATATTAATTTTTTGTTAATTTAGCACAATCATAAGCACCACCTCCTTACAGTTTTATACTTTCTAATATGCAAAACTGACTTAATGATTATTTTTTAAAGGCGAGCTGTACCGCCTTTAAAAATCTTTATTAAACTTTACATAAGTGAATAATACTTATCCTTCCATGCAGTGTATTCCGCCTGTATAGTTTTTAGTTTATCTTGAAAATAAACATCTGTTTCCCCATCGTGTTCGGTATAACTCCGAGAACGCATTAGTTCAGCAAATGTAGGTATGAACCCCTGTTGTTCCAATATGTACTGTCTGTAAAACACTCCACTTTTATATAACGAACCATAAGATAATAATTTCGACAAACGATATGGTTTTGATTTGCGGGTTACACGAGTTCTTAAATATTCTACTGTTATATTGTTAAGACGAGTTGTACCTCTTAACAATTCACAACCTTGAACCCTGTCGAATTTACGAACAATACCATTCCTTGTTGTAGTGGTTAAACATTTCAAAGAACACAATTTGTTGATCGTTATATAAGCTTCAGTTGGAATCTCGTAGAGCGTGCTATTGTATGCAATAATTTTCTTTTCGTTATTGTTATCTATAGATACATGATTGCTTGTAATCTTTATCGTGTCTTCTTTTGGGATGCCCATATAAGCCATCCAGACAAATCCTCTCGACAACAAATCAACATTATCTTCTATTTCCGGTGGAAATACAGCATTGAGTTGAAATTGTAAGTGTTGTGGAGACGAAACCAATACTGTATTAGCATTAATATCCATAGCCTGCAACACATATGAGGATATGTTTGTATCACAAATATGATTCTTATACGCCCAATCTAAGTAACTCCTTAACATCGTGGCATCTCGTTTCCGTGAACCATATGTTTTACTACCTGCTATTTTAACCTGAACTTTCTGAAGATTTTCTTCTGTGAACCGTGAAATGTCTTTTTCAGATTCTTGTTCAAAAATTTCTATACTATTAAACAATGCCGTCGCTAACAGTATATTTTGTTTCGACGATAATGTCGATACAAAAGCCATTTTCGTAGTCTCATTATACATATCATCAGCACCTCGAATAAAATTATATATGTATAATGTATCACATTTGGCATTATTTGTAAACAGAAACAATCGCTGAAAGTTACATATTAACGCATTTCTCTTTGCACTTCACGATTCCATTCGCAAAAATCATAATACTCCCATCCTTCGATAATGGCAATCTTTTTTATTATATCGTAATCATCATAATAAGTAACACCTGCATCATCTAATATCTGCTGATATTCCTCTCTTTTGCGTCCTCGTTCCGATGTATAATACCCAAACAAAGCGTCTTCAATTTCGGACTGTCTTTCTTTATTGTATCTATGTCTGGAATTCACTCGATCTTTAGCCCATTCGGATTTTGAATGATGCAAAGTGGTCTTCAAACCTTCCGTCACTGTTGCCAAACCAACCAATAATAATTCTCCTATCATATATAACACCTCTTCTTATTTAAGTTTTATCCATATATATCCTACTACCAAAACAACTAAGCAGAGGATTAATTGACCAAAAGTCACGCCATCACCAACCTTTTGTCTGCAAAATCTTGACTTTTCTCCCAAACATGCAGTAGTTCATCAAATGACAAATACGCAATTGCAGAAGAAGCAAGTAAATTTGCTTCTGTGATGCGAGTCATATGATATGAACTGAGTTTTGTAAGTTTTTTGGAGATTCGATCTTTAGAAATAGATATTGGGTTTTCACACAATACTATGCTGTCATACCTAAGACCAGAATTCTTGCTACTAATATACACATGCGTAGGCTGAGATGTCTTTTTTATCGAAGTAGTCAAAGGAAGAACAACAACATTAGGACTGTATTTATTACCAACATCATTTTGAAAAATTACACCCGGTCTTATTCCGCCCTGTGTGTGTCCATCTTGTGGAAAATCTATGAGATATACTTCGCCAATCTTTGGCTTGATTCCTAACATTCAAGCCCTCCTTTCTGGATTTCTTGGCTTTATTATATCACACAGTTCGTAAATGTCAAGTTCGTTTTGCATATTTGTATGCTAAATATTTATCGCCATTGTTAAGCACAATTAGTAATTTTGCACAATTAATATCTATGTATCTTACTCCTGCAAACACTACACTGCTGCCTACAGGTTCTTTTTGATTACTGAATTGTATTACTCTATCATTCAATATCGACCATTTTACCGTATCATATTTTTTGTCGTTGAATACAAAATAATAGTTTTTCAGTACACTCTCCCAATCTTTTAATGCAACTATCATACACATCACCCTTGTATTTAGAACATCCGTTCGATTATTTATTATAACAAGAGAATAAGCTATTGTCAATAGAGTTTGTTATATTGTGCAATTACATCACCTACTAAGTAAATATACTTATCCACCTCTTCAATTGTAGTTCAAATTATTCATATGTGTTCATTCACCTTTCATTATTATTGTAAATTTTTTCTTTATTATAATCAACCCACAAAATATGGAAATAACATTGACAAAATTCTCCAAATAGTATATCATTATGTTAGGCTTTGAAAATGGGTAGGCTAACGCTGACCATCTTTCGATAGCTTACTTGGTATAGACATCACCAGATTTTCGCAGGTCGAAGTGATGTCTATTTTTTATGTATAAAACCTTTGTTTTATACATCTTCCGATACATAATGTTCGTACCGTAGTCTACTTAACAATTCTTCAAGCGTAATTGATAGGGCGTATTCTTTGTCTGTCATACCGCCTATAATAGATTTTTTAAGACTAAATCTGCTTACTATCTGTATGTCAGGCGAATTTGCAACAGAGCGAGACGAAATAATAACATAACATTTCAAATCTTTGCCATAGAGCCGAATGTCATTTTCTACTCTTTCTATCATCTCGGTATGATTCACTTCGATTGGTTTATCGTTATTGTCAAACCACGGCATTTAGCACCCTCCTTATTACCGTCTGAGCATAAGCATCAGTTTTAGCTTTCTCGTCAACATATTCCACCTCGGAATTAGAGAGATTGATTTTCGCAATCACTTTACCCTCTTCGTTGGAACTTGTTGTTCTCCAAGCATCAATATACATTATATTTTTATCATAATCAATGAAGTTGCTTCTGATTTCTCTATATTGACTTTTCATAAAACTACATTCCTCCTTATGACGAATCCGTTCTAAAACAAGAATTTTATTTATATTCTACCTTTATTTCTTCAACCCTCTTCAAAATTTGCTGCCACACCTTTTCGCCGTAGATATTTTCCAACAAGGGGCGTGTGTGAAATAACGAAATTATCACATATACACCCCAAGCATTAGCATCAACTTCCTCAAATTGCATTGCATAGGATTTTAGATTATTTTCTTGTGATGGCTTGTAGTTATCTACATTAAACTGTCCGTTTTTTACCTGCCACAAATGTCTCATTTCGTGTGATATCACCCACCATATTTCTACGGAGCTTTCCCATACGGTGTCAATATTAATAGCTATTACATTCTTATCAGGATTAATACCTGCTTTCGTGGTTGGTGTGGCAAATTTATTTGGTGGTTCATATGTAACTGTAGGTTGTTTTAATTTAAGTGTCTCACAATTGAATGTAATAACAGAATCAATAACTTTAACATATTTTTTCATTTTAATTCCACCTTTGATTTTTTGTGTCTTTTTGCATTTAATTCTTCAAAATACCGTTTTCTTTCGGGGGATAATTCTTTTTTGAAATGTTGTTTTGTTAATTCTTTAGCTTTTGTAAGTGCCGTTTCGTTTTGTGCAAAATATTCTAACCACCGAAAATCTTTTTGATTACAGTAAATTTTCATCGTTTCATCATAGATTTTCACCGTGTACCAATGGTCATTATATGTGATGTTAAGGTTTTCTTTAACAAGCCTTAAAGCAGTTTTATTCCTGAAACTGTAATGCCCTTTGTCATCGGCATAACAATTTTCGATGACTTCTATGATTTTATCTTTCATTGTTTTTTTCATTTTAATTCCACCTTACTTAAATAGGATCTCATAAAAATCTTCAGTATAGATACCGTCAGCCTTATCTTGCTCTTCGTACTTTTTAAGTGCTTTGCTTGCATCTTCATAAGTATCGAAAGAGTCAATTAACTCTTTTGTTCCTTCGTAAGCAACCCAATATTTTGGCGGATTTTCGCTGAGAATAATAACCAAAATTTGAGCATTCTTGTCACCAAACCAATCATCAAAATCTGCGGTAACATCACCATTAGCTATGACGGTCATACCATACTCTTCCTCGTCCATAAGTTCTTCATACAGAACTTCTTCATTTTCATTGTACAGATCATTCTCTATATCGTCAGGTGTATAAATGAAATCACTGTGAACACGATGTGTAAAGTCTGTAAATCTGTAGATTTCGCATTCAACATATTGTCCTTTGTAATGTTCTTTAACTTCTTTGATTGTCATAGTGTTTGCTCCTTTTTTATTGCGTGTTATAAGAAATGTTATTCTTGACAACATTTCATAAAAGTGATATTATATAGATACGGAAGTTTGTTTTTTAATTTCTGCTATTGCAGATAAATTTTTATCCTTTCTTCCGTTGTAGTAACCTCGCACACTATGACATAAGCGAGGTTACTACCACATAAATTAAATCGTAATTTTTTTGTATCTCGAAAGCATGCCATAATGGTGTGCTTTTTTATTTTATCTGCTGATTGATTATGTCTGAAATATATGGTAATTCAAAATTGAGTAATTGCGATACTTTGTACGCCGAATTTAATAAAGGTGCTTTTTTCTTTGTATAATAGCAATAAGATGTTGAATGCGAAATGCCATACTCTGCTTCAAGCTTCAAATAATTCTTACCTGCCAAATCAAAAGCTTTACGGAATGCAGAATAAAAACTATGGTTGATTTCGTTCTCTAAATTTTCTCTTTCTTCGGCATTTGTAAACTCTTTATTTTGCATCAACACAAAATAAATCACAACCGCTACGCTATACGGAATGTTTCTTTTGGTTTGCTTATCATTAAAATAAGTGAAAACTGTTTTTTCGCTACACTTCATTTTTTGTGCAAGCACACGATATGTTATATTTTTTTCAGTCATTGCAGATTGGAAGAAAGAAATTAAAATATCATTGATGCTTTGAGAATCATTCATCATATGGTCGCCTCCGATCTAAATTTTGTACTTGTTCTAATTGTTAAGCTAATTCTGCGACATAAATATCGCAAATTTCCCACTCTGCATCCGCATCATAATCCTCTTCATCATCCTCATTAAGAGGGATGCTTTGGATGTACAACACATCATAAGTGTATGTATGAAGTCCATGCTCCAATCCCCAAGTTGTTGTACACTTATCTTTTGAAGATTCAAACAACTTTCGAGCCTCCTCTAAAGTGTTAAATCTGCCGATAACATTATAAGTATCGCCTAAACAATTACCTCCGCAGTAGCACGCATGGTCGGCAAGTTGTTTTGTAGTAAGATTATTTTTACGGTTGCGATATTCCCAATTTTCCATTCTTACTTCATATACTTGTTTCATTTTGTATACCTCCATTTTATTTGCTATCTTCAAATGGCTCTCGATAAGAATAGTGATTCTCTGTACAGAAAACACAACCCCACCAGCAGTGTTGTTGTCCACAAGGTCTAACACCATAGCCATCGTACCCTGCATTAAGCTTGCAACCATCACATTCGTCTTCCCCTGTGATTGTACAATATCCTTTCCCATCTGGGCAAGGTCTATATATATATGTGTGTGTGTCACCAGTTTTCCTTTCAACAAAGACTATCTCGCAATTGTCTGTATCGTAAGTTAAAGCAAAACCATCTGTGAAATCTAATGCCTTATTGTTTTTCCAGATTTGCCATTCCTTTACTTTTTCAAATAGTGTTTGCCAATCACCATTTTTGAAAGTTTTTCGGTCAATTCCATACATATCCACTGTATACTCATGACCGCTTGCCTTGTCGATGACTGTAAGAATCACAACACCGTTCTTATAATCAATACAAGCGTTGCCATTTGACAAATATTTTGGTCTTAACAGCATATTATATCCTCCTTATGTTTTACCAATTCGACATACTCATATGCCAATCATCGTATCCATTGTATTGTGTATCAAATCAATGTTTGTTTGGATTTCAAACCGTTCATCTTCTGTTGTTGTATAGGCAATACCGATACATTCAAGGTTTGAAAAGTCAACATTCTCTGTTCCATATTCTTCTTCGCAAAAATCAGTTATCAACCGTTTTGCATCGTCAATTGTATATTGTCTCGTTTTGTATTCTCCTTTATTATATCATAATATCAACAATATTTCAAGTGAAACTCGCTAATATTTTATTATTTTCCACAATGTTAAGCCAATCTATCGGTTCTTTTGTTCTCCTGTTTGTGAGTAAACCTTTTCTCAGCAAGGGCAATAATGTATTGAGATGAGTTTTGGCTTCGATATATGTTCCAAACAATCCGTAGGGTACATATGTGTCAGCATCTTCATTATAACCATTAACACTAAACATGCTCTCTATCTTGTCCACTTTACACACTCCTTTTTCTTTATCGGCATTAAAATATCGGTTTTATTTTTAGTCGTCATCTTCTATACATTCATTGTCTAACCATTCATCAAAGCAAGGATAAATCATTCCACCTTTAAATCCTGTATCTTCAAACAAATCAAATGCATCCCAAATATCAATAGTCTTATCGTAAAGACAACCTTTAAACACTGGCTCTTTTGCCTGTAACTCCTCATAACAATCGTTAATTTTACTTAAAAAATCTATTAGAGAATAACCGTGTGCAGCCATCCATTTTAATTGAAAATCATGATACTGTTTTATAATTTCTCCTTGCTTATTTAGTAATGCCTTTACCATTTGTGCGTTACCGCAAAATATGTCCATATACCTTTCAAGATTTTTTCGATAAAAACGTCCTTTGTCCAGACTAATCAAGACATTAACAGCATACTCAAAAGTCAACATCTCATCATCACGCCCACACAAAGATGTAAAAATATCTTCGATAGTTCCATATTTATCCAGCATTGAAGAATTGATTACCCGATCAATATCGTTGTATATTTTCTGTATTTTTGATATATCCATACTTTAATCCTCCTTAATTAAAAAAACTATATTATGTAATATTACATAAACAATTCCGAGTTATAAAAGTGTTTTAATCTCTGTTTGCCGTAATCAAATCATTATTATATAATTAATGCTATCTGAATCCATCTGAACCTTACAGTCTTGTTTCTTAAACCAATTTGCAACTTCTGGTGAGATTGTTCTCCCTACACCTAATTGCACCAAATCGTGCCAAATATATGGTATAGTTTCATATTGTACTAAAGTTAATTTATTTTTTCTCATATCCACAGCATTATCAATTGATTTCCATTTTATAAAGATTGCTTCTGTTTTTTTATTAGCTCTATACTTTTTGCCGTCATACCATTTATATAACATTTTTTGCACCTCATTTATGAATATAACTATTAAACAATCTTAAAAGTAATTACTTACAGATACACTTTACGCAACTCCATATCTGATAATCCGATTGTTCCATCAAGAAGATTGCATAACATATTATATTGCTCATTCTCATTAGTAGCATTGTTTGAAACGAAATCAAGAATATTACTAATCAGTCGATAACTCTCACCAGTTATATTGAAATTTTCTTCAATGTATAACAAAAACTCTGATTTATTCATTTATATTTCTCCTTATCGTTTATAGTTCTCCTTAAAAGTGCCGTTTTAATCTTCTCTGAATGTACATTTAAGTTCTTTATACCCAACCGGAATATCATCTTCAACGGATATAGCACACCAAGCCCAACCGCCAACTTGATCTTTATTGATGCCATAATAATCTCCGCCACCCAAACCGTTGCCAATAGCGGTTAACAGTGGTAATGGGTGAATAACCCAACCGCAGTTATTTGATCTCAACTTATAGTCATCACAATTAAGATAGATTTTCTTAGTGTGATTAACAAGATACTTACCGTCAAGATACAGCTCATCTTTATGTATTTCTTGTGTTTTAGAGTTGTCTCCCCAAGCAATTTCATGAAGCTTCGCCACATCTATACCGTCTGGAATATTCAAACCATCGGCACTATATGCATAATCACCTACCCACGCAACTCTGCAAGGGGTAAGGTTTTCATACAACAGTTTTGTTAACGAACAAACAAACGGATTAAGCCACCAAGAATGCTCAGTTAACTTAGCAGGAGTGTATTCACCGTCAACTTTTCTGTCATAGACGACTTTTTGTTCGTTTATTTCTATTACTGCATAATAATACTGTCCCATAATCAAACCTCCCTACACATTTTCTTTGCAGTTGGTACACCATACTCTTGAACAAGATTCCAAAGCACATCCAACCCTTGTATATCTATATGCAAAATTTCTGTCGAATCTACAACACCTTGCAACCAAGCTTGTGCTGTTTCATCTGCAATATTCATGAATTTTCCATATATCTTTTTGCCAGTATCGGATTTTAAAAGAACAGACAAATCTTTAGAATAAATTTCTTTCCTTATATATTGTTGTTTCTTTATGATACTTTTTGATCTCCCCATCTTATTACATAACCTTCTTCCGTTTTTTCTTTATACATGAGGTTCTGCAACATATTACTATCCACTCCAAAACGCTCATATAATTCATCGTCTGTCAAATCCTGATCCTTCATAAACAGATTCAATTTGTCTTTTACAAGAATCATTTTTAACAGATTACTTTCAATACTATTCTCATAAGTTACAAAATACACTTGCTTGAATTCCGTTGAAGTATAACGAATAAAGCGGAAATAATACTGACTCATGCTGGAGTTGTTCCAGTGCAATTCTGGAATAATACACTTATTCACAAAATCAATATTCATACTTGCAGATAAGCTCTGCTGTGTGCTTATCAGAATTCCGTTTGTTGTTTCTTTTAACTCTTTGACAATTTTCTTTCTCTGTTGTAATGTAGTTTCATTTCCAGTAATCACAAATACAGGTCTGCCCGGAAATGCTTTTTTGATTTCCTTTGTATATGCATCTACTACTGAAATATGACGCACACCAATAGCAACTCTTTCATCAGAAAATTCGCCTAAAAGTGATAATACAGTTTTGAATTTTTCCGGCATTATCGACTGATTGTACTCTCTCAACATCTGAGGCGCAGCGCAAATCTTCAAAAGTGCAAGCAACTGATTCAAAATTTTCAACATTGCATCTTTGCGGCTGTTCCCAGTTTTCGCAAACAGATATTCCATTTTATAAAACTCATCCAATGCAACCTTATACAGACATTTCTCTTCTTCTCCCATTTTACAAGCAATCTGTATAATCTCATAAAGCTGTTTGCCAGTAATTTCTTCAAATGTGCGTGTGATGATCGTCTTATCAATCATCTGTTTCAAAATGTCTGCATTAAGAATATCTTGTGTGAACTGAGATACACCAAATACAGTGATTTTCTCTGGAATATGACTCGCTGCAAATAACTTACTACCCTTACGATATGCTGGATATGGCTGTAAATAATATTCATTTATCTGGTCTTCCAGTTCTCCATCTTTGTTGCGTTCCATAATATACTCACATTCAGACAGCATATTGATAGAATTGTTGTACAATAATTCAAACTGAGGATAAATTTCAGTGATATTATTCCTTGTGCTTGTACCCGTCATCAGTGTTTTATACTTCAACCGGCGAAAAGCATTTAATACGGCTTTTGTCCGTTTACTGTCCTGATTACTCATATTATCCGATTCGTCAAAAATCAAAACGGCTTTCTGGCAGATTGATTTTACATATCGCTTGATGAATTTATGATATTTACACATCATATTTAAAGTGATAATTACAAATTGACCTTCTTTGATATTTTGAATATCTGCAAGGCTTCCAATCATAACAAAATCGATACCGTACTGATCCAATACATCCTGCCAATTGTTCTTGATTGAGATTGCCGTACTCACAATAAATACATTTTTCACATGATCGTACTGCAAACGATATTTACCTATTGCAATTCCGGCGAATGTTTTACCGCTTCCCTGTTCCCACTGTATGAAGTTATATGGTTTCTGAATAAACAGATTCAGATCCGCTTTCTGAGCATCATTCAGCTTTATAGTTCTTTCATCATCCGTCAATGTAAATTCATCAAGCCACTTTGCTATTTTTTTGTTTGGTTGCATTTCAGAAAATGGCATATTCTGGATATTATACATCTTTCGCTTTTTATTCACGATCTTATCAATCCATTTTGACTGAAAATGCCCCATTGAAAAGCCTTGCAACACAACATCATTTATAGATGTAAAATCGCCATTATACTCAAATGTATAATTGTTTTTAATAATTCTACCAGTTCTATCAAGTTTTGGATTCTGCGAACATAACGCCATTTTTAAATGCTTAATAACATCTTTCGGCTTGATTTTAAGTTGTTCCCATTCGTCCCATTTGATATGATCCGGTTTTTGCTGTGTCTTATATCTATTGACATATTCACAACATTCTGCATACTGGCTGCATGTTTTCGGATTTCGTTTGATATCATACAGAAGTTTCTCTACCTTAAAGTTCCACGCTTCATCGTCTTTACTATTTCTTACGGTTTCCAGAAAAATCTTGTTTTTAATCTGTTCTCTTTCTTCTGTAATAGGCTTTAAATACTGCTCCCATACTTCATCGGAAGTAACGCCGGAAAGCATCTCTGTACTATATGGAACTTCTTTCGTATATTCAGATTTTTTCTGAAAGAACACTATTTTGGTCTTGTAATTCTCAACGCCTAAATGCTTAAAAATATTCTTGTCAAGTTCTACTTGGCAGATAAAATTAAAATGCTCATTCATTCCGTCAATCATGCCACCATCAGAGAAATCATCAGCACAAAACGACATAGGCACGATAATAGCCATAATTCCGGCTGGTTTTAACAGTTCCGCAGCTTTCAGACAATAATAATATTCTGACAAATAGCTACTGTCATCTTTTCTCCACCTCAGATTATACGGTGGATTTCCCAGAACATAATCAAAAGTAATTTTCGGCTCATAAAAACGAATATCTGTATTTTCCAGTTTTGCATCTGGATAAAGGTATTTTGCCACTCTGTACGGCTTCCCGTCTAATTCGCAACCGTAAAAATTCGATTCAACCGGCGCACAACTAATAAATGAACCATGTCCACAAGTAAGATCTGCTATCAAATCAGTATTTGAAATATGTAAACAATTATAAATCCATTCAACCAGCTTATAAGGTGTAAAGAACTGTCCTTGCTCAATATCTGCTTTCGCTCTCTGATAATCATAGTAACTATCATAGTTGTTGAACTCTAAACCATGAAGCCCACCTAATCCAGTATATGCATTGAAAATATCATCTTTTGAAATACCTGTTTCTACTTCTGGCAAATCATTATTTACAATATATTCAATTTTTGTATTGATATCTTCCCTCATTTTCTGTGGGATTACTTCATTTGTACATTTATATTTCATGACTTGTATATCTCCATTCAATTACATTTATTATCGTGCATATAATTCCTCCTAAATAAGTGTATAACCACACCATTCTCTTGCGAATTTACGGCAAAATTCTGCATCTGTAAAAATAACATCAATCCTTCCATTTTTGAAGAGTTTGACATGCTTGACTCCGACCTCTGGTGCTGAAAATCCATTCTGGAAATCATCCTCTTCAAGTCTTATAGAATAAGAGCTATATAGATGATCCAGTGAATAAACTTGTGCTTTTTCTCCATATGTATTAAATGCCAACGCATCAATAAAAGCACATAACCATTCTGTACCACCGAAATTGTAATAATCAAAATATTTTTCTTTACTACAATAACCACCTGTATATGTGAATTTATTACCTTTTACTTTAATTTCCCATGTATCACGATAGCCGTTGTAACATTTTTCTTTCAATTTATCTTTTATTTCTTTGATAGCCTTTTCTTCAAAACTCATACCGCCTAACTGGTCAAAAATCTTGTCAAGCACTGCATGGTAGTCAATGAAATCAATAACAAGCTCTTTGATAGGTTCTGAGTCAGTGTATCTGTAATATTCTCTATCCAGATCATATCTATCAAAATTGTTTTCAAGTTGCACATTATACTTATTTGAAAAGTAACTGAAAATACCGCTTATATAACTATTTTGAACATCAGAAAGCGATTTTGGGACACCAAAATTCCCGACTAAAAAAGAAGAATACTTGTAATTTTTGCGGTCTTCTTCTGAATATGATTCATTTTCTGTCTTATAGATATCATAAACAGACTTATAAACTGCAATCGCTCGTTTATATAATTCCTCTCTGTGAGTCAACCATGCTTGATCTTCCTTGCTGATTCTATCAGATTTCTTAATTTGAAAGTTTCCGAATTTATCTGTAATTCCCATTTTGTAACTCTCCTTTATGCTTTTAATTTTTAACCTGTACGATGTATTTTTTCTCTTTAAAATACAGGCTTGTATGTATTGATAATAGGTTTCAATCCTTGTTCCGCAAAGTATTCAAGTATAGCATCATACTGCTTTCTATCAAATGATGCCCATTTAGATTTTTGTGTAATACAATGTTCTTTGTATGATATATCAAACAGAACTGTATCAGGAAGGTCATACCATCCATTGTAGATGATAACATCTCCATAAAACCACTTATAATAAAGGCCTTTCTTTCTATGCGGCTTGAATGTCATTTTCACAGAATTATCATACTGTGCGTATTGCCCAATTTCGTAACTATGAAATGTTACTTTTGATACCGACATCATACCAAAGTCGTTATACTTTACGATTGTGATTCTCTGTCCTGCTTCAAGGTTTGTATTTTTGAATTGTTCCGCTATGCTGTCAACTTCTGTAAGAACCTTATACATAACCGTTTTAAGTTCGGGAATTGTAATTGCTCTGACAATGCCGGCATTCAACTTAAATTTATTTGCATAAATCCATTCTTTCATACAAGCCTTATATAAATCAAAATCTTCATCCTGCCATGTCTTTTTGATTTCATTTTGGCTGATAATCTCGGTGCTGACATCTTCAATAGTTTCTGCAAGTTCAATATTATGCTGATGTTCTTCTTCACTAATACCATAATCTGAATGATAAGTATCAACCTTTTGGCTCTGCTCATCGTAAACATATACATATCTTGCATAATTGTAACCCTGTGGATCAACGATAAGTTTCAGTTCACCATCACAATATATAGCAACGCAATCAATGTTGTACCACTCGACAGTTTCCCGTTCTTCTTCGGTCATCATATCGTAGTCTATTGATGATTGGATTCTACGGTCATCTGTACGGCTTCCGCCCATTCCATCAAAGAATGAATAATCGCTCATCAACTGTTTTTCAAAAAGCGCATAGACCTCTGTGGTAAAATGTACTTCTCTGGAAACCTGACAAGTTTCTTTACACTGTTTTTCATCATAAATTTCAGTGTGGTCAAGGTTGTCATCTTTGTTAGCCTTTAGAATGGCATTCACGATAGTATAATTAACCGTTTTAATTTCTGCGTTCTTTTCAATTCTGTGAATTTTCTTCTGTCGTTCTGCTTCTGCTTTTTCATACTCCGCCTGCCTGATTATATATTCTTCAACACCTTTTTTAATTCGTTCTTCTTCCTGCTTCTTCTGTTCGGCATCAAACTCTGATTTTTTTGCGAGAAAATCTGTTTCAATCTCTGTTTCGTTCGGCTTACATTCACGCTGATTATAATTGTAACTTACTTTATAAGCGCCGTAAAAATTGACATCAAAATAATCTGTCATTAAATCGCTGTTGTTGTAATTCCAGCTCTGTGCATATGTATAAGCATAATTAATAATAGCCTTCAAAGCCTCTGAATTCCGTGAAAATGGGCTTTCAAGCAATTCAACACGAATACTGTTATAATCACTCGTAACTGACCATTTGCACATTGAAAACCTGTTCCGTAAATGTTTACGAATATTGGCAGCAATTTCTTTTGTATTCGTTATACGGTTTTTACCGTAATTATCTTCAATTCCTTCTGTGCGTGTTAAAGACCATAAGTCAATGTTAGTTTCTGTTTTTGGCTTATACTCAAAACTGCCTTCCGATTCTGAAATTTGATTAGCAAGAGCAACCGTTTCATCGTTTTGTTTTGCGTACCACATCCGCTGTTTTCCACTCCAACGAAATCCCGCTTCTTTAATGGCAGTAATAACATCTGTATTCGGTTTAGTGTCAAAGCGTAATTCAATGCCGTTCTTCTCTGTATTTAATGTAATGTTTAACATAATGTTACCTCCTTAACATTCTGTTTTATTCCTGAGAATGCTACACAATTTTTAATTATTCAAATTTAGCACCACTGAAATACCATCCGGGATGACGCTTCAAAAGGTTTTTTAATTCATTGTCACTATAACCAACGCACCATGCTACAATACGACCGTCTTTATCTTTGATACACGATTCTATATTATTTTTGCGTGCATAGTCTAACCATGTCATATTATTTCCCTCCTTAATATCAATGAAATATTAGTTTTATTTACTGCTTTACAAAGTAAAAAGGAATACCAGATTGGTATGGATATAAAGTAAATGAATTATCACCCCATAACCTCAAACCGTGACCTCCACCGTGTTTTTTGATAACTGCACGATATTTTCCATTTTTAATATTTTGCTGTTCCTCATAACTCATACAGTCAAAATCTGTTTTGAATAGCGTATCAATTTGTACCGGTGAATATCTAAATTTATAATCAATGATTTTCAAAATCAAAGATTTTTCCGTTTCTTTAATGTCAACGGTTAATTCATAGCCATCCCATCCGTCTTTATCTGCCTTATATACTCCGGGTTGTAACATTTGTAACATTTTATTTTCCTTCCAATACATAGCCCTGATGGCAATATCCTATTACTTCCGATAGATAGTCTGATATTTCGTCCTCGTCTGTCATTCCTTCAGGTATATCAATTTCTGTCGGCAATTCTCCGCCATCATCATAATCGGTATCCCATAATATGTTTGTTGCTTTTAACATTGTTTTACCTTTTTAAAATTCTTCTTTTAAAATCTCTTTAAAGTTATAAAACTAATATGGGGTTTTTATAATTTTCAAAATCTTTGAACATTTCTGACTCTGTTATTTCCCATATTTTATAGGTAATGTATGACACATTGTGATAGTTTTCGTGCTTTCCGATATGATATTCACGCAAAATTTTAACTACACTTGATAATCTTTTGTAGTTAAAAAATCCTTGACCTGAGCCAGTCCCTAAAATTTCTGAGCCGTCAGGTCTAAAGCAACCTACATAATACATAAATTTTTACCTCTTTTTAATTATTTTTAGGTTTTCACTCTATAACATAACTTCATCTGTAAGATTATTTAATATACCCAACAATGCACAATAAGTGCATCCGTTTTTGTTGTACAAGTCTGTTGTAAATATTTCTGTATAGTTATCGTTCTGTATAGCTTGCAACATCTGTCTAAAAAATAACTTATTAAAATAACGGATATTGCTACATTCTGATTGTAATTCTGTTTTAACTGTTTTATATAATTGTTCAAATTTTTTTGTTGTCATATTATTTCAGCTCCTTCTATATCAAAAAAAGTTACATTTGGATCTTCAGGAAATACAGTATATCTAACATCATTAATAAATATAATTTCAGATAAGCCAATGCAATAATTATATTCGCTAAATTCTGTTGTAACTTGATATGTTCTGTTTGAAATTTCAAGCCAAGTGCCTATTTTTAAGTTTGCAAAATCTTCAAATGTTTCAATAAATGTTCTAATTCCCATTTTTTCAGCCTCCAATCATTACAAGAAATTTACAAAACAAGAAAAAACAGTAGTAAGTTACTGCGAACGCTACTGCCGATCCTGCTAATATTATAAAAAATTCTAATCGTTGCACTCTGCGTTTTTGCTTTGTGCGCATTGCCTTGTTCTGTTATTCCTCGTGCAAATTTTTCAAAATTAAAAGGCGGCAGATTCTCTCATATTGATATAACTTTCAGCGTGTTCGAGAGTTTGAACTTGCACTACAGCTCTGTACCCGCCATCCGAAATATCAATGATACTATGTTATAAATAATCAATTTCGTCTTTTATATGTACTTTCTGCGTGTCTAAACTGACAGTAATATCAGGTTTGATTGTGTTAAATATAAGTCCTTGCTCTTTGCAAAATTCATAACATTTGTTATAAATATAAACTTCATCAAGTTCGATTTCGTCATTGGTTTCTGATTCATCGTAGTAGTCATTTAAAATCCTGTCTGCCAACTTAGAAATCTGATTTATTGTAATAGAATCATCAAACTCAAAATTCATCTGGTTAAGCGTGCCACAATCATAATCCCATTTTTCAAAACAAATAATTTTACTCATTTACAACACCTCATTCTTTTGTTTGCACCAAAAGCAATAATCACCACAGTCATACACAAAACGAACAACATTACCTCTTTTGTGAGACACAATGCCGTTAATGTCACATGGATATTCCCAAGCATTATAGTTATGAAACCTCTCTTGCATAATACAAGCAATTAGGGCTTGTTTTGCCGATAGTGCAAATGTGTGTTTGTTTACTGTACCATCGTTCAATATCTTGTAAACATCTGTCATATTCATTCCTCTATATCTAATAAATCTTCATACTCATCGAGAACTTCAGATACCGCTCTTTTTACAACATAACATCTTACTATGCCATCTGCATATGCTGGTTGTCCTGTCAATGTCTGTTCAAAATCTAAACCAAACACATTCACTGCCTTGAATAGCAAATCAAAATTGTGACACAAATGTTCTTCGGCTGTCCAATTTTCAATGTCTGCGAACTTTTTATTTGCTTGCACTAACAAAGGATTCATATATTCAGTTAGTACCCCATTACTAATTATCTCTTCTTTTTCGTCTCTGCTTATGTATTCCAGAATTTTTATATTATCTCTAATATAACTTCTCACATTTTCTTTAACTGCTTCGACATAATTGTATTTCTCCATAGATGTCTCCTTACAACAAAAACAGCGAAGACAAAAATCTTCGCTGTTTTATTTCTTATTCATTTGTAAATGCTTCATTATACTGACGCATAAATTCAAGCTCCATCTGTTGAGTTTTGCTTGTTGCTCCTAATTGTGTATAATCTTTCGCAATAATATTGTTCTTGTATACGCCGAAAAAATTCATATTACAATAATCAGAATTTATATCAGTGTGATCGTAATTATAGCTATCTGCATAATAATACGCATAATCAGCAATCGCATGAATAATTTTACTATTTTTCTCCCAAGGTGAAGATTTAAGACTCACATTAATATAAATATCATTGTTTGTGACTTCCCAATGACAATCAGGAAATCTCTGAACCAGATGACTTCGTATTCTATTAGATATTAGTAAATTATTATGTATATGATATTTTTGATAATTGTTTGGTATACTATCAATTTTAGTTAAAGCAAACATATTTACTTAAATTCCTCCTTAGTCTTTGGCATTTCTAAATATAATTATTTTGAGTTGGCAAAATAATTATATTTCCAGTAATAATTTTTAACCTTTCTGATACTTTACTTTAAGTAAAGCAGTCTTTCGACAATGCAAATGCCAAAGGGAGAGTACGCCCTCCCTTGTTTCAAATTTTTATATGTATTTACAATCCAGCCTGTTCGGCTTCATGCTTTGCCAGCATATCAACTACTTTTTTAAATTCATTATCTTCATATGTTTCAATCCAAGCCTCACCCCACTTATCGGAATAAGCCTCTTTATATCTTTTAGCTTTTTCATAATCAGTTGTCAGTCGGCAGATATGATAATCAGAGTAATTGCCCTTTGTAATCGCATAGATTTTCATACTCTTCACCCCCTTTGGATAATTACGCAATATCTGTTTTTATCTGCTCATTTTGCCACTATAAATGCAATTATTGAAGGATAAAAACGGAAATCACGGTTTTAGCTGTAAAACTATACTTTTATCCATTCATCATTCTTTAACATTTTCCCTGTCTGTTCCTCATATGTATATGTGCCACCTTTCCACATTCTTAAATCGTTATGGGCAGCATCAACTGTTGCCGCAAAATAATTCCAACTTTCATCCTTTTCATATACACCGTTGAACCTATTGCGGGATCCGAAAATTCTTTTTGCAAATCTTCCACAACTACAAAATGAACCGTACTTATTAGAATGATGCCTCATAAAATTCAAAATATCATCTTCAGATACGGACTTGTCGAATTGTATCCAGAACATTGACTGATTGGTTTTATTATGTCCTTCACAAGACATTACTGTAGATAACCCGTTCTTATTAAAAAACTCCACGAGTGGAATTACTGCTTTGTCCAATCCTTTACTCAGCCACTCTTTTTCACCCATGTTGTATTACTCTCCAATATAAATCAAATTATCAATATATGCTCTATCAGTTCCTTTGAGTATAGGCATATGTTCATCAACATACCATTGAGAATGACCGTCATTTGTCGCCCGTTTAATACAACTGCTTCCTCTTTGCTTATATACACATAATTTATCCCAATCATGTCCTATACTTAGTGTCATACTCTTGATATCTATAGTAGATTTCTTATACAATTCCCTATCGGTAAAATATGCTCTACCGTATGCTTGTATTGAATTTCTCATTGCATCAAGTTGCCGCCAAAAAATATTGTTACACACTTCTTCTTTTGGAATGTTAAATACACGAGCATCAAATGTAGCTCCTTTTTGCATAGCTTTGTAATACACCCGTTCATAATCCGTTGTTGGATCTGTATATGTCCATACATCAGTTATATGTCCTTCGCAAAATCCACTTAAAAATTGGTTAAAGTATAATGTCGCCATGCTTGCTGCAACACTACACATTTTTTGAACATTATATTCAAACCATGCGCCTGTTTCCAATGTTTGGTAATCTACAAGCACTATGGTAATTTCATCAGATTGCGTATACCCAAACACACACCCTTGAATATTTTCACAGAGACATTGCATAGTAGTCTGCATAGCTCTAATCATAAAATTATCAAATGGCTTCTGAAATCCTTTAGTAAATGTATGAAAAGCTTTGCCGTCAACTCTGATTATTACAGGAGTTCTTCTTGTGAGATATGTTCTGTTTACATTCTCATATCTTTTCATTCTGTCACCAAGACTATCTTGCATCTATATCGCTCCTTAATATTTAGTTCTTTGTATTTTCCATAACACTTCCACAGTGTGGACAATAGTTGCTATACATTTTTTCGGCATTGGAAGAGTTTTAATTATGTCGCTAATTTCCTGTAAGGAAAGTGACTTGTTACGGAACATTTCGTTACGCTGGTCTTCATCAAGTGTGTTAATAGAGAACTGCAGACCGAAGCCGTCCTCACCGCCAAATTCAAACCCTGTTTCAACCCATTCACGCAAGAAATCACATAAATTCTTGTTTGATTTCGGCATCATAGTCGATACAACAGGATGATATGTGTCAAATGTTGTATCCATTTTTGGAGTCGCAAGCATTTCGGCAATTAGTCTGGCTGACGTGATGACATTGTGATTAAATGTCGGCTCACCCATACGGGCATAATGGATGTTGAGTCGTGAGCCGTGCTTGATACCAGAGAGCGCGATACCTGTCGTAATTTCGGATACAAGTTCCATTGTGCTTACATTTCCATGAAATCCGAGTTTTGGACAGTCGCAGAAGTTGCAGTTCATTGGACAGCCCTTCTGACTGGATACAGTGACAACAAGCTTGTCAGTAATATCCACGGGCTTGTGCTTTACTGTATCGATACGCTTTGTGTAGCCGAGAAAGTCTGCCTTGATATTGTTTTCCTTGCCATAGTCGCCGACATACAGGTATTCGACGCCTAAATCAGTATCAGATACGATTTTGCCTGTATGCGTTTTTGTAATTTCTCTCATAATTATTTTACCGCCTTAAAATCAATAATATTCTCATACCAATTTAAGATATGGATACGAAAGCCGATAACCGTTAATTCGTAGGTTTCGCCTTCCTTCAAAGCACCGTAAACATCAGACGAATTGAATTTTCCTCTAAATAATGTGTCTGTATCTTCAAAAACATAGGTCTTGCCATTTTCGTCTTCACCGTAAATAAGATACTTGCTGCTGATGTTATCTTTATCAGATTGTGTTGTCACACGCTCTTTATCGGTGATTGTTATTGTATATTGATGGTCATTGGTGAAATTCATTACAGGAACTACAACAACTGCGACAATAACTGCGATAATAACTAATGTAATTACTATTAAGTAACCTAAGCTCTTCTTTAACATTTTCTTTCTACCTCTCCTTGTATTTTTTATATAGGTATAGTCTTATTGTTTTCAATTTTGCTTTCATATATTTTTTTTAATTTGTAATAGAGTTATATTCTTTTCTTTATCCTTCTTCAGCAATCTGATTCCAACATTCAACACATTTGTTAGAATCTTTTTTGCAATCCTCTACGCTCATCAACCCTAATTTGCAATTCTCTGCACTCATCAACCCTAAATCATGAGGACACACATAAGATGGTTTGCCATTGTTGTCGAGAGGAACATTTGGATATTTCTCTAATAAATCCGTAAGATAGGTCTTTTGCGGATGTCCATCCGACCATTGTTGAACTTTTTCTATTGCTTTTTCAGGATAATTCGCTTCAAAAGTTGCACACATCATACTTTCAGATGTACCATTATTTTGCCAAGATAATGGGCAGTCAGTGCATTCAATTTGACATCCTCCATATCTATACCTTTTTGTCATTCTCGCTTTTTCAACGAGATAGTTTTTAGTTTTCGAGCAATCACCCATTTTCTCCACCCTCTTCATTGTTTTTAATAGGCTGATTCCAGCATTTAGCACACGCATTGTCTACTTCGCAATTATCTAAACTCGTCGCCCCTAATTCATACAGACATATACCTTTAGGAGTTCCATCATCCTTAAGTGGAGTGTTTGGAAAGATTTTCAAAAGCTCCGTAAGATATGTTTTCTGTGGATGCTCATCCGACCATTTCTGTACAATGGCAATTGCTTTTTCGGGATAGCATGTTTCAAAGTCCGAACATGCCATATTATCGGTTGTACCATTATTTAAACTGTTTAAAGGACATTCAGCACAATTAAGTTTGCATATATATGCACCACCATTTAGTTTATGTTTTTTCGTCAATCTTGCTTTTTCAGCAAAATAATTTGCAGTAATATTACAATCAATCATATTTTACACCTCTATACTATCTTGCTTAAATGTTGAATTTATTCGTGGTTTTTCTCAGTTAAATTCCAATAAAACCTCACTTTTATTTAATATACTCCCAAATATCTGGCAAATTATCATCAGGCATGAATTTTAAATGGCTCCTAAAACAATACCAGCCAGAATTCTGCTTAGCTGATCCCTTACAGTCGTGGAAGTAACTGTAAGGACACGAAAACTCAACCCCTATCCGAGCACCATTGTTTTCAATAGCACACACTCTGCCTACTACTCCTACATACGGAAAATTAGGATAGATTGATCGTATTGTCGGAAGTATTTTTACCTTATCCCCAACCTTAAAAAGTTGGTTTTTCTCTGCGGACATTATCAATCACATCCTTATACTCTTAATATTTTTAACCACAATTGTGGGCTTTGGAACTTTCTTCCTTTTGAGAATCATCGTCATTCTGCGATGCTCAATTATTGTATCTTTGATGTTTATGTATATCATATTTGCAATGAATGGAATGAACAAAATCAATAATTCGCCACCGAGCATTTCTGATTTTCGTTCATTCACTGCTCCTAATCGAGCGATTATAAACAATGGAATCGTAATAGAAATTGATATTGCACTTATCCAGAATCGCATTCTATGTAGTTCAGCTTTTAACTTCTTCATTGGACTTTTCCCTTTCTTTTATTTGGACGGACTCAGTTCATACCGATGAACAACCATGTACCGTTATGGTGACGCTTATCCGTCATGCGTCAAGGAGGTTACAAAATGAGTTTGTGCCGATTGCACTCACTTGCAAATGGTGGACTGTCAGGGAGTCGAACCCTGTACCCGCAAATTATGAGTTTGCCGCTCTAACCAGTTGAGCTAACAGTCCATATGGTGACACAGAAGAGATTTGAACTCTCACTTTACAGATTTTAAGTCTGCTGTCTCTGCCGTTGGACTACTGTGTCATATCCGGTATTGTGTAGATTGAAGGCTGACGGAACAACAGTCAAGGGACACCGCCATTCCATTCAACGCCGAACTGAGTAACTAATCAGTATAAAGTCTTTCTACAATAACAGTAGATTTTTATTTTAAACCGCAAGGTTATCAAGCTACACAATACCGTTTGGCTGAGCAGGTAGGAATTGAACCCACGATACTGGAGTCAAAGTCCAGTGCCTTAACCGCTTGGCGACTGCTCAATATATTTGCAAGCAAAATGGTTTCCGAAAAACTTGCAATGAATTTTCATTAAGAATTTAATAAAATCCCACCAGATGTTATTAGCATCTACGCAAGTCTGCTTTGATACATTTCATAACATCCTGCTTAAATTTACGAGAATATTCCTTCATTACATTTTCAAAATACTCTTTTTCAATCATCGAGTAATATGCAAATTTACCCATCATTTGTTGGAGTTGTGGCAACTCCCAAACTTTACCGTTTAGCCTATCACACATATAATTAAATAATGTAGCTTTGAACTCTTTTTTATTCTTATGACCAACTGTAATGTCGCAATTTTGATTATACATAACACCTAATACAAACTGATTTCCATTTTTAAACTTTGTTTTTTCTTTCTCAATTGTAAACGGAGCGTGAATTTGAGTTAGCGTTTCGTGGATGAATCCAAGAACTTCGTCTGGATTAAACTTTCTACGGTGTGAAACTTGTATATCATCGCTATATCGGGTATATATATAGTCTTTTTCACGGCACTTTTTTGTCATTATGTAATCAAATGGGATCATCATAATATTAGTAAGCATTGGACTGATTGGAGTTCCTTGTGGCAAGCCTCCATTAAGAAAACATAAATCTAATGCCCTGCTTAAACACTCTTTTCCAAAATCTCGTTCAATAACTGCACTAAATGGAAATATTTGTGCCATCATAGACATAAGAAACTCTTTGGTAGTATTGCCAAAAAAGTTTTGAAAATCAGTTGTTATCCACCAGCGACTATGATTATACTGATGCTTGGAAACTGCATCCGAGGCTGTTCTATGTCGAACATAAGCGTATGCGTTGGTGTGATGTAATGAAACACCCGCAGTCTCGAAAATCTCTTTTAAATCCTTCAATGCTTCAGATAATTCATCATCTGGAGCACAAATTTCTCTCCATTTAACTCTGCCATATTCGTCTAATTTCTTTTTTGGAATATAGAAATGAGAATAATGTTTTTCAATTTCTTGTCCAAGATAACTCCATTTTTTATTAAAGGCATCCAATATGCCAATAATAAAATTGACATTGTATTTGTCTTTTACACTCGCAGGTATAAAATCAACTCTGCGAGTTACTGTGGCTGCCGCAGATTTAGTACCCCATAACCACTGTGGAGAATGTATATCACCTTCAAGCCAACTCCAAATGTTAGGCTTCGATTCGGTTTTTGGCAAACACACATAGTAGCACATACTTGTCCCTCCTTTACATTACTACCGTGTCAAATTTATATGGAGAAGATATAATCAAAGGGCTTAATTTTCTTTCGGTAATCCATTTAAACAGATTCGTTGTACCTTTAAGTACAATATCTCTTACAACAATAGATTCACCAATCTCTACTCCACATGCTGACACTGGAGTTTCGGCTTTTGCTTCTTCATGTGTGAAATTCATTGTTTTAATCAAATTATCCACACTTGGTTTATCTCTCCACTCTACTGCATAGTGCTGCGCATCGTATCTTGCAGTACGGTAATTCAACATTACCTTTATGTATGGATTAAGTCTATTCTGCTTGCAAATATTTCTGCACAAATCAATATTGTCAGCACAAAGAATTACGATTCCGTTAAGTCGCTGATCAATATAGCCTTTATCAAACACCTGAACTTCGATATCCGGATTAACGGAAAGCAAGATATTTTTTAATGACTCTGCTTTGTTGTGGTTTAAATCAGAATTAAAAAACATCTGGTTGCAAAGATTTTTACTTTCAACGAAATCAAAATCATATAATTTAAACTTGCAAAAGCCATATCTTGCAAGAAGCTCTGCCTGCGTACTACCTACACTTCCGCATCCGACTATATGTATAGTGGTTGACAGCTCCTTCTGATATGGGTTAATATCTCCTAATTTACTTAAATCCATTCCGTAAGACCTCCTTAATTTATATACAAGCTTGCCTGTTCAATCAATGACTGCCTATCGTTAGTTATCACTTCTTTATATACAAGATTACTCAACTCATCATGTATATCTTTGGCATCCACATAAGAAACACCAAATATGTCTTGAATCTCTACAACAGATAGCTTAATAGAACTCTGGCTTTTTACACCAACATTACCGTAGCTGTAAGGATATTCATAATACGAATACGATACTGGCTTTGGTTCTGTAACCATATCTTTTGATTCTTCCTTGAAAGACATCAATGTGTCGTAAACTACAGGCGAAACACAAAGTATTTTTCCAAACGACTGAATATTATTTGTGTTTAATGTTATCTCAGGCTGAGTATCCTTACTTGTAGACTTATATGCTAAATTAAGCACACCATCATAAAGATATATATTAAAATCACCTTTTTTATTTATAATCATAAAGATATAAAAATCAGTATTATCAATCATTTTCACGATGTCTTGCTGAAATTTTGTATCAACAGATGACGCCGATGTTCCCATATTTACGTGAGAATGCCCGTGAAATCTAAGACTGTTATGTATATCGTCTGGCAACTCAGTCTGCCATTCGTTATACTCTTCCTGAGAAGGTTCAACGGTTGTTCGAGTAACTACTTGAGGATACACAAAGATATCAGTAACAACAAAGTTGTTGTTTTGCCTTTCAACTGTGCCATGCCACCCCACCTCTTTGTCATTTACCTCAACGAGCATCATCATTTTGGCAAAAGCTAATGGAGTGAAAGATATTGTAGGTGTTTCCATACCTGTCGGTATCTTTAAAAGTTGCATTTTATTTTCTCCTTTCGTTCCATTCGTCTACTGTCATAACTTCTCCAGACTCCTTATCCATAATACACGAGTAGTCTGCTTCATTGAGCAGAGCTCCCAACCTATGCATCACCGTAGAATCCATAAAATTCAAATTTTGTGACGCAGTAAGAATAAGCTGTATTGCATAGCAGATATTGCCTTCTGCTAATGCAGTTGCGATATCTATTCTAAAACCTCCAAAGCAATCAAATAAAGCCAAATGAGGATGAGGCATATAACCGTATATATATGTCTCGTAAGCATCAAAAGAATTGTTATCAAGACTTATACCGATTCCACATTCGGTTAATAGATCAATTCTGCCATCAACCATCCAACATAAAACATCCTTACTTACGCTTGGCATATTATTAATAGTGGAATTTTCTGATTTTAATATTTCGGCAAAAGCATCTTCATCATACTGAGTAATCGGGTTGCATACTACAAACTCAAGGTCTCCTCCATTAATTTTCACATTAGAAATCGCACTGTTGTTTGTAAGCATATCTATCAATGCAGCATTATCATTATCATTATCGTTGTATAATGATAATTGTTTTTTGCAATCCAACAAGTTTTCGTAAACCTTTGTCGCATTGGCTACATAATGTCTATAATCCGATTCATAATTCTTAATCCTATCGTGTAGTCGATCAAGAGTGCGTTTCTGTTTATACTGCGTAAGATCGGCAATTTGAGCATTTAACACAATCTTCGATAATCCTTTTTCTTCTGAAATTTTGTCGGCTAACTCGAACAATTTATCATACGAACCTTGGCTTATTCCATCAACAATTGGTTTGAATTTGTTTTTGATCTCTTTTGCAGTGCAAACAAAGTCAAACAGCGGAATAAGAAAAACAGCTATCGTTTCTGCTGCACATTTTGCATTAAACGGCTCTGTCCAAAAAATATACTGATTGCCGCCAACCCATCCTTTTGATTTATTGTGGGTTAATTCGCAATATTTATCATAATTCTCATACGATTCCACACTACAGTTAAATTTCTTATTAATTTCCTCCATGGTGGGTTCTATGTCGTTAGACCATATATAAACAGCTTTGTCTGTTGCGGCTCTCTGTGGTGCCCGTGCGCCGTGAACACAATCAAAAAATATAGATGGCAAATCACCGTTCTTAGTGTAATAAGGTTCGTAAACACATTTGACAAATGTTTCGATTATCTTGGGGCAATCATCTCCAAATGTAAGACGGCTATCAAAACAACTCCGAGTGTATAAATTTGTAATTAAATCCATTTTCTATTCCTCCTTAGATTTTGGCATTTCTAAATACAATTATGGCAGCAAGATGACTCCTGCGGGAAGCTTGGTCATTGGGATTTCTGGTGTAATCGTAGCCCTTGAGTGGCTATTTTAGCGGCAAATCGTGGATTCGTAAGCTCCTTTCAGTTGTAACCCTTGGGTTCGAAAGATAGTCGCCGCTCCTCGTTTTCATCACCGTGCATTTTATTCACCTTGCCTTCAGCAACATCTTATGCCGGATGAGTCTTCTGCTCCTAACCTTTCTGATACTTTACTTTAAGTAAAGCAGTCTTTCGACAATGCAAATGCCAAAGGGAGAGCACGCTCTCCCTTGTTTCAAATCAAATTATGCACAATCAGCTTTGACAACTGATGCAAGAATGTATGTATCTCTTGCGCCAACAATGTCAGACAGTGTTCTGTTGACATCCTGTGCAGATACCACAACGCCGTTAAGATTGAGAATACCATTACCCATTTCGAGCTGGGCTTCATTGAAAGCCTGCTGAACTGTCATTTCATCCGGGTTTCCAATGATTGTTTTTGACTTAAGATTGTTCTGAACTTTAATGCTTTTCATTATTATTTCCTCCTTGTTTACGCTGTTACAATCGAGCCGACAATTTTTGCAATGTTTGCATCAATATCAATACAAGCTTCTGATACATTTCTTTCAATCTGTTCAAGATTTGTCAGAATTGAACCAAAGTTTTCTGCAATCCACACCTTTGTGTTGTTGGCAGCTTCTGATGGGAGAGGAATTGTAATTGATGCTTTTGACGCTGTGTAAGAATTACTTACAAAAGAAATTCCGCAATCGCTAAAACTCTCTCTGTGTTCGCTTGGCTTTACAGCGAAAAGCATATTGCCATCGTTATCCTTTAAGGACAATACATCTGGCTTGTGTTTGTAAACTTTAAAAAGTTCCTCCATTGAAAAGTTGGCTTCAATAACCATCACATTGTTTAATGTTTTTACAGTCATTTTGTGACTCCTTTCTGCCTCGTATGGCACTTTAATTTATTTCTACTTTAGCATTACCCAGTTACACCACGAGGAGGTAGTAGTTTTGTAACCGCTCACCCCTATCTAAAGGGGTGCTATAACATTTCTTAAATAAAGATGGAACTTGAGAAAAGTCTGTAAATTGAACCTTTTGTTGGCTAATCGTTTGGGGTTTCTGCTCTTATCGACTACTAAAGTAGTCTTTTTATGTGCTTTTTTCGTTTGGGTTCCTGACGACATCCCGTGCCAGAGCTGTCCAGCATCGAACTTTCTTCAGCCTGTACCCCTTTCTTCTCTCTAACCTTTCTAACACCTTACTTTAAGTAAGGCGGCTTTATTTAATAAAGCAAGCAAATGTTACATTATTCAAATCCTATTTCTTCATACGCTTCAACAGCTTCTGTTTCGGTGTCACCCGAGCACAACACATTGCCATGCTCATCAATAACTTCAAAGTGACCATTCTTTGCAATTACCGTCATATCACCCCTCACCTCCTACTTTTAATGCCGCCTCTTTTAAAACTGCAACATAATTATCAATCTTCTCTCTATCGGATTCTTTTGCTTGTGGCAAACAAAAACGAATTGTTTTTGCAATATTGTCAAGTTCTCTTGACAACTTTTGATCTTCTGTCATAATGTTTGCTCCACAATGTGAGCAATAATATGAACCCACTTCGTGTTTATCTTTACCACACTTAGGACATGCCTTTTTAATGCCTACAAGACTAACAGATGAATTAGCCGATGCTCTGACTAATTTAGAAACAGTGGGATATGATACCCCATACAATTCAGCTATGTTTTTCATTTTTTCGCCTTGTCTATAAGCCGACACAATCTGGGCTTTTAGTTCCTTACTAATAGTTCTGCCTGCCATTTTTGTAATCTCCTTCTACTGTGATATTGTGTTTTGTCATCAACATAATTTACTTTATAACCTCCCTAAAATTGTTTATATGTTAGATATATTCCCAAATATCTGGAAAATTATCATCAGGTATAAATTCCAACTCTTTCCTACAACAATACCAGCCAGAATACTGCCCAGACTTCCCGTCACAGTTATGAAAATACTCATTAGGATGCGAAAACTCAACAGCTATCGAATCATTATCGTTGTCAATAGCACAAACTCTGCCTACTACCCCTACATACGGAAAATTAGGATAAGCTGATAGTATTGTCGGAAGTATTTTTACCTTATCTCCAACCTTTAGCATAAGAAGCTATTCCTCCTGTTCTAATCGTTTAATTATTAAAATACGACAGTAATTTTCAATCGCAATTTCGGTTGTCTTGGTTTCGATTGTTCGCACCATCTGAGATGTAACCTTTACACCGAAATCCCTCAATACATCAATATGTTCATCACGAATATCTTGTATTGTTTTGACACTCTCGTACACTCTAACCACCTCTTTTTAGGTAAAAGAAAAGTGTATGCAAAAATCTATCGCATACACTTAATTGGTTTATATTTACTTTTTTGTCACTCTTATAAAAGAGTGATTTTATGGCAGCGGTTTTGTTTTGACTCGCAACCGCTAAACGAGTTACCACTCGTACACATAGTGCGGAAAATCAATCTCAATACAATGGGTTTCTGTGACTTCATCATATCCAGCATAAAAATTAGTGGAGTGTTCCAATAACGGATAAAAATTTGCAATTTGCTCCGCATCAAGCGTAATAATATGGCTTGAGTCAACGGTAAACATAAAACAATCTCGAAACGAGTCAACAGTAGTTTGTACATCAACCCCATCTATACCTTCAAACAGTTTCTCCAATCCATTAATTTGTTTTACGCTAACCGGATCGACCACTCTTGCTTTGGCTTTGTTTCGTGCTTCGTTCATACCCGTAAGACAATTGAGTAAAAATTGTCCTTCTGGGCAATCCGGATTTTGTTCTCCTGCCTCTTGTAGCATTTTGAGCATTTGCTCGTGAGTCTCATGAGCGTTCATCGCACTATTGTCTTTATTTTCTGGCAATCATATTCCTTCCTCTCTTTTAATGACAAACATCGTTTATCTTGCCGTGATATAATCACGCTTCAGGAATATTCTACCATTTTTTACACGAGTGTTCAAGCGAACAAACTTTCTATTCGAGTAGTTTTTCGTACTGCCTTGATTTATGGCAAATCTTAGTCATAAGCAACTCAGACATTGCCTGAGACAGCTTCGGAAATTCAAGCCTTACTCTGCTTGAGCCTCTATCGGGACGAGTAGCTTCAAAAGTCACTTCTTTGTCATGAAGCAACTTAGCAGCATATTCATACGCATAATTTTCCACCCATACAACTCCCATCTCGGTATCCCTCCTATGGTGCAATTAAGACTAACAGTTTGCAAGACCAGTACAAGCCAGTCAAACTTAGAGCTCCTGCTAAACAATAGCCTACTGTCATTATAGCAAGCTCAAGGTTAGTCAATTTATTATGTTTTTGTGGACGCATAGTTTCCCTCCTTAATAAATCCGCTGAGGATAGTAGCAGTTATCAGCGGTATTATAGTGCATTAAGGTTAAATGCACGCCGTTTCTCATACAAACCCTAACCAACTCCGCCGTCACCGAGGTCAGTCCGGTTACATAACAGATAAGATCGTGCTTGCCTTCGTATAAGCAGACATCATTATTGTCTGCTTGGTTAATCCCTACGCCGTAGTGGGTGCGAACATCTACGACATTTTCGATGAAGTCCTCAATCGTTTTACGAATTGAAGCGAAATCCATTACATCATCAATTGGTTGATCGAAGATGTAACGCTCAACAGGCATTTTATGCCTTCCTTTTATTAAACCGGCTGCAACTGTAAGAGTATTGTTGTTCATTATTTCCATCGTTTAATAACCTCCTTAAAAATAAGCATACGCTTTGGCAGCGGTTTTGTTTTGACTCGCAACCGCTCAACGAGTGTACTTAGATATTACTTCTGTTCAGTCTCATCCTTATTTTCATCCTGAGCAGTCAATTCAACAGTCGGAACAGTTTTATCCTCGACTTTGATTGAGATGTCATAGCGGTTGATAAGCTTGTGCATCAAGTTTGCACAAGCCTGTACAACCTTCTCAGGTGAGGCGGTCTGATAAAAAGCCTCAGTTTTGGTCATTCTTGCTGTAACAATAAAGTCCAGCATAAAATTACACCACTGAGTTGTTACTACATACTTATTCTCGTTTTTGCCATTATCGACAAACCAAAGCTCATCGATAACATCCTGCAAAGCCTTCTTGAGCAAAGTTTTAGATGGCACTTTGCTCAAGAGCTGATCCTGTGCCACAGCCCTTTTTGAAGACTGATAAGCGTGATTGAACCCGCTAATGATGTTTTTACCATTAGCGACCTGTGTGGTCTTGTATAGACTCACATAGTAAGCAAGCAGTGTTGCTGCTTTGCCGAGCTTATTGCCGAAACAACGAGCTTCTGCATTGAATGCCAAAAAGTTAATCTGCTTAGATACAGTTACAACACTATATGTAACTGCCCCCAGCGTTGCCTCACCCTTGATTGATTTATAATCAAGGAAGCCTGCTTTTAACACTTCAAATGCCGGATGCTCAGCCTCAAGAAAATTCTCAAAGCAGTATTTTGTGAAATAATTGTTGTAATCATCCTGAGCATCTTTAGCATCCTCATTTGCTTTTGCAAACTCAGCCAAGTTTTCACTCTCAGCGGCTGTCTGCAATACTTTTGTAGCTTTTTCAAGAGCAGCAAGCTTGCTGTCAAGCCCATCAGATGAGGTCTTGCGTGATATCGTTTTTGTTCCTACGATTTCTTTTACCATTACTTCAGTTTCTGTCATTTTCATTTTGAACACTCCTTATTAAAATTCGTGTGCAACAAAGCACACAGCTCAGGCAACAGACCAAGCCATTACCTCAGATGTGTGCTTTGCAGAATGATAGAAAACAAGTATGTATATTAAAAGGCTCAAGGCAGATATGAAGGTATCTTTGTCACCCGACACTCAAGGTCTTGAGCAGAATACAAGTCGCCCGCCTCAGATCTGAAACGGACTTGCTCAGGTTAGCCAAGAGCCTTTAATAGTTATTATTGTTGTGATTTGGATATTACGACACTTGTTCACTTCAAGCGGTTTAGCGAAGATTTCAGCCATCTTCCTTGTTTACTCAAGTCTGCACTGTTTCATTACAGCGAAACTACCCGTTACAATCTGGATGCAACGACGCCACCATTCAACAATCTGCTTCGGCTTCCACGAAGCTCCATCGCCCTTAAGCGGAATGTTCCGCTCTGTGACTGCATTTTTGGTGCAGCCCCACAGGTGGGCAAACGATACGCCGCTCGGCACGCTCTCACGCTTATCCGAAACGAAATTCAAGACCTTTTCGAGTTCCGCAGCACGACTCAAAACCTTCATTTCAAATCATTGTACCGCAAAATCGGTGTATCTTGCGTGATATCGTTTTTGCAATTACAAATAACTAACAAATGTTTACCGCTTGTTTGCGGTTTTGTTTGTCGGTTGTTTGTTTTTGCACTATATATACGAAATAGAGAGTAGTTTTTTAGGACTTATTTTTAACAATCTATATTTTTTTAAAAGAATTATAATATACATATTGCACAATTTGAGCAATAAAGCATAAAAAAAAAGCCCACTCCCGATTTTCGGGAGTGGGCGAAACATTGCAAGCCTATTTGTTTTTTACGAAATCATAAAACATTGTACTATACATTGCTTTATAACGCTGCAATGGTTTATTTGTGATGTTGATTTTTTTGTAAATCTTGTAATCAGGCAAGCCCGTACATTTGACCGTTAAATATTGACAATAAATATAAAATGTGCGTGGTACTACTTTGGTACTATCTTTATAAGTATTGTAAAAATCATTGATAATACTTATATATGCTTTAAATTCTCTCAATGCTCGTGCGTCTGATTTGTCTTGTAATGAGTCAGCAATTGTCAAATCTTGACTTGTGGGAGCTTGTAGACTTATAGTATCGGCGGAACGCTGAGAGTAAATATAGTTACTTGTTAATTGGTATAAAAACTGCAAGCCGTTTTGCTTGCGCTCACAAATATATGTATCGTTAGTTTCTGTAATGATATCACTTGCGCCAACGATAAACACACGGCGCAAACCGTTGACCGTCATTTGATAGATTGAGCCGTCAACAAGCGTATGTTTGTCTTTACTGTATTTGTGTTTCGTGGTTTTGAGTGTGTATATTTGACTGAGTTTGCCTTTTAAGTCCAAAAGACTTGTACATGAACTTGCAACATTCCATACGGTTAAACCGTCAATTGTGAGAGGTTCGTCAAGTCCCGTGTGCAATAAATCAGCGAAAAAAGATAATGACTTGTTAGGACTGTAGGTCAATAAATAACCGATATGAGATTTTACCGTTTGAGCGTTCCACAATTTGACGGAGTGTGTTTTTTTGTTGTGATATTGTTTCAGATAGTCAAAATTCAAGTCTTTTATAGTCTGTTTGATTGCTTGTTCGATTTGAGCCGGCGCCGTAATAGCTTTACTGACTTGTTGAAAATCGGAGTATAAGCCTGGAAGCAAGTCTTTAATCTTGTTGTTTCTACATACCTTGCAAGCGATCTGATATGTGAGAGTGTACAGATTATTATATACACGGTTAGTGCTTGCAGTTTTATATAACCCGTGTACATAGGCTTGAATAGTCTTGTTTTGTAGCGTGTTCTTGATTTCCTCTTTGACAAGCTTGTTGCAGCCGTTGAAATAAGATAACGGAATATAAGCCTTGTACCATGTGCCGTATAGCGTGATAGCGTGTTTGATTTTTTTCATGATAGCCTCCTTGATTTTTTGTTGCATATGCAACAATTTTTCTATCCTATGGGATATCCCATACCCCTATAATAACACACATCTTGCTATTTGTCAAATCATTTTTATTTTTAATGACTATTAATGATTGCAATCATATATATACTACGAAATGAATATTTATGCAAAACAATGTATAATTTTCACTTCACAAAATAGCAGTATGTTATATCGGGGATATTTTCCATATTTTTAGACTGTATAATTATGCTTTATGTTTGCAGTTACTTCTTCTCACAGTCAGGCTTAAAATCTCGTATTTTTATTTTTCCTTTTTCCCTCTCCCTCTGCAAATCCTAAAATTTATTTCCTATACAAATGGTGAATTTGTTCCGATAAAAATATCCTTTACAAAAAATAATGAATATACTTGCATTTCCACAACTTGGAATTTTTTCAAAAAACTTTGATTTTTAAGTCATTTTTACTTGACATTTTTAGGATATATGGTACAATTAGTTCAGAAAGTAATTCAGAAAGGATATTCGATACATATGAAAACTGAGAATAACAACCTAATCTATGTAGACTTCTCACAGCCTATACAACCTGAGAAATTAGTTAGACAAAACAATAAACTCCGAGCGTCAGCTCAACTCACAGTACCCTCAGAAATTCAAAATATAGAATCTTACGAAAGACACGATGTAGATCCTATCAAAGATACCCATACATTAAAAAGTATCTCTGATTACTTAATTAGTAAAGGTAGATACAGAGACAACATGCTTTTTATATTGGGAATCAATTTTGGATTAAGAGTCAGTGACTTAAGGTTACTTACCTTTAATCACTTATTAGAGGTCAAGAACCAACAGTTAGTGTTCAAAGAATACTTTCCTATCATCGAATTAAAAACAAAAAAAACAAGAAGAAAAAAAATCAATAGAGTAGTTACCATTAACTCAGCAGTAATGGATGCCGTAGAATTGTTCCTCAATCACAATTCCAAAACTCTGAATGACTACTTATTTACTGGTGACAACAGTAACCGTTCCAAGAACTTAGGTAAGCCTTTAACCAGAGAATATATATATAGTATTCTTAAAGGCTTAGAAACTGAATGTAACCTTACAGAAAAAGTAGGCACTCATACATTAAGAAAAACCTTTGGTTATCATCAAATGGCTATGAGTAACTTTAGCAACGATAAGCTTTTACTATTACAGGAAATGTTTGGACACAGTTCTCCTTCCATTACATTAAGATATATAGGCTTAACACAAGATATAATCTTGGCTTCCTGCAAGAAACTCAACCTTGGTACAGATTACAGTTATGTAGTTAATAGCAATTTAGAAGCTACTAATCTCTTCCAGTCACTTGCATAAAGGAGTAACTACTGTTTTAGTTTTTTTCTTTTCCCTTGTTGGGAAATGAATTTATTGAACATAGACACACTCTCTTGCAACTACTATCTACGGATTCTAAGGTAAAGTTTAGAGTAAAGGAGCTTAATGAACGATTGGCAATCTCAGAATAAGCTTGCTGTTCGAGAGAATTAAGCGACCAATACATTTGTCTGTAAAGGCTTAGTCTGCAAAACTTTTGGGACAAATGTATTCTACCCTGTGGTATGGAGCTCTTTTTGGAATTACGAATAGTTAAAAACCAAAAGTGCTTTTTTAAAGTAAAACATACTGTTCATCGGCTTTTTCAAAGCCTCTCTCTTTAGAAAAAAGGAATATATAGAAAGAGAATAGAGTAATTGTGAAAAGAGTGTAATTAATCCTTTTTGCCCAAAGTGGCGAAAACCCGCATTGGCATTGGGGGTTTGGGGTTTTTGTGACAAAAATGAACACCATTTTATAAGTCTTGAAAGGGGTGATTTTGATGTAAAGGCAATTCACACATCAACACAAACATTTACTTGTAAAGGAGAGAGAGTTTATTACGAACAACAACCAACGAAATACACATCATATAAAGGAGGTCTGCAAGTGGAACTGAATGTTGTAAACGCTTTAATGGGACAAGGTAAAACTTCCGCTGCAATTAATTACATCAATAACGCACCTGAAGATGAACATTTCATTTTTTGTACTCCGTATTTGTCAGAAGTTGATAGGGTGATAACAGCTTGCTCTGACAAAGAGTTTATAGAGCCTCAAAAGAGTCCATCAAAAAGGCAACAATTCAAAGAGCTTGTTGCAAATAAAAAGAATGTAGCGACTACCCACTCACTTTTCTCAAATATAGACAGCGAAACACGCAAACTAATAAAAGACAACAATTATACACTGATACTCGATGAAACAATAGAAACGATATCTCAACTTGTTTTGTCATCAAGTGATCGAGAGTTTATTGCATCACTTTGTGAGTTTGATAATAAAGGGTGTGCCACTTGGAACTCGGTCAAAGGAACAGCTTATATGAAAAGTATAGAAACGATGTGTAATTGTCACAACTTGTACTGTGCAAACAATGACTTTGTTCAACTACTACCGATTGAAAACTTTAAAGCCTTTTCCAAAGTATTTATCCTTACTTATTTGTATGAGGCGTCTTTTACTGCTTACTACTTTCAGATGTTTGAGATTCAGCCCAAATATTGGTGGATACAGGGGGACAATTACGAAAACTTTACATTCGTAGATTACGAAGTCAAGCATGACATTTCGGACGTCACTAAACTTATACATATATGCGATAATGACAAAATGAATGAAATTGGTAAACCTCCAACAGCGCTTAGCAAACACTGGTACCAAACACACGACAAGGAAATTCCTACACTTAAAAAAAATATATATAATTTTTTCAGAAACATATTGAATGCAAAATCTAATGAGTGTATGTGGACAACATTTAAAGAGTATAAATCTAAAGTGCAAGGTAAAGGATACACAAAAGGATTTATAGCTTGTAATTTACGAGCGTCTAATAAGTTTAAAAGCAGGACAGCGATTGCCTATCCGGTCAATAGGTACATTTCCCCTGTTTTTATAAGATTTTTTGAGAACAATGGCGTTACGGTCGATGAAGACGGTTTTGCTCTCAGTGAAATGCTTCAGTTTATCTGGAGAAGCGCAATCAGAGACAACAAAGAAATTAACATCTATATCCCATCCGCAAGGATGAGAAATTTACTGGTCGGTTGGATAAATAATAATAAATAAAGGAGTCCAACCCATTGAACAAATATACATTTAACTACACAGCAACAGAGAATTTTACAGCAGAGGAGGTGAAGGATTGTCGTAAATGCCTCTGGTTTGACCTGTGTGGCACGAACAGTTTACCTTGTACAAATTACTCTGCCGAAGAAATAATCGCTCAGGAGGTCACAGAGGACATGAACGAGCGTATTATGGCTTACGCAGAGGTTGTACACGAACTAAATGATGAAGACAACACATATTCGCTTATGTATGAGAGCGAGGTGAGTGTTGTTGAGTGATTATATACACGGAGTAAACATCCTCTCTTTGGATGCTAAAGATGTATTTATCGCAAACCATTATAATAAACCCGACAGTGTAGGTTATAACATCCGTTATCGCAACGGAGATATTAACTACCGAAAATTTATTAACACACTTCCTCATAGCAAAGAACTTCCGAAAATCATTGAGGTATATAAGAAGGTGTTCCGAAATAATCGCTTTTCCTGTACGGTCAACGGAAAAGAATACACTCAGAAAGTTATTAACATTACTTTCAATTACAGTAACAAAGAATACAATAGAATAACCGCTAACATTTATGTGAAATTCGGCTATCGTTTAGATGAATTAACCTTACAAGATTGTGTCTGTGTTAAGGACGGTGAACTGCTTGCTATTCAGACAGACACTCCTACAGAGTTTCCTATACATAAAGATGTACTTGGCAAATACTTTTATTACGATGATGGAATGTATAAGGCTAAGAACAACATAAAGGTGCTACACTCGGTTGGTGATTTACGAGCCGACCTGTATGCAAACGGTTTTGTTTGTGACGGAGTGAAATATGTAAGATACAAAAGAAGCAATGGCAGTTCCCGCTTAGGAAAATGTTTATTCATTGATGAGAATTTATATAGAGGGATTTTTAATTGGTCTAAGTGTGGTTTAACTATCAAACAGGGGCAAGAAATAGATTTGCCCGCATTTGAGTCCTATACAGCGTTACCTTTGAGTAGCACTATTGCAAGCCTGTATATTCAGCCCGAAAATATTTTACTTGTAGACGATTATGAAGATGTGTTTACAGATAGAGTAATGACCACCCGTATAGATGAGGGTGTATTAAAAACACAACCAGAAGAGGTGGAGATATGTAATAGCATTTGGGATGGGCAATCTCTTATGGATGTTAGTCTTTTTGGAGAATATCAGTATAAAGGTTTTTTATTATTGCGTAATAGATTTTTTAAGTCAGCTTGTTTTAACACCAACCTTCAACGATGGTTTGCCGACAACGGTATTACTGATGTGTCACAGCTTAATGGATATACACGAGCTAAATGTATACAGGATGTAAAACTCGTAACTACTCCAAGCAGTATTAAATATTTGAAGTTTGGAACATTTGAAGCATGGCTTGACAATCTCGATACAGAATTTGGCATAGTTAAGTACGAAAAGCCGACTCATATTATGGACGGTAAATTAGTTCAAACCCATTATCAGCTTTTAAATACCTTACAGTTATCACAAGAAGATATGGAAGAGTTTTTGAAACCTTCAAAAGACTATCTAAAAGCCCTTAAAACGGACGAAACTGTTTTGAGGTATCACATTAAGGCTCAGACAAATAACACGCTCACAGGCGAAGCCATAGCCTCTAAAAACGATTTGGTGTACACTTTGCTTGGTATTAATGACAAGTTTTGTGATACTAAATTGTATTATGACACAGTAAGAGAGACTATTAGATCTTATAAGAATAATATGAAGAGAGGTCATATTTCCGTAGCTGGTAATTACTCAACACTTGTAGGAAATCCTTATGAGATGCTCCTACAATCAATTGGTAAATTTGACGGTACATCTCACTTGGGTATAGGTAATATACATTCAAAAAGATTTGCCTATAACCAAAAATTATTAGGATCAAGAAGTCCTCATTGTTGTACAGGCAATGTATGGGTCGCTTATAACAAAGAATGTCCGGAAATAGACACATACTTCAACTTCACTAAAGAGATATTGTGTATCAACAGCATAGGAGAAAATGTTTTGCAACGGCTTAATGGTTGTGATTTTGACTCAGATAGTGTATTAATCACAGACAATCCCATTCTATTAAAGGCAGCCATTAAAAATTATGATAAATGGCTTGTTCCAACGAATATGGTAGAAGCTAAAAAAATCAAGAGGCATTACACCGTTAATGACTTAACAGACTTGGATATTAAAACAAGTGAAAATAAGATTGGAGAAATTATTAACCTTGCGCAAGTGCTTACAAGTATTATGTGGGATAATATTAATAACGGTGCATCGTTTGAAAGTGTACAACCTATATATACCGATATCTGTCAGTTGTCTGTAATGTCTAATATTGAAATAGATAAGGCTAAAAAAGAGTTTGATGTACAAATGGCAAAAGAGCTCGAACGACTAACCACAAAATATCTCAAAGACGAAAACGGAAGCAAGTCACTGCCAGAATTTATGTTAGAGGTGAGCAAACAAAAAGCCAATCATAAAAGACATAAACATTGTACTTCTCAAAATAAGACTTACCGTTGTTATGATACCTCTATGGACTATCTTGAAAAATCAGTGCGTAAGCGTATAGTTGGTAATGATAAACACCCTATGTTGCCTTTGACTTCTTTTATTGATTTCAAGCCTCACTCTTCACATATTAATAAAGAGCAAGCTGATGAGTTTATTTACACTGTAAGAAAGAAACAAAGTGAAATAAATGCTGTATGGCTAAAAGAAGAATCATCGAATATAGAAAAACACGAGCAGTCAGAACAAATTTATCAAGACTTATTGACATATGTGTCTTATAAGAGAATTGGTTTAAGTACAATGAGTTATTTGCTACACGAAGCCGAGAAACCAGCAAACAAAGACATATACCGCCTATTGATTAAAATATTATTCTATTCCCTACCTAAAGATTTCTTATATCTTCTGCGTAAAAGTAAAACCCCAGTACAAAAATTAAAAATGTGTGAACAAGGAGATATAGAATTTTTTGGGGTTAGGTTTAAAAAAGCATAAAAATTTTGCCCCGATTATAGTCATAATCGGGGTGATTTTTTGCAATTTTGGGGTACTTCCCGCCCTTTTTTGGCATTCGGACACCCAAAAATCTCGAATTTTATGCGGTTTTTTGTCTTGCGAGTTAGGCTGTATAGGGGGACTCAATACAATACCCCATAATATACTATCATTTCTTGCATTGCAAGTCAAGTGATAAATTGAATTTAAGGAGTTTTTACAATTATTACAATCACAAAAAAAGAGAGTCAGATTATACGCTCAGAGTTTCCTGATGTATGGATTCCCCAGACAGGACGAGGAAAGCCTGCAAAAAGGCACAGAAGATATTTGCCAGAAGTGACCGAATATCTCCGTTTGATTGCAGACACAAATATTGAGGCAGCTAAAATACTTAAAGCAAAAAATCGTGCCTCTAAACAGAGACGAAAGGGTTGAGCGTCTTACTATGCAGAAAGCTAACACAAATAAATATATAGACAATTGGTGTTTACAGCGACCAGACGAAACCCACGAGGAATGGAAAATCAGGCTAATAGTAGCTAAAAAGAACGGAGAGCTAAATGGCACAAAATTTCCTTTGAAATGGTCTCAAATTGTAAACCTGCTTGGCGAGAGCGTATCATCTGACCACTTTAGAAAATATGCGTCAGGTGTATATGACTATTATAATTATAAAAATCAAGATAATGTAAGCACAAGAGTTCTTTCAATATCGGATTTGCATTTCCCTTATTGTAAGCCTCTTAGCACATTTGAGAAATACATAGGTCGTGTAGATATATTGCAATTAAATGGAGACCTTGTAGATTGCGCCCAGTTGTCAAAATTTACGAATAAGTCGAAATATGTAAGCATAACCAAAGAACTTATCAGAGCAAGACAATATTTAATTGACCTGATTCATTTGTTGAATCCAAAAAAGGTAATTGCAAACAACGGCAATCATGATTTGAGAATAGGTGATTATATTGCAAAAAAGACAAACAGTGAATTATGCGACATAATGCCGTCATCTGTACTTGATTATATCTTCACAGACGGATTTATTGATTATGATAACGAAATAGGAACGAAAACTGAGTATTCTCCCCTGACGCATGTATTCAAAGATAGCAACATTGAAATTGAATTTACAGGTAAATGGTACTCTCAGTTTGGTGATACGGTATTCTGTCATCCACGAGCATACTCTTCAGTAATGCTTAAAACCGCAGAAAAAGCTTTGTATTATTTTCGCAACGAGGGATTTGATTTTAGAAATATTGTTATGGCTCATACTCATCGTCAAGGGTATTATGTCATCGGAAATTCTGCAATCTATGAACAGGGAGCTTGTTGTGAAACAAGAAAAATGAAATATAGCGAAGGAAGATTGGTTAATTCTCAGAAAGAAGGATTTGTATATATGTGTTTCGATGAGCACGGTCACGCTATTCGTGAGAAAACCAAACTTATGTCTTTAAATTAAGGATGTGGTTATATGTTTAATAAAGAAAAAATGTGTGCATATAACCAAGAACTAATGGATAACTTTGAAACATATTTGAGTTATGAACCGTACTCTCCTGCCACTGTAAAGCACTATGTTGACGACACACGGATGTTTCTTAAGTGGCTATGGCATTTTAACAAAAATAAGTCTTTTACGAAGTGTACAAGTGAAGACATCAATAACTTTATTAAATATATGAGACACGAACGAGGAGTGTCTTATCAAAGACTTTCGGCAATGCGTAGATCCCTTCGTTTCTTTTGTCAATATGTTAAATACATAGAAGGAGACGAAGTGAATATTATTTTTGAGTAGGTGGTGAAATATGCCGAAGCGAAGTGAACGAATATGTATGTTAAATCAAGAGAAGCTAAAAAAAATCAATCCTGAAACACTCAAACTATATCATAAATATTTATTAGATATGAAAATCAGAGAGCTTTCAGAAAAGACAATTTATAATTATTATAATGATTTAGCTAACTGGTGGATTTATATATACGATTATCAAGACAATAAATCAGTTAAAGAGATTGATGATTCAGATATTTCTGAGTTTATCGTTTATTGCAAAGATCAGGGCAATAATACAAATCGTATTAAGAGAAGAATGTCAAGTATATCGGCATTCTTTTTATTTTTAAAGAAAAAGAGATTGATTGACGAGAACCCAATGAGTTTTATAGATAGACCAAAAGAAGGTCAGGCGGTTGTTGCACAAACATTTCTTACCACCCAGCAAATTCAGTTTATGAGAGAAAAGCTACAAGAGAATGTTGAAAAGGCTAAAGAGCAAAGAAAAACCAAGCCCACGCAGTATTACGAAGCACTTACAATGCAAGCATATGCTATCTTTTCGCTGACCACAATGGCAAGAATAAATGCTATTGCAAACATAAGATGGGAGCAGCTTGATTTTGATAGTCGTGTAGCTAAAGATGTTCTTGAAAAAGAAGGATATCTTGTTGAATTGTTCTTTAGCGAGGAAGCTAAAGAATATTTGCTAAATCTAAAACAATATAGAACAGAGAACAATATTGAAGATGGTGGATATGTTTTTGTATCAGCTCATAGAAAGAGTGGTTCTTGCACCCCTGCGACAGTATCAACACTAAGTGACTATTGCAAAAAGATTGGTCAAATGATTGGAGTTCCAACATTACATCCTCATGATTTTAGACATAGCGGAGCAACAGCATATAAAAATGCTGGTATGTCGCTTGAAGAGGTGTCCGTGTTGCTTAATCATAAAAGCACGGATGTCACTCGTAGGTTTTATATCAAAGAAGATAAGAGTAAATTACAAGCAAATAAAGACAAGTGCAATATCTAAATTGCACACGGAAGAAATGGAGAAATAATGGCACAAACAACAGAACTAATTAGTATGTTAGCCGATAAAGGCTACACAAAAAAGGACGCAAAAGAAGTAATCAAAGATGTTTTTGATTGCGTTGCAGAAATGTTATGTACTGGTCAACCCGTACAGATACACAAATTTGGTACTTTTTATGTTAATGAAGGCAAGGCTCGAAGAGGAACAAATCCTATCACGCACGAAATTATCAACATCGAAGCATCGAGATGTGCAAAATTTACAGCGTCCTTGTCTTTGAACACACAATTAAATCACGATAAGGAGTGATTCTTTGCCTAAAGTTAGTAAAATCGCTCCACCAAAAAAAAGTATTGACTTTAAACCGGTATACCGCTGCAAGAAATGCAAAAAGGAATTTACAGAGTCTCAAAGAGCCAAAGCATTTTCAAGAGGTTCTTCTCCATTATGGCAAGGTGACGGAAAGTTTTTTCCAGTATGTAAAGATTGTGTAGATGAATTATATAATCACTATCGAGAAGTTTTTGGAAGCGAAGAGAAAGCTTTAAGGCGGGTGTGTTTACACTTTGATGTTTACTGGTCTCCTGAGATATACGCTCTGTTAGGAGATACAAGTTCATCTCGTCCAAGATTTAGAGCTTATATGGAGAAGGCAAACTTATTAAAATACTCAGGCAAAACTTTTGACGATACTCTGGACGAAGAAGAATTAAAATTCAAAAAGGTCAAAGAAGGAAGCGCTACAGAGGACGATGTGATAGATTCTGTACCGTCAGGTGCTTTAAATTTTGGTGGTAGTGGTGAAAGCGAAGATGAGTTAAAAGTTAGATTAGGCATAACTCCCGCAGACGAAGCCTTTTGGGGATATGGCTATCCAGCCTATAGTTATGCTAATCTTAAGTCACTATACAAAAAACTCACTAAAGACAATCACAATTTAACCGTTGAGCAACAAGTGTTGTACAAACAATTATGTATTACAGATTTAAGAATCTCAGAGGCAAATCAACATAACGAAAAAATTGATTCGCTACAGACAAGCATGGGTAATATTATGACCAAGTTAGGAATATCGCCTAACCAGACAAAAGAAAGTGACTTAGCTGAAACAAACACTTTTGGTGTATTAATAAAAAAATATGAAGAGCGTAAACCTATAGATGAGTGTAAAAACAAGAATCAGTTAGTTTGGTATATTACAACTTATTTTCTCGGACATTTGTGTAAAATGCTAAAAATACATAATAGATACGCTCATATGTACGAAGAAGAAATGAATAGGTATAGGGTTGAGCGTCCAGAATACGCTGGTGAAGATGATGAAGCTATTTTTGAGTCGGTGTTTGCGGAAGCATTAAAGACCGCACCTTCTGACAAGGATGGCGGTGATGCTGATGACATCAACACAGACTGACAGTATTTATAGCACAAGTTCGGTTACAACCAAAGACCGAATAAAAGAACAACGACAAGAAACAATGGACAAAGTAAACACGGTAACTGGATACTACAGAGAACACCCAGAAAACTTTGTTGAAGATTATCTAAATATTATTCTAAAACCATTTCAATCTATACTTATATGTTTTATGAATATATGCAACCAGTTTATGTTTTTAGCCTGTCGAGGCTTAGGCAAAACATTTTTAGTTGCTATTTTTTGCGTTGTTAGATGTATTTTATATCCGGGAACAACCATATGTATTGCATCTGGTAACAGAAAACAGGCTAATTTGGTTTTGGACAAGATTATAAATCTTATTATGCCCGGTGCCCCTAATTTGAGAGCTGAAATTGAATCTTGGAGTATTACAGGCGAAAAGGGCGAAATCAAATTTAGGAATACATCAAAAATATTGGTAGTAACTTCGAGAGACTCTGCCAGAGGCGCAAGAGCAAATATTCTTATTACCGATGAATTTAGAATGGTATCAAAGGATGTCATTCAAACCGTATTGAAAAAGTTCTTATCGAATCCCAGACAACCCGGATTTTTCAAACTTAAAAAATATCAATATCAAAGACCAGATGGCAGTTGGCATGTAAAACCAGAATACCAAGAGAGAAACAAGGAAATTTATATGTCTTCAGCGTGGTTTTGTTCTCATTGGTCTTATGCGAAAGCAAAGGGTTATGCGGCTACTATGTTAGACGATAGTAAAAAATGTTTTATATGTGGTTTTCCATATCAGCTTGCAATTAGAGAAGGTTTGCTTATGAGAGAACAAGTTGAGGATGATATGGCTGAATCAGATTACAATGAAGTGTCATGGTCAATGGAAATGGATTGTTTGTTTTATGGTGATTTTGAAGGTAGTTTCTACGAATATCCTGTTATAAACCAAACACGAACAATCAAATATCCTTGGTTGCCACCCGATTATAGTAGGTTGGCAGGAGATAAAAAACTAATTATTCCGCCTAAGCAGCACGATGAAAAGCGTATTTTGTCAATTGATATTGCACTTATGGCAACGACAACAAAACACAAGAATGACGCTTCTGCTATTTTTATCAATAGCTGTGTACCTCAGAAGCAAAAAGGTGGTAGGTTTGTTCATAATATCATATATAGCGACACACTTGAGGGCGAACTGACAAGAGTACAAGCATTGATTGTGCGAAAATTATATGAACAATTTGATTGTGATTATATAGTCATTGATGCGAACGGTGTTGGTTCTGGTGTATACGATGCTCTGGTGGAAGAAATTAAAGACACTGAAACTGGTGTAGTTTATCCCCCATTGTCTTGCTGTAACAACCCAGATATGGCAAGTCGTTGTAAAGATAAATCTGCTCCAAAAGTTATTTGGGCAATTAAAGCAGGTGCTAAATTTAACTCAGACTGTGCATTAGCCTTAAGAGAAGGGTTTAAGTCTGGTCGTATTAAATTACTCATAAATGAGTTTGATGCAGAAACCTGCCTTAATGATATTAAAGGATATAGTAATCTTAGTCCTATTGAGCGAACAAAAATCATTAAGCAGTATATAAATACCACGCTATTGGTTAATGAATTAGTAAAGCTCAACATTGAAGAAAACAATAAACTTATTAAAGTTAAAGAAATGTCTGGTATGCGAAAAGACCGTTTTTCAAGTTTGTCTTACAACTATTATGTAGCAAGACAGATTGAAGACAGTATACGACAAAAAGGCAACACGATCTATTCGGCAAAAGACTTTTTTGTGTTTAGAGCACCAGACATGTATAAGTACCGTTAAAAGAAAGGGTGTGAAAAATGAATAAGATTGATAGTGTAGAAATTCATACTGAGAAGCAACGAACAGAAGATGATAAAAAATATAAAGAGCAGATAAAAACGACTCAGCAAAAATTTGCTGCTTTAAATCAGCTTGTGCTTCGAGACCTAAACAATGACAGAAACACACCTTCCTTTTTTCTGTACACAAAAGACGAAATCAATACATATTTATCCAATCCATATAGATACCAAGCACAGTTACGCAATGCGGTTATCTATATGTATTCGGCAAGTTCGCACTTTCGTAGAATTATCCAGTATTTTGTCGGATTAACAGACTTGTCTTATATTGTGTCTCCATACAATGTAGATATATCAAGTGTATCAGACACAAAAAAGATTAAGAAAAATTACACAAAGATTTTGCATACATTGGATGGGTTTAACATTAAAAGCTCATTTGACACTATCTTAACCGTGTGCTTACGAGAAGATGTGTTTTATGGAACTATGAGGGTGAGTAAAGATAACATCATGATTCAGCAGCTTCCCTCTGATTATTGTGACATAGCGTCCATTCAAGATGGTGTATTGGATGTTTCATTTAATTTTCAGTATTTTGATTCGAGGTCAGAATTACTGCCTCTATACCCTGTTGAATTTACAACTAAATATAATTTATATAAGCAAGATAATACACAATATAAATGGCAGTTATTGGATGCGCCGACATCTTTTGCAATCAAATGCAATAAAGATATTTTAAGTTATCCAGTGCCTCCTTTTGTTGGGCTTTTGCGTGAATTGTATGAAGTTGAAGATTATAAGCAGCTCAATTTGACACAAACCGAAATTGAGAATTATGCGTTACTGGTAATGAAACTGTTAATGAATGATGACGGCTCATTTCCTATGGATTATGAAATGGCTAAAGATATATGGCGAAACTTAGATTCCGTACTGCCTAATGAAGTAGGATCGGTTTTAACTCCAATGCCGGTTGAGAAGATTAGCTTTAATCATGCAAACACCTCTGATGTAGACAATGTAGCAGACGCAGAGAATCATCTTTTTACGGCAGCAGGTGTTTCGAGTCTTCTATTTAATAACGCAAAAGCATCGTCAAATGCTTTGCTTTTATCTATAAAAGCCGACCAAGCAATTACTTATGGAATTGTGTTAAGCATTGAAAAGATGCTTAATCGTTACATTCATACTCTCTCACATGGAAAAATGTTTAAGGTATCATTTTTGGATGTGAGTCGTTTCAACCGCAAAGAAGCTGGCGACTCGTATCTAAAAGCCTGCCAATACGGATTGCCGATGGTTTCGTATTATTGTGCATCACAAGGACTTAACCAGTCAGATATTGACAGTATGCACTTTTTGGAAAACTCTATTATGGGTATTCCCGATAAGTTTGTTCCGTTGAGCAGTTCAGCTACACAGAGTACAAAGGCAGCGGATAGCAATGGAGAAGCGGGAGCACCAACCAAAGATTTAGGAGAAGTCAGCGACAACGGTGAAATTGCTCAGGAAAGAGACGAAGAGTAGTGAAATTTATTTATGTAACAAATGAAAAAGACAAACAACTGTTAATCAATGCAGGTTATTCTCTTATTTCTGTTATTAACAATAAGAGAAAATGTTCTACAAGCCCAACACTATATGTATTTGAGAACAAATCATCACTCTCACATAATAAAGCTTTATTTGAAAATGTGGCTTGTATTTATTCAGACAAGTTAATGTTTTAAGCCTCGCTCGTTATAGAGTGGGGCTTTTTACATATTTAAAATCATCTGGAAGGTGGTGAGTAAGAGTGAAGCAAGATAAAAAGCGTGTGACGATTCAATATAGTATCCCTAATCACATTATACAGTACGACAACGAAGAAAAAATCAATAGTTCTTTTGCAAAAGGTGTAATTAAAGTGGCTTATACGGGACTTAATCGCAATAAGACATACATATCGAAAGAAGCATTTGAAAGAGCTATTTGGTCAATTTTTAATTGTCCTGTTGTTACTCACTATCTACGAGAAGAAAAGGATTATGGTGGACACGATGTTGAGATAGTCACCACAGACACAGAAACAGAATTGGTTAATTTAACAGAACCTATCGGAGTAGTGCCTGAATCTGCAAAGTATTGGTGGGAGTCCATTGAAGATAGCGGCGGTACTCATGAATATCTGTGTGTTGAAGCTTATTTATGGACAAGGCAAGAAGGTGTGTATAAATTACTTTCCGAAAACAGTGCATCTGAGTCAATGGAGATTTCTATTATAGATGGTGAAATGGACAAACATGGAGTATATCAGATCAACGATTTTGAATTTGAGGCTTTTTGTGTTTTAGGCGAAGATGTTGAGCCTTGTTTTGAAGGAGCATGTGTCGAAATGTATTCTCAAAGTGGCACTCATGACAAATATAGCGAGATGATGAAGGATTATAAAGCTATGCTCTCAGAAATAAGTAAGAGCACACAGAAGAAAGGAGGAGATATTATGGATAAGAAACAAGAACTGATTCAAAGCTATGCAGTAGATGTAAGTGATTTGGATATTGAAAATATTTCTATCGAGGATTTAACATCTGAGCTTGAAAGCAGAAAGTTTGCTTTGGAATCTGATGTTTGTCAGAAATTAATCCATGCAATGGATGATAAGAAAACAAAGATTATCCTCGATGATGATTCATTCTATGAAGTGCGCAAGTATTGGTTTGTGGACTACGACAGTGAGTCTAAAGAGGTATATTACGCAGATTGCGAAAACAGACAGCTCGTTGGCTTTAACTATGAACTTAAGGGTGACGATGTTGTGGTAGACGAATCTACGGCAAAGAGGAAAAAGTATGCCATTGTTGATTATGTAGAGGGTGACAAAGAGATTGAGACTGCGGTGTTTAATATGGTAGACGAGGTAAAATCTCAGTTTTATTCGACACTCAAATCAAACAAAGAACAGTATGAAGCAAGTCTTGCAAGTATTACCGCAGAAAAGACTGAACTGGAAGAGTATAAGAAAGCAAAAGAAGCAGAAGAGCGTAAGTCACAGGAAGACGCTGTGTTTGCAAAGTTCAGTAATTTGGCAGGGGTTAATGAATACGAGACATTGAAAGCCGAGCATGAAGGCATGAACATTTCTGATATTGAAGAGAAATGTTATGCAATTATGGGCAAAAACGGCATGAGTTTTTCTAAGAAAACAGACAAGCCTCTGGCATTTGGTATTGATAAAAATGTAGGTGGCGTGGCAGATAAGAATAGTGTTATTGATGACACAAATGATTACGGTGGTCTTTTTGCCAAGTTTGGCATTAAACCCAAAGATTAAATAGAGGAGGCATTTATATGGCTGATGTAAAGCATGCTGTGTATAACAGCGATAATGTTAGTGCAACCACAGATGGTTCACTTATTGTTTCAATGAAATATATGGGTTCTGGTAGTGCAGCTACAGCAATTGATAACGGCAATATTGTACTTGTGGGTGAGCTTATGGCAGGTGAAAAGCAGATTCATAAGGCAACAACTCCCGCAGCAAATTCCCCACGAGCTCAGCTTGCTATTGTTACAACTGTAGAGGAGGACAAGAAGGCTGTACTTAAATCAGACACAAACCTTGAAAAATACACAAACGAAGCCGGTAAAACTCTTAGAGGTTTCCGTTTCCATACAGGTGATACTTTTAGCGTTTCTGCGGAAGCTCTTGATGGTACACCGAAGAAGGGTGACGCAGTAGAAGTACAGGCGGGTACAAAGATGAAGGTTGTCGAAACTGCAACAGCCGCATCAACACAGATTGGCAAAATTGTTGACGAAACAAAGTATAAGAGATACACACTCTATACAATTGAAGTGCAGTAAGGGAGGATTGTATTATGGCAGATAATAATAGCATTGTTCAGCTTGCTGTTGACGCATATCACGGTGAAGTTGGTAAGTATTCAAATAAGGACTCAATGGAAGTTCTTAGAAAGTCTCTTGTTGAAGCTAATGGTGGCTCAACCAAGCTTGATTACAAGAGAATTAGAGACGGTAAGTGCGGTCAGCTCTTCTCAATTGTAGAGGAAATTCTTTCTCGCACTGTAGTAGAAGGTCTTCAGAAGAGTGACTTCTTTAACAACTTTGTTGAGTTTAGAAATATTGCAGCCGGTGATGTAAACGCATTTGAAGTACAGGATTCTATTCTCTATCAGGTTGCTGAGGTTGCAGATGGCACACAGGGCGTTAGAAGACAGAGATTTGGCGGTTATAATACTGTAGCAATTGATACAACTCTCAAAATGGTAAAGATCTATGAGGAGCTTCAGAGAGTGCTTAATGGCACAGTGGATTTTAATACACTTATTGCAAGAGTAAGTGAATCCTTTAGTCAGAAGATTCTTGATGATATCTACAAGGTATGGGCATCTGCTACAGCAGACGATTTTGGCGGTACAGCCTTCTTCCCTGTTGCGGGCACATATAGCGAAGATACTCTCCTTGACACAATTGCACATGTAGAGGCTGCTGCTGGTGGTAAGACAGCAACAATTTCAGGCACAAAGGCTGGTCTTCGTAGGATCGCTCCAAGCGTACAGGGCAGAGACTCACAGAGCGATATTTACAATAACGGTTATTATGGTAAGTATTATGGTTCTAATGTACTTGCAACTCCGCAGAGACATAAGATCGGCACTACTGACTTTGTATTTGACGATAAGACTCTCAATATCGTTGCAGGCGATGATAAGCCTATCAAGGTTGTATACGAAGGTGTATCAACAATTATTCTTGGCAACCCGACAGAAAATGCCGACCTTACATACGAGTACCTTTATGGTGAAAAGTATGGTATTGGCATTGTGCTTTCAGGTGGCGCAAATACTGGTATTGGTAGATATACTTTTACTAACTAATGATACTGATATTCGGGCGTAGTTTTAACTACGCCCGTTTCAATGAAGGAAAGGATAAATCAAATGGCAACAGCAGTTACAACAACACGCAGAACAACTAAGACAAAAACAAAAACATCTGCAAATATGGATGTTCCGGAAAATCAGCATATTAAATTAAGAAAAACACTTCCACCTGAAGCTATTATTCCTGTAATTAACGGCTTTCAGGGTAAACTTATTGCGCAGAACAGAAGAACTCACGAAGAATTTATATGGGAAGAGTTCGGTGATGTTCAGGATTTGACATTTGCAGATGTAAAGTCAATCTATTCCACAGATAAAGCCTTCTTTTCTAATAATTGGTTTTTATTTGAGGACACTTTAGTTCTTGAGGTACTTAATGCTGAAAAATATTACACCAATGCACTCACAGTTGAAGGCTTTGATACATTGTTCGACAAAACCTCCGACGAGATTAAAGCAATTGTTTCAAAATTAAACCACTCTCAGAGAATGTCAGTATGTTACAAAGCACGCAATGCAGTAGCAAATCACGAAATCGATTCACTTTCGGTTATTACGGCATTAGAAGAGAGTCTTGGTGTCAAATTAGTCGATAGATAAGGAGGTTTCCGATGATAGTCTCTTATGATGATTTTACCAGAGTGTTTCTGGATAAAGTAAAAGAGTGGAAGTTTTTAGATCCTCATCTTAGCGATAAAGAAAAAACAAGAGTATGTGATGGATATTTAAAGCGAGCATGTGCTTCTTTCAATAGAAAGTGTGGTTATAATCTTTACAATAGAGATGATACAACAAGAACATTTTTAGAGAATTTTAGCGCTGAAGATGTAGACGAAATTGTAGACATTATTACCGAAGGTATGGTTGCACAGTGGTTTAAGCCATATGCAAATAACGCAGACAACTTGGAAAACACACTTAACACAACAGATTACAGTGGATACTCGCCTGCGGAAATTTTAAACCGTGTAAGAACAGCATATAAAGAGGCTGAAACATGTTTCAAAAACAGAGGAAATAATTACTCTTTTGAACACGGAGACTTAACGGATTTACATATATGAACAAACAAATATATTTGCATTATCTATCGTGTTTAATTAATCAGATATTTAAAATTCTACCCTTAAAAGAGCAAAACTCTGAATTTATAGATACTCATATCTCAGATATTATTAAAGAGTTAAAAGGGTTTGATATGCTTATTAAAGACACAGGGTATGACGCTGTGATTATGCGTATTCTTGCTATATTAAGCTATTACGAACAAAATATTTATGTCAGTAGCGTTGAAGATGTGAGACGAAATATTTTCAAAATGATTACTCTATGCGAAAAGCTTAAATATAGAATTGAAGGTGATAACTGTGTCTTTATGGAATGAGTATATGAATGAGCATGCTTCGTTACCTCAAACTAAACGACAGCAAATGATAGAGCGTGTGCAGCAGCGACAAACCGAATTATTACGAAATAAGAACTTGTCTTATGTAACTGTAACAATAAACGGTGAAGAAAGAGAAGCTGTCATTACGAGGAGCGATAACGGAGATGATATTAAGAATTTACTCTCTCTCCCTAACGAAAAGTTTGAAAGAGGTTCTCTGGTAGAATGGCAAGATAATTATTGGTTGATTATATCGCATGATGTACAGGATGAGTTATACACAAGAGCAAAAATACAGCAATGTAACTACACACTCAAATGGATTAACAACAATGGTGACATAATCGAAAGGCATTGTATTATTACCAATAATGACCGCAATTCGTCTGGCGAAAGAGAAACTAAAGAAATTACTGTTGGTGACAACCGTTTAAACCTTATTATAGCTAAAGATAGTGAAACTAAAGAGTTATACAGAGGACAAAGATTTTTGGTTGATGATGTTGATGCACAACAGAACATACTGGCATATCAGATCACAAAACCTGACCGACTGCCGGGGCTTTATAATGGTAAAGGTGTATATACTTTTGGTTTAAAAGAATGTAACAGATCTACCAATGATAATACTGAATTAATGGTTGCTGATTATTACACCTTGATTAATAGCCCAAACAAAGACGATACAGATGTTCCAACTTCTCAGCCATATACTATTCGTATCGAGGGATGTAATGACGGAGTTTTATATATAGACGAAGATTGTGAACTATCGTTCAGTATAGTTGATAAGCAAGGCGATATTATTCAAGACTCAAATGGGTACGAATACTCTTTAGAGGCTGGTGAAGATTATGTATCAATTAAACCAAGTGCCGACAATCACACTTTAACGCTTTATGTTCCGCTTAAATATTCATTTATTGGAAAAAGAGTTACGCTAAGGGTTATGTCTTCATTATACAATTTATCGACAGAAAAAGAATTTGTGATTAAGGGGTGGTCGTAATGCAAGATGTTAAACATAATAGTTTTACAGGTATGACACTTCTTAAACAATTGATTAAAAAGCGTTGCTTAAACAATCAGAATATTGTGAATTTAATATGTATAGACACGGATAATGAAGATAGTTTCGTAGATGTAGTTAAAGGAAGTCAAAGCCCAGCTAAATCGTTTATCAAGCTATTTCCTTATGTTCCTGAGACTATAGAGGAACAAAGTGTATTTGTGACAATGCAGTCAGGGGTAACACAAGTCAGCTCGTCGGCTGTAAAAACGACATCTTTAATGATTTATATATTTGCACACGAGCAGTTAATGGATATGTTACAGGGCGTCCGTACTGATTTGCTTGCAGGATATATTGATGAAGAAATTAATGGTATGACAGATGTTGGTTTTGGGCGATTAGAACTCGTATCGGCTAACGAATTTAACCCCATACAGGATTATTACGGACAAGCGTTAGAATATACCTTGCAAGACCATAACCGCATAGGAAGCAAATTATGAGAAGTAAGGCAATTGATTTTTTAGATATAGACGAGATGACGCTATATCGAGGCAAACCTATTAAAATTTCTACTCATCTAACTCTAAAACAACCAACACTTGATGATATATGTGACATTGGTGAGAAACAATATTTTGCAGAAATAGGTAAAATTTGTGCAACACCTTCTGATTACAAATCAGAATTATATGATGGTTTTAATTTATGGTGGGATGAAGTAGATGATTTTGATTTTTTTACTTTAATTTATAAATCCATAGATAGTGATATTTTGTCACTACTTTTTGAAGAGGATATTGATTTACAAAGAATGGTACTGGTTAAAGATAATACTTCTCAAGATATTAAATTAATCGATACTAACACTCAGTTAATTATTGATAGGTTTGTTTACGAAATTATAGTTAATTACATACGAAAAATTCACAGATTAAAAAAGCACGAAGAGAAAGGTGGAAACACAACCACCAAAAGGTTCATGGTAGATGAAGATAGGGATAACAAAAAATACGCTCGGAAAGAGCACCAAAAAGCACAGTCAACCCTACTCCCTATTGTTTCTGCGTTGACTAATCACGCAAATTTTAAATATAGTTATTCAACGGTTTGGAGTTTGCCTATTTATGTTTTAATGGACGCCGCTGATCGTATTAACGCAATAAATGACTACGAAAACATTATGACTGGGTATTATAGTGGCTGTGTTGATTTAAAGAAAATAAGTAATAAAAGCGTTCTTAATTGGATGCGTAATTTGTAGCACTCAAAGGGGAGTGCTTTTTATTTTATAAGGAGGATTTATTATGTATAACATTGACAATCTTGTACTTGACAGGGTTACTCGTCTTACAAAGCAGGACATTAGTTCAGGCGATATTGAGTGGACAGCTAATCAGATTAAAGATGGCACACTTGAGTGCGGTGGCGAAGCAGTAAATGCTACAGATAATGTCGGTGCAACAATTGGTTCATTTGACAGAACTAAGACTTCAAAATTTACAGCATCTAACTCTGTTATTAATCTTGGTGTGTTTGCTGACCAGTTAGGCACAAAGAAAGAAGTTGGTGCCGCTGATAAGAAGGTTGTAACTAAGAAGGTAGATGTTCTTGAAGCAAACCCTACTGCTAAAACAATTACACTCAACTGGACTCCTCTCACGACAAGTCCTGTAACAGCTATTTGGGCACTTACTACAGAGGGTGGTCTTGGTGAGAAATTTGCAGTCACAGCGAGTGACCTTGCAACAAATAAAACAAACTTCACTATTGCTGGTAAAACTATCACTCTTGGTGATGAAATTCCTGTTAAGAGAGAAGACGGTTCTCCTATGACATTTATTGTTATCTATAAGTGCGAGATGGAGAATGCGGTTAAGATTACCAACTCAAGTGATAACTTTTCTAAGGCTGGTACTTTTGTTCTTGATAGCATTTGTCATGATGTTTGTGATCCATCAACAAAGATTTATACAATTATTGTATTTGAAAGAGCAAAGCTTTCTAACAATTTTTCACTCGAAATTAAACCAGATGGCACACAGCCTATCGAATTTGAAGGTATGACTAACTATTGTTCTAAAGATAAAGAACAGTTCTATGTAGTTATTCCCGAAGACGAAGCTGAGGCATAATTATGGCTATCAGAAAGTGCCTCATTTGTGGTAAAGAATATGAAGCTTGTGTGAACTGTTCTAAATATGGTGGATGGAGGGCAGTTGCCGATACGCCAGAACACTATCAAATTTACTCGATTATACAGGATATGCGTCTTGGTGCTTCTCCGAAAGAACTCAAAGAACAGTTTGCACAGATTAGTAAAGAGGCTACACAATCCATGATGCCAGAAATAAGGGATGTACTTATTAAGGGTAATGTTATTGACAATGGAGTAGCAACCGCAAAGCGAGGAAAAACAGCAATTACAAAGAAAGCTGACGAAGATAATAGTAGTCAGAAATGATGTTCTTATAGGGAAGATGGGATTTTCTCCCTTATCTTCCCTATTCTTTTTAGGAGGTACATAAAATGCGAATTTTAGCGGTTGATCAGGCTCGCAACGGTGGTTGGGCGATATACGACTACGAAAAGCAAAAGCTTGTAGACTATGGCAGTTTTAGTTTTCCTAATGGTAAATACACATTTTCAGAGGCTGTTTGTGAGATTGAAAAGTATATTAGTCAACTTATCACAAAGAGAAAGATTTCAGTTGTATTTCTTGAAGATATTAATTTGAGAGCTAATGTATCAGTATTTAAAAATTTGGCACAGTTACAAGGCGTATTGATTAACCTCTGTGAAAAAAAACATTATTTATACCAACTCATATCACCCTCTGTGTGGCAAAATTATTGCAACGCAAGAGGCAGAACAAGTAAAGAAATTAAAGCAAAAATCACTGCAACTATTCCTAACGATAACAAAGCGAAAAAACGAAGCAAAATACTATCATTACAGTATGTAAAGAATAAATATGACATTGATACCGATAACGATAACATTTCGGATGCTATCTGTATCGGAGATTACGCTGTACATAACATTAACATACAGCACAAGGAATGAAAGGATTTTATATATGAAAAAAAACACAAACAAAAAAAAGGATTATAAAGAAATTCCAGTAATGACTTTTGGAAAAATTTATTACGCAGAAAAAAATGAGCCAAAGTTTTATGATTATGTATTTCATTCAGTAACAACAGATGATAAAAAACCTGAAGAAATAGAACACATCTCTTTAAGAATCAAACATAGTATCGGTGCAGTACGCCTTTCAAATATCTGTAGTACAGTAGCGGAAACTGTATTTGATATATCAGAAAACAGATATCTTCCCGAAATTACATCTACATTGATTGATATGCAGATTCTTAGAGAGTATGCAAATTTTGCAATTCCTACTGTTTTTGAAAAAATGTATTCTTTTGTAACAGAAACAGGTGTTGCAGAGTTTGTTAAAAGTAAAATCAATCAAAAAGAATTGGCGTTAATATATGAAGGTGTTCAGAAGAGAATTGAATATATGCAGAAAAAGGAAATCTCCGAAAAGACCTATGAAACTGCATTAATTATGAATCAGTTTAAAGCATTAACTGAAAACATATCGTCTATTGGCGATAAGGTAGACCTCAATAAGATGATGGATATGGTAAACCACATTATCAAAGAGGAAGACGATAAGCCAAGTAACAGTCCACTTCCCCTCTTCCCTTCTGCTAAATAAGGGGCTGGTGGTATCAAGACTTTTAATTCGTATGACACATTTGTCAAAGCAATTAACAAGGCGGCTTCTCAGGTTTTAAAAACCGATATTGCTCAAGATATTAAAGACAAATTAAGAAAAAATATCAAAGCAGATATTTATGATACATATACTCCTACAACTTATGTAAGGCGTAGTGTGAATGGCTTAGGAAGCAGCTCCCAAATTCAAGATGTGTCCCAAGAGAGCAATAAGATTATCATAACTTCTGTAGCAACACCCAACCGCTCAGTTGTTACTCACCAAGTACCAACCACTACATCGGACGCATTGATTCGTTGGATAGCAGGATATAGTCGGAATGGATATACCAGAAAGAGATATAGTTACACTTCTGACTTATGGAGAGCTATCGGATATGATGCCAAAAAATATGCTTTTATGGGGGTTCGTAATCCTATAGCGTCAACGAGAGCAGAACTAAACAATTCAGACTTCAAAAAAAGTATTACAACAAAAATTATAGCAAAGTTGAAATAAGGTGGTGGTATGTGTGGCAAATGAAAATGATATTTTTGGTATTTCCGTCCAAGTGATAGCTGGAACAAGAAACGAAGACAAGAAAATTTTCAAAAAGAGTGTTGGAGAATTAGCTAAAGCTATTGATGGTATTAAAATATATAATATAGAAGCCGATCAGAGTAAACAAGCCAAAGACCAATTAAAAAAGAGCGTCCAGACGCTATTTGAAAAATCTCTTCAAAACCCTCCAAAAATTCCAGTAGTTACAATCAAAAAGTTTGACTGTAGTAACGCAATGAAGTCTTTGAAGAAAGACATTGAAAAAGCAATTGGCAGTATTTCGGTTGGTGTTACTGGAAATACAGTCAAAGCATCTCGTAGTCAATATAACAAGAATAACAATAGCAATCGGACGACAGCCGATGTGACAAATTATCAGCAAACCGCAAAAGAGCTATCTCAGATTCAGAGCAGAATCCAAAGCATTATTGGCGGTTTAAACCTTCAAAAACAAGGGTATCAGTTTTTAAATACACAAGATATTGAGAAATTTCTTACGGTATCAAGAAGTTTGGCTTCTGAAGGAAGACAGTTAGAACAGTCATTATCTCAAGGATTGGAAATTCCTGTCGCTGATTTAGACAGTTTGAGCCAAAAGGTCGTAAAATTATCGCAAGATGTAACTGCAATCAATACAGAAGGCAAACAGAGTGTTAATGAAATTAATAATATTATTCAAACTGCCCAATCCTTATATGCTATCCTTGAGAGTCATAATTCAAATAGTGTAATTAGTGCTGAGTCTATAGACAAAACTAAAGCAGAATTACAGGAACTTATTGATACAGGGAGTCGTGTAGTATCTCCTACTGGTCGCACAAATGAAATACCTGCTTCCGAGTTACAAAGTCAATTGGCTGTTATTACAGAAAGCACTACTGCCTTAAAGGAGTTTCAAGACGCAGAAGCTCTTGTATCACAAACGACTAATCAATTAACACAAGAGCAAAGCAAAAACTTGCTAACTGCGTCTGAATATCGTACTGCGTGGTCTCAACTTACAACCCTCATATCTAAAAAAGATATTATTGGTGATATGTGGAATAATGGAGAAGATATACCAAAAGAACTTCTTTCGTCTTTTGCGACAGAGGCACAAGCGTTATCAACCTCTATCTCTAATACTGTAAACAACAACCGTTCTGAAATAGAAAAGATTCGTAGTGATATTGATACAGTATATGATGACATTCAAAACCGCAGTAAAAATGTAGCGTTTATTCCCGAAGGACAATTACAAGAGGCAAAAGCCGACTTGGAAGATATACGCCAAGAATGTGAAAAACTACTTGAAAATGGTGTATGGAATGGCGCAGATGATTCTTTTATAGATAAGTTTCAAAGTAGGATTAACAATATTAAAGAGAAGCTCAATACTGCCAACGCAACTGGCAAAGCGCAAGGATATCACTATGATATTTTGAATAACTCAGGCGAGGTTGTTAATAATAGTCAGTTGGATAAATATTTGGCTAATATGCGAGCTTTGCGTCAGCAAACAACATCTTTGCTTAACGGACGCAATATTCCTGACAATCTAAAAAACGAACTTAGTGACTACCTCCAAAAATTTCAATTACTTAACGAAGAAATAACCGCTACAAATCAAGTAACTGGCAAGCTTGGAAATAATGCTGCTTTACATAAATTTGAAACCAAATGGAGTCAGAGTTTAGAAACCGCAAATAAAAGTACAATCGCAAGTAGCAAAGCAGTAGAAACACTGCGTTTGCAGGTTATGAAATTTGCGAGTAGCAATCCTAAAGCTGCTCAAGCATACGCTGGACAAATTGAAACCATTTTAGATAAAACATCAGATGCTACAAAAGTCGGTGACCAACAGCTTAAATCTTTCCAGTCACAGCTTGCAAATATTAAGACTTCTGCCGAGTCTGCTGGATTGATGGGCTCAACTGCTCTACGCACACTTGCAAAGAACTATCTTAAATATGGTTCGTGGAATTTTATCACTTCGTCTATGAATAAAGCTATTGCTACTGTTCAAGACATGATACACATTGTGACCGAGTTAGACACTGCTATGGTGGAGCTCAAGAAAGTTACAGACAGCACTGACTCGACATATGACAAATATTTAACTACAGCAACTGGCAAAGCAAAAGAGTTGGGTACTACTATTAGTGACTTTGTTACAAGTACCGCTGATTTTGCTCGTATGGGTTATGATATACCTGACTCAACGCAATTGGCAGAGGTAGCAACCATATATGCTAATGTCGGTGACGATTTAGATGGTGTTGGTGAAGCAAGTAGTGACATTATTTCCATATTAAAAGCTTTTAACATGGAAGCTTCATCGGCACAAAGCATTGTCGATAAACTTAATGAGGTGAGTAAAAATATATTGCTCAAAGGTATAGAAATATATCTAAAGAAAAATAGCTATATCGGTTAAAAGCCAGTGATGGTTAAGACCGAGGAAAGACTTTATAGGATAGATAAAAATACATCGGAGGTTTATGAAAAAAAAACTTTTTAATACAAGCGATATAACAACTTATCCATATTTCATTCATACAGATATGAATTATTAACCAAAAACACATTAAAATCTATCCAGTTATAAAGAATCCGTAGAGACTGTAATACCTACACTGGTGACATTGTAGGTTGAGCTAAATCCTAAACCTGTGTTTGCAGGCACGGAGAAGATCCAGTCCGAACTCGCACTATAATCTAACAACGAAATGCGAGAACTAAGAGGAAACTGCTTAGTCGCCACTATTTATAGTGGTCAAATCTACTTAATTTGTAGATAGTAACAGAATGAATAATTACGCTGTTTCATCAGGTGATTTAGGTGAAGGCTTGAAGAACTCAGCCGCATCTATGGCTGTTGCGGGTAATAGCCTTGATGAAACCATTGCGTTGCTGACCGCAATGACCGAAGTTACACAGAGTGCAGATGAATCAGGCAATGCACTTAAAGTGCTTGCTATGAGATTAAGAGGTATGTCGGTAGAGCTTGAAAAGGCTGGAGAAGATACGGAAGGAATGTGTACAACAACTTCTGAGCTTCAAGACAAAATCAAAGCTTTAACAAAAACTTCTTCGTCTTCAGGCGTGGATATTATGGACAATGGTGCATTCCGTAGCACCTATGATATTCTTAAAGATATCGCTCTCGTATGGGATGACTTGGCTGATACAAATAAAGCATCATTACTTGAGCTTATTGCCGGTAAGAATAGGTCTAACTACGCTTCTGCTGTAATTCAAAACATTGGTACAGCAATCAATTCATTAGATACTTCTGAGAACTCAAATGGTTCTGCATTAAAGGAACACGAAAAGTACATAGATAGTATCGAAGGTAAAGTAAAACAATTTCAGGCACAGTGGCAGGAATTATCAACAACAACAGTATCAAGTGATATTGTTAAAGGCGTAGTTGATACTGGCTCTGGATTGTTAGGATTTTTAACACAAGCTAATGAATTGCTCTCTCATCTTGGAGCAAACATTGGTACTCTTTCCATATCTGGCGTTTTGTCTGGATTAATGGGAAGCGACAAGGGTAAACCCAAATTGACGGGTTTTAGGAGTATGCCTATCTATTTCGAGAAAGTAGCGTAATCGTGCTATAATCAAGAAATGGTGATGTATGTCGTTAAATGAGAGGTTAAACTGCAAACGGAATGATAGCCGTTCTGGGAAATGGTGATGAGCAATATGCCATATGGAGACGAAAGTCAGAAACAAGTTATTGTTCGGCGTATGTCAAAAGCTAACCGCCGTAATAAGCCATAATCAGCATCCAGCCGCATAAGCGGAGGTTCAGAGACTATAAGCCTCTTGAGGTAGTTTCAACGATATGAAATGACCTTAAATTGTATAGTCCAAATCGACACTGAGACAACAGTGACTATCATATAAAAGAAAAGTTTTATAAACAAACAAAAAGAGCAGTATCATAAAACACTGCTCAAATTATTAATTAGAAGGTGGCTTTGCAATCATTACATTGATAGTTCTTACCTATCTTGTTGCTTGCTAAGCCGAGTGTGAGAGATGAAGCTACTCTACTACTTGTTGAAATTTTAGTAGTACGCAGAGAACCACAGTACGGACATTTAACAGTTGGTCGAGAGGCTTGTTCGTCGAGTCTCTGCTTCAAGCACAGGTCTCGTTGTTGATTGTTTTGAAGATGTTCTTTAAATAAATTGTTATCATATTGATCACAATTTTTAAAGAATTTTTCATACCAATAAAGATAATCAAATTCGTTGATGCCTATAGACATATGAGCTTGCCTTTGTTTAGAATGGTCTTGGAACAAAGAATCTGATACCTCAAAAAACAACCTACGAGGTCTTTTAAGAAATCCTACCCAAGTGCAATGGCATACTTTGTCAGAATCAAATGCAGGAAAATTAACCTCACCGCATTTTGGACATACTGATACCTCAAACATAAAATCACCTTCTTTAAAATATTGTGTCTAAGAAAACGATACTCCAAACATACTTAGATGACAAAAACAATAAACATATCGGACTGTTTACTACCGCTACTACAGAGCGGTTAAAACAGGAGACTAAAACAGCTACTGACAAATATGAAGAATATAAAACCTATGCCGAAAGCTTAGATGACAAGGTTTTAAAAAATAAAGTAACTGCTAATGAAGCAGATATACTCAAGCAGTCAAAATTTGCAGAAGCTACTAAAGATTTAAACCAAGAATTATTAAAAGGCATAAAATACAACACAGATTATGCCGAATCAGAGAATCTCTTAAGTAAAAATGCTAAATCAATGTCTGGTACCTTTTCAGGCATTAAAAGCAAGCTATCTTCATTAGGCTCTTCGTTAAAGAATATTGCCGCAGGTATTGGTAATATGCTTATTGTGCAAGCTGTAATGAGTGCAATTTCTTTTGGTTTTGAAGCGCTTGATAACTACACCAACAGAGCCGAAAACAACCTATCAGACCTTGAAAAAATCACAACAGAGATTAACGACAAAAAAGACGCTTATACATCTCATTCAACATCTGTAAACAAAATCAAAAATGAATACTACGAATTAGCTGATGGTATTAATTCTTATGGAGAAAATATCTCTTTAACCTCTACTCAGTATGAGAGATATATTGAACTTTCTAATGAGATTGCACAGATGTATCCAGACTTGGTGGAAAGTTATGATGCTCAGGGTAATGCTATTTTAAAATGCAAGGATAATGTTGAAGCTCTTAATAAGGCAATGACTGATGAAAAGAATGCTTATTACGAAACTGTTGTGTCTAAAGAGCAGGATACTTTCGGAAAAGCGTTAGAGAATATTGCTACGAATCAGGGAATATTTGGTGGGGATGATAAAACCTATATCACCCAGCTCAAGAATATTGACGAAATTGTAAAAAAAGTACAATCTAAAGAAGATATCTCTCTGATGTGGGCAGATATGCACAATTTGGACACTATTATTAAGGGTGCTGGTATTGAAGATATCCTCCGTTACGATAAAAGCAACGGAGAGTCAATTTATAAAATCGAAGATAAAGACATATCAACTGCCATCTCGTCAATTCAAAACTACAAGGCAGCTTTAAATCGTCAAATTAACGATTTGGTAAACAACAGCTTTAAGCCTGTGCTTGATGCATATATTCACTATACTGATGAACAGTTTAGCACATTGGACAGTAAAAGTCAAGCTCTTATTGAACAATATATAAATAGTGCTACATGGGATAACTTCTACAGTAAGATTATTGATCCTGAAGCGAGCACAGCAGACAATTTAGAATCAGTTAAGCAAACTGTATCGAGTATTGTTAAAGCATTTAAGAATCCAGAATTAACCAATACGCTGGACGAGGTACAAACCCAAATAGATGATATTAAAAGCGGAAAAATAGATGTCTCAGGTTTTAAAGATCTTAATAATAAAGTTATCAATGCTTTGTCGGGTATTGATGGAATGAACGCCGATACAAGAGAACTTTTTGTAAAAATGTTGTTTTCTGATGTAGAAATTGCTGACGATGTGGATATTGATAAAGCAATTGCGAATATTACAAAGCGTGTAGCTGGCAACCTACAAGGCGGGTTTATTCCGGGTACAAATATTAGAAAAGACTCTAAAGAGAAAATTCAGTTAAGCGAAGATGTTAATAAATATTTATCTACGCTTGATTTTAGTACCATTAAACAGATATACAACAGCGATGCTGCGTTAAACAGTTTAAAAGATGTTCAAAAATTAGTAGAGAAAATCAAAGCAGAAGCATCGAATGGGTTCTCGTTTAAGATTTCAACCGAAGATGCTAATAAATCCTTAGAGTCAACTTTTTCAGCTTTCAATACCGTTAAGTCGGCTATTTCTGAGTATAGCGAAAACGGAACACTCTCCTTTTCTACACTTCAATCTTTATTATCATTAGATAGTTCGTACATTGATATGCTTATCAATGAGCAAGGCGAATTAGATTTAACTTCTAATAAGTTCAGAGAATTGGCAAAGGCTCAGTTGGAAAAGCTTAAGGTTTCTTATTTGCAAGCGTCTTTGGACGAAGTAAACCAGTTAGAAAACGAAACTCAAGTGCTTGAGTATTTAAAGAAAAATCAACAGGGTGCAACTGAGTCGGCATTAAATTTAGCAGATGCTAAGTGGCAAGAAGCTTACGCAACAGCGGCGGCAAAAGATGCAGAGCAAGGCACAGGCGACCTATATCAACAAGCTGTAATTACAGCAGAAAGTGCTTGGCGTAAAAAGGCGGCTTTAATAGACTACTATGAGTCTTCACTAAGCGACTTATCAACTACTACTGATGAAGCAACATCCGCTACAGAAAAACATAAAAAGGCACTTGAAAACGAGGAAAAGGCTTTAGAAAAAACTAAAGAGGCTTTAGAAAATAAAAAGCAGGCATTAGAAGATAGTAAGGATGGTTATGAAGACGCTTTATCTGCAATTGAAGATTTAGTCGATTGGACAGAAAAATACATTAAGCAAACTAAGCAGAACGAAATAGATGCGTTACAAGAACGCAAAGATAAAATTGATGAGCTTATTGAAAAGAAACAGGAACTTCTTGACAAAGAAAAAGAAGAAGCTGATTTCAACAAACAGCTCAAAGAGAAAGAAAACGCTGTTGCTTCAAACGCATTGTCTGCTGCTATTACTGGACTGGACGATAGTTCCGCAGGTAAAAAAGCTCACAAAGAAAATGTTGATGATTTGGTTGAGTCCAGAGAAGACTTATATGATTATCTATCAGACTATCAGTATGATACTCGCAAAGAGGCTTTAGATAAACTGAAAGAAGAGACAGATAAGCATTATGATGATGAAATCCAAACTATTCAAGATTTCTTAAACAACGAGGTATCTTTGCACAGAGCTGCATGTAATATGATTGACAATGACAATGGCACATTGTATAACAACCTGTTGTGGTATTGTCAAAATTACACTACGACCACAGAGGCTGAGTTTAACCATATGTGGCAGTCGGCTCAAAGTGCTCTTTATGAATATGGCACTGCACAGCTCAATGTTATGGATTTAATGAATACACTACAATCTCGTATCTACGATGTAGACTCTGCTATTGCTAATGTGACAGGAAGCATTGATAACTACACTTCTCGAATTGATAGTTTGAAGCAAAAAATTGACGAGTTGGGTAATTCTGCACAGGTTACTAAAGCAAAGATTGATTCGGTTAAAGTACAACCATCGAGTATAACAGGTCATGGGTATAAAATTACCTATAACGGCAAAGTGTATAAAACCAACCTAACGAACAAAGAGGATGCTGAAACATATTTCATAAGTCGGATTAGTAAAGATTGGTATGGCGGAAGAGCGCTACCGGCAGGTTCTTTATGGTCTAAAATGAAAGCGTATGCTTCTGGTACAAAATCAGCCAAAGGTGGCTTGTCTATTGTTGATGAAGAGGGCATCGGTTCAGAACTTATCCCTACATCTCTCGGCAATGGTAGATATACAATTCTTCCACAGGGAAATCCTGTGTTTAGCAAGGCAATGACAAATGAGTTGTTTGAATTTGCATCAGCTCCGTCTGATTATTTTGCCAAGAAATTTGAATCAGAAGTTACTCCAAATATTGTAAATAATAAATCAACTGTTGTCTCCCCTGCCATCAACATCAATGTACAAGGCGATGCTACTCAGGCTACTGTTAATGCACTACACAAAGAGTCTGAGAAGATTATGAATAACACCATAAAAAGGCTTATGTCTTATACTGTTAATAATAGACACTTGTAATAGTTTTTGTCAAACCGAGGAGCTGCATATCGTTCTTCGGTTTGACAACATTGTCATATATCTATATATTCGTTCACAGTATTGTTATCATTATTGTCTATATGGTTACAAAATAGTAATTTGAGTAAGATTTTAACAAAATTGTTATCAAAACAGTCAAATTTCACTTGACAAGTGTGTGGTTTTGCAATAGACTATTAATGGTTACATTTAAAAACATAGACACAGGTACTAAGATATGGGACGGATTGAGATATTTTCTATACATAATAACAACATAAGACGAACACAATTAAGAACTTTTGAAAAAAATATTTCCATTTGGTTTATTGGTATATTGGTTAGTTCTATTCCCATACTATTTAAAACAATGAATTTAGTGTTGCATGGTCATGCAGAAGAAATTAGTTTTGTATCCATATTTTCAGATAAAGATATATTTTTCTCTATTTTTAGCATTGTTACATTGTTACTAGTAGAAATACTTTTAGTCGATGGAGCTAAAGGTGGTAAGGGTTTAAGGATATATTTATTAGGTATGATGACCATCCTGTTAGCATTATATACCATGGCTGTATTTAGTGACGGATGGTATCGTTATTTTAATCAAAATATAGCTATGTGGATAAATATTATATCATTGGCAAGTGTGATAGTCGTAGGTGTGTTACAGTTTTGTAGTCTAGCCACTATCAATTAATACACGGAGGCATATTATGGAATATTTCTTTTTAATCTTATCTGGAATTGTTGGACTTTTAGCTGTGTTACATTCGGTAGGACAGTTAATATCTGCTATCAAAAAACAAAAGCAAATCAAATATGAAACACATTCATCTCAAGAAAAATCATACAAGTATGAGCTAGACACAGATGTATGCAATAACAGAATTCGTGGTTCTGTTCGTATGAATCAGGGATACATCAAAAATGAAAACAATGTCAAAGCAGAAGCTGATGAAATTGTGTTTCCGTAAGTAGGGGTAGATTATGACTGATTATCAAGATATATTTTATACTTTTTGGGAAAAGTATAATTATGTATATAATAAGCAAAAAGAGTTATGTATATTGTCTGAAGAGTATGATAATGAGTTATGTACATTTGTTCAACCTATTAAAGAGCAAAAAGATTCATTGGATCATATTACGAAAGCTTATAAAGATTATTATGACGGTATTTCTGGTAAAAATAGTACCGATGCAAACATTGAAGATAATTTAGATAAAGCATTGGGACATATTTTTCGTGCCTATTATGACACTGCGGATTTTTTTAGCATTGTAATAAGGCGTACTTTAAGTATGCACTTGCAGCAATTTACATATAAACAAATTATTACAGTGTGGCGTGAGTATGAAGATGCCCGCAGATGGTTAGTAACATTTCCAACACTCATGGCTGGATTACGAAATAATAAGGGTATAAATTCAAGTTTTCATGATATTAAAGAAAAGGTTGATGAATATTATAAACCAATAGAGCATCTATTTGAATTATTTAACACATTTATGTTGGAAGTTTACCCTAAGTTGTGCAAGCGATATGACCCGCCAGTAGACTAATTTTTAAAACTAAATAGTAAAATATTGTAAGAGAAGATATTTTTCATCTTCTCTTTTTTTATTACAAAATTAAAAGAAAGGCTGTCGTTTGACAGCCTTTTGTGTTATTGAGATTGCTCCATTTTGTGAGCTAAAGAATGGATTAATGTATGGCGAGTACACCAAGAACTATTATATATTTTTTCTATTTTTATTAAGGAGGTGTTTTGGTTGTTTAGAGATTGTTATTTTACTTACAACGATGTTTACTCAGGTGATTATAATTTAATTTTAGCTTTTGTGAGTGACGATGGCAATGAGTTTACAAGTGGTGGTGAATATGAACCCACTACTGTGGCTCTCCCCCATAATGCTCAACAGCTTTTATACAATCTTAATTATGCTGAACATCCACTTGAATTTTCAGTTGAGATTATTAGTCCAGAAGATAATATTCCAACTGAAACAATGATTGAAATTAAGAATTGGTTGTTCGGACAAGACGGTTGGAAAAAACTTTATTTGCAGAACGAAACCTCTGACTATTATCTCAACGCATTATTCATCCCCGACAGCGACATCACTGATGCACGAGGCTACAGAGGTTTAAGGTGCAAACTACAGAACGATAGTGGATTTTGGTATCAAGACAACGAAATTGAATTTAAGGGTGTTGCATCGAAACCGTCAAATACAGGACAAACATTATCTTTTGAAACTACAATTGATATTGAAGGACAGCCTATCAATAACAAAATTTGTCCTATTATTGATTTAAAGATCGGACACAATTGGACAGAACATCAAATAGATTACACATTATCAAATTATAGAGTGTATGTTGGAAATAAGCTTAATAAATCTATGTTCGTTTTTGATGCGGGTGTAAACTATCACACAGACAAAGATGCTGTATATGAACTGGATACAAAATATGGCATGGTAACAATGAAAGAACCTAATGAAAAGATTTTTCATTCACTCACCCCCCCATTTATCCAATACAACGGAGTCATTAAGGATAATCTTGATTATGTATCTTTATTCTGGCTTGGCAACGGACAAAACCAAATTTATTTGTACATTAAGTCCGCAGATAGAACTGACGCTCAACACAACTATGCTTATGAGGTTTTTGACTCCGATAAAAGCTTAGTTTTAAAGTATACTACAATGCATAGGTTGGGTGGTATTTAATGCAAACACGAAATTACGCACAAGAGACTCCCGACATGGTGTTGTATAGACAGAATAAAAAGACCTCACTTGGCTATGTCAAAAACATACACAATTGGACTGCTGATTATAATTTCGGAGCAGCTTCGGAAATGAGTTTTGAAGTGCCTAAAAAAGTTTATGACACTCGTACCAACAGTTGGATGGACAATCCTAATTATGATAATCTAAAGCCTGATATGCTTTTGTATCTCAATGATTCAACTGAGTATTTTAAATTTACAGGAGAAAGTTATTATGCAGATTATCTGTATAATTTAAAAGGCGGAGGTACACGAAAAGATTATGAGTTATCGTTTGATGTTAATACAGCAATTAACAATTTCAATATTAAAAACGAAACTATGCTTTTTGATATTGGCACTACATATGGTTACGAGTGGGTGTGGGGTGGCACTATTAATGATGGGGCATTTGAAGATTATTCAGAAAGCTTAGACTTGTACAAGCAAGGATGGTATACTTACCAGTATTTAGCCTGTAAAAGTTTTATACCTGTGCATAAAGGCGATGTCATTGCAACAAAATGTTTTAACGGTGACACTCTGCGGTACTCATTTAAAATTCATTACTATAAGGAAGCTAACGCAGATAGCTGGCTTAAATCTGATGATAATTATTATCATGAATCATCGAAACAACCATTCCGAAGATATGTAGATTTTACAGTAAAGGATAGCGATGGTAATATTGAAAACAATACTGATACTATTGACGAAGGGTATATCCGAATAAGTCTTGTATGTAGTCAAGCAACATATAGCGACAATACTTATCGTACATATATTCCCAATGCCTCTTGGGTGCAAATCTTTTCAAGAGAAAGATTGTGTACACACTTTGAAACAAATAAAAATAAAAACTATGGCATACGAAATGTATGGTGGGTTATTACTAACACAGAAGAAATAAATGATAACGGAAGTAATGCTGTGCTAAAAGTAACAGCCCAGTCTTATGAGATGACTTTATCAAAAAGAGTGTTTTCTTTATCAAACAGTACATTACCACTATTTGTGCCTGATCATATTAACGACCTTGTTACCAGTGATAATTGGTATTACGATTGTTATGGCAACACAAGACATAAACAAAAGTTTGTCCGAGGATTGCTGAATCAAATACTTGACTATCTTCCACAATGGAAAATAGGATATGTTTCTCAAGCCGTGTGTGTTAGGTATAGAACACTTGACGATGTTGATAATGCAAATGTTTATACTTTTTTAAATAATGATATCGCTTCGTCATACCAATGCTATTTCATTTTTGATTCAGAAAATATGACAATTAATATAATAGATGGAAACATAGAGACAGAAGAGCGGCGGTATTATAATACTGATGAAAAATATTTAGGCACTCATTCTAAGGCAATATTAACATGGCACAATGCAATCAAAAATACGAATGTTCACACAACTGATGATAGGTGTATTAGTGCATTAAGAGTGCATACATCTAACGATCAATACGGATTAGGGTTAATCAACCCTACGGGAAATAATATATTGTACAATTTTAGTAATATTGAAAATCAATTAGATTATGTGGCTGATGACACTAAAAATAGAACCTTAAAAGAAGCTCTTACGGTGTGGCAAACAAACATTGAAAAACAGTCTGTAAAATATGCTGATAACGGGGCATTATTGATTAAGTGCAATAAGAAGAAAATAGAGCAAGCTTCTAAAGTGTCAAAAGCTTTAACAACATACTTAACAGTCGCAGATACAATTAATACACATCTAATAGACAAATATGGGTTTAGTGACAAACCGCTCCCTAACTCTTCAAGTGGAGAGTTGCGTTATGCTTATCAAGTTCTTGTAGATGACCATGTGCGTATTCCGAGTGGAATGAGAAACCCACCATACGATTACATCAATTACGATTGCTATTACTCCAAATCTTTATATACAAAATTGTATTCGGCAGCAGAGACATATTGGAATACAAAAAATGATTATGATAACGCAGTAACCAAATATAACACATGTTATAACAAGATGCAAACAGTAGCTAAAAAGTTTACACTGAATTACAAAACGGCAATTCAGGCAAACAAAGACGGGATTGCAACAATCCTCTCCCCCGCTGAAATTTTAGAACTTCAAAATTACATTACTGAAGGAGATTGGACAAATGACAATGTTGTATTTAGTGATACCTATTCCGCTAATGATATTATAACAACATTGCAAGAAGTAATGGTTCAGGCTAAATCTGACCACGACAATTATCTCAGCAAGCAGTGCTATGAATTTGAGATTGAATCGGCGAACATATTGACGATTCCCGAAATGAAGGATAACATTGCAGATTTAACACTTGGTGCAGCACTATCTCTTGAAGTAAAAGACGGTGATTGGCAGTATCCTATTTTGCTTTCAATTCATATAAATTATGATGATGTATCAGATTTCAGTTTGACATTTAATACAAACTATTCCGTCAAGCCTCTCAAGAAGAGATTTATTGATTGTTTCAATACGATTTCACAAACAAGTGTTAGAAATACAACATTTAATTTTACAGAATAATAGGTGGTGATTATATGATTATTAGACATTTAAGCATTGACTGTGCTTATATTAATAAGGTTCTTGAACCAATCACACAAAGAGAACACGGTGTGACTGAGTTTGAAATTGAGGCTAAAAATCACGGTGCTGATATAGACCTTTCAGAATGTACGCTTGCCATCTATTATGGATTGAAACCAGATGAACACAAAGTAGGTGTTGAGTGCAGAGTAGATAAAGATAAAGGTCTGATTTATTTACCTTTGTATTTACAGATGACAACGGCTGAGGGTGTGTTAAAAGGCATTGTAGAATTACAGTTTCCTAAAGGTAATGTGAGATTTTCAGGCGTTAATTTTAAGGTTTCTTTCGCACCAGATGACACAAAGATTGAAAGCACTGATGATTTTAACATCTTAGAAAATTTTATCTCTAAACCGACTACAAACGGTGTTGTCGGACAAGTGTTGTCTATAGATAATGACGGTAACACTATTTGGCGAACACTTAAAGAGTTTGACGGTGATTATGCACATTTGAGTAATAGACCTTCTATTAATGGCGTTGAACTTAACGGAGATAAGTCACTTGAAGATTTGAACATCAAGCAAACCTATACTGCTGATGATATTCCATTTGCAGATGGTGAAACCTTCCAGCAGAAATTCAACAATGGTGAACTAAAGGGACAAGATGGTGTTTCGGGCGCTGACGGAATTACTCCGCATATTGGTGATAACGGCAATTGGTTCATTGGCGAAACAGATACAAATAAACCGTCACAAGGTACAAACGGTGTGAACGGAAACGATGGTGTAGGTATTACAAAATCCGAAGTTAATACAAGCGGAGAACTTGTAATTACATACTCGAATGGAGATTCAACAAATCTTGGCAAAATCGTAGGCAAAGACGGTCAGGACGGTAAAACTCCAGTAAAGGGTGTTGATTATTTTACTGCTGAGGATAAATCGGAATTTACAGCCGAAGTTGCTGAAAATCTAAAGCCTGAGCTTACCAATCAGTTAAGTAAGTTACAGGATGATATAGGAGATATACCACAAATTTTTAATTCGACAGTTAAATCTGCTGGATTCGAGGTATTAGAATTAGAGTGGATGGAAGGTGTTATTGATAGCGCAACTGGAAATGTAGGCAAGTCTAAAAACAATGCTATTACGGATTTCATACCTGTTTCTATTCTTGGAAATGACCCTATATACATTACACCTCAAAACGGCTGTAAAGTTTATGTTTATAAGTATGATGTGAACAAAAACTATACAGGCATTTTAGCGAATGGTGTAACAAAAGAAGTTGTAATTATTCCTAATAGTCCATATTATAGATTTATGCTTCAAAAAACAGACGGAACTAAATTCCCGATTAGCATTGCTAATTTATGCGCTGTATCTGGAATTAAATCAGGAGCACTTACTAAGAAACTGAATGAATTAGCGTCATTTACAAAACCTTCTTTTTTATTGAATACAAAAAATAAAATTGATGTAGAAGATATTTTTCCGTTAATTAAGAATTACCAGATTAACGGAAATACGGGCTATGAGTTTGCTTCTCAAAAAAATGTTATGATTAGCGATTTTATTCCTATTAAAGATTCAGAAGGCAATGCTCTTATTGAGAAAATTGAATTTATATTCAATGGTAATTCTCCATCAGGCAATGCCGTTATGTTTTTGTATGACAAAAATAAGGCATATTTGAACAGGCAAGTGATTGCAAATGTTGATTCAGAACGCATGACCGTTATGCTTTCAAACTATCCAAATGCCAATTTAGTGCGTTTACAGTATAGACTTGACGTTCTACCTGAAATGAAAATCTATTTGAATGTTATTCCAAGTATCTATACATGGATTAATATTACAAGACAGCAAATCGTTGATGATGCAAGAATTGATGTCGGGAAAAATTACTATTTAATCAAAGGCGAACCCTTGGAGTTATTTAGACACGGAATGATTAGAAAAAAATATGGTAATTATTCAAAACCTGAGGGCGATTATCTTATTTCGTTGAATAACAATCCGGGTTACTCAAGGGATTATGTATCAAAGTTGGTATTTAATGTCCCGGATACTGTTACTGGAAACAAGCTTGGTATATATGAGCCATTCACTTCTGCGCCTGCGTTTAGACTTTACGATTTGGATATGAAATCGTTAAATTATCAATATATCAATATTTATATGTCAGATAAAACTAAAATAGCTAACAAAAAACGCAATATATGCTTTTTTGGCGATTCTCTTACTGCTATGGGATATATTTCAAAACATGTGAAAGACAAATTAAAAGGCTATGGCTTAACGAATACAAAACTCGTAGGAGTGAACACGAATCTTGACGATAGTGAAAATCGTTATACAGCAACAGGTGGCTATAGTTGGGATAATTACACCAAAGACCCTGCGCTCTTGCCAAGTAACCTCGGAAATAATCATCTGTGGAATCCAAATACCAACGACATTGATTTTAATTATTTTATGCAAAAATATGGAAACGATGAAAATATTAATTATGCAGTGGTATTGGTTGGTTGGAATGATTATGATATGCGAACCACTACATGGAAGGATTATGCCACAGAGGGTATTAGTGCGATTGAACGAAAAGCGAGAAAATTCATAATAAGATTGCACGAGCAATATCCAAACTGCCATATCCTTTTAGTTGGATATCATGTATCTACAACAGCAGAAAGAAATATGCATCCAAATTTACCTTATGAAGCACGAAATAAATTTGTGTGGGAACTAAATGACTTGTACAAGTCATTCGAGGATGAATTTTCTTTTGTACATTTTATTCATACTGCATCACAGTTTGACAGTTATAACAATATGCGAAAACAGAATACAAAGCCTAATATCTACGCAGTTAATACGATTGAAATGGTTACAGATGATGTGCATCCTGCCCCAGAGGGTTATAAACAATATGGGGACGCAGAATTAAGATGCTTATTGTATCTTATGCAAAACGAAAATTAACTAAAGAGGACTTTAATACAGCTGACGATGTTCCTGAAAAAATCAGAGCACAGGTGCAGGAAATTTTAAATGATTAATAGGAATGACAGCGAATTTGAAGAGTTTTAAAAGGAGGGTTTTAAAGCCAAATTATTTGTTATCATATACAAGTAATATTTCTATTTGTGAAAATACAATGTATATATTAACGAAGTGATAAGGAGGGAAATAATGAAAACCTACAATAAAATATATACAGTACACGCTTGGAAAGACAACAACAAGTTTTTTACTGTGACACAAGGCGAGGGCGGTATCAAATATCCTCGCCTTATGGTCGTGGATGATAAAGGGGCAATCGACTTAACTGGTTCGGCAGTTACATACACAATAACTCTCCCTCGTGGTTCTGAAGAAATTGTTGACGCAACAATTATAGACGCTAAGCGAGGCGTTGTTGAATTTGAAGTTAAACCCTCTATGACTGCTTATGCAGGTGTGGGTGAAGGTGAACTTAATATCACCATTGATAACAAGGTTTTGAAAATTAGCGGTATTAATCTCACTATTAACAAGTCAACCAGTGGTCGTGTAATTGAAGCAAGTGAACAGTTTAGTGCGTTATTAGCCTTGATATCCAAATATTCTAACATCAATCCTGAAAACAAGGATTTGAAGATTTTGGAGAACTCTGATATTACGGACACGGCTAAGAATTATCCAAGCATTAAATATCTCCTAAATAATTTTTGGAGTAACAATAATTTGTCACTATTGAGTGCAACTGCGTATGGTGTTAGCAATTCAGGAGTAGTGACAAGCTTATCGAAAATACCGACAGCTTCGTTAAGCAAAAGATGTCTTTATTTTCCAGCAGGTACTTATAAGTGTAATGGTATTGCTTTGTCTAATATTGATAACTTGACCATTATTTGTGATAATGCTAATTTTGTATTTTACAATCAAGCTACTAATTCGACAGACGCTGCTGAAACGACTGTGCAAGGTTCGTTTTTTAAGTTTACTAATTGTAATAACTTAACAATTATCGGGGGTTGTTTCGATGGACAACACAAAGTGTCTCAGTGTATTACATTAGTTGGTTGTCAAAACAGTAATATCACAAATGCAACCATTAAAGGTGCGGGAAACAAAGCATCTTCATTTGCTGCTGGCATTAATTTAATTAGAGATTGTTCTCAGTTTAATATCAATAATGTTATTGTATCTGACATTAAGGCTGGTACTGTATCTGAGGATACATTTATTCACGCAGTCGGTATAGGAGTGTCAAGTGTTAATGGTGAGTTTAGTCAACACGGATATATCGGCAATTCTCAAATTAGCAACATTAATGGATACAAAGTTGGCAACAAAGAGCCTGATGGAGATGGTATTTATTTAATTCAAAGACCTTCTGCTGACTGTAGTGGTGATAGTTATATTACTGTATCCAACTGCACAATTACTGACTGTGCAAAAAGAGGCATTAAAGTAAGTACAAGATATACCAACATTGACAATTGTTACATTGATATTGATGGTTGGGGTGCGGCAATTGAAGCACAATACGGTAAGATGACACTTAGAGACTCAACAATACACAATAAGTATGCAAGTTGTGTAACTCTTGATTGGGATAACGGCACTAATTATATTGACAACTGTAAACTTTATGGAGCAGATAAAACTGAAACATCTACGCATGGAGACAAATACACTGGCAATGGCATTGTGCTTAATCAGAGACTGTCTGTAACAGGTACATATTATACCAATGAACCGTGTAGTGTTATTGTACGACATTGCACAATTGAAAATGTGACAAGTCCGTTAAGATCAGGGTATGCAGCAGGATTGACTTATCAGTATCAGTCTATCATTTTTGACGATTGTCAAATAGGACATTATCGTGGTGCATCTGCAATTATGTTTGATGCAAGTATGATTTCGGCAATTAATAAATTATCTTTATCTGATGTTAATTATAAGTATGGTACAACTGAAAACGAGGTACAAACTGCAAATAATCAATACTTTGGTTTAACGAATAGTGGTAACACTCTCGATATTGGTTCAACAACATATATTAAGCCTAATCATATGCTGTACACCAATAATCTTACAGACGATTATAATAAATTGTTTAGAATGTATGACTTGTTAGATAGCGACTTTGGTGCGCCAAAAGCTAATGTATCAGATGTGTTAGAGGATGCTCCAAATATTTTATCGTGTACTAATGGTACATATACAAGCAAAACCAATACTCACTTTAGTGTCGTAGCAACAGACAATACATTGAGTATTAAATGCGATACAGCATACACAAGTGGCAAGTCTTTCGTCTATGTTAAGCTTGATTCATTGGAATTGAAAGGCGGTACATATAATTTCTATATAGATAATATTACACCAGTTTCATCAGATGTGACAATTACTTTCGCAGATTCGTCTTATAACATAATTGATACATCTCTGGAGTTAGCGTTGAATAAGGCTTCCAAGTCATTGATTGTAGACGGTGTAACTAAACCTATTACATATTTACGAGTTAAGCTTGCAGCGAACAAAACAATTGATATGCAATGCACTGTATCTCTTGCTAATCGCAATAAAGTCTTAAAAGGCAATCTTGAGGCAAGAGTTGCAGCGCTTGAAAAAATAATACAAACAAAGGAGTAATAACCAATGTGGTGATTGAATGAGTAATGAAATAATTGAAATCATTAAGACTATTAGTGTATGCTTTGGTTGTGCTACTGCTATATTAACAGTGTTGACTGCTATCGTCACTCCTCTACGCCGTAAAATAATCGGTTGGGTGCGAAATACAAACAACACTAATGACACAATAGAGAAACTGAACAAAATTGAAGAAATGTTAGAGTCTCACATTTCTCTTGATACAGAGAAGTGGGATATGTCGGTTAAGTTGGCTGAAGCAGTGAAGGCAGGTTTGAGAAATAGTATCTTAGAGTTGTGTGACAAGTGTCTTGCAAAGGGTAGTATCACCTCGATACAAAAACTCAATTTGATTGACCTGTATAAAGAGTATCACAATCTCGGAGGAGACACATATTGTACTGATAGATATAAACTGGCATTACATTTGCCAGAAAAGAATATTTAAGGAGTTGGTTATATGATTAACTGGACAGTAAGATTTAAAAATAAAACATTTTGGCTTGCACTTATTCCTGCGGCACTTCTGCTTATTCAGGCAGTAGCTAAAGTATTTGGTTTTGAACTTGATTTTGGCGAACTTGGCAATAACCTTACGGCGGTAGTGAATACCGTATTTGCTTTACTTGCGGTGCTTGGTGTTGTGGTCGATCCTACAACTAAGGGTACATCGGATAGTGAACAGGCTATGACCTACGGTGAGCCTAAGTAATTAAATACAATACATAAAATTAGCACTCATCTCTTAATTGAGGTGGGTGCTTTGTAGTTTAAGGAGGTATTGTTATGGCAAAAACAACAGTAGATAAGATTTTAAAAATTGCTCGTGCTGAAGTTGGCACAAGAGCAACAAACGTAAAACGCTGTAAATACAACACAGCATTTTATGGGGCGGAAGTATCTGGCGATTGCTACGACTGGTGTGCTGCATTTGTTTGGTGGGTGTTCAAACAGGCAGGTGCAGACGATATGCTATTTTGTAAAACTGCTGGCTGCGGTGTTCTTGCTCAGACTTTCTATAACAAAGGTAAAATTGTTCGTAGGGGTTATAAAGCTGGTGATGTTGTGCTGTTTCACTGGAGCAATGAGGCAAGCACGATTGTACCCGGTGCTTATGCCGTTGACCATGTAGGTATTATTGAGAGCGTTAATTCAGATGGCTCTTACACGACTATTGAAGGTAACACTGGCGGTGGCAATGGTTCTGTGCTTAGACAGAAAAGATGGGCAAACTGCATCAGCTATGCGTGTAGACCTGATTATGTTTCATCAGGTTCAAGTACAACAAATAAGGAGGAAGAAGAAATGATTAAATACGGTTTACATAACACAGCTATACTTGCGTTTAAAAAGCAGTTAATTACGCTCTATAATATGGGTATTATTAAGACAAAGGTTGACAACTCGGACGGTTTCGGAGATGGCACTTTAAAGGCTGTAAAAGAAGCACAGAAAGCAGGTAAGGTCACAGTTGATGGTATTGTTGGAGAAAAGACAATCAATGCTATCTATCATCTTATTAATGACGGTATTCGAGCAAAAGACACCAAAATCGCCAATGCTAAAAGGGCACTTGGCTGACAGACCAAAAGATAACACATAAGTTCGTACTGTGATACTTTAGGGTATACGGTCTTGGTATTTCTGCAATGTTTTTCGAGCTTGTGGGGCATAATATATTAGTGATCGCCCTGTGATAATCTGAGGATTCACAGGCAATTATGACATTTAGTGTCAGCCCACTTGGGCAGATTTGTATAGTGGTAACATCTACCTTTAGATGTCAGGAATGCGAACGCAACTACCTTTCTGTAGAATACAGATGAAATGGTTTAGATTCTTGGTCGTAGCACGATGCCAGCGACTCAAAATAATTGGACAGCGAGCGAAGATAAGACTATGGTTGACCAACATAGAGGAAGATAAAGAGGTGGGTTGGTTTATGGCGTACCAATGGTCATAAACGCCAATTTCGTTTTTTTAGAAAGGATGTTAAAAATGTCAGTGCTTGCAGTACCGATAAGTCAGTCTTTCGAGGTAGATAAAAATAAAGTTAAAGATTTTGACAATCAGTCTCACCACAAAAAGCAATGGATATTAGATAGATTATCTAAGTATAATAAAAATGAAATCAAATGGGATTAAAATAATCCTTTTAAATGTTTTTCGCTCACCACTAGCGAATAATAAGTGACTGGCTTTTAAATGTTTTTCGCTCACCACTATCGAATAATAAATTGGGAGAAGATGTGTTTTTAATATATACTTCCAAAAAATACTGGTTGTCGTTGATTTTCTACAACATTTGTGCTACTATAATAATATAATAAATAATTGCTAAGGGTACTGATAATATGTATAAATGGGTAGAAGAACATAAAAACGACAATAGCGGATTCATCAGTTTTCTAAAATTCATCTATGCGATAGGGACAAATAATACTGTGATGGCTATTATTGCGTCTGTATTAGGTATTATAATCCCTATATTTTTTGATTTACAAATTTATCTTTGGTTTGTTTTAACTTTTATGTTATTGATTGGTGGCATTGTTTTTAATGCGGTCTGTACAAAATATCAAGAACATCAAAATAAAAAGCAGCAAATAGCCATCGAAGCTTTGAGTAATCAAAATTCGCTAATGAACACAATAAACATAGAAATTAAAAGCAACCCACAATGGAAATCTCATATTTTTAAGAAAACAAGCGAAATTGTGTGCGAAAAGATACAGCACTTGTTTAAGGAAGTTTTACACTGTAGCACACGAGTATCGGTTGAGTATGTGTTTAATAAAACATCTAAAGACAAAATAGAGAGACATGTAAAAATGTCAGGCAGAAGGAGTCCAAATAGAGATACTTGCAAGGGTTCTAAACCTCTCACAAGTAGGAGTAAATATTATTCGTATTATATTTTTTCAAGCAATAAGGTTGGAATAAGCCTTGTGTCTGAAAATCAAATAAATGCAAAGAATAGCAAATGGTATAAAAATCCTACTCACAATATTGATATTAAAGAGTATATTGGTATTGCGGTTTCGGTAATGGATGAAAGCAGTGTAGATTTTATTTTACAAATAGATTGTCTACATAAAACGCCATTTGGACAACACGCAAAAAGTCGTAAAGAAACCGAAATAGAGATTGAAACTTTCATAAACACATATTTAAAATCGTATATTGACATTGTAGGTTTGTCTTACTTACTAAATTTAAATAAAAATAAATGTATGCCAGAGGTGTAACACAAATGAAGAAGTCACATAAAAAGAACAAAAATCAAGAAATTATAGTAGACAAAAAGACGGTTCATTTTCGTGAATATACGGTTAAAGAGTTGTTGGAACTTGGAGAGAGAACAAATAAGATTCACTTGGTTAAGGACGATAAAACAGACAAAGAGGATGATTAAGAAGATTATTAATAATTGAGCAGAGTTTCTGCGTGAAGTTTTTAGAGATGAAACAAAATAAGGTATCAAAAACCATTAGGTTTTGCATTGAGAGGGTTAATGACTTTCCCATAGTTTTTAAATTTTTAGGGGTAACTCGATTTGAGTTACCCCTATTTTTTTGTATTTTATTTCACAAAATCCAACGAACCAACTGCTTCAATTTTTTCCGCCTGAATAATATGAATGTAGGTGTTGTAGGTTATCGTAGTGTCTGCGTGTCCTAATAATTGACTAATTATTTCTATATCCACATGGTTACGAAATAACTGTGTGGCAAAGGTGTGACGCAATGAATGAACACTGTACGAGGTGCTTATACCCGCCCGTTTAAGCATATATTTTAAACTTCTGTTTAAATTAGATGAACTATTAGGATTTCCATTCTCGTTAGCACATACCAACTCGTATTTTTTATTGCAATCCCATAAACCTTTTAAAGCTCTTTGAGCTTCTTTGTTTAATGGAATAATTCTTGTACTGCGTGTTGTCTTTGGAGAATGTTGCAATACCATTGTAGTTGCATAAGGTTTTTTGGTTCGAGGATTGATATTATTTTTATCCCGATTTAATACTGTAACATAACTCTTATTAACAGTAATTGTGTGGTTTTGAAAGTCAACATCATCCCAAGTTAAAGCTGTTGCCTCTCCAAATCTTAAGCCAGTATTGAGCAAAAATACAATAAATTCTCCTCTAGAGTATATTTTTGTTCCATTAGGATGTGTTTTATACGCCAGCTCGGTTAATTTCTTTACTTCTTCCTCGCTTAATGCTGAAACCTGTTTAGTATCCACCTCAGCTTTCAATGATGCTGGCAATTTCACATTAAGTGCTGGGTTTATTGTTACTTCATTATTTTGCATCCCTAAGCGATATTTTTGTGCTATTGTTGTTTTTACTTTATCTATTTGGGATAAAGAATACCCCTGTTTCACCATTTTGTTTATAAGGGTTTGAACATCTTTAGATGTCAACTGGTTAATTTGTATATAACCAAAATTTGGAATAATAAATTTATTGATCGTTCTTTCTTTTGCATCAAAACTTTTCGGTTTTAAGGTATATTTCAATTCCTTGTACAACCATTCTGAAAACCAATCCTTAATTGATTTAGCTAATATGATATTGCCATCGTTTTTAACAAACTCTTCACTTTTCTCTCTTAGTTTTTTCTTTGCTTCTTGCTGTGTTTTTCCGTAGACGGTAATGCGCTTTGGTTTACCGTCAGCTTTATATCCGTACTGAATTGAACCCATCCATCTTCCGTCTTTTCGTAGGGTAATTGAACCTGCTCCGTTGTCTCTTCTGGTACGAACTGGTTGATTTGCGTTTTTGTCATTTTTTGTGTTTTTCATAAATTGACCTCCGATTTTGTGTTTTGAAAACTGTTGTCAGAGAATTTTGAAATTTTGACAACAGTTTTGACAACAGTTTATTTGGTATTACTTGGTACTACTTGGTAAAACAAGTAGGTTTTGCCACGCTTTGAACGAGGCTATGTATAATGACAAAAACAAGAAAACCCTCAAAAAGCCACTATTTAAGCCACTTTTCAAGGGTTTCCTAATTTGTTAGGTTGGCGCGCCAAAAGGGACTCGAACCCCTGACCTACTGCTTAGAAGGCAGTTGCTCTATCCAGCTGAGCTATTGGCGCATCAGTTGCTGACCTCAGTCAGCCTTTATATTATACCCATATACGGCATATTTGTCAACACTTTTTTGAATTTTTTTCATATTTAATTTTTAAAAAGTTTTTTTCGGACAAAATCCGCCAAATTACGGCTTTCCGTATTTCTGAGCAAGTGCAAGATTCCTATAATCGGGTTCAGATGAAACCTCTCTTATAAGCTTTACAAACTTAGGAAGTTGATACCGCTGATCTTCACTAAGCAATTCAATTTCTATTGTTGCCCTGTCATTCCAGAACGGATAAACATCAAGTTCGCAGTAGGTGCTGTTGTCAACAATGCAATATCTGTCTTTACTGATGACGCCTGTAACATACTGCCTTTGAGCAAGGTACGAATCGTATTGTTCTTTTGAAATATAATTTTCAATTTCAATCCGCTTAATATCCGATATTTTGATTTTTACAGTTTTGATATATACAGCCTTGTCACCCTCTCCCCTTTTGCGGATTCTGAAATATCCTTCCTCGGGAGTAGTGAGGTATGCCTGTGTAATAGGAATTCTGCGACAGGTTTTTATGCTGTTCAAAAATTCAATATCAGGATATTCAATCAAAAATTTTCTTTCAATTTCAAGCGGTTTCGGAATTCCGAGAAATGCGACAACCTCCTTCAGAAGTCTTTTCAGCTTAGTATCAAAGTCGGTCGAATTATCAATAATTCTCAGATGCGGTGTGCCTGTCCACACAGCCATAACATCTGTGTCAACTTCTCTTGCTTTTTCAAGACTTTCTTCTCTGCGGAAAATATTAGTTTCTTTTCCATAATACTCTTCTGCACCGTCTGCGGAAGTCACAAGATGAAATACTGCGTCATAAGAGCTTCGTATTACATCTTCATTCAAATTGTGAATACCTGCATACTTTGCAAACTCATCTTCCGTAACATATGCTCTGCTGTCAAGCAATCCTCTGTCAAAAAGCAAAACCGCCTTTTCACAATCCATATTTTTGGCAATTTGCGTTTTTTCATTCTCCTCAGCAAGCTGAATTTCAAACAGTTCTCTGTGAAATTCATAGGAACCTACATTTTCGGGGGTTTTGCCCTCACTAAACAATCTGCTTGCAACCTCACCGATTGTAATTGTAGGAATATTAAGCTTTTTAAGCTCTTCGCTGATATATTTTAATGCGGAAGTCTTGCCGCCGCAAGGTCCTCCCGTCAATACTATTTTTACAACTTCAGCCATAAAATCACCCATGTAACTTATTAAATTAAGTATATATCCCAACAGCAATTTTTTTATTCTGTAGAAGAACATTGTTGTTTGTTTTGCCCTTTAAAAGATAATATCGGCAAAATGAAAGTTTCTTATGCAGTAAAATTCATATTATACATTAAAAACCGTATAAATTATCATAAAAACGGTGAAATATGCTGTTATAACATTGACAAGTTGCGTGTTAAAGTGCTAAAATATGTGTATAACCAATGAGGTTTTTTCTTATATTGAAAGGAAGTATTTGTGATGGAAAAGCAGAATATTGACTGGGCAAACATTGGCTTCGGTTATATGCCCATCGGTGAAAGATTTGTAGCTAATTATAAAGACGGTAAGTGGGACAACGGCAGTATGACAGCCGACACCACAATTACTATCAGCGAATGTGCAGGCGTTTTGCAGTATGCTCAGACTTGCTTTGAGGGTATGAAAGCGTACACTACCTGTGACGGCAGAATTGTTGTGTTCAGACCTGACCTTAACGGACAGAGAATGGAGGACAGCTGTAAGCGTCTTGAGATGCCTGTATTTCCAAAAGAGAAGTTTGTTGAGGCTGTTTGCAATGTTGTTAAGGCAAATGCCGATTATGTTCCTCCGTACGGCACAGGTGCAACACTTTATATTCGCCCGTATATGTTCGGTAGCGGTCCTGTAATCGGTGTTAAGCCGTCGGCAGAATATCAGTTCAGAGTATTTACCACTCCTGTAGGTCCTTACTTCAAGGGCGGTGCAAAGCCTATTACAATTAAGGTTTCAGACTTTGACAGAGCTGCTCCTCACGGCACAGGTCACATCAAGGCAGGACTTAACTATGCAATGAGCCTTCACGCTATTGTTACCGCTCATGCGGAAGGTTTTGACGAAAATATGTACCTTGACGCCGCTACAAGAACTAAGGTTGAAGAAACAGGCGGTGCTAACTTTATTTTTGTAACAAAGGACAACAAGGTTGTTACTCCAAAGTCTAACAGCATTCTCCCCTCAATTACCCGCCGTTCACTTATGTATGTTGCTGAGCATTATCTTGGTCTTGAGGTTGAAGAAAGAGAAGTTTACTTTGATGAAGTTAAGGACTTTGCAGAATGCGGTCTTTGCGGTACAGCTGCCGTAATCTCACCTGTCGGCAAAATTAACGACCACGGCAAGGAAATTTGTTTCCCGAGCGGTATGGATGAAATGGGTCCGATTACAAAGAAGCTTTACGATACACTTACAGGTATTCAGATGGGCAGAATCGAAGCTCCCGAAGGCTGGATTAAGGAAATCAAGTAATCAATTTTATACATATAACAAGACGGTCTGCGAGAACAGACCGTCTTTTATTAGCAGTTTTTAATTATATTGTTGTAAGCAACATCTACGGCACACTCATCTGTATTACAATGTAACACATAAAATTTTGTATGCCGAATAAGATTATCGAGATTTGAGAGCAAAGACATTCCGTCTGACTTATTCACAAATTTGACAGTTGATTTGTAGAGCCTTTGTACAATCTCATTTGTGTCGGGAATTGTAACAAAATTATCGTCTGAGCGTTCTATGAATATTATAGCGCCTACGGGAACGGTTTCGTTATTAGCAATTCCGCTTCCGCCGTCAAACGGAGTTCCGCAGCATAGCGGGACTTCGTTTTTAATTTTCACAACAGGCTTATCGTCATTGAGAATATGAGCTTTTGAGCCGAATCTTTTCAACCACATCTTTGTATGAGTGGATTTGCCGACGCCTGAATCGGCGGAAAACAAATACGCTTTTCCGTCAAAAACGAGTGCCGAGGAATGCACAAGCATAGCGCCACGGTGAATTATTTTGCGGTTAAAAATTGACGCCGTTGCAAATTCTTCGGCTTCATCAATGGTTGAACCTTCAACCATACGGCTCAACAGGGAATTTAAGTATGAGTCTGACGGTATTGCAGAAAAATCTGCACTTCTCTCCCCTTCATACAAAAACGGTTCGCACAATTTTTTTAAGTAATCAAATTTTGGTTCAATTTCAACAATAAAATCAACTATTAAGTATTTTGGCAAAGCGTCCTCCGAAATAAAACAGACTCACAAAAAGTGAGCCTGTTTTTTATTGGTTAGTTTAAATGAACGATAAACTTCTGAATTTCCGTTGCGTCAACTACCGTGATGTCACCGTCGTTGTTATAATCGGCAAGATGTTTTTGTTCTGCCGAAAGTTCAACAATACCGACAACATACTTCTGCACAAGAGTTGCATCTAAAATATTAATCCCGCCATCCATATTAACATCACCGACATCATAAGCAGAAATGCCGTTAAACGGAATATTGTTAGCCTTTGCATATTCCTCGGCATAAGAACCGTAACTGCCCTTGATTGTTACATTCGGAGAGTTTCTGAAAGCATTAGAAGCAATAGAAGTCACGGATGTAGGAATATACACCTCAGATAATGATTTACATTCAGCAAAAGCACTCTTACCAATCGCACTTGTACCGGCAGGTAAATATACCTTGTCTAAAGAAGTACAATTGTAGAACATCTGATCGGTAATTTTACTCGGCACACAGTTAAAGGTAACAGATTTCAAACTTGTGCAATTCTGAAATACGGCAGAACCAAAATCTCTCACCCAAATAGGAATTGAAATTGATTCAAGTGAAGTACAACCGTAAAAAGAATCAGTACCGATTCTTCTAAGATATCTTGCTTCGTTAAGCCTGACCGATGTTATTGCGGTCTTTCCCACAAAGGCAAAATCAGAAATTTCCGATACAGACCAGCTTTGAAGCTTAAGCGGAAGAACAATATCGGTCTTATCACCTTTATATCCGGTTACGCTCGCATTACCGTCGGAAACAGAATATACAAAGCCGTCGGTTTCATATGAAGCCGCAGAAATTTGAAATGTAGAAATCAGTACCAACAAAAATGCGAAGATAAAAGCAGAAATCTTTTTTATCGAAACAAAAAACTGTTTATTCCTCTTCAAAGCCATCAACCTTATCTCCATTACTGTCTCCTACTTCCGGAACATCAGTTAAGCTTCCTACTAAAATTACATCCTCAAATTGAAACTTAACAAGCTCAAATTCAGGGGAGAAATATTCTTTTTTCATAAATAACTCCTTAATTCATTCTGTATGTGCAACAGTTGCCTGCTGCACATACAAATTAAAATTTATTATGACTTGTTTGCAATATCATAAAATGTGAAGTAAACCGGATCGCTAAGTTTAACAGCCGAATTATCATCTGCATCGGTATACTGGATATATGTATAGAGTCTAAATACACAATTGTTATTACCTTTGACATTGTTAAAAAGAGTATAATACTGAAGTCTGTTCTTGTTATCAAGTTTACTATTATTAATCTGTTGTTTTACAGATTTAATATTAGAAGTGCCAGTTGTAATTTTTTGGATTGCATCACTTTTAGCATTTTCAAGAGCAGTCTTATCATACTTATTAGCATAATGATTCAAATCGGTTATACATCCAGTACCTGTCTCATTTTCATCAAGTTCTAACCTCTGAATAAGAACAACTGCCTTAACATTATTGCTGTTAGGATCAAATACACTAAGCTGTTTACCGTTATAGAAGAAGTTAAGTACAAAGTCAGCGTAAAGCTTGTCTTCACCTTTAACCTTAATGAAATCTTCATTTGTATCAAGTGTATTCATACTATCAGCGTCAAATCCGGCAAAATTGGAATTTGTATCAGCTGTCCACTGATTTCTTGTTACTTCCATAAACTGAGTTGAAGTATAAACATCCTTAACAGATGCAACTGGAGTTGAGCTTTCGCCATAAACAGGAACTATCCAACAGTTATCATACGCTACATAGCTGAAATTTCCTTCACTGTTGTATGCATTAATAACAAGATTTTTACAGTCCGGATCGGAGTAGATTGCCCAATACATAAACTGAAGTTCTTTACCACTATCTTTATCTTTATATGTTTTCGGAGCAGTGATATCATAATTATAAGTTCCGTCAGAATTTTGTTCATAGAACACTGAACCGTAAGGTAAGGCAATTGAACCACCTTTTTCGAAAGGAGTAAAAGCACCAGCTTTATTTATAAGCGGAGTAGGTCTACCGTCTTTATCACGGAAAACATTAAGGTAGATTGTTCTGCCTGACTGAGTTGAATTAACAACAGCTGAAGCTATTGACTTACTAACTGATGAATCAAAAGCGGTATTGCTATCAGGAGTCTCTTTCCAAGTAAGATTCTTTGTAAAGTTTGACTCATACGGTGCAAGAGAAAGGATAAAGCTATTTGTAAGAGTTACCTTTACAGAATGTGATTCTACACCTTCAACATTAGTAGTAGCCTCATCAATTGTGTATGATGAAGTATTTTCGGGATCAACATAACCAGCCCTGTTGTAATACTTTTGATTACCCATTCTGTCAGTATAAGAGAACTGAACCTTATACGGTACTTTAATAGAAGTAATGTCAGAATAGAAATTATAATATACTGTTCCCGCATTATCACCAATAAGAGTATTCTGATGTGTTTTATAATAATCATTAAACGAGAACGTATATTCTAATTTAGTTACAAGTCCATTTTTTCTGCCTCCGCTAACAACTGGTGTAGAAGTAGGTTTAAAAGCAGTTATATCTGTTGTGTTTTCAGCAGAATAGTAGCCATTGAAATTATAAAGGTTCTTTGTTGTTGTGTAAAGAGTAACAGTAATTTTAGCATCTCGCTGATCAGCAACTATCTCACTAATAGTTTTTTGATCAATTGAAGCAGTAGAATCAATTATACCTGAGTTGTAGTACTCTTTACTACCATCACTTGATTTTACAACAACCTGAATTTCGGTAGCGGCTTTACCGCCACCTGCATTTTCACCGTTGTACAATGAATGGTGGAAGGTCATTGAACCGCCCGGAGTCTTGATATAACGAGCAACCAAAACAACATTAGCATTTCGAGCTACCTGTCCTGTAGTCTTGTTAAGTTCAGATGGGTCATTAACAGCCTTATAAGTATCATCAATCAAACGATACCAACCAACGAAAGTGTAACCGCTTGTTGTTGAACTTGTTGCACCAACTGTAAACTTAAAGTTTTCAGAGTTATCCGAGGTTGTTTCCACATGAGTCAACCTAGCATCAGATTGATCAACTGGTGAAGTAAAGTAAGCTTCTGCAGCTGTATTTTTACCTGTAGCTGTGCCCTCAATAAATGTATCTGTCTTAACACCTGTCATTGTAGTAAAGCTGTCGAGGGTATCGGCATATTCAATTTTGATATCACCTGTAATTTTAGCTTTATCAACTGAATAGTACCAACGACCGTCGCAACGCTCACCCGGTTGTTTTATAGCTCCATCTCTGCCACTTGAATGGATAGATGACTCATAGTTGATTATAGCATACTTACCTGCATACTTGGTATACAGCAATTTAAATGAATCCCAATAACCGGAAATAACATCTGCGCTTGCACCGGAATCACTCATAAAATCTGCCGGAGCTGTATCCTGAGTAACAAGGTTTTCGAGTTGAGTGGATGATTTTGTAAGACCATACAAAAGTGCTGACGGAGGAAGTGCTGCGACTTTTTGATCTGCTTCATTGTAAATATACCACTTTGTAGCATATTGACCGAGGTAATTCGCAGTATCTTTGTAATAGTTAACATAACCATCAGAAACAATTGTTAAATATTCTGGTTGAGCTTTTACTGTATCAACAGTTACCGCATCATTACCCTTAATAATTGTACCAAATATATCTGTCGGTTTATCGTAATAATCGACAAACACTTCATATTTAGTATCATCAACTTTTGTTCCTGTCAATGTATCCTTCGGAACATTACCGGCTTCAGCCGAAGTATTATTATAAGTATGATACTTAAAACGATATACGATATTCTTAATATCAGCGACAGAATCACCGCTATTTACCTTTGACATATTTGCAAGATATTTAAAGTCATCATAGTCATATGTCTGGCAGTTCTTTGATTCTCTGGTCTTATCATTACCTGATACATGAACAAAATCCCATACATAGTTATTGAGGGTAATACCTTTAACAACATTAGATGCATCAGCACCTATATGCTTTGGAATCTGCATATATATACTACCTTCTGCATTGACCATCGGCTGTCCTGGATAATCGCCAAGAGCATGATCGGAATTGTAATAGGCATAACATGCGATTGTGTCACCCCATTTAGCTTTAGCGTCCATAAAGTTTTCTACATAGAATGTAACGCAGTCCGAATCATCCTTAAGAAAATATATAGGAGTAATTTCAATCGTTGATACATCAGCATAAACATCTTTTTTTACAGTAAAGGTGTATTCATACACATCACTTGTATGTGAATTGCCGGCTTGCTGTGTAAGTACTCCACCTGTAAAACCGTTGATACTGAATCCCTTAACATAGTAATCACTGCCCTTGTGACCTGCAAAGATTTTATCAGACTTAATTGTGGTTGTAACGGTTACTTTTGAGCCATAAGGAACTTTCTTAGCAGTAACACCCTGAGGATGACCGTCAAATTTACATGAATCAATTGCAGTAATAGTAGTAGTGTTATCCGGTAAAGTTACTTTAAGTTTAGTATCACCCAAGGCAGATGTTGTCTTACCGTAATATTTCTCTCGAACCGTACCGTCTTTACCAACAATATTTACGGTTGTATCAGAAGCACTATCTTTGGTAGCTTTTACCGTATATGTTTTAGCAGTCGGGTCGTAGATGATTTTTATATCTCCGATATATTCAGAATTTTCATTTTCAATGCTCATCCTACCGAATACATATTGGGTATTATCTGCATTAAAAATTTCTTTACTGGTGGTGACAAGACTTAAATCAACAGGATTATCAGGATTTACACCGGCAAGTTTATCCTTTGGTGTCATGTTCTTATAATAGTTAGATGTTGAAAAAGCAAAATACAGTTGTTTATAATGTTCTTTGTTAAGAGTTACTATATATTTTCCGTCTTTTTTATAAACATTATACTTTCCATATCCTGCTTGATTATATCCCTGCTGTCCTTCCCAACTTGTTGGGTTGTTAGTGCTACCATACAAAAAGTACATATCATTCACGATTGTACCTGAATCTTCTACTTTAAAGTTAGCTACTACGGTTGTGTTGTTGCTGACTGTAATTTTATACGGATTAGCTGTTGAAGAAGCTGATATACCGTTTACAGTCCAACCGGAAAGAGCGTAGCCATCGTTTGGTTTTGCAGTGAATGTTACTTCATCGCCCTCGGTTACTGTTGCAGGAGAATTGAGTGAAGTTGTTCCGTTCGTTGCAGAAACAGTACCGGATTTATTGTCACTTGAACTGAATGTTACTGTGTATGTGTTTGCGGTACGGAATGTTACATTTGTTATGGTAACATCCTGATCAGGCATTTTAAATGTTGCGGAGTTGCCACTTACGGTGGTTTCAATTGGAGTACTGTCTTTACCCACAACAGTTACTGTGTCAAGAATCTGTCCTTGCGGAATCGAGGTTGCAGTAACAGTAACCGTTTCGCCGGCTGTAGCTGTTTCCTTATCAACAGACGCTGATACACCGTTTGCTACAGTAACAGTATGAGGAAGTGCTGTTGTATACCAAAGTTTATATTCGTTATTTCTTGTATCAAGCCAAAAAGTGGCAACAGATGTAGTTTGGTTATTAATATAGGTAAGGGTTTTAGTATTATCTGTACTACCGATTATTTCAAGAGTAGATTTATCATCTGTAGAATTTAAAACCTTTGGTGTATTATCTGTTTGATTATCTTTACTACCGTACTTATTAGATGATGAATCTATAATGTAGAAATACTGCTCTAAGTTTTTACTACCAACTTTTTCTGACCACTGCTTAGGTGTGTATTTTGACTCGTAATAGTACAAACCTTCAGTATCTGATTCAGTAAACTTATATGTTTCATCTTTTGAATCTACCCAAGTATCTGAACCGTCTTGTTTAACACGACCTGCAAGATAATATTTAACAGAATCAGTTACTGTAAAACTAACCTCGGTGCTTGTGACAGGCGAATAACCATCCGCTGAAACTGTGACCGTATACTTGTAAGTGCCGGCTACAGTCGGGGTTACTGTAAGTTTGTTATTATCCTGTACTACAGTAGCATCACCGCCGGAAGTCTTAGTAAATGTATATTTGAGATTTGTAGAAATGGGGTTATCAGCTACAGCTGTGAGAGTAACAGAATCACCTACTTTAACAGTTTCAGATGAAGCTGTAAGTGAAGCGCTATCTGCTACAGGGTCAGAATCAAAATAGTAAGACCAAGTACCATTACTATTATCTATAGCCCAATCCTTATAAGTTTCAGTTGTCATAGTGTAATAGTTCATACCAGAAGGTATATCTGAACAACTTTTAGAATAGTCCCACTCCTTAGTGTAATCATTATTATATCTCAAAAATTGAACAACATTATAAGTAGTATTAGAATCAAGCTCACCCTTGTATATAGGTTTGTTTTCATCAACTTTAGTCATCGTAATTTTATGCCAATTATTGCTACTATCCTGAACATTTAACCTAAAATTTGCACCACCCTCTTGCCATTTTATACTAGGTGTAAAATAAATTTCAGAAAGACCACTAACAGTAGCATTAACTGTTGAAACAGTGCCGATAAGCATTGTTGACAGAAGCATCATTACCGCAAGGATGACGGAAACAGTGCTTCTGCCTAAATGAGAATTTTTGTTTTCATAAATATTACCTCCATAACCGAATATTTTGGTTTTGGTTAGGTTCGGGGTCGACCTTTACCGCCTGACCAACGGTGAAATATAATCGGCAAAGCCACGGGATTTTGTTGTTAATTTACAAAAAGTGCCGTGTCTTTAGCTAAAAAATGTGTCCTTGAGCTTGTTTCAGTCAAAATGTGAACACTAACCCATATTTTTTATAGTAGATTGTACCATTTTAGATTGATTTTTTCAATTAGGTTGCAATAATTTTATTGTGTTTGTTTAATGTGATAGTTTTGTGTTTGTTTTTACATTCAGTTTTGCCGTTTTGACAAGATATTTTTATGTTATGCACAAGTTATGGTGCGTTTTTTGTAGAATTCGTCTATATATCGGTGTTTTTAATTATTCCGATTAAGAAATTGTTATGCCGTGTGTTACAAATTTAATAATGTTATTTTGCTGAAAGTTCAATATTTGAATGTTGTACAGTAACATTGTAAAATCAGTTTGACGGAAAATTTTCCGCCTTTGCGTGACGGCAGTCCGACGGACACAGCTACGGGTAACCGTGCATAGTTTAATATACAAATAAAAATGCCCGACTGCGGTGTCGGGCATTTTGTTTGAGATTATATGATTTTGATTATTTATCCTTACTTAAAAGCATACGGTCGTTTTCAAGCTTTGAACCGCTTGCTTTTTCAAACATCTCGAGTAGGTGTTCAACCGTAAGATTTTTCTTTTCTTCGCCTGAGATATCGAGGATAATTTTGCCGTCACTCATCATAATAAGACGGTTGCCGTGAGTAATTGCATCATGCATATTATGAGTTACCATAAGTGCCGTAAGGTTGTTTTCGGCAATAATTTTGTCTGAAAGCTCAAGCACCTTTGCGGCTGTTTTCGGGTCAAGGGCTGCTGTATGCTCGTCAAGCAGGAGAAGCTTTGGCTTTTTGATTGTTGCCATAAGGAGTGTTATTGCCTGACGCTGACCGCCAGAGAGAAGTCCTACTTTTGAGGACATTCTGTCCTCAAGTCCGAGGTCGAACTCTGCAAGCATCTGACGGTAACGGAATCTTTCGTCAGCCTTTACACCCCACGAAAGTCCTCTTTTTTTGCCTCGTCTTGCGGCAATTGCGAGGTTTTCTATAATTTCCATATCGGCTACCGTGCCTGTCATCGGGTCCTGAAATACTCTGCCGAGGTACGGCGCTCTTTTATGCTCGGGCAATGCGGAAATATCCTTGCCGTCAATGAGAATCTGACCGCAGTCAACAGGCCACACGCCTGCAATTGCGTTGAGTGTTGTTGATTTGCCTGCACCGTTACCGCCGATTACCGTACAAAAATCGCCGTCATTGAGGGTGAGATTAACTCCGCAGAGTGCCTGTTTTTCGTTTACTGTGCCTTTATTAAAGGTTTTCCATACATTCTTGATTTCAAGCATTCTTAACCCTCCTTCTGTGCGTTTTTAGCATTCATTTTTGCAACTTTCTTGAATGAAGTCTTTCTCTTTTTCTGGAGATACGGAACTGCAAGGAAGATTGCAACGATAATTGCCGTGAAGAGCTTTGTATCGTCTGTCGGCATCTTGAGCCAGAGGACGATGCCCATTGCGATATAATAAAGAATACCGCCGACAATTACAAAGACCATTCTGATGATGAAATTCATGTGCTTGCGGAAAATTGCCTCACCGAGAACTTCACCGATGATTACAGCGGCAAGACCGATTACGATTGCGCCTCTGCCCATGTTGATATCCGCAAAACCCTGATACTGAGCAAAAAGTGAACCCGAAAGTGCAACGAGTCCGTTTGAAAGTGCAAGAGCAATTACCTTTGTGAAATTGATGTTAATGCCCTGTGCCTTGCTCATTGCAGGGTTTGAGCCTGTTGAACGGATTGTTGAACCCTGTTCCGTGCCGAAATACCAATACATTGCGGCAATTACAACGGCACAAATTCCAAGACCTACGAGAATTGCCATATTTATATTACTTGCAGAAACAACAAGCGTATAGTTTCTGTAGCTGATTGGGAGGTTTGATTTTCCCATAATATTCAGGTTAATTGAATAAAGAGCAATCTGTGTGAGAATACCTGCGAGAATGTCGGGGATTCCGAGAAGCGTGTGAAGAAGTCCCGTTACAAGACCTGCCGCAAGACCTGCAAGGATTGCTACGATGATTGTTGCCCAAACGGGACAGCCGTTGATGAGCATAACTGCGGTTACTGCACCGCCTGTTGCAAATGAACCGTCAACGCTGAGGTCGGCAAAGTTCAAAAGCTTAAAGGTGAGAAATACACCGAGTCCCATAAGTCCCCAGATTATACCCTGAGCAATATTACCCGGAAGTGCGGATAAAAAGCTCATTGGATTAAGAGAACCGAAGTAGTTTGCTAAAAAATCCATAAAAACCACCTATACATAAAATATCGGGGTGTCGCTTGCACGGCACCCCTGCCAATATTATTTTTCTGAATATGAATTATTCTGCTTTGATTTCTGTGTAACCGTCGGGAACTTTGATTCCGTATGTGTCACAACGATCTTTGATATATTCTTTTGTTACATTCGGAGCAGCCTCAACCTTCATCTTTGTGATGTCCTCACCCTTTACAAGAATGTTGTAAGCCATTTCGCCTGTTTTTCTGCCGAGTTCGTCATAGCTGATTGAAAGTGTTGCAACACCGCAGCCCTTGCAGATGCCTTCTTCGCCGGCAACAATAGGAGTTTTTGCGGCTGTGGCAACATTGTCGATGATACCTGTGTTAGATGCCGCTGTGTTATCTGTCGGAATGTAAAGAACATCGCTCTCGTCACAGGCAGTCTTTGCAACTGCGGCAACATCATTTGAATCTGCAAATGAATATGATTTTACAGTATAGCCTGCATCCTTGAAATAAGGAGTGATTGTATCGCACTGATACTTTGAGTTAGCCTCAGCCGAGCAGTAGAGAATTCCGACATTCTTTGCATCGGGGAAAAGCTCCTTGAGCATAGCCGCCTGCTGATCAAGCGGAGCAAGGTCTGTTGTACCCGAAACATTCATACCCGAAACGCCGTTCCAATCAGACTTGTCAAGCGCTGTGCCGTAGTCTGTGATTGAGGTACCGAGAACCGGAATATTCGGTGTTGCTGTGTATGCTGCCTGAAGTGCGGCAGTACCATTACCGAGAATAAGGTCATAGTTTGAAGAAACAAACTGGTTACAGATTGTAGCGCAGGTTGCGGAATCACCCTGAGCGTTCTGCTCGTCAAACTTTACATTGTCTGCACCGAGTTTCTCAGTAAGATAATCTTTAAAGCCTTTTGTTGCGGCATCAAGAGCCTCATGCTGAACAAGCTGACAGATACCGATATTGTAAACCTTACCGTCCGTGCCTGAATTATCTGCCTTTGAGCTTTCTGCAGAACCGCCGCATCCTGCAAATGCGAGTGACATGGAAGCCGCCGCAAGAGCAACTGCGACAATTTTTTTAGCTTTTTTCATTTTAATTTCCTCCTAAGCTTTCAGCACTTTCACGCTGTAAAGCATCATATACTTCTGCACTTTTATGCAATAAAGTGTTTTAACAACATAAATTATAATACAAAAAAACGAAATTTTCAATAGCTTTCACTACTTTTTATTACAAATAGCTGAAATAAAAGTTTGTTTTTGGTTATTTTGCCACCACATTTTCGTCACCAAGCTGATATTTGAGTTCTTTTATCATTACAGGATTGATATCAACCCACATTGACGAGGGGGCTTTCACCTTTCTTTTAGTGTCGGTAAGATAGAAAATAACAGGCGTTCTGCCGTCAAAAATGTCAAGAACACGCTTTGCACGGTTGTATTTGTCGGTATTGAGGTCATCAATACGCAAATACAACGCAGAAGGCTTTTGTGTATCATTTTTCACGGCTTTCATCTGATAATTTTGCGAAAAATGTTCTGTGTTTTTTATTGCAACAGGGTTATTTTTGCAATCCTCGTTTGTACGGGCAGACGCTATGGAATCGCAGATGATTTTCGGCTCTTCGTTTTCTTTTAAATTGACAGTTCCACGGAACAGCAACGCACCGCCTGCACCGAGGAGGGCGGAATATTTTTCATATACATTCGGGAAAATCACGATTTCAAGCATTCCGTATCTGTCCTCGGCATTGACAAAAGCCATAATCCTGTTATTTTTTGTAAGCTGGGTTTTCAGCTTTGCAACTATGCAGACAAGGCTGACTTTTTTTCCGTCAAAATACATACCGCTGTCATTATTGATTATATCACCCGTTTTGTCGGCATGGATTGCTTTTGAAAAAGTTGTGTATTCATCGAGCGGATGACCGCTGAGATACATTCCCGCAATTTCGTTTTCCATATGCAAAAGTTCAGAAACGGGAAATTCGGGCAAATCGGGAATTTTGGGCTTTGATGATTGAGCATCAACCTCTGCGTCATCAAAAAACGACATCTGACCGCCCGCATTTCTTCTGCTTTCATACTCAACATCGTCAAGAACGGTTTTACTGATTGCGAGCAATTGTCTGCGATTTGCTCCGAGTCCGTCAAATGCACCGCATTTTATCAGACTTTCAATTGCTCTGCTGTTCATACTTCTGCCGTAGAGCCTTTTGCAGAAATCAAAGAAATCTTCATAAGGATTGTTTATGCGCTCCGAGATGATTTCATCTATGAAATTTCTGCCGAGATTTTTAACGGCAAGAAGTCCGTAACGGATATCGTTTCCGCTGACCGTAAAATGAAGATTGCTTTCGTTGACATTAGGCGGCAACACACGGATTCCGAGCCGTTTGCACTCAGTGATATATGACGCAAGTTTATTTTGATTATCAAGAACACTTGAAAGCAGAGCCGCCATATATTCACGGGGATAGTGGCATTTGAGCCATGCAGTTTTGTAGGAAATGTTGGCATATGCCGCCGCATGGGATTTGTTAAATGCGTAGTGTGCAAAGCTTTCCATTTCATCGTAAACGGAAATTGCCGTTTTTTCATCAACCCCACGGCGAATGCATCCTTCAACTATGATATTTCCGTCATCATCAGTAAGACCGTGAATGAATATTTCACGCTCCGACTCCATTACGGCAAGTTTTTTCTTGCTCATTGCACGGCGCACTATGTCCGCTCTGCCGAGACTGTAGCCTGCAAGCGTTCTGAAAATCTGCATAACCTGTTCCTGATAAATTATGCAACCGCTTGTAACTCCGAGAATTTCCTTTAAAAGCGGATGTTTGTAACGAATATGCGACGGATTGTGACGACAGTCAATATAAACGGGAATGCTGTCCATAGGTCCGGGACGATAGAGTGCCGTAACGGCTATAAGATCCTCAATTCGCTCCGGTTTTAGCTGAGTGAGAACATTTTTCATTCCTTGGCTTTCAAACTGAAACACACCCTCCGTGTACCCTTTTGAAAACATTTCAAAAACTTTTTTATCGTTTTCATCGACCATATCGGGATTATAGTCGGGATTTTTATGTTTTATCTGCTTTTCTGCATCATTGATTACGGTTAAGTTTCTGAGCCCGAGAAAGTCCATTTTTAAAAGACCGAGTTCTTCAAGCGCCGTCATGGTAAACTGTGTTACAACATTATCGTCATTTTTTGACAGCGGAACATAGTCGCTGACGGGCTTATCGGTGATTACAACTCCTGCGGCGTGCATTGTTGCGTGACGGGGCATTCCCTCAATGCTCATTGCAACATCAAGCAGTTTTTTTATCTGCGGATCGTTATTGCAACGACTTCTCAGATCGGGACTCAGTTTCAGCGCTTCCTCGATTGTCATATCATGTTCCATAGGAACAAGCTTTGCAACAGAATCTACTGTCGCATACGGAATTTCAAGCACCCTTCCGACATCTCGGATTGCACCTCTTGCCGCCATTGTACCGAACGAAATTATCTGTGCAACATGATCTTCGCCGTATTTACGCACAACATAGTCGATAACCTCTCCCCTGCGTTCTTTACAAAAATCGACATCAAAATCGGGCATACTGACTCTTTCGGGATTGAGAAATCTTTCAAAAAGGAGATTGTACTTTATAGGGTCAATTGCGGTTATACCTATGCAGTAGGCACAAAGCGAGCCTGCGCCCGAGCCTCTTCCCGGACCGACGGGGATTCCGCAGGATTTTGCGTAGCTTACAAAGTCATTTACAATGAGGTAGTAATCTACAAAACCCATTTGCGACACCGTGTTGATTTCATATTCAAGTCGGTCAATCAGAGCTTTGTCGGGATTCTCACCATAATGTTTATAAAGCCCCTCATAGCATTTTCTTCTGAAATAATGCAGATGATCTTCGTTATTAGGAACATCAAATCTCGGAAGCTTGCGTACACCAAATTCAAAATCCACATTGCACATATCGGCAATTTTCTGTGTATTGTCGATTGCTTCGGGGTAACTTGCAAACACCTCACGCATTTCATCTTCTGTTTTAAGATAAAATTCCGAAGTTTTGAACTCCATTCTGTCGCTGTCATTGACTGTTCGGTTGGTCTGAATACAGAGAAGAATATTGTGAACCGTGCTGTCCTGCTTTTCGATATAATGACAATCGTTTGTTGCAACAATGTCAACACCGATTTCACGGGCAATTTTTATAAGGCTTGGAATTATCCTTTTCTGTTCCTCAATTCCGTGGTCTTGAAGCTCTATAAAAAAGTTCTCACTCCCGAATATATCACGGTAAAATTCTGCCTTTGACTTTGCACCGGCATAATCACCGTCAAGGAGCTTTTGAGGAATTTCACCCGCCAGACAGGCAGAGAGGCAGACTAAGCCCTCATGATACTCGGCAAGGAGTTCATCATCAATTCTCGGCTTTGTATAGAATCCCTCCGTAAAACCCCTTGACACAAGCTTGATAAGATTCTGATAGCCTGTATGATTTTTGCAGAGCAGAACCATATGATAGTATTTTCCGTAGGATGAGGTCTTGTCAAAACGGCTTTGCGGTGCAACATACACTTCACAGCCGATTATCGGCTTTATACCCTGCTTTTTGCATTCCTTATAAAAATCGACTGCACCGTACATTACACCGTGGTCGGTGATTGCGAGTGCAGTCATTCCTTTTTCTTTTGCGGCTTTTGCAAGTCTACTCAGACGGCAGGCACCGTCAAGCAGACTGTATTCTGTATGAAGATGTAAATGTGTAAATGCCATTTTACTCACCTGTTGCTTTTGCCTTTATTTCACCGTCTGAAAAACGGAGTGTAAATTCATCTCCGCTTTTCAGCATTTTTGCGGAATTTACCGTCTTACCGTCTTTTTCGGCAATCGAATAACCTCTTGAAAGAATTTTAACGGGGTTGAGTCCTTCAAGTTTAGCGGCTGTCTTTGTGATGTCGGCAGCCTTTTTATTTATTGTTTCCTGAACAAAATGCTGTATTTTCGTTTTGCAAAGTTCAAGAGATTTTTCATATTCAAAAATTCTCTGTTGTGGTGATACAACGGACAGTCTTGTTTTTAATTCTGTAAGAGCATTATATTCCTGTCTTAATTTCAATGTTGCCATTGACGAAACATACTGCTTTTGAGATTTATAGTAATCAACAAGCTCCGAAGTATCGGGAACTGCAAGCTCTGCCGCCGCAGACGGAGTCGGCGCTCTGAGATCGGATACAAAGTCACAGATTGTAAAATCGGTTTCATGACCGACAGCGGAAATTACCGGAATTTTACAGTTGTAGATTGCATAGGCAAGATTTTCATCATTGAACGCCCACAAATCTTCAATTGAACCGCCGCCCCTGCCGATTATGATAACTTCACAGGCGTTGTATTTATCAAGTTTCTGTACGGCGTCAATAAGTTGAGCGGGAGCATTATCGCCCTGAACAAGTACGGGACACATAATTATATCGGCAGACGGAAATCTTCTTGAAAGAATGTTGCGGATATCCTGTACTGCCGCACCTGTGGGAGAAGTAATTACACCGATTGAATTCGGAAACGGCGGAATTTTCTTCTTATGTTCGGGAGCAAAAAGTCCTTTTTCGGCAAGTGACTTTTTAAGTTGTTCATAAGCAAGCGAAAGCGCACCTATGCCGTCGGGCTGCATATCTTCAATATAAAGCTGATACTGACCTGTGGGTTCATAGACTGCAACTCTGCCACGGCAGATTACTTTCATTCCGTCGGTCGGTCTGAACTTTAAATTACGGGCATTGCCGGCAAACATTACGGCTCTTATAACGGATTTTTCGTCTTTGATTGAAAGATAGATGTGTCCGCTTCTGTAGTGGTCGGTTAGGTTTGAAATTTCACCCGTAACAAAGACAAAATTCAGCCTTGCGTCATTTTCAATAATTGACTTTATATAGAAATTCAGTTGTGAAACACTTAAAACTCGTGGTTTGCTAAACTCGGGTGTGTACATCGTTATACTTCCTGTATCCTAAATATGCAATTCCTGCCGAGTTATCTGCCGAAAACTGTGGCGGTGCGAATATTGCATTATATTTTTCCTCAAAAGAATTTTTGATTATCTGATTTGACATTACTCCGCCGGCAAAAAGCAATGGAATTTCTCCGTATTTTTCAAGCAGTCCTTCGGTCATTTCGGACAAGGTCTGTTCAATATATTTAAGACAAAATGCCGAAACATACTCGGGAGATTTGCCTTCGTCAATCAGCTTTTTGGAAAGATTTTCAACTCCGCTGAGACAACAATCGCAACCCTTGAGAGTTGGTTTTACCTTGATTTTTTCTGTATTTTTAAGGGCAAGATGTTCAAGCTGAGGACCGCACGGAAATTTTAAACCGAGCATAAGTCCTGTGCGGTCAATCGCCTGTCCTGCATTGAGATCGAGTGTGTGTGCCGCAAGTTCAACGGAGAAGCCCGTGCCGAATCCTTTGGCAAATACTGCCTCGGTTGTACCTCCGCTGACATGGAAAGCGATAAACTGCTTATCAAACAAATCTGTTCTCTGCGAACCGAACAATGCCGCCGAGATATGTCCCTCCTGATGTGAAAATGTGTAAAGAGGGATTTTCATTGCGGAAGATAAAATTTTTGCCGTGTTCTCTCCAACGGTGAAACACGGCATATATGAGCCGTCAACAGGTCTTGGACGGCTTGACGCCGCAATTGCGGCTATTTTGCTTGTATCAACATCTTTCAAAAGTTCTTCAATAAGCGTGTGCAACTGTGCTGTGTGGTGAAACACAGCGTCACTCTGACGAAGTCCGAGCTGACCTTCTTTTACGGGAAGAAGTTTTTTCTGCTGAACCATTTCGCCCGTTTTGCTGTCGTAAAGGGCGGTTGATGTTGTGTAATTTGAAGTGTCAATTCCGAGAAAAAGGCTCATATCACTTCTCCGACTTTCCCGAAAATTCACGGGAATATGTGCCGAGAATACCGTTTACAAATTTACTCTCGTCGATTGTATATTTCTTGGCAAGTTCAACAGCCTCGTTGATTGAAACGCTCTGCGGAACATTGTCAAGATACTTCATCTCATAGATTGCAAGGCGAAGAATAGCAAGCGACGGCTTTGAAATTCTTGAAAGAGTCCAGCCCTTTTTCAGGTGGCTTGCAATGATTTCGTCAATCTCCTCATGCTTGTCCTCAATGCCGGAAACTACAGCCTGAGCATATGCGCAAACACCGCCTACAAACATTTCCGAATTATCATCTATTGTTTCTTCAAGAGGCTCATCGTCAAAAGACTTTGAGAACAAAAGCATAAAAGCCTGCTCTCTTGACTCACTTCTTGTGAGATTAACCTCTTCTTCAAAGATGTCACTTGTTTCAGCGTCATTTACTTCAATTTCATTTAATTCATTGTTAATTTCGTTATTCATAATAAACCCAACTTTTCGTTAAATTACAATATCACTAAAATCATATCATTAAAATTCAAATCAGAGTAACTCCCTAATTTACTTACAAGATTATACCATAACTGAAAATGAATGTAAACAATAATTAACAAAGATGTCCGTTAAAAATCATTTACTTTTTTAACTTTCCTCGCAACCGAATGCGTTTGATTTTATGCACAAAAAAGCAGAGGACACTATGCCCTCTGCTAATTTTATGCCCCTATTACCGATATATCGTCATAATCAACCTCATAATGAGTAACCACGGCATCGTCAATAATCAGAACAGATGTATCGTCAAGCTGAGATTTCGGAACAATTACCGACACACCTTGATCGCTTATATAGCAAAGGCATTCTGAAAATCCTTTGGCTTTGACAATACTTTCAATGCTGTCCTGAATTGTAAAGGTTTTTAGAAGCTCTTCAACATTCTTTTCAGCCTCGCTTTTGTCGGCATCAGACGAGCTTTCAAGATTGAAAATTTCTTTTGCATCATCAATTATTTTATCCTGAGTTGCCTGCCGCTTTGTCCTTTCGGCTGAAAAATAGCTTTTGCTCTCGTTTGAAAGTGCCGCCGTCTGCTGTACCTCATCATCCGATGCCGAAGCGGTTGCACTGACATATGATGCCGCTCCGAGTTCTTTGGCACTTTGAGGAGTTTTAGCTCCCGAAAGCTGCCAGTTTATGTACACTGCTGCCGAAAGTGCAAGCACAAGTGATGCAAAAACGATATATTTTTTCTTAGATTTCATATTACTCCCGACCTTTATTCTGATAATTTTGTAATACATACTTTTGCTGTTGAAATATCAAGCGCTTTTGTGACTGCATCGGTGACACGCTCAACCACAACAGGATCATCACCGCCTTCACACACTACAAGCACTCCTCTTATCAAAGGTTCAATTTCCTTTGTTTTGGTGGTGCTGTTATCAAGATAAACATATTCAACGGAATTTTCCATTGTGAGCAAAACTTCCGTCTTGCCTGCTCCCTCAATTTTTGAAATCACCGTCTGCAAATCATTTTCTATTTTTGTGCTGTATGTTTTTACGGAAAATGCCTCATCTCCTTTTCCTGATGTCAAAGAACCGAAATCAACCCAGTTTGAAAGAAATATTAAACCAATACCGATAAGACCGACAACGATTATGATATTTCTTATTTTTTTACTGTCGAACATTGATTTCAGCTTTGAACTTGTTTTGTCTTCCATAATTCACTCCGTCATAATGTTTGGTGTAATTCCAAAATTGTCATAAACAATTGACGATACAAGATTTGTGTACCGAACAAATTCTTTGTCTATATATATGCTGATTGACGCTATGATTATGCCGTTGTTTTCAACTCTGCTCAAAATTATGTCACACGATTTGATTGTTATATTATTCTGTAAAAGAAGATTTTTTAATGCAGTTTCAAGATTTATCTCCGTCTGCTTTATAACGGCATTGCTGTATGCCTCATCATCTGTTGATATTTCTTTAACAGAATTTTGCTTTTCCTCAATATCGGTATTAAATGACGATACGGCATTTTTTACGGGAACAACCATACAGCAGATAATAAAAGCGCCTAAAACAAGGCTGATGATTTTCTTTGTACTGCCGTCTGTAACAAAGGTCTGAACAAGCGAGCATATTAACGCAGACGCACACATTACAACAACAACCGTAAAAAGTCCGCTCATGATGAACCTCCGCCAAGCATAATTACCGCCGCCGTTGAAAGAATGTAAATTGACATAATGCACAGCAAAACGGCTATGAGAGTTGAAAAGACAGACGATATGTTTTCAAGCAGTTTTGCCGGACCGTTTAGATTGAGAACCTCTGCCGTTGATTTGCCGATCCAAAGGGTGAACATCCACATTACCCCCTGTAAAATCACTGGCATAAACACAATTGTAACGGACAGAATCACTATTATTCCTATTCCCGATTTCAAAAGTCCGATACTGCCCTGAACTACCTTGTAGGCATCCGAAAGAGCCGAACCGACTATCGGAATAAATGAATTGAGAGTAAACCTTACAGCACGGGTTGAAACATTGTCAACCGAAACGCTTATAAGCTGTCTGAATGTCAGCACGGCTGTGAAGATTGTCATAGCAAAACCCAAAAGCCACTTTACGCTCTTTGAAATCATTGACATAAAACCGCTGAGATTTACTGACGGCGATACGGATGATGTTATGGACAGACCGAGAAACATATTGAGCAGAGGAACGATTATTTTTGATGAAAGCTGTGACACACCCTCCCCTGCCCCTATCATTACGGCATAGTATGATGCCGAACCTGCCACAGAACCTGAGCTTGCCATAATTACAGCCATAACAGGAACATAGGCGAGCATTATATTTGATGCGGTGCAGATTACCGAACCCGTTGATGCGATGACTCCGACAGCCGGGACTACTGCGGCACAGGTTATGCAAAGCGTTGCGGTTATATTCAGCGAGTTTGAAATATCACAGGACAGCGAACCGTTGTAGGCGCTGATTACGGAACAGAGCAAAAGCAGGGCGGTTATATTGACAAGACCTTTGAGCGGTGAAGAAATGTTGCCGAGTGCAAGCGAGAGGATTTCGCCCATTACATTTTCAAAAGACAGGTTGGCAAGCTTTGAAAAATCCCCCAAATCAACGCCCATATTCTGAAGGCTTTGCTTTATATCGTCGGACAACGAATCAAAAACATTTGACATATCATAAATCATTTCACCTTCTTCAGCGTTTGCACAGACACATGAAAGGGCGATAAGCACAAACACGACAGTAATTATTACAACACTTTTTTTCACTTCTTCACCTCAATTGCCTGCAAGTGACAACACGGTTTTTAAAATATCCGAATAAAGCGGAAGTGCCGTTACCGTGACCATAATTTTTCCGGCAAGCGAAACATTTGACGCAAGCGACTGACTGCCCGAATCCTTGCAGGTATTCACAGCGAACTCGGTGACAAGGCATATTCCGATTGATTTCAGCAGAATTACTATGTAGTCAATGCTTATTCCCGATGACGCTATGATTTGATTGATTGTTGTAACGATAGCCGAAACCTGAGTAAGCACGCCGATTAAAATAATAACGGAACAGCTTATACCGAGCATAATGGAGATTTCCGCATTTTTCGGTTTGAGCATTACGCAGATTATTACGGTCACAACGGCAAGCACGGAAATTGACAGAATATTCATATTAAAAACCGAAAAGCTGTTTTATTGTGTTGAACAGAGTGCTGATTTGCGTTATTATCAGCGTCAACACAACTATAAGTCCGGCAAGCGAGGTCAGCATTGCCTGCTCCTCTCGACCGCTTCGTATGAGAAGTTGGGTAAGAACCGCAACAATTATGCCTACAGCGGCAATTTTGAAAATAAGCTCAACATCCATTACTACCTCTAAATCATCATAAGGGCGATTGCACTTCCTGCAAAAAATCCCATTGTTTTGTATAGCTTTGATTTTTTTGTTATGGCATCAAGGGCTGATGAAAGCTGCTTTGAAAATGACACCTCATAGAGTTCAAGATGTTTTAACTGCCCCTCTGTATCGGTTTTTCCGAGCTGACCTCCGAAATCGTTCAGCATTGAAATGTCGGACTTTGAAAGCGGTATTTCAGAAGATAATTGTTTTACCCTTTCAAGCCACAATTCGTCAAAAGGTCTGTCACATTCTAAAAAAAGCAATAAATCAAGGCTTGAATTTTCTGCACAGGAATTAACCAGAGTGAAGATATCATCACCGCTGTAGCGAAGATTTGTTGCAAGCAATGATATAAATTCCGTGAATGATTTCAGAAAATCTCTGCGTTTGTATAACCTACCCGACAAAACAAAACCTATCATTGTACCCGTGCAGACAACAAGCAAACATCCTATGAGTTTAAACGGCAAAGTTGTCACCTACCTGCGATATTTTCACAATTTCACCTGCGTGAGTTCGATTTGACAGAAACACAAGCGTTTGAAATGCCCCTGTTTTCATGAGAGAAACCATGTTTGCTTTCTGTTTCAGTTCGTATTCATTTGCACAATGCGTTGATGAAATTATCCGAACTCCGCAGTTGACCGACTTTTCTACGGCATAGATATCTTCTTTTGAGCCTATTTCATCGCAGATAACAATTTCGGGTGCCATACTGCGGATTGCGTGAAGCATTGCCTCACTCTTGTTGTATGAATCATAGACATCGCACATTCCGATATCATTCTGAAATTTACCCGATGCCGTGCCTGCAAGCTCTCCTCTTTCATCAATCAGGGCAACATTCTTCTTACCCTTGGTTGACAGAAGCCTTGCAAGGTCACGAAGTACGGTTGTTTTTCCGCTGCAAGGTGCTCCGCATATGAGAACACCTCCCGAAACGGCAATTATCTTATTATAAAGAGAATCCGCACAACCCTTATGCTCCCTTGCAATTCGGATATTGATTGAAGTTATATCACGGATATTCACAATTTTTCCGTTGTTTACGACCGCTGTTCCGCAGATTCCTGCCCTGTGACCGCCGTACATCGTGACAAAGCCGTTTACAATTTCGTTCTGTCTGTTATACACGGAGTAGTTGCAAATGTTGTTGAAGGTATCGACAATATCGGCTTTTGACACAACAAGCATTGCACCGTCAAGGATTGTATTGCTAAGTCCGCCGTTTTGCGTTAGGTAGTATGTATTGTCGGGACAGACAAGTGCAAGCGGTCGTGAAAGCCGCAATCTGATTTCCTGAACCGAATCGGCTAATTTAGGCGCAAGAGGTAAAAGTCTGCGTGAAATATTCTTGCAAAGGCAGTTGAGTGCCGCCGTAAATCTCTTTTCGTTTTGTTCAGCAAGCATATTGTAAATTCCTCCCAAAAGAGTTTGTACAATAAATACTATGCAGACAAGCACAGTCATATGTCAAAAGGGCAAAAAAAATCCCCCGACATAAATCGGAGGATTGAAAATTGTTTTATTTGCTTTTTATTTCACTAAAGATAGCAGCATATTCTTCGTTAGTGTAATCACCTGTAAAATTAATATTGCCGTCAGTAATTTCAACATTTATATACGGATTTGAAACAGTCTTTCCGTTAATAACAAACCGAACAGCAGAACCGATATTATTTTTAGTGTAGTCTGCAAACTTATCAGTTCCGTCAGCTGTAAGCTTCATATTTAACACCATACCGTTAATATCATCAAGCAAACACACATACTCGATTTGAGATGACTCAATAATAACTTTGTTTTCATCTTCATTATCACGGATTTCTACATTGGTCGGATTATAAATTTTCGGCAATTCAGCATTTGATGTCTGAACTGTTTCATAAACCGAGGTTGAAACCTGAGTAGTTGTATTTTCAGCAGAAGTATCGTTACTTTTTACATTTCCGCTACAAGCAGATAATGCAACAGCAAGTAAAGTTACAACAGCTAAAATTAAATATTTTTTCATTTTAAGTACCCCTTTCGCCATAATTATGCAACAGCATATATACAGTGTCAAGTATTTATTGTAACTATTTCATTGACAGCATTTCTTTTAATTCTTCTTCGGAAATTATTGCAACGCCTAAGGTTTGGGCTTTGGTTAGTTTACTGCCGGCTTCTTCGCCTGCCAAGACATATGAAGTCTTTTTTGAAACTGATGAGCTTGTTTTTCCGCCGTTCTGTTCAATGAGTTTTGAGGCTTCACTTCTTGTCATTGTGGGAAGTGTGCCTGTGAGGACAAAGGTTTTGCCTTCAAAAAGACCGCCCGTGTTTTTCGGCTGAGAGGGTTTCATTCTCAGACCGAGTGATTTAAGGTCTGCAATAAGCTCCTTTGTACCGTCAAGCGAAAAATAATTTTCAAGGCTTTCTGCCATAACAGCACCGAAACCGTCTATTTTTTCAAAGTCCTCAGCCTTTGCGCTCATAATATCGTCAATTGTTGCAAAATTTTCGCAGATTATCTTTGCGGCTTTAAGACCTATGTTACGGATTCCGAGAGCAAAAACAAGCCTGAAAAGTTCGTTTTCTTTTGATTTTTCTATTGAAGAAATAAGATTCTGAGCAGATTTTTCAGCCTTGCGTTCAAGGCCTGAAATATCTTCTGCTTTAAGTCTGTAGAGGTCGGCAGGAGATTTTACAAGTCCTTCGTCTGAAAGCTGTTCAAGAATTGCAGGACCGAGTCCGTCAATATCCATTGCGTCACGGCTTACAAAGTGAATAAGATGTCTTGTCAGCTGTGCGGGACAGTCCGTATTTGTACAACGGATTGCCGCCTCGCCCTCATCATGTGTAACGGGATTACCGCAAGACGGGCATACGGACGGAAATTCAAACGGCACGGCATTTTCAGCGTGTTCCTTAACGGAAAGAACTTCGGGAATAATCTCGCCTGCTTTTCTGATTATAACCGTATCGCCTACGCAAATGCCTTTTTCGTCAATAAAATCCTTGTTGTGAAGTGTGGCACGGCTTACTGTTGTTCCGGCAAGAAGTACGGGTTCAAAGTTGCCTACAGGAGTAAGCACACCTGTTCTGCCGACATTGATTTCGATATTAAGGAGTTTAGTAGGCTTCTCCTCGGGAGGATACTTATATGCCTCCGCCCATTTAGGATATTTTGCGGTACTGCCGAGAAGTCGGCGGCTTGCAAAGCTGTCAACCTTGACAACAGCGCCGTCAATTGCATAATCAAGCTCTCCACGCATATTTCCTATGCGCTCAATTTCCTCAATCACCTCGTCAACATTATCGTAAACGCTGTAAAATGCAGTCGGAAAGCCGAGTTCCGTAAGATAGTCAAGCCCCTGAATATGGCTTTCAATCGTCATCCCTCTGATTTGCTGGATATTGAACACGAATATATCAAGACTTCTCTGAGCGGTTATTTTTGCATTTTTCTGACGAAGTGAGCCAGCGGCGGCATTTCGTGGATTTTTAAAGGTTTTTTCCTCGTTTTCTTCCTGTCTGCGAGTAAGTGCGTCAAACGAATTGAACGACATATACACCTCACCACGAACCTCGAGATATTCGGGTGCATTCGGAATACGCTTTGGCAGACTTTTAATTGTCATAAGATTTTCGGTTACATCTTCACCTACAGAGCCGTCGCCACGGGTTGAACCTCTTACAAAAACACCGTTTTCATATTCGCATGATACGGAAAGACCGTCAAATTTAGGTTCAACAACATAGCGTACATTCGGCACGGTTTCTCGCACTCTTGCGTCAAATTCACGAAGCTCTTCGTGTGAAAAACTATCGTGAAGGCTTTCCATTACAACCTCATGAGTAACGGGAGAAAACTTTTCTCCTGCATTACCTCCGACACGGTTTGTCGGTGACATAGGAGATTTGAGTGACGGAAATTCCTTTTCGATATTCTCAAGTTCACGCATGAGCATATCGTAATCGTAGTCGGAGATTTCCGGATCATCCTGATTGTAGTAAAGGTTGTTGTGGTATTCAAGCTGTTTTGTAAGCTCTTGGGCACGATTCTGTGCTGTTATAAAATCCATTTTGGTTTCCCCATATCATAAATTTATCGGTAAAATAAGTATCTGCACCTGTGTTTAAAATATTACCTGTTATTAACCTGTGAAGTTCCTTTTTCACGGAGGAAGGTTGATTCAAGGTCTGCAAGGTGAAGCTTTACGGCAAGCGGATACTTGTCATAAGCCTGACTGATTGTGTTGCTGTTTTTGTCACCAAATTCACCCATATGCCAACGAATTGCCATAGCCTCATCAATTTTAAGGTGCATTTTGCGTTCAATGAGAAAAACAGACTTTTCACCGTGACCGTAGGGAAACTGATCTTCAATTGCATAATACGGAACTTTTTCCCACTGACCTGTTTTTTCATTCTTAACATTTCTGCTTGAAACCTTATAGAACTGAGCCTTGCACAAATCGTGAAGAAGTCCGCAGATTGCAAAACTTTCAATATTGTCGGTTTCTTCATCATAGTGCTTTTCCATCATTGTATTGAACACGCTGACGGAGTGCATTACAAGACCGTTTTCACAGGCACAATGATATTTTGAACTTGCAGGGGCGGTAAAAAAATCGGTTCTTTTGAGCCATTCCAGAAGCTCGTCAGCACCCTGTCTTGTGATATATTTGTTGTAGATTTCAATAAATTCTTCCTGCGGCGTCATATTAATCCTCCTCATATAATTGTATTTTTAAAAAGGCAACAGCAGATAATCTGCCGTTGCCCTGCATTAAAAGTTCAAAAGATTTACTTTGCTGAAGTTGTAGCTGTTTCCGTAGCCGCCTTGGTTACTGCTGCTGTAGTTTTTGCCGAATCGTCATCCTTTGTATAGAGAATGTCATTGAGCTTGAGTCCGTTGCTTTCTACGGAATAAGCAACATCCATTTCAACTTCATCTGTGTAATAGTACTTGATGATGATTGTGCCGTTCTTGATTAAGTAAGTACCGTCAACATTGAGTGCATCTGACTGGTTGATTTCAACAGTACCGTCATCATTGAACTTGTATGTCATCTTAGCGTAACCATTATCATAAGTCCATGAACCTGTGATTTTCTTGTCAGCCTTGAAGTCCTTATCAACCTTCAATTCAGGCTTAACCTCTGAACCAGACTTGAGTTTCACCTTGTTGGCAGCAGTTGAAGTTGAAAGCTCAAGAGTTCTGCCGGAGAACATATTACCCGAAACAGCATAGTTACAGCTTGTTTCATTGCCGTTAAGAGTCATGGCAAGTGTCTGATTACCCGAATCATCTGTTGAAACCGTGTATGTACCGTTCCAAACCATTGAACCGATTCTGTAATTGAGAGTATTGTCACCGTTAAATGTGTAGTAAACATCAACCTTTGACGCCTCGTCGGATGATGCTGAATTGCCTGTTACATCAACAGATTCAATCCATGTTCCTACAATGCTTGTATCAAAAAATCCTTTGATTACGAAAAGAGTAGCTGCCGCAACCGCAACAATTACGATACCTATAATGATAGGAAGCTGAATAATACTCTTTTTCTTTGGCTGCGGAGCAATCACGCCGTTTTCGTTTGCAGGTTCTGTTTCAGCAAAAGACATCTCTTCGCTTTCTGTGGGCTCATCTGCAACGAATGTTGTATTTTCTGTTGTTTCTGCTGTTGTATCTGTGTTGGTATTCTCTGCCTCATTTTCAGAAGTGAGAATTTCTTTATTCTCGTCCAACTGTGATACCTCCTTAAATTTAGTCATCGCTTTCTATCATACTATAAATATGAAAGAAAATCAACTGTTTTTTATGCCGTTAAAATGTAATGAAAATTATTTAAAATACATATAAAGTTCGCATTTAAGCGTTCCGTTATAAAGTTTGCGGCGTTTGTCAGCCTTTCTGCCGAAGATTTTTTCAAAATCATCATCGGGGCTTATAACGGTGTAGCTTTTACCCTTAATTCTTTTAAAATGTTCACCCATAACCGCATACAGCCTTTCAGCTGATTTTACATCAAGTAATCGTTCACCGTATGGCGGATTTGTGATGATTGTCTGAAAACCGTCCTCAAGTTCAAAATCTTTAATATCACGGTTTGCAAATGTTATTCTGTCGGCAACTCCTGCAATTTCTGCGTTTTTCTTTGCGATTGCAAGGGCTGAATCATCTATATCGTAACCTGTTGCCCTGAATGTTGCGTCGTGTCTTATTTTCTGTCTTGCATTTTCTCTTGCTGTTTCAAAAACATCTTTCGGAACACAATTCCAATGTTCACAGGCAAAATAACGGTTAAGTCCCGGAGCAATGTTAAGCGCTTTCATAGCCGCCTCAATAAGAATTGTGCCGCTGCCACACATAGGATCGGTTACAAAGTGGTTTGCCCTTACTCTTGAAAGGTCAACCATAGCGGCGGCAAGTGTTTCTTTTATAGGAGCATCATTTGAATCGGCACGATATCCACGCTTGTGAAGTCCTGCGCCCGAAGTGTCAAGCATAATACTGACCTTGTTGCGAAGAATGAGAAACTGAATTTGATGCGGAGCACCTGTTTCATCAAACCACGGGAGCATATATTTTTGTGAAAGGCGGTCTGCGACTGCCTTTTTAACGATTTTCTGACAATCGGGAACGCTCATAAGGTCGGAATCAAGACATCTTCCCTTTACGGGAAAAGCCTCGGAAATTCCGATATAATCTTCCCACGGTATTGCCTTTACGCCCTCAAACAAATTGTCAAAGGTGTGAACCTCAAATTCCGCAAGAAGAATGAGTATTCGCTCCGCATAACGGGAATTTATATTTGCAAGTGCAAGTGTTGACCAATCGCCTGTAAAGGTAACTCTGCCGTTTTCGGCATTGACATTTTCAACACCGAGATATCTCAGCTCATTTGCACAAAGACCTTCAAGACCGAAAATGCATGGAGCGGAAAATTTCATATTCATATTTATCTCCTGTTTTATTGATACACAAATTCTATTAAGACTGAAAGACAAAAAAACAGGGTATCGGAATAACCGATACCCCTTGCTTTTAAAAAATTAATCGGTTGTCGGCTCGAGCACACCATAGTTGCCGTCTGCACGCTTGTAAACAACATTGATTTCATCTGTCTCGGAATTGATAAACATAAAGAAGTTATGGTTTACCATATTCATTTCAAGAATAGCCTCATCAACCGAAATCGGCTTTACAAGAACATGTTTTTTACGAACTACGCTGTATTCATCGTCCTCCGGTTCACCAGTCTGAGCAGCTTCCGTGATTAAATCTTCAATACCGGCGGATTTAATTTTCTTTTCAAGCCTCGTTTTATTCTTACGAATCTGACGCATAAGAATGTCGCAAACCTTGTCAAGAGCGTCATTCATTTCGGGCATTGTGCTTTCGGCACGATAAATCATACCGTTGTCACGGATTGTAATTTCAACAGTCTGACGGTTCTTTTCGAGGGTGACAACTACATTGACAGAAGCATCCTCCGAGAAAATACGATTAAACTTTGAAAGCTTTTTCTCGCATCTTTCCTTAAAGTTATCTCTGAGGTTGACTTTTCTTGCTGTGTAGGTGATTTTCATAAAATCTGCCTCCCTTATATAATTTTTTATTTTCTGCCGTTGCCGTTGCCTCTGCGGCTGTAGCCACGGCTTTCTCCGCCACGCTTAAGATCGGACATCTTATCCTCGCTTGTCTGCTTGAATTTTGACATCATATCCTCAAACGAAGAAGGAGCATTTCTGCGTGAACTCTGCCACTCGTAATCACCCGGTGAAGTTACGGGCGGAGCAGGCTTGTATGGCTCTCTGCTTCTGTGATTCTGTCTTTGAGGTCTGTCAGAGCGTTTTCTCTGCTGTTGCTGTTCTTTCGGGAGAGCCTGTTTCATTGACAGACTGATTTTTCCGTCATTAAGAGCAAGCACCTTAACCTTTACTTCTTGTCCTACTTTTACATAATCACTGATTTCATTGATGAAGGTAGGTGCAACCTCCGAGATATGTACCATACCGGTTTTTGAATCCGGCAAATCAACAAATGCGCCGAATTTTGTAATACCTGATACTTTGCCTTCCAGAATCATTCCGACTTCAATAGCCATAAAAATTTATTACCCCTTAAAATTATTTCTACCCTTTTATTCTCCGGCAACATTAATGAAAATTCTTTCACCGTCACCGACATAGCCTAATTCATCCTTAGCTATTTTTTCAATATATTTTTTAAGATCGTCACCCTTGTAATTCTGAACCTTTTTCAGATACTGCGACTGAATCTCAACCACGCTGATTTGCTGTTGCAAATCCGTAAGCTCTGCCTTTTTCTCGGCAATCTGAACATTCTGATTGATAATTGTAATTACGGCATAAAAAACAAAACCGATAATTGCGAGATAAATCAGAATATATCTTCCTTTTTTACGCTTTTTCGGAGTTATCTCCTTTATTGCGCCGTCTTCTGTCTGCCGAGAAGCCGCAGTGCTTTCTTTTACTTTCTTTGTGCTTTTTTTCATCTTCAAAACTATCTGCTTTCTCTGCTGAATTATTATTATCGTTTCTAAATATACCTTTATTCTTACCCTCATTATACAATATGTTGTTGCTGTTTTTCAATAGCTTTTTTAGATTTTTTTTAATTTTTTGCGAAATTTTCACACAGACACTCTCCGTGAAACGAATCATCGGACAATATACAAACGATAAAAGTCTGCCGAGGGTTAATCGACAAATAACAAAGCCGAGAAATGAACCGACCGTTACAAACACTCTGAAAAATCCCAGCATATATGCAACGGAAAAAATAAACAGATTAAGTGATACGATAAAAACATAAAGAAAGTCTGTAACAAAAACCGACGCTTTTCCTTTGCAAAGCGTCATTCTGATTATTTTAAATATATCATACAGCAATCCTGCCGCCGCTCCGAATACAAGTGAACAGAGAAAGGCGGTTGACTGCTGTGCAAAAGTCAGCTCCAAGATTACACCTACTTAAAGAGTTTTGAAAGTTTGGATTTTGACGCACCGTTGCCGAGGTATTGCATTGCGTTAATTTTTCCGTCAATTGAAACATCTCCCGTTTCAAGGTTTAACTTGTCAATGTGCAGATTTTCCCCTTTGATTACAAGGCAACCGCAGGAAGTTTTTACCGACACCGTTTCCTCGTTGAAGCCCGACACATCCTCCGTGCCTGTCATAACAAGCTTTCCTCTGTTATCAAGCATAACCGTATGATTCTTAGCCTTTGGCATTTCCTGCATAAAAAAACCTCCGTATAAATTATTTGTCAGTAATTTATACGGAGAAAAAAATAAAATTATTCTTTTAATTTTGGTAAAAAATCAGACTGCCGCCTCATACATTGTTGCCGCATCTTCCTTGCGAACAACTTCTTTTACCTCTGTAACCTTAACCTTTACACTTTTTGAACCGAGTGTGATTTCGATTACATCACCGACTTTTACATCATAGGATGCACGGGCAACCTTGTCATTAACTGTGATTTTGCCTGCGTCACACGCCTCATTTGCAACTGTTCTGCGTTTGATGAGTCGGGATACTTTTAAATATTTATCAAGTCGCATATTATAAACCCTTCCGATTTTTAATAAAAAAGGGTAATGATACAGCGTACCATTACCCGAAATATAAAACAAGATTACTTGTTTACTACATCCTTAAAGCCCTTGCCTGCCTTGAATGCAGGAACCTTTGAAGCAGGAATTTCGATTGATTTACCTGTTCTTGGGTCACAACCTGTTCTTGCATTTCTCTGACGCTGTTCAAATGTGCCGAAACCTGCGATCTGAATCTTTTCGCCTTCAGCTACTGTATTGATGATTGTGTCAATTGTTGAAGAAACTGCCTTTTCTGCATCCTTCTTTGAAAGTCCGCTCTGCTCGGCAACTGCAGCAATAAGTTCTGTTTTGTTCATAATAATAAACCTCCAATTAATAATTCTTAGATAATTTAACTTCATCCCAAAGGGAATCGAGTACAGATAACGGTGCCGTTTTCATATCTATTCCACGCTCGTTTGCAAGCTTTTCAACAGACGAAAAACGGTCGGTGAATTTGTCACAGGCATCGTAGAGTGCATGTTCGCTGTCAATGTTCAAAAATCTTGCAACATTAACTGCTGAGAAAAGCACATCACCGAGTTCTTCACGCTGATTTTCAGCATCATTGTTTTTAACAGCGGCTTTAAGCTCTTCACATTCTTCAAAAAGCTTATCAAGCGCACCGTTTACATTTTCCCAGTCAAAACCGACCTTTGCGGCCTTCTGCTGGATTTTTGTACTGCGCATGAGTGACGGAAGTGCCTTTGACACGCTGAGAATTGCCTGTGTCTGAGTTTTCTGGGATTTTGTTTTCATCTTAATGGCATCCCAGTTTTTGAGAACCTTTTCGGTAGTGTCGGCGTTGACATCACCGAAAACATGGGGATGACGGATAATGAGCTTTTTGCAGATTCCGTCACAAACATCGTTTATATCAAATGTTCCCTGTTCACTTTCGATTTCCGCATGCAGAGCAACCTGCAGAAGAACATCACCGAGTTCTTCTTTAAGCAAATCGAGGTCGTCGGTATCAATTGCCTCAACAGCCTCATAGGTTTCCTCAATAAAATTTGAGCGGATTGACTTGTGAGTCTGTTCTCTGTCCCACGGACAACCGTCGGGTGCACGAAGGATTTTTACTATCTCAACAAGGTCATTAAAATTATAATTTTCTTTTTCTGTAAAGTTCATTCGTGACATCTCCGATAATCTTATTAGACAATGCAAATTTTATCTGAGAAGCGGAAACAACCGCAACAGATATATTTTACCTAATTAATCCTAATTTTTCAAGTGTTTTTGCAATTTTCTCACCTTTCGGCAAAAATTTCAGTTCTGTTGCCGTAAAAGCACGCAATATCAACAATACAGCAATATAAACGATAACCGCAACAAAGATTGCAACTGCAAGCGAAACTGCTATTGACATTCTTACAGAGCCGATAATGCTTTCCATAAGGTGATATGCGCCGAATGCCGAAGCGGCACTTGCAATCGCACCGATAAGCGGTTTTACTGTTGTACCGAATAAATCAGGCTTGATTTTTGAATACTTGATAAGCAGATACATACCTACGATTGTCATAATTGCATAGGTAATCATTGAACCAACAGTTGCACCCTGAACATTAATTTCCGGAACGCTTACAAACATCCATGTAATGCCGATCTTGACAGCCATACAAACTGTGTATAGCTTCATCGGGAGGTCAACTCTGCCGATGCCCTGGAGCATACTGCATACAGGAGTTGACGCCGCACCGAATATTGTTGTAACACCCATGATGAGGAGAATTCTTCCGCCGACATCTGTAATAAGCGGATCGTTATACACAAGTCCCATAATCGGGAACGAAAGTGCCATCATACCGAGAGCCATCGGGAATGTAAAAAGCATTGTAAGGCGGATAACAGTTTCGATTGACTTTTTGAGTTCGTCCTTGTTGCCCTTTGTCCATGCACTTGTTACATTCGGCATAGCACTTGAACCGAACACCTGTGTTACGGCTGTTACAAGCTGAAGAAAAGTGAGGGCGGCTGAGTAGCAGCCCCAAAGGCTGGTGTGGATTGTCTTTGTGTCGGCATAGAACATATCGGCTGTAAAATACTTACTGTACTGTGCCTGCAGAGCCTGCGGATTAGTTTCAATCATATTGAGGAGTACACGCTGAACAATTACCTGGTCAATAAGCGAGCCTACGCTCATAATGAGTGAACCCATTGCAACAGGAATGGCTGTTTTGAGAATCTTGTTAAAAGTTTCCCTTTTGGAACGAGCCTCTACGGAATTACGGTAGTATTCTTCCGGAATTCCATCACCCTGAATTTTAAATTTGAGAATATAGAACACAAATGATGCGGCGCTTCCGAGGGTGATACCCATAATTGCACCGGCAACCGAGAATGAAACGATTGTCTGATAAGCCTCGGTTTGATTTGCAATGTAAAGTCCGAAAACCGTGCCTGACTCAGCATAAGAATTCATACCGAGGTGCGCAATGATGTAAGCGAGGAATGCACCGATAAAGAGCTTGATTGTTGCCTCTATAATTTCCGAAACGGCAGTCGGGAACATGTTGCGCTGACCTTCATAGTATCCTCTGTAAATTGAAACGAGGCAACCGAATAATACCGTCGGAGAAAGGCAGAGCATACCGAGCAATGAATACGGTGACTCAATAATCTGAACATAGATAAAGCTTGCACCGACAAGAATTGCAAATGAAAGAATGCCGACAATAACGAAGAAAGGAATTGAAACCCTATGAATTTGTTTTACATCGTTAAATCGTTTTTGTGCCGTACTTTCAGATACAAGTCTTGAAATTGCTATCGGCAGACCGCCCGTTGCAACTGTGAAAATTACGACAAAAATTTCGTAGGCATTACTGTAAAGACCCAGACCGAAAGATGCAAAATTGACGGTTTCCGTTCCGCCTGCAACAGCCTGTTCAAAAGAAACACCGGAGAAAATACCTGTAAGAATAACCTTGTCAAGAAGTCCGAAAACCTTGACAATTACCATACTTAAAGTAAGAATTGCCGCACCTTTGACAAAGGTTTGAGAAGCGTCCTTCTCAGCGTTTGCAACGGCATTGTATTTTTTAGTTTTTAATTTAGACAAAAATAATCACCCATTAATAAAAAATCAAAGTTCAAAATCCTCATCAGTATCGTCAATCTTGATACCGCAGATGTTGCAGAATACAGAATTTTTAGGAATAACAGCATTGCATCCGGGACATCTTCTCTGATCTTTTGCCACGGCAATATGTTCGTTTACAACATCAAGATTATCTTTCAAATCGGAAATTTCCGAAACGATAAGCTTAATCTGCTGTGAATTGTCTGTTCCGTGAACCTCAGATTTGTATGTAAGAGCACCGAGTTCACGAAGCTTTTTGTTGATATCGCCTCTGATTTCAGCGGCAGTAATCTTGTGCTTTGAAACATCATAAACTGTTGACGCTTTCTGCGAAACAGCAGACGCACAGGCTTTTGCATTGACAACTACATCGTCAAAAATTTCATCAAATTTTCCCATATTAATCCGACCTTTCTTAAAATTATCTCATCAGAAAAACAAATTATGAACAAGAATTCTGTTTTGTTCAATATATGACAATTTCACTTCTGTATGCAATCACATATGTCGTATTATAACACCGTTGACAGCATTAATCAACTGTGTTATTGACCATAAAACTGCATTATCCCGGACTTTCTTTGAATAAGTTCATCAAAACGGTCAATGTATTCGTACGGATATTTAAAATTGAATATTCTTTCGAGATAATCGGGATTGTTGCGTTTCAGTTTTGTAACACCGCCCGAACCGCAGGCAAGGATTGTGTGGGTTTCGTCCATAACATAAACATTGTATAGGCTTTCAAAGCCTTTTTTTGACCAGCCGACATTTTCAAGATTACCGACCATTCTGCTCTGGCGATACATATAGTACGGAATGTACTCGTTTTGTCCGAGAATATTCTGCGTGTATGCAAGCATTTCTCTTGCATCTCTCGCCTGTTGCAAATCAAGCGTTACTCCCTCGGTTGTAAGGCGTGACGCTCTTTTCATGCACAGCGTGTGAACCGTGATACATTCCGCATTCAGCCTGACGATTGAATCAAGTGAATTTTTAAAGCTTTCGGGGGTATCTGTCGGCAAGCCTGCAATGAGGTCTGTGTTGATATTATCAAAGCCGCATTTTCTTGCAAGCTCAAAAGCGTCAAAAAACTGCTGAGCAGTATGCTTTCTTCCGATAGTTTTCAGCACCTCATCGTTTACAGTCTGCGGATTTATGCTGATTCGGTCAACTTTGTTTTCTTTTAAAGCAAATAGTTTTGCAATGTCAATTGTATCGGGGCGACCTGCCTCGACAGTAAATTCACGACAGGTTGACATATCAAAGCTTTTGTTTACTGTTCTAAGCACCGTATCAAGCTGTTCGGCACTCAGAGTAGTGGGAGTGCCGCCGCCGAAATATACGGTTTCAAGTCTTAAGCCAAGCTTGTTTGCAATTTCGGCTGTCCGTTTAATTTCTTCGCATAATAGCTTTGTGTACGGTTCAATCAGCTTTTCAGCCCTTTCGATTGACGCCATTACAAATGAGCAATAACTGCACCTTGACGGACAAAAAGGGATTCCGACATAAAGACTGAACGATTCGGGTTTTGAAAGTTCAAGAATTTTTCGTTCGTTATGCTCGGTTTCCCTTGACAATGCTATTTTTTCGTTGCTGACAAAAAAGTCTTTCTCAAACTTTTTTACAGCCTGTTCTTCACTTGATTCTTCGGCAAGTCGTCTTAAAAGCTTTACGGGGCGAACTCCCGTAAGTATTCCCCACGGCTGTGTAAGTCCCGTAAAGTCACAAAGGAGTTTGTACAAAAGCTGTGCCGAAACAAGCTCGTTGTCATCATCCGTAAGCCTTTTTACAGCTGTTTCGGACTTATTAAAAGAGCCGATATTCACCGAAATTGTGATTTTATCCGAAACCTCCGTATAGATACACGGAGGCTGTGGTTCTGAAAAATCTCTTATTACCGTTATTTTTTCATTTGGAAAGAAAAGCCTTGTAAGATTTTCAAGTTCAAAATGAAAATTGTGATTTTTTACATATAAATTCATATTAAAGAATCCTCATCAGCGGATTGTATTTTCTCTCGTGGTCAAGGGTTGTTGTCGGTCCGTGACCGGGAATTACACGATAATCACCCTCAAAATTTTTAAGCTTTCTGATTGACTTTGCCATTTCGGCATCGTCACCTGTGGGAAAGTCTGTTCTGCCGTATGATTCGCAGAAAAGAGTATCTCCCGAAATAATCGTGTCATCAAAAATATATGAACCGCAACCGCTTGTATGTCCCGGCGTGGTGATATATTTGATTTCAGTATTGCCGAGCATGAAATTGTCACCGTCTTTAAGCAGAATATCGGCTGAGAACGGTTTGAGTGAAAGTCTGTGCTTTTCGGTAAGATTGAGTGTAGGATTGCTGAGAAATTCGTTATTCTTCTCGCCCGTAACAATTTTTGCGTCAAACTTTTCCGCAAGCTGTTTTGCATAGCTTATGTGATCGTAGTGACCGTGTGTAAGAATTACATATTCAAGCTTTCCGCCGTTTTTCTCAATTTCAGAATTGAGTTCTTCATTCGGTGCGCCCGGATCGGTTACAGCCATTTTGCCTGTTTTTCTGTCTGTAAGCAAACAACAGTTTGTCATAAGAACCGTAACATTAAAAATTTTTACATCTATCATATTTTCAAATCCTTTGTGTTGATTTCAATAGTAACGGGACCGTCATTCACAAGCGAAACCTTCATATCGGCACCGAAAATTCCCTTTTCAACACGCTCAATTCCGTTATCGTGCATTTTTTTGCAGAAATATTCGTAGAGCGGATCGGCTGTGTCAGGTCTTGCGGCAGCCATAAAGTTAGGGCGTCTGCCGTGTGAGCAGTCGGCGCAGAGGGTAAAGTTTGAAATTACAAGCACCGAACCGTTTACATCGGCAAGAGCAAGATTCATTTTATCATTTTCATCCGTAAAAATTCTCAGACCTGCAATTTTTGCGGCAAGTGCGTCCGCCTCTTTTTCGGTGTCACCGTTTTCAACTCCGAGAAGAATAAGAAAACCCGTACCGATTTCGCCCACGGTTTTTGAATCAACTTCAACCTTGGCCATGGTAACTCTTTGTAAAATTGCTTTCATAAATTATAACCTCAATTACAGTCTTTTTACTTCGATTGTTCCGTTGATGTCGGAAAGCTTTGAAATTACACCACGGAGGTGATTTCTGCCCATTACATCAATTGTTGCGGTAACTACGGCAGTGCCGTTGCCGGCCTCTCTTGAATTAAGCGAATGTATAAAAATGTGCATATCCGAAAGCTTGATTGTAACATCTGCAAGAAGTCCTGTTCTGTCGGTTGCGGTGATCTGGAGCGTACTTCTGAACGCCTCTCCTACCTCGTCCTCCCAGTAACAGCTTACCCATCTTTCGGGTTCTTCACTTTTACTGATATCTTTCGGCACATTCGTGCAATGCCTTTTATGAATTGAAACGCCGTAGCCCCTTGTAATATAGCCGATAATATCGTCACCCGGCAGAGGATTGCAGCACTTTGAGAATTTTACAAGAACATCGTCTGCACCCTCAATTACAACGCCTGCGGATGCCTTCGGTCGCTTTACGGGTGCTTGCGGAACATCAATTTCTTCAATATCTGACGCATATGCTTTCTGATATTCTTCTTTGAGCCTTGGCATTATCTTCCAAAGCTGAATACCGCCGTAGCCTACTGCAGCATAGAAATCATCCATGGAATTATACTGCTTTTTAATCATCAGTTTCTGGAGAAAATCGGGATATTCTTCTTCGGAAAGATTGATGCCGTGGCGCTTGAACTCCTTGTCAAGCATCTGCCTGCCTTCGGCAATATTTTCATCACGCTTTTCATGCTTATACCATGAGCGGATTTTTGATTTTGCCGATGCGGTTTTACAGATATCAACCCATCCCCTGTTTGGGTGTTCCTCTTTCTGGGTGATAATTTCGCAGATATCGCCTGTTTTAAGCTTATAGTCAATCGGAACGATCTTTCCGTTGATTTTAGCACCGACCATTCTGTGACCTACCTGTGTGTGAATAAGATAAGCCATATCAATCGGAGTTGAACCCTGCGGAAGATTGAACACATCGCCTCTCGGGCTGAACACATAAACATCGTTTTCCGTAAAATCGTTTCTGATATTCTTTGCGATGTCGGTAACATCTTCTGCCTCAAGCTGATCAAGAATCATATCCTTGACCTTTTTGATGTTCTCCTCCATTTTGTCATTATTTTTGCCGCCTGCGCCCATTCCAAGCTTATACTTCCAATGGGCGGCGATTCCGTATTCGGCGGTGTAATGCATTTCCCATGTTCTTATCTGAATTTCAAAAGGAATTGCGTTTTTGTCGAGTACGGTTGTATGGAGCGATTGGTACATATTCGGCTTAGGCATTGATATATAGTCCTTGAAACGGTTAGGGATAGGCTTAAATATATCATGCACTACACCGAGAACATTGTAGCAATCGGATACTGTATCAACGATTACACGCACGGCAAAAATGTCAAAAATCTGATCCATTGTTTTGCCCTGCATATATGTTTTGCGGTAAATACTGTTAATACTCTTTACTCGACCGCTGATATACACACCGGGTATTGTACCCTCGGTTTTTGCGAGAATCTGATTCTTGATGGATTCAATAAACTTGTCACGACCCTCTTCGGTCATAAGAAGATCATCTTCGATTTCCTTATAGCCGATTGGATCGAGGTACTGAAGAGAACGATCCTCAAGCTCGTCTTTTATGGTTTTAATACCGAGCCGATGAGCAATCGGAGCAAACACCTGCATATTTTCAAGTGATTTATCTCTTCTTTTTTGTTCCGGCATACAATTCATTGTACGCATATTATGAAGCCTGTCGGCAAGCTTGATAATAATTACACGGATATCATCAGCCATTGCGATAAGCATTTTTCTTATATTTTCAGCCTGTTGCTGTTCACGGGTTGAGTACGGAATTTTTGAAATTTTTGTAACGCCGTCAATCAGCTTGGCAACATCCGCACCGAAAAGCTTTGTAACCTCTTCAAGTGTGACTCCTGTGTCCTCTACTGTGTCATGAAGCAATGCACCGCAGACAGAATCGGTATCCATACCGAGCTCTGCAACAATACAGGCTACTGAAACGGGATGAAGAATGTACGGAATTCCCGATACTCTGCGCTGGTCACCGTGAGCTTTTTCGGCAAATTTATATGCCTTTTCGATTTTATCCATATCGTAAGTGTTGGCAGCAGATGCGGAAAGAATCTTTTTCAGTTCCGTAAAATCCTGATAGTGTGCAACATTTGAAAATTTACCCATCAGAATACCTCCCTTAATTTCTTGATAATCGGGGCTGATTCGAGGTCAACCCTGCCGTTTACGGGCAGGACTGAAATTTTTGAGGTTTTCATTCCCTCTGAAATTTCGATAAGCCTAAGCTCTCTCATGGCCTCAAGTATCACTTTAATTTTACCAAAAGACAGCCTGTTGTCAAGCATGTGAACCAAAGTTGCGGTTTCAAAAGCGTAACCGCCGTTGCTTTTCAGATATCTGTAAAGCAGTGCAAAATCGTTTCTGTCGGGCATTAAATCCGAAAGCTGTGAGCGGTCAAGCTGTTTCCCTCTGCAAAAATCCTCGTAGTTTGTACGGCTATCAAGGAGCTTTTCGGTATCGCAGTCCGATGATTTTATATCTTTGACAATTACGGAAACAGACACATTTCCGTTGAACTCATTGCGGTCAAGATTTACCGCAAGATCAAGTGTTTCACCGATTTTATACGGGAATTCTTCGGTTGATGTAAAGAATTTCATCGCAGTAATCTGTATGTTATTGCGGGACAGAGTGAGTCTTAAATGCCTGTTCGCCGAAAGCGGAGTAATGTTCTTCAATGTCATATTGTACAAACCGAAAACAGGCGTCGGATTGCCGGCACCGTAGGGCTGCATAAGCGACAGAGAATCAATCAAATCAAGGTTTATGTATGCCGGATTGAGCTTGCACTCAATGTTGATTTTATCATACGGCATCTTGCCGAAATTGTCGGCAAATTCGTTTATTTTCCTGCGAAAAGCAGGGATATTCTCAGAATCAAGAGAAAGCCCGACAGCCATAGGATGACCGCCTCTGTGTGTGAGAAGATCCGAACAGGCAAAAACAGCGTCACAAAGAGGAAATCCCTCAACACTTCTGCCCGAGCCCTTTGCAATATCACCGAGCTTTGAAATAACGATTGCCGGCTTGCCGTAAGCCTCTTTGACTTTGGCAGCAATAAGTCCGATTACGCCCTGATGCCAGTTTTCACCGTCAATTACTATGATTTTATCATTGACAAGCGACGGTTTTCTGCGGATTATTCCGTCAATTTTTTCAAGAATATCACGCTCAATCTCTTGCCTTTCGGAGTTGTCAACGCAGAGCTGCAATGAAATTTCAGCCGCCTCATCATAATCTTCCGTAAGAAGAAGCGATACTGATTTTTCGGACAAACCGAGTCGTCCTACTGCATTTATTCTCGGAACAATTGTAAATGACACATTTGTTGAAGATACGGTTTTTCCCGTAAGACCGGAATTTTTGATAAGTGCCTGCAATCCGGGACGGTCGGTATTTGTAATGCTTTCAAGTCCGTGTTTGACAAATACTCGGTTTTCATCCTTCAACTCAACAACATCACCGATTGTGCCGATGCTCAAAAGGTCGGAATAGTTGTCAAGCAAGGTGGTTGTGTCGCAATATTCGCCTTCAAGCGCCATAATCAGCTTGAAGGCAACGCCCACCCCCGAAAGATTTTTGAATCTGCTTTTACAGTCCTCTCTGTGCAAGTCAACTACGGCACAAGCCTTTGGCAACTCGCCTGAGGGCATATGGTGGTCTGTGACAACGGTATCAATTCCGAGTGAGCTTGCGTATGCAACCTCCTGTGCTGCCGCAATTCCGTTATCAACCGTAATTATGAGTTTTATTCCACGCTCATTGAGTTTGTCAACAGCGTTTTTGTTCATTCCGTAGCCCTCGGTTTCACGGGACGGAATATAGTACATTGCGTTTGCGTCAATTGTTTCAAGGTAAGAATATAAAAGTGCTGTTGAGGTGACACCGTCGGCATCATAATCACCGTAAACACAAATCGGTTCACCGCAATCAAGCGCCTTGTTAATGCGTTCAACAGCCTTATCCATATCTTTTATTTCAAACGGATCGGCAATGAAAGAATCGTTGTAAAGAAAGCCTTCAATTTCATCTTTCGTTGTAATATTCCGTATCTGAAGCAGCATTGCAACAATTGCAGGCAGCTCATAGCGGGACTGAATCTCCCCCGCCTTAGTTTTATCAAGTTTTGCAACCGACCACAGCTTCAAAATGCCGCTCCCTTTCGTTTATATAGTTGATTTATATTAGTTATTATACTTTTCAAGCATTGATTCTGCGTGTTTAAGTGCGGCGTCAGTTATATCAACACCGCCGATTATTCGTGCAAGTTCGCCTGCTCTGCCGTTATGGTCAAGGAGAGTTACATTTGTAAATGTTCTTCCTTTTTCAACCTGTTTGCGGATAAGATAGTGATAATCCGCAAGAGCTGCGATTTGTGCCTGGTGTGTCACGCAGAGAACCTGACTGCTTTTGCTGACTTCACGCAGTTTTAAGCCGACCTTTTCTGCCGCTGAACCCGAAATACCTGTGTCAACCTCATCAAAAATGAGGGTATCAACCGTATCAGTGCTTGCAAGAACTGTTTTAATTGCAAGCATCATTCTTGAAAGCTCACCGCCCGATGCGATTTTTGCAACAGGGCGAGGTGTTTCACCCTGGTTTGCGGAGATGAGCAGTTCCATTTTATCCGTACCCTTTGAATTTGGTTCGCACTTTTCAAAGTACGGAACAAGCTCAACATTCGGCATATTTAAAAATGCCATTTCGGATTTTACTTTTGTTGCAAAGGTTTTTGCGGTTTTTCTGCGCAGAGTACCGAGTTTTTCGGCAGCCGCAAGCATTTTTTCTTCGCTTTCTCTGCATTTTTCCGCAAGCTCGTCACGGTTGCGGTCATAGTTCATAAGTTCGTCAAGTCTTGCCTGATATTTTTCGGCAAGGTCCGAAAGCTCGTCTGACGGACAATTATATTTTCTTGTAAGACGATTGATAAGGTCAAGCCTTTCTTCAACCTCTTCAAGCCTTTGCGGATCGGATTCAAGCGAATCAATGGCGTCGGAAATGCTGTCGCAACAATCCTTTAAATTGTAATATGCATCTGTAAGCGTATTTGCAATTTCTTCATATTCAGCATCATATGATGACGCTTTTTGAAGGGCAGTTGATGCAGAATCGACCGATTCAAGACCGCCGCCATAGTTTTCGTCACCGTCAAGAGCCATTTTAGCATCATTGAGCAGAGAAAAGATTTTCTCAAAGCTCATAAGCGCTATTCTTTCGCTCTCAAGCTCCTGTTCTTCTCCCTGCTTAACATCGGATTCTGTGAGTTCATTCACCTGATATGAAAGCAAATCAATTTCTTTCAATCTTTCACTTTCGTCCGAATCGGCTGAATTTAATTTCTTTTTGAGAATTTTATATTCATCATAACATTTTTTATAATCAGTTAAAAGCTTTTCACAACCGCCGAAACGGTCAATATAATCAATATGAGTTTCGGGAGAGAAAAGTTCGTAGCTTTCGTGCTGACCGTGAATGTTTATAAGGTGCTTTGAAAGTTCTTTGAGCATTGAAACCGTTGCAGGCTTGCCGTTGATTTTACAACTGCTCTTGCCGTTTCTGTTGAGAGTTCTCTGCAAAATGAGTGTTCCCTCGTCATCGGAAAAGCCGAGTTCATCAAGCTTTTCAACAATACTTTGGTTAATATCGTCAAATTGGGCACTTACAAAGGCTGAATCAGCCTCGGTGCGAATAATTTCCTTTGATGTCCGCTGTCCCATAATTGCATTGATTGCGTCAATTATTATACTTTTACCTGCACCTGTTTCACCTGTGAGGACATTAAGACCGTTTTCAAAATCTATTGAAGTTTTTTCAATCACGGCAATGTTTTCTATATATAAAATTCTGAGCATTTCAATCAGTCCTGTCAAATAAGCTTTTTGAGTTCTTCGGTAAGCGACACCGCAAGGTCGGCTGTTCGGCAGGCAATGAAGATTGTATCGTCACCTGCAATTGTTCCGACAACAGACGGATAGTCGGCTGAATCGAGTGCGGCACAAACTGCCTGTGCCATACCGCTGAGGGTTTTTATTACAACAAAATTCTGTGCTACATCTATTGAATTTACCGAAGTGCTGAAAAGATTTGAAAAATTGGTACGGATATCGGTTGAACTGCGAGATGCAGAAACATAGCGATATTTTCCGTCACTTCCGAGAGTTTTAACAAGGCGTAAATCCTTGATATCTCTTGAAATTGTAGCCTGTGTCGCCTTGAAACCTTCTTCACGAAGTCGGGTAAGCAACTCGTCCTGTGTTTCAATGGGATGTTCGGCTATAATATCAAGAATTCGTGCGTGTCGCCCTGTTTTCATCAAAAATCCCTCTCTTTCAGTTTTTCATTAAGCAGTTTATAAAAATTGCGGTTATGAAGTAACGCAAGTTTAAGCTTTAAATCGGATTTGCGGATTACAACCCTGTCGGTTGCAAGAACAGGAACATTTTTTTCACCGTCAATTGTCAGCACACAACAGCATTCTTCGGGGATTTTCACATGAACCGAAAGCTCCGATTCTCCGCTGAAAAGTACGGAACGGGAAAATAATGAATGGGGACAAACGGGAGTCATAAGAATACATTCCATTTTCGGTGCGAGGATTGGTCCGCCTGCCGACAATGAATAAGCGGTTGAGCCTGTCGGAGTTGCAAAAAGCAGACCGTCCGCTCTATATTTTGAAATTTCATCACCGTCAAGCGTCAGGTGCAAATCAATTGTTTTTGAAAGCTGACCTCTTGCGACAACGGCATCGTTCACTGCAAGATAGTGCTTTGAGCCGTCCTCTTTTATGACCTCAACATCAAGCAAAATTCTCTCCTCTGTTGTGTAATCACCCGTAATAAGCCGTTCAAGCTGTTCATATTCGTGCGGTTCAACATCTGCGGCAAAACCGAGTCTGCCGACATTAACACCGATAAGCTGTTTATCGGCTTTTGCGGCATATTTTGCGGCATGTATAATCGTTCCGTCACCGCCTACTGTAATTGCCATATCGCAGTATTCAAAAAGCTCCGTAATATTTTTTGAATAATGAATGTGGATTCCCTTAAAATACTGACTGCATTCCTCAATCATAGCAATCTCTGCATTTTTATCAAGAAGAAAAAGAGAAATCTTTTTTGCATATTTAATTGCCCGTTCTTTTGAAAGATTGACCACTAATGCAAATTTCATAAAAGCACCTGCTCATTTTTTGTCAAGAGCGGCATGTGAATTTTCAACAAGCTGCTCGGGTGTTACATCTGTGTATGACTTTGGATCATCACTTTTGCGAAGATGGATAAGGTATTCTATATTGCCCTCGGGACCTTTGATTGGCGAATAGTCGAGATTAAGTACATCAAAGCCGTTTTCAAGGCAGAAATCAAATATTTTTCTGACAACCTCAACGTGGACGGCAGGATCACGAACTACGCCCTTTTTACCCACCTTTTCCCTGCCTGCCTCAAACTGCGGTTTGATTAGGCAGACAGCCTGTGCGTTTTCGCTCATAAGCTGTCTTGCAACAGGCAGAATCAGCTTCAATGAAATGAACGAAACATCAACCGAGAAAAAGTCGATTTCATCGGGGACCTGCTCCCTTGTAACCTTTCTCATATTGGTGCGTTCAAGATTGACAACACGAGGATCGTTGCGAAGCTTCCAAGCAAGCTGACCGTAACCGACATCAATTGAATACACCTTTTTTGCACCGTTTTGTAGCATACAGTCGGTAAAGCCGCCCGTTGACGCACCGATATCCATTGTTATCTTATTTTTTAAATCAAAGTCAAAATTGTCTATGGCCTTTTCAAGCTTTAAACCGCCACGGCTGACATATTTCTGTGTGTTGCCCCTTACTTCAATTTTAACATTTTCATCATAAGAAGTTCCGCACTTGTCGGCTTTCTGATTGTCAACATAAACCTGTCCCGACATTATAATCGCCTTAGCCTTTTCACGGCTGTCGGTAAAGCCCTTTTCATATACAAGAATATCAAGTCTTTTTTTCATTCTAATTCTTTTCCTTTAAATTTTTGGTAATGGTGTTTACCATTCCGTCATCATCGAGTTTCAGTTCATGAAGAGCCTCGCTGACAGACATCTGCTTGACAAATTTGTCATTAATAGCCTTTATATGATAATCTCCGCAGAACTGTGTGCAACAGAGTAAATCGGAGAAATTTCTCGCAATACCGCCGTTTTTGATGCCCTCTTCAAAAAACCATACATTATCGAAATCTGCTGCAAAATCAACGGCATTTTCGTCAATCGGTTTAATTCTGCAAAGTTTTAATATGCATATCTCAACGCCCTGTTTTGCAAGGGTTTTCTTGGCTTTGCAGGCATAAGAAAAAAGTCTGCCGTAGGTTATGAGAAGATTTTTACAATTCGGATTTCCGTAAACATCGTAAGAAAGATTTTCTTCACCGAAATCATCGGGTCTGTAAAGCTCTCCGCCACGGGGATAACGCACAACAGCGAGGCTGTCGCAAATGTAAATTGCGGTTGAAAGAGATTTTCTCATACCGTCAAAATATGCCGGAGAAAAAATTGTTGTGTTCGGAATGGTGTTGAGTATCGAAACATCAAACACACCCTGATGAGTTTCACCGTCATCACCAACAATTCCCGCACGGTCAACCCCGATTACGAGGTGAAGTTTTCCGAGAGCCGCATCATGCAAAAGCTGGTCATAGGCTCTCTGGAGAAATGTTGAATACACGGCAAAAACAGGTCGCATACCCTTTGCGGCAAGTCCGCAACCAAAAGTTACTGCGTGTTCTTCAGCAATACCGACATCAAAAAATCTTTCCTTAAAAAGCCTTGAAAATTCGGTAAGTCCCGTTCCTCCCGACATTGCGGCTGTAATTGCGCAAATCTTTTTATCGTCCTCGGCTAATTCGCACATAGTCTTTCCGAACTCAGCCGAAAATCCCTTGTGACTTGAAAGCGGTTCGCCCGAATCAATATCGAACCTGCCTATTCCATGAAATCCGCCCGGATTGTCCTCGGCAGGCTGATAGCCTTTGCCTTTTTTGGTAACAACATGAACAAGAACGGGAGAATTCACCTTTTTTGCACACTCAAACGCATTTTCAAGCTCATCAATGTTATGTCCGTCAATAGGTCCGAGATAGGTAAAACCGAAGCAGTCAAAAAGAGTGTTTTTGTACACAAGATTTTTAAGTTTAGACTTTCCTCCCTGAAGAAATCTTTTCAGAGGTTTTCCGATAAGCGGAATGTGTGAAAGAATTTTTTCCGTAATTTTCTTGACTCTCATATACCACGGCTGAATTCTTACCGTTGTAAGGTAGCGTGACAATGCGCCTACATTCGGTGAAATGGACATTTTGTTATCATTGAGAACAACAATAAAGTTCTTGTTGAATCTGCCTGAGTTGTTCATTCCCTCAAAAGCAAGTCCACCCGTAAATGAACCGTCACCAATCACGGCAACGGTGTAGCTTTGGTCGCCCATAAGGTGTTTTGCTCTTGCAATTCCGTATGCGGCTGATATTGATGTACTGCTGTGACCTGTGTTAAAATCGTCGTATTTGCTCTCGGCACGCTTCGGAAAGCCTGAAATTCCGCCTTTTTTGCGGATTGTGTCAAACTGCTCGTAGCGTCCCGTCAGCAGCTTGTGGGTATATGCCTGATGTCCGACATCCCATACAATGCTGTCTTTCGGCAGATTAAAGCTACGCTCAAGAGCAACGGTAAGTTCAACAACACCGAGGTTCGGTGAAAGATGTCCGCCGTTTACAGACACGGTTTCAACGAGCTTTTCCCTTATTTCGGTACACAGCTTTTCAAGCTGTTCGTCATTAAGCTTTTTGACATCATGCGGTGATTTAATTTTAGAAAGCAGTTCATACTCACCCATAATTTATTTCCTATCCGTATAATTAATATTTGCAAAAAATTATTTATTTCTCTTTGCAAGCTTGTAAGCAAATTCTTCAAGCTCTTTTGTATCACCGTCAAAGCCATGAAGTGCGTTGACAGCTTTTTCGGTAAGTTCATCAACAAGCTCACGGCACTTTTCAATTCCGAGAAGTGAAACATAGGTTGATTTGCTGTTTTCTGCGTCACTGCCAACGGGCTTGCCGAGTTCCTCATCAGAGGAGGTTACATCAAGTATATCGTCCTGAATTTGGAACGCAATACCGATGCATTCGCCAAATTCAGAGGCGGCTTTAATTTGCTTATCGTTTGCACCTGCGCTTATACAGCCCAGTTCACAAGCCGCTTTGATAAGACAGGCTGTTTTTTTGTAGTCCATTTCACGAAGGACTTCAATCGGAGCGTTTGTGTTTTCGTTCATAAGGTCAATCACCTGACCGCCTATCATTCCTGTCGCACCTGCGTATTTTGAAAGTACGGAAACACCTCTGCAACACGCAGAAGTTCCGCAGATTTTTACTGTCTTTTCGTTTGTAAGGGTTTCGAAGGCAAGCGTCAGAAGGGCGTCACCTGCAAGCAATGCGATATCTTCGCCGAATACCTTGTGGTTTGACGGCTTGCCTCTTCTGAGGTCATCGTTGTCCATACACGGCAAATCATCGTGAATGAGAGAATATGTGTGAATCATTTCAACTGCACAGGCAAATGCCGTTGCAGACTCTTCACTTCCGCCGCAAAGGCTGTTAAACGAGAACACAAGATACGGGCGGACACGCTTTCCGCCTGCCTCAAGGCTGTAAGCCATTGCGTCAATCAGCTTTTTTTCACGGCAATCCGTACTCGGCAGACAGCTCTTTAAAGCGTTTTCAATATTTTTTGCATAATCTTTAGTCATTGTCATCACCCTTTGAAAGCCTTGAAATTCTCTCGTTTATATCAATAATTTTACCCTTGCATTGTTCAAGCTGTTTCATACAATAAGCAAGGAGTTCACACGCTTTTGCGTACTCCTCCATTGTCTGTTCGAGAGTAAGTTCACCGCTCTCCATTTTTGAAACCGTTTTTTCAAGCAGTTCGTTTGCCTGCTCAAAAGTCAAATTTTTATTTTCCATTGGTTTTTACCTCTGTACCTGCATATTCAAGCAGTCTTTGCATACGGTGATTTGCACCGCTTCGGCTGATTGGGGTGGAAAGATTCTGTCCCAAATCACGAAGTGACATATCGGGATTTTCAAGCCTTAAATATGCGATTTCACGCAAATCCTCGGGCAAAGAATCGATTCCGACTGTCTTTTTTATATGTTCAATTGCACTGAGCTGTTTTGCAGACGCCGTTGCGATTTTTCCGATATTCGCAACCTCACCGTTAATTCTGCGGTTCACATTGTTGCGAACCTGCTTTATTGCCTTTGTACCCATAATTTCCATTGATCTTATCGGTGAGCCTATGTAGGTAAGCAAGTCACAAATCTGCTCGCTCTCCTTAAAATAGACAATGTAACTGCCGCTGCGGATAACCGTTTTTGGAATAAGGGTACATTCGGTTATTTCGGAAAGAATCTTGCACAAATCCTGAGAAAGATTTTTGTGCGGAACACAGAATTCAAGATGATAGCTTTTCATGGGATCGGACACCGAACCGCAGCTAAGAAAAACTCCGCGCAAAAACGATTGCGAAAGTTCTTCGCTTGAAAGATTTGCCCTGTTGACACGCAAAGTAATCTGACCGTCCGTATGACCGAAATCTTCAAAAATACGCTTGCAATCGTTTCCGTCAACCACAATTATTTTGTAAAGATGACTATCGCTTGATTTTGTACGCAAAGCCGATTGTTTTTCAATTATCGGCATATATAAATTCTGCAAAAGAAATATCAGACGATTTCCCGCATAATTGCTTTCTGTTGTGAAGGTTATTTTGTTCGGAGAAAAATTTCTGCTGAATAAAAGCATTCCGTAAAGCTCCGCTTTGAGAGACTCACGGTCAAACTGTTCAACCGAACAAATTTCTTTTTTTACATCCGAGGAAAATGACATTTCTGCACCTTACCTGTCAATATCTCTGTGCTGAATAACACACCTATAGCCTTTTTCACGAAAGTGGTCGTTCAGCTGCATTGCGATTGTAACACTTCTGTGCTTGCCGCCCGTACAACCTATGCCGACAACAAGCTCGCTTTTGCCCTCTTTGAGATAGAGCGGTACGGAAAAATCGAGCATACTCAAAAGTCGCTTTAAAAATTCGGTTGTTTCTTCACTTTCAAGAACATAGTCACGCACATCTTTGTCAAGTCCTGTAAGATGTTTGAGTTCGGGAATGTAAAAAGGATTAGGCAGACAACGCACATCCATAATGAGATCTGCCTCAAGCGGAATTCCGTATTTGAAACCGAACGACATAAATGTCAGCGTAATGCTTTGTGAAGTGTCTTCCATGAACATTGACATAATTCGCTCTCGGAGCTGTTTGTTTGACATATATGTAGTGTCAATGTTATAATCGGCTGTTCTTTTAATAGGCAAAAGAAGCTCCCTTTCAAGCTCAACGGCAGACAGTACAGAACCGTCCTTGAGTTTATCCGAAAGAGGATGCCTTCTTCTTGTTTCCTTATAACGAACAACGAGCCTGTCCGTCATTGCGTCAAAGAACAATACCTTTACATTTTCGTAATGCATTTTGAAGTGTTCAATCTGGGAACACATTTCCTCAAATTTTTCATTTCCTCTTACATCGACAACAACCGCAACCCTCTTCATTGAATCATCTTCAGATTTGAGGCAAAGCCGATAGAGTGTTGACAACAGACTTGACGGAAGATTGTCAACACAATAATAACCGATGTCTTCAAGCACATGAAGAGCGCCTGTTTTGCCTGCACCCGACATTCCCGTAATGATTACAAATTCCATAAAATTACACCTTTTTGCTTTATAGAAAAATAAGTTCACATTCAAGCTTGTAGCCTGTTTCATTTTCAACAGTTTTCTGAATTTCCGACACAAGCTGTTTTACATCGTCAGCCGTAGCCTTTGATTTGTTGATGATAAATCCTGCGTGCTTTTCGCTGACCTGAGCACCGCCGACTGTTTTGCCCTTGAGTCCGCATTGCTCAATGAGCGCACCTGCAAATGCACCCTCGGGTCTTTTGAACACACTGCCTGCACTCGGATATTCAAGCGGCTGTTTTGTTGAACGGCGGTTCATATAATCGTTCATTCTGTTCTGAATTTCTTCGGGATCATCTTTTTTAAGTTTGAATACCGCACCTGTGATTATGCAACCGTTTTTGCGGTAAACGCTTGTTCTGTAGCCAAACTCAAGATTCTCCGCCTCTGTTCTGCCGATATCGCCGTTCTGTGTGATGTGAGAAACGCTGTATACAACATCTTTCATTTCACCGCCGTATGCACCTGCGTTCATAAACAAAGCACCGCCGACTGTTCCCGGAATTCCCCATGCAAATTCAAGTCCCGAAAGTCCGCATTTTTGGGCAAACTTACAAAGACTTCCCAAAGCCGCACCTGCGCCGCAATAGATTGTTGTATCATCAATTAATGAAATATTCCTGAAATCACCGTCAAGACGGAGAACCGTGCCGTGGATTCCCTCATCCGGAACCAGAACATTACTGCCATTGCCGAGAAGAATATACTTCTCCTTGCAGACATCGCATTCCTTTAAAATTTTCATCAGCTGAGAAAGATTTGTCACCTTTATGTAAACATCTGCTTTTCCGCCGATTTTAAATGAAGTGTGTCTGCTCATCGGTTCAAATCGTCTTGCGTCACAATCAAGCTTTTTAGCACAGTTATATATAATATCGGTAGTGTCCATTCAATTACCCTCCGTTGTTAGTTTAGAATATGAAATTTCTGTTCCCTGTATTCCGTTACAAAGCGGAATTATTCCCATGTATCAACAATAACCTTTGGTGACGGCGGAAGATCCTCAACAGCCATTCCTAGATTTTTGAGAAGTTCTCTTGCTGCATTGTAGCCCATTTTCTTCTGTCTGTTATTCATGGCGGCAACCTCTATGATTACAGCAAGGTTACGGCCGGGCTTTACGGGAATTGTAAGAGTAGGCACTTCGACACCGAGAATCTTCATATATTCGTTGTCAAGTCCCATTCTGTCATAAACCTTTGCGCTGTCCCATTGCTCAAGGTTGATTACCATATCAATCTTTTCCTGCAGCTTGATAGCACCCATACCGAAAAGTTTTCTGGCATTGATAATTCCTATACCTCGAAGCTCAATGAAGTGACGGATATTTTCGGGCGACTGGCCATAGAGTGTAGTCTGGGCAGTTCTTCTGATTTCTACGGCATCATCGGCAACAAGGCGGTGACCACGCTTAATAAGCTCAATTGCGGTTTCACTCTTACCGACACCGCTGTCGCCCGTAAGCAGACAGCCTTCGCCGTACACTTCAACAAGAACGCCGTGACGGGTAATTCTCGGAGCAAGCTCTTTGTTAAGATATTGTACAAGTGACGCAGTAAGATCCGATGTACTCTGCGGGGTGCTGAAAATAGACACCTTGTGCAGCTTTGCACTTTCGAGAATTGCGTTTGACGGTTCAATATCACGGCAGATTATTACAGCCGGAGGACCAAAGCTGAAAATGGAGTCAATAACCATTTTCTGAGCCTCCGGACCGTATCTGCCGAGATATGAGAACTCTGTATTACCGAGAACCTGAATTCGCTTGTTGTCAAAGAATTCAAGATAACCCGTAAGCTCAAGTCCCGGTCTGTTGATTTCAACAGTCGATATGTTAGTTTCCTTGTAATTTTCAGCAACATAAACTTCGGTGAGGTTTAATGCTTCTGCAATTTGCGACAGCGGAACAGAAAATTCAACAGACATAAATCATCGTCCTATCCTAAATATTTATTACCTTTCACAAATCAGAGCAACCGCTCTGCCGCCTAACAGGCAGATGTATGCTCTCAGGCTATATACTTATTGTTATTATACACCATAACGCAGTTTTGATAAAGTCTTTTTGTGAATTATTTTTCAATTTTTAATAAAATTTTCTCATTTTTCTGTTACTGTTTTAACAATGTCTGCTTTTAATTCTTTATCGGAACTAATATAACAAATACTCAAATAGCCGTTGTTTTTACCCTTAAAATTATTGAATATGGATAAAGATGTCACGGAAAGGTTGTTATTATTATTCTTCAACAGAACAATGTGTTCTTTAACTTTTTTCAGTGCGTTTTTATCTTTTGAAAAAAGTTGCAAAGTTTTTGTATCCGAAAGGGCAGTATAGGTCAAAGGTGAAATTGCGGTTTCTTTTGAAATATAGTCAATATCGGTTTTGAGAGTTTTTTCTCCGAGATTTGAGTCGATAAGATACAATTCAAGCTTTGAAAGCGTCAGCGCAGGGATATAGGCTTTCTTTGCCGATATTACGGCTTTTTCAAGGCTGTCAGCCTCAACCGAAACACCTTGCACATCCTCGCTGTTCTCAAGCAGATAGAAATTATACACGGCCTTGCCAGATTTGTTTTCTGCAGTAATCGTCTGAACAAGCGAAGAAGTATCAATTCGGTTTGAATTTGAACAGCCGCCTAAAATCAGAACAATTGCCATAATCGACAGTAAAAATAATTTTTTATTCATAAAGCTTTCTCCGATATACAAAAAGATAGATTATAGGAATCAGAAGTGCGGAAATAAAATTGAGTGCAGTCAGAAAAATATTGTTCAACAATAATTCTTTTACGGCATTATAACTATCTGCACAAACAAACAAAACAAACATTATAAGTGCAATTATCGAAACAAAAACAAGCGTTCTTTTTGAAGATGTATTTACAATGCAGTTTGAAACGCTGATGATGACAGCCGTTACAAAAACGAAAATACAGGCAGTTACTGCGGCAAGGTAAAAGCTGTCAAAGCCTTTCATATCACCAAAATATGCGGTTTTTGACAATAGCTGAACAGAAAACGGTTGCTGTGCAGAATATGCACCGATAACAAAATCGGTAAAAAACAAAGTCAGCATTAATGTGCCGAATATAATAAGAGTTGTAATTACAGGTTGTTTTATCGACAGATTTTTGGTGCTTGTGGAATTGAATCCAAAAATAACAGGCAAAAACGCAAAGATTAAACAGTCTGCAACATTGCTCCGAATATTTGAAAAATCGGGTGTAACGAAGGTGCTGTTCGGTGCAAATTCAAAAGATTTTATATTTCCGAAAAAAATCACGGCAAAAGCAATTATGAGAAACGCAAACACAAAAATGCTGACTCTTGAAAGCGGATTTATCCCCTTTGATGCACCGTAAACACAAATGCAAAGTATCAGAAAGGCAATCACCTTTGTGTCGACATCGGGATTAACTCCCAAAACAAACATATCGCAGAATCTAATCAGAAAAGAAACGGTTATCACGGTGAAATACATACAATAATATGAAGAAACAAAGAAAAAGCCCGTTTGCGATGTGTTTTTTGCAAAGGCTGAGAAATCAAGTCTTGTTCTGTGCTTTATCGAATAAAAAGGAACAAAGCACAACAGAGTGAAAAATATTCCGAATCCGATTGACGCAAGACTTGAAAAAATATTGTCACTCTGCAAAAAGCTCCGCCCCATTAAAAATATCGGAAGCACAGAACATACAAACAGCGAAAGCATAAGTCTTTTTGACGGAAAAGTTACATTTGATTGCATTACATCTCCTCCGTTTCGGGAAATTTCTGAACCTTGATTGTGTGCTTTGAAAGCCTTTTCCAATCTGCTCTGACAAAGACATCACGCATACTCCGCCACGAGAACGGTGCAAGCGATGACATATACGGCACGCCGATTGATGTTTTGGAACACATATTAACAAGCACTCCGCAGGTGAGCAGAACTATTCCCCACAAGCCGAACATTCCGCCTGCGATAACGCAGAAAAATCTCAACACCATAATAGGCGGATAGAGTGCGAATGTGACATAACTGCAAATTGCCGCAGTTGCAACAACCATAAGAGTTGACGAGCTGATTATGCCTGCGCTGACGGCACTTTCACCGATTACAAGCGCTCCGACAATGCTGACAGCGTGTCCGAGCGGCTTTGGAATACGCAGTCCGGCCTCTCTCATGACTTCATAGATAAAGGTTATTAGAATAACTTCAAGTGTTACGGGTAAGGGTGTTTGCGACAAAGAATCGGATGTTTTCACGAGCAATCCGGTCGGAAAATATTCGGGATGAAACTGTGCAAAAGCCGTGTATATTCCCGGCAAAAATACGGCTATGAGGAACGAAATATACTTTAAAATCCGTATAAATGCCGCATAATACGGGCGGTTTGAATAATCATCAACGCTTTGAAATTCTTCTGCAAAAAGGTGCGGAATGATTATCACCGACGGTGTTCCGTCAATCAGAATTGCCACTCTGCCCTCCGACAGCTTTCCGCAGACCGTATCCGGTCTTTCGGAAATCCCGACACCCGAAAAAAGTGATTTTGAATTGTTATCTTCAAGATAACTGCTCAAATATCCCGACGCAAGAATCATTTTCAGGTTGCAGTTTTCAAGCCGTTCTCTGATTGCTTTAAGAATTTGCTTTGACACGCTGTTTTGAAGATAACAAATCATCATCTGCGTGTTTGAACTGTATCCGCTTGTTACGGTTTCAAAAACAAGGTCGGGACTTTTGATTCTTCGTCTTATTAAAGTCATATTGATTCTCAGCGGTTCTGTAAAACCTTCTCTGCAACCTCTCTGCACTACCTCACTTTCGGGTTCCGAAACACTTCTGAATGAAAAGCCCTGTGCTCCGATTGCAAGCATACGACTGCAACCGTCAACAACAAGCAGGGCAAAACCTGATGTTGAAAAGCTGATTGCCTCGTCAATTGTCGTGAACTCGACAATTTCACTTGATGTCAGCACGGTATTTTTTATAAGGTCAAAAACCTTATCGGGAGATTGGCAGTCAAAATAATAATCGAGCAGAGGATTGATTACCGACAATGCAAGCGTGTCCTTTCCGCACATTCCCTCAATTGTGATTATTGCGGATTTTATACTGCATTGTCCCTTTAGATTCATTTCACGAACCGTAAAGTCTGCCGAATTTTTGAACATTTTCTTCAGAGTTGAAATATTTTCTTCTAATGAATTATACATTTAATCACCGTCTTAATATATCTGCTTTTTATTTTGCGGTATATCGGCTCAAATTATGCAAATATTAGTAACGGTGATGTTATGTTAATTTCAATAATCAGAACAATTTTGCTCTATGCCTTTGTCATTCTGGCAGTCAGGTTAATGGGAAAGCGACAGATGAGCGATATGCAACCGAGCGAGCTTGTAATCACAATGATAGTGTCGGATATCGCATCAATTCCTATGCAGAACACATCTCAACCGCTGTTGAGCGGAGTTATTCCCGTTGCAATTCTCGTTGCGCTTGAAATTACCGCAAGCATTATTATGATGAAGTGGAGCGGTTTCAGAAGTCTTGTGTGCGGAAAACCCGTTATAGTAATTAAAGACGGAAGGATTCTGCAATCGGCTATGAAAAAGCTGCGGCTTACTACAGAAGATTTGAGCGTCAGATTAAGACAACAGGGTATTTTTTCAATCGAAGATGTTCAATACTGCATTGTTGAAACAAACGGTGAGGTGAGCGTTCTTGAAAAGCCTGAGAAGAGAAAGCCTTCTGCCGAGGATTTCGGGTTAAAAATTAAGGACAATAAAATTGAAACCGTAGTTGTCAGCAACGGAAAAATTCTTGAAAATTCGCTTAATTTATGTGAAAAAGAAAAGGGTTATGTTAAAAATATTCTGCAAAAGAAAAATATTAAGCAGAGCAATGTTTTTCTGATGACTCTTGACGCACTCGGAAATTACAACATTATAAAAAAGGAATAACAATATGAAAAGAATTTACATTGCACTTTCACTTGTTCTGGTGGCACTATGCTTTGCATCTGTTGAAACAGGATTTATTTCGGGCAAAACTGATTCATTCATTGCAAAAATTGAATGTGCCGACAGACTGATGAGCAGACTTGAATTTGAAGATGCGCTCAAAATATGTGAAGAAACAGAGAAAGAATGGTATGACAATGCCAAATTGATTGACACCATGCTCATTCACGATTATGTTGACAATATCGGATTAAGCATTTCGAGAATGACCGCATTTGCACAAAAGCAGAACCGTGATATGTACTTTGCCGAAAGCGTTCAGGCAAAAAAAGAACTCGCCTCCATTAAAGAAAGCGAGTTTCCGTTAGTTGAAAATATTTTGTAATTCTTACACAGAATTATTCTTTTTAATTTTGGAATTGATAAATTCGACCAGTCGGAATATGAGGAAAACGGCGGCATTGACTATTACAACGCTTGCACCTGTCGGGGTATCGCATGAATATGACACGCACATACCGACAAAGAAACAACAAAGTGAAAGCACACCAGAACAGAGAATTACAGACTTGAATTTTTTGCAAACTCTCATGGAAGAAAGCGCAGGGAAAATTATAAGTGCAGAAATTAGCAGAGTACCCATAATTCTCATACCGATTACAATTGTGAGAGCCGTAAGGAGTGCGATTACCGTGTTATAAACGCCTGTTTTAAGACCTGTTGCCCTTGAAAATGTTTCGTCAAAGGTTACGGCAAAAATCTTGTTGTAGAACAAGATGAATATTACGATTACAACAAGTGCAAGGATTCCGCACATAATTGCGTCGGCTGTTGTAGTGGCAAGAATACTGCCGAAAAGGTATGAGTTGAGGTCGGTATTTACGCCCGATACACTGACAAATACAACACCTATTGCAAGTGCCGTACTTGAAATTATTGCGATTGCCGCATCGCCGTTGATTTTACTGTTCTCGGAAAGTCTTAACAGCAGGAATGCCGCAATAATGATTACAGGAACAGCAACTTCAAGCGGTGCAAGATTTAGTGCTGCCGCAACTGCAAGCGCACCGAAGCCCACATGAGATAATCCGTCACCGATCATTGAATACCGTTTGAGAACGAGCGTAACACCGAGCAGTGCCGCACACAAGGAAACAAGCGTGCCGACAATGAATGCTCTGACTATAAAATTGTATGAAAACATTTCAAAAATCATATCAAACATTTTTAGCACCTCCGTGAACTCTGTGCTGACATTCATCGCACGGGCAATCGCTGAGAATAAAGCGTTTGCCGGCATCCGAATGCAGATACTGATGTGCCGTACCGTAGAAATACCAATTCTTTGCAAGGTGCAGAATTTTTGAGGCATTGCTCACGGCTGAATTCACATCGTGAGAAACCATAATAATCGTGATTCCGCTTTCATTCAACTTTTTGATGAGAGCGTACATATCAGCCATTGCCATCGGATCAAGTCCCGTTACAGGCTCGTCAAGAATAATCAGTTTGTGAGTTGCACACAATGCTCGGGCGAGCATGACACGCTGTCGCTGACCGCCCGAAAGCTCTCTGAAACATTTTCTGCGTAAATCATAAATGCCCGTGAGCTTCATATTCTCGGCGGCAGTTTTTTTCTGCTCCTTTGAATAGAAAAAGGTGTGTTTTTTATTAAGACAGCCCGAAAGCACCACCTCTTGCACCGACGCAGGAAAGTCACGCTGAATATCGCTTGACTGCGGAAGGTAGCCGATTTCATTCTGTTTTAGTCCGTCACTATAGGTAATCGAACCGCTCAATGGCTTTAAAAGTCCGAGAAGTGCTTTCATGAGAGTGGTTTTGCCCGAACCGTTTTCACCAACTATGCAGATATAATCCTTTTCTTTTATATCAACCGAAATATCATTGACAACGGTTTTGCCTTCATAACCGAGCGAGGCATTTTCAATTTTAATAAGCGACATCAGTATAACGCCTCCTTTAATGCTTCAAGATTTTGTTCCATAACAGAAATATAAGTTGCACCGTTTTCAAAATCATCCTTTGTGACATTGTGACATGAAGAAAACTGCATCGTCTTTGCAGAAGAATCTTCAGAGATAATCCGAGCAATTTTACCGCTTGAAAGCTCAAGATAGAATACAACGGGTATATCGTGTTCTCTTGTAAAATCAATCAGATGAGAAACAACGGCTGTACTCGGCTCGGTTTCGTGACTGCAACCCGGGAATGCACATTCATATCCAAGGTTGTAGTCGCTTACAAAATACAGAAACGGAAATCTGTCGCCGAAAACAAGCGTATCACGCTTTTTGTTATTTGCAACTTCGGTAAATTTCTTGTCAAGGCTGTCAAGCTGTGAAATGTAATTTGTTTTTCTGTCATTGTAATATTTAGAATTTTTACTGTCAACTGACATCAACTCATCTGCGATTGAGGCAGACATACGCTCCGCATTTCTGATTGAAGTCCAGACATGCTCGTCATATTCCTCCCCTTCTTCGTGATCGTGACCTTCGTCATCATCATCCATATCTTCATGACTGTCGTGTTCATGGTCATGATCCATAGATTGTTCATGTCTGAGAGGAACATACTCCATCATCTTCATCACTTTTACATCTTTGTTTTCAATTGACGAAAGAACTCCGTCAACCCATTCGTCGCTTTCACCGCCGTTGCAGATAAAAATATCGCAATTTTCAATTGCTGTAATATCTGACGGTTTGGGTTCATAACTGTGCGGATCGCTTCCGGGCGAAAGCAACAGGCGAATATCAACTTTATCGCCTGCAAGCTGTCTTACAAAATCATAGTAAGGAAAAATCGTTGTTACAACGCTGATTTTACCGTCAGACTTCCTGACATCTTCAGTTCTGTCACAAGCGGAAATTAATAACAAGCCGCAAATTATCACGGCAGAAAGAAAAATTGAAACAAGTTTTTTCATATATCACTCCAAATAACGCTTAAAAAGTCTTAATACACAAAAGGGATTGCATAAAACATCTTTATGCAACCCCTTTATAATTATTTGCAGAATCGGATAAATTTATCCGAAAGCTGTTTTATGCAGCTTTAGCGGCAAGCTTCTTTGCCTTTTTATGACGCTGCCACATAACCCAAAGCGGACCTGCGATACAGATTGAAGAATAACAACCTGATATGATACCGATAATCATCGGAAGAGCAAAGCCCTGAACAGATGTGATATTGAACGCACAGGCAACAACATAAACAACAAGAATAGCCGAAAGTGTTGTTACAGAAGTCATAATTGTTCTCTTAATACACTTTGTACAGCTGAGGTTGAATATCTTGCCAACATCTGTTTTGCTTCCGACAAGCTTCTTTTCCTCACGAACACGGTCATAGATAACAATTGTATCGTTAAGCGAATAACCGAGAATCATAAGAACAACTGCGATGAAGCTTGCGTCAATCGGCATCTGGAAGATTACATACATAAAGTAAATCATTGCAACATCGTGGAAGAGGGCTACGAGAGCCATAACACCTGCCGAAAGACCGCCGATTTTCTTAAATCTGATTGTTACATAAAGAACCATAAGCACGGCTGCAATTGCAACAGCAGTAAGACACTTGAGAAGGAAGCTGAAACCCATTGAAGCATCAACTGAATTTGATTCAAGACATTTGAAGTTATTGTCCGGATACTTCTTCTGAAGGTCTGATTCAAGGTTCTTCTGAATATCGGTTTTGATTGAATCGTTACCCGAGAACTGAACTGTTACCGTTGTGCCGCTGTCACCCATAAGATCCTGAGCATATGTAGTAGTGATTCTGTCCTCTGTTGTTTCAACCTGAATAAAATCAGTAAGTTCAGACTGATTGATTTCACCGCTGTAGCTGAATTTAAGAGTTGCACCGCCAGAGAACTGAATGTCAAGCTGTGTACCGAAAATAAAGTTACATACGATACCGATAATAATAATTGCAAGAGAAATTCCGAAGAAAATCTTTTTGTGACCTACAAAGTCAATAATCTTGTGGCCTCTGTTATACTTTTCGGCAAATTCCTCATCTGTAAGGGGGGCATTTGAAACTGCCTTTGTCTGAGTTTTATCAGTCATTCTTAGCACCTCCAAACAACCATTTTTTACGCAGGAACTTAAAGCCTGCAACACTTCTGAGCATAATTCTTGTACAGAATACACCCATGATAAAGTTAGCGATTACGCCTACAAGAAGTGTGTAACCGAATGAGTAGATAGTACCTGTTGTAGACTCACCGAAGATGATTGAGAGAATATTTGCAGGACCAAATACAAGCATAAGGATAATTGATACGATAATAACGGTCATATTACCGTCAACGATAGCGGAAAGTGAATTCTTTGTACCCCTTTCAAGAGCACCGTCAAGAGTTCTTCCTGCCTTAAGTTCTTCCTTGATACGCTCGGCAGTAATAACATTACAGTCAACGCCCATACCGATTGAAAGAATAAGACCCGCAATACCGGGGAGCGTCATTGTGAACGATGAGAATACGGGGAAGTAACCCGAAACTGCGGCAATTGCAAGACCCATCTGACCGAGAAGTGAGATAACTGCAACAAAACCCGGCAAACGGTAGAAGAGAATCATAATGATTGCAATAATGATAAATGCGATAACACCCGCATATGCCATTGCAACAAGTGAGTTCTCACCGAGGGTTGCGCTGATTGTGCCGTAGTTTGATGTTTCAAGCTGGAACGGAAGAGCACCTGCATTAATTTTTGATGCAAGGTCCTGAGCCTCTTTAGCTGTAAAGTCACCTGAAATAACAGCGTTGCCGTCTGTAATCTCTGCATTTACGGTCGGATACGAAAGCATAATATCGTCCATCCAGATTGATACTGTCTGGTTGAGATATTCTTTGGTGATGTTACCGAAAAGCTCTTTACCGTTCTTGTCACCGTCACTCTTGAGCTTGAGCTGTACAACATATGAATTCTTACCGGTTGACTGATCTGTTGTCATACCTGCTGTTGCACTTTCAACATAAGAACCGTCCATAAGGATTGTCTTAGCTGTGTCGCCCGTAGGAGTTTTGTAAACATACTCGCCGTTTGAATCAACATCTGTTGTTGAATATTCCTTTCCGGGACGGAAAGTAAGCTGTGCTGTTGAAGAAATCTCTTCGATTGCCTCAATTGCGTTCTGGTTGGAATCTTCCTTCCATGGGAAACGAACAATGATTCTGTCGCTTTTTGCATCCGCATAAAGCTCATAATCTGTGATACCCTGAGATACCATTCTTAATTCAATGATTGACTTTGCAGACTCAAGCTGCTCGTCAGTTGCGTCAACATCTCCTGCCGGTTTGAATGTTGCTTCAACACCGCCACGGATGTCAATTCCCCATCGTATATCGCTGATGCCCTTTAATACTGTTGTTTTGTTATCGCCGGTGTAGTAGGAAATACCAAAAATCGCAGTAAACGAAAAGGCAAGTATCAGCAAAGCTACGACAAAGAATACAGGCTTTGGAACTCTTTTCATGCCTTTGAAACCTCCGTTAAATAATTGTCTGTGATTTTATTTTGCTCAAAAGTCAAAATAACTCTGTCACGAACATCCAATCACAGACCGTAACAGAGTTATTATAGAATTTTTTTAGGAAAATGTCAATGGATACGGAAATATTTAATAAAAAAAGAATTGAATTTATCAAAAAATACATTCTAATGTCATAAACTGCATACAAAATTCTTCCAAAATCCAACTGACAAACCAAATTTTCAAATGATGATTACTTGTTCAGAATCTTTTCGCAAGCTGCAAGCCTTGCACAGATACAAAAAACATCCATAGCAACTTCAAGCTCGTGGTTCGGAGGGAAGGTCGGTGCAATTCTGATGTTGGAATCCTTTGGATCAATTCCGAGCGGATATGTTGCACCTGCACCTGTAAGAACAACTCCTGCCTCCTTACAGAGAGCGACGGTTCTCTTTGCCGTGCCTTCAAAAACATCAACGCTTACAAAGTAACCGCCGTGCGGCTTTTTCCATGATGCGATATCAGCAGGCGCAAGTTCTTTGTCGAGAGTATCAAGAACAATCTCGAATTTTGGTTTAAGGACAGACTTGTGCTTTTCCATATGTTTAAGCACGCCGTCATAATCCTTGAAGAATCTTACATGACGGAGCATATTAAGCTTATCATAGCTGATGATTTCGTAGTTATATTTTTCACGGAGAACCTTGAGGTTGTTCTCAGATGCAGCCATTGCGGCTACGCCCGCACCGGGGAAAGTAATCTTTGATGTTGAGCAGAAAAGAATCGGGAGGTCTTCATTACCTGTCTTTTTGCATTCATCCATAATGTTGAGCAAAACATCAGGTGTGTCGCTGATTTCATGGATGCAGTAAGCATTATCCCACATAATTCTGAAATCCTTAGCGGCAGGCTTTAAAGCGGCAAAGCGCTTAACAACCTCATCGCTGTATGTGGTGCCGGCAGGGTTTGAATATTTCGGAACGCACCAAATACCCTTGATTGAGTCATCCTCAGAAACGAGTCTTTCAACCATATCCATATCGGGACCGTTGTCGTCCATCGGAATCGGAATAAGCTCAAAGCCGTAATACTGAGTAATGCCGAAATGACGGTCATAACCCGGTACCGGACAGAGGAATTTTCTGTTCTTTACTTCATACCATGGTTTGCAGCCCTCAACAGCGGGAGCTGTCATAAAGCATGAAATTGTATCAAACATCATATTAAGGCTTGAAGAACCGCCTACAATAACATTCTCTGCATCTACACCGAGAATATCCGCAAAAAGCTTTCTGCACTCTGTAATACCGTTGAGAAGTCCGTAGTTGCGGCAATCCATCTTATCCTCACCGATAAAATCGGATTTGCTGTTGATTGTATCGAGCATAGGCAATGAAAGATCAAGCTGTTCTTTGCTGGGCTTACCTCTTGCCATATTGAGGTTAAGTCCCATACCTTTAATCTCCTCAAATCTCTTTACGAGATTGCCATACTCTTTTTCAAGTTCCTGCTTACTCAAGTCAAGATAACCCATTTTGAATAACTCCTTAAAATATTATTGCAAATGCAATTTAAATTTCTAATATATTTTACTCTATTCGCCCAAGAAATGCAAGATGTTTTTTGCAATCTTGCATTTTTATTTTCACAAAAAAGAACAGACCTGCAACAGTCATTTTTGGTGAAAGTTTGCAAGTCTGTGATTTTGTGTTATTTTTATCGAGAATGTGTAGTTTTGTGCCAAAGCACAAAATTGGGATTAATAATACTGGTAGTAGTAATAACCTTTCTTTCTTCTCTTTGAATCATAAGTACAACCTACCTCAATCAGACCGAGTACGGTTGAATCGGCAAGCTTTACGCTGTCAAGAAGGTGCTGAAGGTCACCGTGAGTTGTTGAGCGTTCACGAACAACTACAACAAAGCCGGCAATCATATCCTTGAGAAGCAGAGCGTCGGCAACCACACCGATAGGAGGCGTATCAAAAATTACATAATCATATTCCTGACAAACTGCTCATAAAGTTCCTGAAATCTGGTACTGCACATAAGCTCAGAGGGGTTTGGCGCAACCGTACCTGCCGGAAGAATGTCGAGATTTGGAAGAACGTCATGCTTAACAGCCTCGTCAATTTCAACCATTTTACCGATTACATTGGTAAGTCCCTTCTTATTGTCAAGCTTAAAAATGTTGTGAACATTAGGACGGCGAAGGTCGCAGTCGATAAGGAGAACTCTTTTTTCCATTTTTGAAAAGGAAATTGCAAGATTTGCGGAAACGGTGCTCTTGCCCTCACCCTTTGAGTAACTGGGTACGGCAAAGCATTTTTTTCTTTTGCGGAAAGCGAGAACATAATATTAGTTCTTGCAGCCTTATACGACTCAACAATTGCAAACTTGCTCTTATCGGAAAGAGAAAAATTCTGTCCGTTATTTTTTTTATCGTCTTTCTTTTTAAATAATTTAAAATCAGAAGCCATAGTTCCTCCTTAACCCTGGTTCTCAAAGTCGGGAATTTCGGCAAATATAGGAATACCGTAGATATCCTGAATATCGTCCTCAGACTTGATTGTTGTGTCGATAAGTTCAATAAGAATAGAAATAAGGCAGGAAGCAATTAATCCGATTGCCGCGCCTATAAGCATATTCTTTGTGTTACTCGGTGCATACGGAGCCGAAGGAACCTTCGCCTGACGAAGTGTTCCGATCTGACCGTAGCTGAATTTTGAATTATAAACCTCAGCCGCTTTTTCGGCAAGCTGATTGGCAACATTGGCACACTTCTGTGCGTCTGTACCGTCCACTGTAATTGTGATAAAGAAAGTACCGTCGGTTACATCAACATTAACCGTGCAACCGTCATAGAGTGCTGTCATCTCATCGGAATTTTTAAAGAGTGTAACGCAGATTTCAGCAAGATTTGCAGAGGCGGAAATATCAGCAGGATATATCTTCTGGTTCTCCTCATTGGTTGTCTTTTTGGCAGTATCATCGTCAGCCTTTTTAGGTGTCGTACTCTTGGTGTCGGCATTGGCATTTGCTCGCTGTGACGAACTGTAGTTCTGTACATAAATCATGGTAGATGTGCTGTACATCGGCGCAATTACAAAGCGTGAATACATAAAGAACAGCAGTCCCATTACAACAGTAGCAAGAATAATAAACTTGATTCTGTGCAAAAGGACGCCGACAATTCGCTGAATGGTTACATTCTTTGCCATTTATATAGCCCCTTTAATTCGTATTAAGTATTAAGAAAACATACCGTAAAGCAAAAAAGGTGTTTTTACGGCACTGATTTACATATTCATATTTCATTATATCTTATGTATTCTCAGCAATAATTCTATCATAAAATATTGATTGAAATAATTTATTTAATATTATACAAATTTTTCATTGTCGGATTCTTTAACAGCAAAAATAAAGGAAGCCGTAAAGACTTCCTTTATCATAGTTTATTAAGTTACGGTTATCAGCCTACAACATTAAGAAGTACGCCGGCTGCAACTGCTGAACCGATTACACCTGCAACATTCGGGCCCATAGCGTGCATGAGGAGGAAGTTGCCGGGATTTTCAGCCTGACCAACCTTCTGAGATACACGGGCAGCCATCGGAACGGCGGATACGCCTGCTGAACCGATGAGCGGGTTAACCTTACCGCCTGTTGCCTTGTACATAATCTTACCGAAAAGTACACCGAATGCAGTACCCATACAGAACGCAAGAAGACCGAGAACGATAATCTTGATTGTGTCAAAAGTAAGGAAGTTCTGACCGGATGCGGTTGCACCTACAGTTGTACCAAGGAAGATTGTGATAATATTCATAAGCTCGTTCTGAGCTGTTTTGCTGAGTCTTTCAACAACGCCGGACTCCTTAAAGAGGTTACCGAGCATAAGCATACCAACGAGCGGAGCTGCGTCGGGAAGGAAGATTGCGATGATAATAACAACAATTACCGGGAACATAATCTTCTCAAGCTTTGAAACGGGACGAAGCTGTTCCATAACTACCGAACGCTCTTTTTTGGTTGTGAGCGCCTTCATAATAGGCGGCTGAATAATCGGCACAAGAGCCATATATGAATATGCGGCAATTGCGATTGAACCGAGAAGATGCGGAGCAAGTTTTGTTGTTACATAAATAGCCGTAGGACCGTCGGCACCGCCGATAATACCGATAGCACCTGCCTCTGCCTCTGTAAATCCGAGGAAAATAGCACCTGTAAATGTTAAAAAGATACCAATCTGTGCGGCAGCACCGAGGATAAGGCTCTTCGGGTTAGAGATGAGCGGACCAAAGTCGGTCATGCAACCGATGCCGAGGAAGATAAGAGGCGGATAAATGCCGAGCTTAACACCCTGATAGAGGTAATAAAGAAGTCCGCCGTATGTCGGATTCTCAATATAAGTTACTCCGTCAATCACCGTTTTGGCGTGTCCCGACACCGCAATATTCTGTGCGGTACATTGAGCCTCTGTCAAAAGCTGTGTTGTAGGCGGAGCCATAATGCTCGGATAAAGATTAACAAGCAGCATACCGAATGCGATAGGAAGGAGCAAAAGCGGCTCATACTGCTTTTTGATTGCAAGGTAAAGCAAAACGATTGAAATACCAATCATTACATAGTTCTGCCAGTTAAGAGTTAACAGACCCGAGTCTTCAAAGATACCGACAACGGCATCTACAAAGCCTTGTAAAATTTCCATTAGATAACATCCTTTCCCTTAAAACTTTGCCTTAAAACGGGCGGGTATTATCAAGTACACCGGCTTTTGCCCATGCGGAACGACCGCCGTCTGATGACTTTTTAATACTCTTGATTCTTGCTTTTTCGGAAGAGCCGTACATTGTGGCAACCGCTGCGGAAATTACGGCAACAACCTCATCGGAAACACCGTCTGTCTGAGCAGGAGCAACAGGAGCGGCAACAACGGGAGCAGGAGTTTCTGCTACGGTTTCAGCCTTTTTCTCTTTGCTCTTTTTGCCGGCATTTTGAGCTTTCTGAATGATTGCGCCGTAAATCTTGATTATGAAAATCAAGAGAATCAGCATTGCGAATACAACAACAAAACCTGTAAGAACAACTTTTGCAGAGGCAATACCTTTTTCGGCAAGGGAAAGCTCCTCTTTAGCCAATAAAGCTACATCGGAAAGATTCATAAAACAACCCCCATATTTGTCATTTGCATATAGGAATATTATACTTTATTCCCGAAACATTTTCAATAACAAATATGGGGCGAATAATTTTTTGGCGATATTACCAATTTATTTATTTGTGAACCTGTTTATTTGTGAATTAAAGCTTTGCGATTTTATCGTTATTTGTCGTTACAGAATTATACATATTAATCCGTTACAGCCGTCATTGATAATTTTTTCAACTGTCTCCCCTATCCGCCTTCTGGCATCGGCAGGCATTCTGTACAGTTTGTTGTGAAGTCCCTCGTTAACGAGTTCGTGAACTGATTTTCCGAATATGTTACTCTCCCAGATTTTTTCCGGATTTTCGTCAAATTCTCTGAGAAGGTAAGACACAAGCTCTTCGGACTGCTGTTCCGAACCGACAATCGGAGTTACCTCCGTCTGCGTAAAAATCTTCATCATATGAATTGACGGTGCGCTTGCTCTCAGCTTGATACCGTATTTTCCGCTCTGCTTAATAATCTGCGGTTCATCAAGGGTAAGTTCGTCAATTGTCGGCATAACAATTCCGTAGCCCGTTTCCTGAACCTGTTCATAAGCCTGTGCAATCTTGTCGAATTCTTTTTGTTTTTGCGAAAGAGTTTTTATGCAGTTCAGAAGTTCGTACTCCTCGGTTATATCAAGCCCTGTTTCTTCCGAGATAACCTTGTAGAAAAGTTCGCTTTCGATAGATACGGCCATCTCCGCATATCCTTTGCCGAGGTCAAGACTCGTAACCTTTGCAGATGTGATGTACTCGCATTGCTCAATATCAGAGATTATCTGCTGAATTTGCCTGATTTTCTCAATTTTTGCGGCATTTTTCTTTATTGAATCAAATACAACCGATTTCAGCCAATGGTCTTTATCGAGCTTTACAACCCATTTTGGAATGTCAACCTTGATTTCACGGATTGGAAATTCAAACAAAAGCTGTGCAAGTATCCTTTTGATTTCGGTTTCGTCAAGCTCCATACAGCTAACGGGAATTACGGGAACCTTGTATTCGGCGGTCATTTCGTTTGACAGGCGAATTGTTTCATCTGCCGTAGGGTCAACTGAATTGAGAAGTATAATGAACGGTTTATTGATTGCTTTCAGCTCATTAATTACTCTTTTTTCACTTTCAATATAATCTTCTCTCGGAATATCGCTGATTGTTCCGTCAGTAGTGATAACAAGACCGATTGTTGAATGGTCGGTAATTACCTTTTTAGTGCCTATTTCTGCGGCATCATCAAAAGGAATCGCCTCGTTTGACCACGGAGTTTTTACCATTCTCGGTTCGTCCTCTTCGCTGTAACCGATTGCGCTGTTTACAATATAGCCTACGCAGTCAATCATTCTCACATTGAAGGTTGTGTTGCCTCCGAGATTGATTTCAACGGATTCCTCGGGAATAAATTTGGGTTCTGTGGTCATTATGGTTCTTCCTGCCGCAGATTGAGGAAGTTCGTCAACGGTACGCCTGTAAACTGCCTCGTCACGGATATTGGGCAGGACAAGCGAATCCATAAACCTTTTTATAAATGTTGATTTTCCCGTTCTGACGGGACCGACTACTCCGATGTAGACATCGCCGTCGGTTCTTCGGGAAATATCCTGATAAACATTTCTCTCTTCCATTTTTTATACCTCCCTATATTCTCGGAATCAACAGCATTTTAGGTGCGTCAAGCACCTGATTTTCAGCCGAATTTTCCGAAAGCAGCAAATCAAGCTTTGTGTTGTGGGATTTAGCAATATCCCAGAGCTTTTCTCCCTTGTCGGCAAAGTATAATGTCAGCGCACAATTTTCGGGAGGTATAGGTTTATCCTCAAAAACATTTACATTTTTTACGGTGTTTACTCTGTTTTCCGAAAAAACAGCACCGCAGATTTTCAGCTCACAACGAATTTCTATGACATCATCCTCGGCAAGTCTGTAGCTTATACTTGCTGTCCTTGTACCGAAAATTTTGGCACAGGTGCAGTCTGTCTGCGGAATAATATGCTCATAATCGGCTGAACGCTCAATAAACACAGGCATATCTTCCCCGTTAAGTGCCAATATGCATATGTTGATTTTTCCGTCTATAACAATACCTCTGTCATCGTGTGAAGCCTCGGCAGTTATTTGTTCTGTGAAAATATCGAGAATTCGTGAGATTTTTCCGTCATCAATCTTAACGGACATTTTTTCCATATGAGGTTCATTAATCGGAACAACCTCGCCCGTAATTTTTAATTGTTCAAACTCCGGCAACGAGGAAAATTCTGTTGAGTAGGCGTCACATACAATTTCCTCCTCACGGGTTATATAGCCCTCCTCCGTAACGCAGAGCTTAACTTCAAGTATCACAGACGGCTTTTCGGAAAGCATATCGTTTTTCAGTCTGATATCATACGACATAACATCGCAGGAAACACAGTTGATTGTGTTTTCGTCAATTCCGTCACAATCTAAAATTTTGTTGAACGGCAACAGATAGTCAAGCTTTTCAACTTCTCCGCTCTCTGCGTTTGAAAGGTACAAAAGCTTGAGATTAAGTTCACCGTTGAGCATAAGCTTTCCCGTTACAGCCTTAGCGTCAATCACTCCGACGCTTACATCACTGCGGAGAACGGATTCAATCTGCGGTTTTTCGCCTACCGAAATTTCTTCGCAAACAGAAAACTGCTCCTGGCAGAACGATTTAAGATCGGCACAGGTAACGGTCTTTCGGTCGGTTTCAACATTATCGGAAGGCGTGAAAATGCTCGTCTGAGTTTTTGAAAATACCTTTGCATACAATGAAAACGCTCCGTGCATAACAAGTCTGCGGGGGCTTAATGCCCTGCAGTTTATGTATTCCGGCTTGGTTTTTGTGATGATAACCGGATTGTCGGGAGCGTCTTTTACCGAAAAGTTCTGTGAAAAATTCACGCTTTGTTCGCAACAGCGCACGCTTTTCTTTATGCTTTCCACATACATCACATTCACCGTACAAAATCCGTCAATCTGAAGCTGACCTCCCGAAAGGGTTCTGCTCTGAATTTTTGGTGTGAGTGTACATTTCAGAATTTTTTCTATATCCGGACAATAATCGGGCAGAGTGAGGTCAACATCTGCAAGCTGTTCGGCAACCGTGTCAAGCACAGCCGACGGTGTGCAAAACGAGCGGTTTTCCTGATTAAACTCCATATTTTTCTCTCCTTTATGTTTTATAGTTCAATTATATTAGAGAGTGCGGAAAAATATTACCCGTAAGATTAATCATAATTTTATTTTAAAAAATAAGATGTGCAAAGTTTTTTGTAACTATGCACATCTTTGGCTCGAATTTATTGTAAACTATTACCAATAGCAAGATTTTGGAACAGCGTCCAAACATATGACTGTTATTCCGGCTTGGTTTCCTTTTTGATTCCGTAAATTTTTCTCAAAATTGCCGATATGAATTTTGGTTTCTCAATAAGTACAACTTTCATAATTACCTCCGTACACAACAAATACTGACAACTACGAGTGCGCCTGCCGCAATGACGAGTACCCATTCACTCGGCAGAAGTGATGCACACAGCAGTCCCAGTCCAAAGCATACTGCAGATTTTATTCTCTGTGTGTAACAATTCACTGTATCACCCTATATCAGAATATACACAAAATCAAATTATGTGCAAAAGCGGTTGAATTATTTTTAAAATTGATATAAGATAAACTGAGAAAACAATTACGGAGAATTTTACAGACTATGAGAACACTTGAAATTAAAAAGAATGACGCAAATCAGCGACTCGATAAATTTTTACAGAAAAGATTCAAAACTCTGCCAAAGTCGCTTATGTACAAATATATAAGAAAAAAGTGTATTAAGGTAAACGGCAAAAAGTGTGATATTCAGACCATGCTCAAAGAGGGCGATGTGCTTACCTTTTATATTAAGGACGAATTTTTTGAGGCATCGGAGCAAAAAAGCTATGAATTCATGAAGGCACCGAAAACCTTTGACATTGTTTATGAGGATGAAAACCTTATACTTATAGATAAAAAGCCGGGCATAATCGTACACCCCGACAAGAATTATCACTTTGATTCACTTGTTGCAAGAGTTCAGCACTACCTGTATGACAAAGGTGAATATAATCCCGATGAAGAAAAAGCCTTTGCGCCTGCACTTGTAAACAGAATTGACAGAAACACGGGCGGAATTGTTATTGCGGCTAAAAATGCCGAAAGTCTAAGAATCCTAAACGCAAAAATGAAAACAAGAGAGCTTGAAAAATACTATCTCTGCCTTTTATACGGAAAGCCAAAAAGGGACAGCGACACACTTCACGGCTATATGACCAAGAATGAAAGTAAAAACAAGGTTACTGTTTTCAAAAATGAAGTTGAGGGTTCAAAAGAAATCAAGACAAAATATGAAATTCTTGACTTCAACGGCAAATTCAGCCTTGCCGAGGTTGAACTGCTGACGGGCAGAACTCATCAGATAAGAGCGCATATGGCATCAATCGGACATCCGCTTGTGGGCGATACAAAATACGGCAAAGGCAAAAAAGCACCCGACAGCATTAAGTATCAGGCGCTTTACAGCTATAAGCTGAAATTCAATTTTGAAACCGATGCAGGCATTCTTAATTACCTTAACGGCAAGGAATTTGAGGTAAACGATGTATGGTTTGCAAAAAACAGAAAGATAAATCTAGATAGATAAAGGCGGTCAATAACCGCCTTTTGCTTTGCAAAAGCAAAAATAGTATTCTTATTTTATACACATAAATGCACTCATTGTGCCTCTGTGACCTTTGGTGGCACGGTGACTCCATAAGAGGTCGCTGTTGCAATTGGTGCAGACATCCGAAACTGTTATGTTTTCATTCTTTACACCTGAAGCAGTAAGAATCTGACGGTTGGTTTCAAGGAGATCAACCATATATTTTCCGTTTCCTTTTTCAAAAACGAACTTTGAGCTGTCAAGGTCTGCAAGATTCAGAAAATGTTCTGCACATGGGTAATCAACCTCATAGCAACAAACTGAAATTGCTGGACCGATTGCGGCTTTGATATCGGCAGGGTTTGTACCGTAAAGCTCAGTCATTTTCTCAATAACCTTTTCCCCTATTCTGCCGACAGTTCCCCTCCAGCCGGCATGGGCAAGTCCGATTGCCTTATTCTTTGTATCGACAAAAAACAGCGGTGTGCAGTCGGCATAGTAGGTTACAAGGGTTATTCCCTTTTCATTTGTAATCAAGGCGTCAACGCTCTCCATATCACGGGGCTTGTAGATACCTATGCCCTTTTCGGCAGATGTTACCGCTCTTACAACCGTGTGGTGATCCTGTGCCGAGGCTACAAGACTTTCATAGTCAAAGCCTGCACTTTTGCAGAATCTTTTGTAATTTTCGGTTACGCTGTCGGGATTGTCACCTCTGTTGAATGCCATATTCATTGATGTAAATTCACCCGTTGACACACCGCCAAGTCGGGTTGTGAATGCGTGATTGACGAAACTAATTTCTGATAAAGAATTATATGTAAGATACGGAACCGTATCAATGTTGTTGAGCTTCATTGTTTTTGAAAAAAAATTCATAAGTGTTCCTTCCATATTTTATAATAAGATTATTTTTAACCGATTAATTGCTTTGTCAATATTTTCCGACAAAATATTATGCTTGAAACACGGCTGAGTTAATGATATACTATATTCATTCAGAGGTGTTGATTATGAAAAAAAGTTTGTTTGGCAAGAATATTCCTGTCAACTGTTCATATTGCGAATACAACGGAATTGAAAATGATATTATGTTCTGCAAAAAGTCAAAGCAGGTCAAAGACGGAAAATGCAGATCGTTCAAGTATGACCCGTTGTTGCGTATGCCGAATGTCACGGTTTTTAAGACAGATTTTTCGGCAAAGGATTTTAAACTTTAATCCGCCGTATTTTATTATACAGGAATGAATTTTGTTAATATTCCTTTTCAGAATTAAATTACACATTCAAAAGAAAAAGCTTTACCGTTTTTTGGTAAAGCTTTTAGTTTTGCAGTCTTTATAAATTTACGCCATCTGAAAATCACGAATATAGCTTGTGATAGCCTTTTCAATGATTTCCTTTGCCTTGTCAACACCGTCAGTTTCGGTTACCGAAGTAACCTTGTCAGCCTCAAGTGTTTTGTAAACCTGGAAAAAGTGCTGAATTTCTTCAAAATAGTGTTTTGGAAGTTCGCTGATGTCGCTGTAGCAATTGTAGTTGGGATCGTTAACGGGAACTGCAATAATTTTTTCGTCACAGCTGTCGTTATCAACCATATTGAGAACGCCGATAGGCTTGCATTCAACGAGCGTCATCGGCTGAATTGTTTCACTGCACAAAACAAGAACATCAAGCGGATCGCCGTCATCTGCAAAGGTTCTCGGAATAAAGCCGTAGTTGGCAGGATAGTGAGTTGATGTAAAAAGCACACGGTCAAGCTTGAGCATACCTGTTTCTTTGTCAAGCTCATACTTGTTTTTGCCGCCCTTTGAAATTTCGATTACTGCATAAAACTTGTCCTTTGTAATTCTCTTCGGAGAAATGTCGTGCCAAATGTTCATAATTTCTGTCACCCTTCTGAACCTTATTTTTTATATATCCTGTAATACCCTGTGAAACATTATGTTATGGTTTAATTATAAGAAATCCGTCAAACTTTGTCAAGGAATTTTTGTAATTTCAATCAAAATAATTCAAATTAAATAATTCTCGGTCATAATTATTCAAAGATTATGACCGAGTTTGATTATTTATTACTTTCTCACATTTTCAACAATAACTTTTACAAACTGAATTATAAATGTCGGGATGAATGCAAGTAGGGCTATAAAGCCTGCCTGTGCGCCTGTGAGTGCGGTAACGCTGAAAAGCGGCTGCATAAACGGAACAAACAATACAAATGCGAGCAGAAATGTTCCGATAAAGAAAGCACCTATGCTTGCCGTATTTGAAAAAAGTCCGAGTTTAAAGATTGAATGTGTACTTCTGCAATTAAAGCCGTGGAACAGTCTTGCAAGCGTGAGTGTTGCAAATGCCATTGTGCTTGCAACGGCCGGACTTGTCTGAAGTCCGATATAGAATGAAATGAGCGTTACAACGGCAATCAAAGCACCCTGTCCGAGCATAAGAGCAGAAAAGCTTTTTGTAAGGATTCCCTGTTTCGGATCACGGGGTTTCTGTCTGAGCAAATCTTTTTCGGGCTTCTCCATACCGATTGCAATTGCGGGAAGTGAATCTGTAAGAAGATTGATAAACAGAAGGTGAACCGCCTCAAACGGTACGGGCAGAGCCATGATTGAACAGAACAACACGGCAAAAATACCTGCCATATTACCCGAAAGCAGGAAAAGAATTGCATTTTTAATGTTGCGGTAAACATTTCGGCCGTTTGCAACCGCCTTGATAATTGTAGCAAAGTTATCATCCTGAAGAATCATAGATGCGGCGTCTTTTGAAACTTCGGTACCTGTGATACCCATTGCAACACCGATATCAGCTTTTTTGAGAGCGGGTGCGTCGTTTACACCGTCACCTGTCATGGAAACAATGTTGCCTTTTCTTTGCCAAGCCTCAACGATTCTGATTTTGTTTTCGGGAGAAACTCGTGCATAAACAGAAATTTTCTCAATTTTTTCGTCAAGCTCCTTATCACTCATTGCGTCAAGCTCAAGACCTGTAACTGCGATGTCGCCGTCATTGAAAATACCAATCTGCTTTGCGATTGCACTTGCTGTGATTTTGTGGTCGCCCGTAATCATAACAGGCTTGATTCCTGCACGGATTGCATCGGCAACAGCCTGTTTTGACTCCTCTCTCGGAGGATCTATCATTGAAACAAGTCCGATGAATGTATAATCATTCTCTGTGTCAACCGTGAGAGCCTCATCAGATTCCTTATATGCAAAGGTGAGAACACGGAGTCCCTGTTCGGAATATTCACGGTTAACTCTTGAAATCTCAGCCTTATCTTCATCTGTAATCGGACGAATACCGTCTTTTGTTGCGATACTTACACAACGGTCAAGAATCGAATCAAGCGCACCCTTTGTGAGAATATGATTTACACCGTGCATTTTGTACTTTGTGCTCATCATCTTTCTGTCGGAATCAAACGGAACTTCCTCAACCCTTGTAAGAACATCCCTAAGCACATTTTCGTCAAGTCCGATATGCTGAAATGTTTCAAGCAAAGCGTACTCGGTCGGGTCGCCTATTCCCTTTCCGTCAACGATACTCGAATCGTTGTTTAGAACCATATCGTAAAGGAGATGACGGTGACTTTCAATATTAAGGTCGAGCTGATTCTCAAGAATACTTTCGCCGTTCACATAGATTTTCTGAACAGTCATTTTATTCTGTGTGAGCGTACCCGTCTTATCGGAGCAGATTACAGACACACAGCCGAGGCTTTCAACAGCTTTCAAATCCTTGATAACGGCATTTTCTTTTGCCATTTTTTGCGTACCCATTGCCTGAACAATTGTAACGATTGAGCCGAGTGCCTCAGGGATTGCGGCTACTGCAAGTGCAACGGCAAACATAAGAGAGTTGAGAACCGACATTCCGTTGAACATACTCAAACCGAAAACTACTACACAGATTGCCATAATAATAACGGCAAGTCTGCTCGAAAATTTATCAAGGCTGAGCTGGAGGGGAGTTTTCTTGCTCTTTGCCTGATTCATAAGTGTAGCAATTTTACCGATTTCTGTGTTCATGCCTGTTTCCGTAACAACGACAATTGCTCTGCCGTATGTTACAAGGCTGCCCGAAAAGACCATATCAGTGCGGTCGGCAAGCGGAACTTCCTTTTCAATTGTCTCCACACTTTTGTCAATATTTGTAGATTCACCCGTAAGCGAGCTTTCATTTACCTGTAAAGAATAGTTATTTATTATTCTACCGTCTGCAACAACAAGGTCGCCTGCCTCAAGTACAACAATGTCGCCGGGAACGATGTTTTCTGAATCAATTTCAATTTTTCTTCCGTCACGGATTACCTTTGCCGAGGGTGACGAAAGCGATTTAAGGCTTTCAAGTGACTTTTCTGCCTTGACATGCTGAACCGTGCCGAGAATAGCGTTAAGTGTGATTACCGCAAAAATTACGATTGTGCTTTCAACACTTCCCGAAAACATTGAGACGATTGCCGCAATTATAAGGATTATTACCATAAGGTCGGCAAACTGACTTAAAAACACCTGAAAAACAGATTTCTTTTTGCTTTCTTCAAGCACATTTTTTCCGTGTTTTTCAAGAAGGCTGTCAGCCTGTTGTGACGAAAGTCCTTCGCTTGTGACACCGAGCTTGTCAAGAGTTTCGCTCTCGGTCAACTGATACCAATTTTTCATAATTTTCTCCTCCGTTCGGATTGCAGAATACAGACAGACTGAAAAAGGCAAATAAAAAAGACCTTTATTGCAAGGTGCAACTCACCCTACAATAAAAGTCTTGTCCTTTAAGATATAACCGATACCGAAAACGGTATGTACTGACGATTAATATCACAGATTATCTGCGAACTACTCCCCTTTATCTGCAACTATTCTATCAAATTTATTCCTCATTGTCAACAGAATTTTCCGAAATTTTGTTGATATCATCATTTTCGGCAACAATTTCATCTGTGACAAGGTGTCTTTTGCGTTTTTTGGGTTTACTGCAGGTTGCAAATATTATGCCCAAAAATGCAAGAAAAGCACCGCTGCATGAAAAGGCTGCGGAAAAATACGGGCGTTCAAGAGCATATGCAACAATTGTTGCAACAATGAAAAGCACTGCGGCAACAAGCATTAATATAAAAGCGGTTTTGTAAAGGCCGTTCATTTTTCTTTTCATAATCAATCACCAAGATTGTTTGCAATGTTTGCAAAATCTTCAAGTTTAAGCTGTTCCGCCCTTGCATTCAGAGGAACGGAGGAATTTTCAAGAATTGTGTTGACCTCTGCCTTTGGCAAAGAAAGTCCCGATGCAAGAGAATTTGAAAGTGTTTTTCTTCGCTGTGAAAAGGCGGCTTTTACAACCTTGAAAAACTTCTTTTCGTCATCGACCTTCACAGGCGGCTCTTTGAGAATGTTAAGTCTTAAAACAGCCGAATCAACCTTTGGAGCAGGCATAAACGAACCGGCACTAACCGAAAACAGCATTTCGGGTTCTGCATAATAGTTGACCGATACCGTTACCGCACCGCTTGCACGGGAACCCACCTCAGCACAAATTCGCTGAGCCGCCTCTTTTTGAACCATAACCGTGATTGCACAAATCGGCAGTCTGTCCTCAAGCAATTTCATAATTACGGGAGATGTGATGTAGTACGGAAGATTTGCACACACAACAACATCCATACCCTGAAATTCTTCTTCAATCAGCTTGTGCAAGTCAATTTTAAGAATATCATCGTTTACAACTTTAACATTGTCGTGTTCGGAGAGTGTTTCTTCAAGAACGGGAAGAAGTCGCTTGTCAAGCTCAACCGCTACAACCTTGTCGGCAAGTGAGCAAAGCTCTGTTGTGAGAACCCCTATTCCGGGACCGACTTCAATTACGCCAACTCCCTCTCCGGCGCCCGAAAGCTCTGCCATTCTCGGACAAACTGACGGGTTTATAAGGAAATTCTGACCGAGTGACTTTGAAAAAGTAAAGCCGTGTCTTGAAAGTATATCTTTGATTGTACCTATATCTGATAATTTTTTCATCTTAATATGCGAAGCCCTTTCGGATATTTATTTTTCAGTCTTGAATTTGACGCTTTGCCAAAGCCTGTTGTGATTCCGTTTACGCAGACAGCCGTATAGCCCTTGACATCCTGTGACACGGCAATTTCCTCACCGTGAAGATACGCTGCAATTTCTTTACTGTTCACATCAAAATCAACTGCGGATTTACAGTTTTCCTTTTTAGCTGCCGTAAATGCGCTGTGATGCGGTTCGATTCTGTTCTTGACAATTTCGCCGAGAATAACTCCCGCACGGAGAATCTGCAAGCCTTTTACATCAAAATTATAATTCTGTGGAAGAACTATAATTTTATCCTTTATAACCTCAATATTTTCACCGAACGGTCTGTCGATAAAAATACTGTCATAAAAATCAAAAATTTTCGAGTCAATTTTATTATTCTTTTTAGGAATATTATAATCAGAATACGGCTCGCCCTTTTTGTGAAGCTTGGCGGCAAAATGTCCTTCTCCGCCGTCCATCGGGAAAATTCTTCTCGCATAATCAAGCGTAGGTCTGCCGAATGTTACGCCCGAATCAACAAGCTCAAAATCGGGATTTTCTGTAAGGAACCGAGAAATTACACCCTCGTTTTCTTCCTTTGAAAAAGTACAGGTTGAATAAACCATGTATCCGCCGTTTTTCAGGGCATCCTTTGCACTGTTAAGAATCAAAAGCTGACGGGCGGCACAACTCTTTACATGCTCAATGCTCCATTCACGCTCCGCATCATTCTTGCGGAACATTCCCTCACCGCTGCAGGGTGCGTCAACGAGAATCCTGTCAAAACGGTTTTCAAGCCTTTTGCAAAGTTCATCGGGACGGCAGTTTGATACAACTGCATTTGAAATACCCATTCGTTCAATATTCGATAAAAGAATATTTGCTCTGCTTCTTACAATTTCATTGCTCCACAAAAGTCCTGTTCCGTTAAGTTTAGCGCCGATTTGCGTACTTTTTCCGCCCGGAGCGGCACACAAATCAAGGACATAATCGCCCTCATGAACATCAAGCATTGTAACTGCCGAAGTTGCAGACGGTTCCTGAACATAGAACGCTCCTGCATGGTGCAGAGGATTGTTGCCGATTGACTTAACATCGGACGGAATATAGAAGCCCTCATCGCAAAACGGAGTTTTTTTCAGTTCAAAATCAAGAAGTGAACAAAGCTTTTCGGGCAAACATTTTAAGGTGTTGACACGAAGTCCCTTTATGAAATCGTCACTGTTGTAAAATTTTAAAAAATCGTCAAATTCATCACCCAGAAGTGATTTCATTCGCAATAAAAAATCATTCATGAATAAACAAGCCTTTTCGGGTTAATAATAGTTTTGTAAAGGAGGTGTTGAAATGAATTTCAATCAGAATCGGAACAACAATCAGAACAAGAACGAGCAGAACAGCCAGAATAAGAATCAGAACAACAATCAGAATAAAAATCAGCAGAACAGCCAGAACAAAAGTCAGAACAATTGCAGATGATTACATTCTGAAGTTCTCCCGAGCCGTGTCTTTTTGATGCGGCTTTTTTCTTTATAGGAATTAATAGCCGTATTCTTCGCCGATGATAATAACCTTGATTCTGTCAATATGTCTTTGCTGAGCAGATACCACATAGTTACAGCATATTCTTGTGTCACCGTGACAACCGTCACAGAGCTCGGGATTTTCTTTTCTCAATGAAACACATTCGCCTGTTTTTCCGCAAGGGGTTTCAATGCCGAGTCTGATTGTATTCTGCGGAGCGGCAATTGTTTTAACTCTCTTAATTGCCTCGTCAATATTCTTTACAATTTTGTTGATACCGCATACAACGATAACGCTTTTCGGACCGTAAAGAAGTGCGGCAACACGGTTTGAGTTGCCGTCAACATTATAAAGCTCTCCGTTTTCGGTAAGAGCGTTTGTGCTCATAAAAAATGTGTCTGCCCTAAAAGTCTGACGGTAAACCTCTTCAACCTCGGGACGAGTCATTCCGGGTGCGGAACGGTCAAGAAAATTGTAATCGGGTGAATTAATTATCTGATAAATTCCCGTTTCGTCGAGAGTTTTTGAACCTCCGCATGAAATTGTTTCGCCCTTTTTAATGAGTGTTTTTACAAGTGCCTGAGCCTCTTCCTTGTTTTCGCAAAAATAAGGTTTCATCTTGTTGCGTTCAAGATTTTTCATAACTTTCTCAACTTTTGCTCTCATTTCATCAGTCATAATAATTTCTCCGTTTCATAATTTCACAAAGTAATAAGCAAGTTTTTGCATTAAATAATAGTTCTTTAAAAGGACAATACCTGCCCCTACGCTTGACATTCTGCCTACGGTTACAATCTGCTCACACATAATAATTGTGATATCATACACTTGCCAACATTTTCACCAAAATCATATGTAATCATTATACAATACAAATTGAATTTTGAAAAGAAAATTATTTGTCAACGGCACGGGTTTTGCGAATAAAATGATAAGAGATTAATTTTAGGAGAGATTTTATGCCGTCAGTTTATCTTTCACCGTCATTGCAGGAGTACAACCCTTATATTGACGGAGGAAATGAAGAATATTATATGAATCTTATTGCAGACGCCATGGAGCCTTATTTGAGGGCAAGCGGAATAGATTTCAGGCGAAACGATCCCGATATGACGCTGAGTCAGGCAATTGCAGATTCAAACAAGGGCAATCACGATTTGCACCTTGCAATTCACAGCAATGCCGCTCCCGAGGGTTCGGCGGGCAGATACACGGGTGCTGACATTTATTACTATCCGACAAGCAGTAACGGCAAGCGTTTCGCTGAAATTCTGCAAAAGAATTACAAGGATATTTATCCCGAATCGAACGATGTTGACATAATCCCTACCACCTCACTTGCAGAAGTCAGACGGACAAAATCACCGTCGGCATTGATTGAGGTTGCATATCACGATAACCCCGAAGAAGCTCAATGGATTAGGGACAACATTAATGCAATCGGCAAAAATCTTGCAAAATCAGTTGCCGAGTATTTTAATATGCCGTTTGTCGAGCCGTAATTTAATTTTGACAAAGAATAAAGGTCAACACGATTATGTGCTGACCTTTTGTTATTCATCTAAATATGCGTTTAAAAATAATCAGATCTTTCGCTCATATTGTTCCTTTCATTACATTTCAATTAGATGTTCACAACATTCGGAACACATATTTCTTTTAATATTAACTGTTTGCCCAACCGCAAATTTCAATTTGTTTTTATACAACTTCAATATCATTCATTTCAATACTGCCCCAGGCTTTTTGCCAGGTGTTTTGGTATTTATCGGGTTTTCTTCTTCTGAAAGTCAGACCGTCTGCGACCTCTAAGGTTTCAAAGGGGGCGGCATCGTTCTTTCGGCTGTAAAAAACATAGCGTGTATAGTATCCGCCACGGACAATTTTTGATATGTCTATTTTCAATTTTGCCGTGTGGGTTTCGCCCTTTTTTCCCGAATAGAAATTTTCAACCACAAATGCGGTAACGGGATATCTTCGGTAATCGCTCACTTCAACACGCAGACAAAGATTTTCAATATCAGCCTTGTTTTTCCATGTGAGTTCAAGCAAAATCTGCTCATCATCATAGAAAATATTATCCTCTTTGCCGTTATATCCGGCAAATTGCAGACAAAGGTCGTTTCTGTCGGCATGATGCTTGTGTTCGTTTCCGACATATTCAATGGCACGGAAATTTTCGTTTGCACTTCCGAGATAGATTTTTACAGCGTCTTCAACATCCCCGTCAAAAACAATTTTGCCGTGGTCAAGAACTATGCACCTGTCGCAAAGGTCACGAATAGTATTCATATTGTGTGAAACATAGAGGACAGTTCTGTCCTCCTCGGTTGCAAGGTCACGCATTTTCCCGATACACTTTTTCTGAAAGTGCATATCTCCGACAGCAAGCACCTCGTCCATAATCATGATTTCTGCATCAAGGTGTGCCGCAACAGCAAACGCAAGCTTTACGAACATACCCGATGAATAACGCTTTACGGGTGTGTCAATGAACTTTTCGCACTCTGAAAATTCAATAATACTGTCTATTTTTGAAGTGACCTCTTTCTTTGTCATTCCGAGGATTGCACCGTTAAGGTAGATGTTTTCCCTGCCGGTAAGCTCAGCATGAAAGCCTGTTCCGACCTCAAGCATACTGGCAATTCGTCCCCTGAAACGCACTCTGCCGTCTGTCGGAGAGGTAATTCTGCATAAAACCTTTAACAGAGTTGACTTGCCTGCACCGTTAGCGCCTATAATTCCTATGCGTTCTCCACGGTTTACCTCAAGGTTCACACCGTCAAGTGCTAAAAATGTGTCGTCTTTTGTGTATTGTTTGGCACCGATTCTCTGATTCGGATCTTCTTTACCTCTCTTTTTTGCATACCAACTCTGCAAATCATGACGGAGAGTTCCCGAACCGATTGCACCGAGTCGGTATTCTTTTGAAAGATTTTCAATTTTTATTACGCAATTTTCATTCATTTCAGTCATGACATCATACCGTATCTATAAAATTCTTTTCTACCCTATTAAAGACGATTATTCCGAACAGAAGAACGACTGCCGTAACAGCAAAGCTCAATATGAGATATTGCCACGGAAATGTTCCGCTGCCTAAGAATCCGTAACGGAATGTTTCAATTAGCGGAGCAACAGGATTTAAGAGTGCAAGCGGACGGAATGAATCCGATACCTGAGAAACAGGATAAACAACAGGAGTAATATACATCCACAATGTTACTCCGAATGAAACAAGCACACCGAGGTCACGGTATTTTGTTGTTACAGATGAAACAATCAGTCCGCAGCCTGTGCCTAAAAGTGCCGAAGAAAGCAAAATCAAAGGCATAAGCAATGCGCATAAATTCGGGTGAACATTTGAACCCGTAAACATATATATAAGAACAAGTATAAAGAACATTACAAAGTTAATCAAAAAACCGATTGTGTTGTAAATTATGTTTGCGCACGGCATTACGAGCCTTGGAAAATACACCTTGCCGAACAGCCTTGCGTTGCCGATAAAGGTTGATGAACTGCCGTTAAGACAGCTTGAAAAAAACGACCACAAAATGTTGCCTGCCATAAAAAACAGGAATTGAGGCATTCCGTCAGTTGAGATATTGGCAATCATACCGAAAATTACGGTAAAAACAAATGTTGAAAGGAACGGCTTTATTATTATCCACAACGGTCCGAGTACGGTTTGCTTGTAGGAATTTTTAAAATCACGCTTTACGAACAGCATAACAAGGTCACGGTACTTTCGGACATCACCGAGATTAAGCTCAAACAATCTGCGTTTTGAAGTAATATCGGTTATTTCATTATTTTTCAAGCCACATTCCCCTTTTGTCGGTATTTCACATACAAAAAATTTTAACACATTTATATTTTTGTGTCAATTCAGGTTGATTTGCAGACATAATAATGATAAAATAAATTAAGTTTATTTACGAAAGGAATTTGAAAATGACAAAAATTAAAAAGATTTCGGCAATTATGGTTGCCGCAGTTATTCTCTGCACATGCTTTTTAATGAGCGGTTGCGGCGGTGACACAGAGAGCAGTTCTTCTGGAAAAGCAACTTCTGCAGTTTCAAACGAAGAAACGACATCCGCAAGCACAGACACAACCGACTACAAATCAAGCTACACAGCAACTATTGATGTTAAAGACTACGGTAAAATTGAAGTTGAGCTTTATGAGGAGCTTGCTCCGATTACAGTCAAGAACTTTGTTGACCTTGCAAAAGACGGCTTTTATGACGGTCTTACTTTCCACAGAATCATTACCGGCTTTATGATTCAGGGCGGTGACCCAAAGGGTGACGGCACAGGCGGCAGTGAAAAAACAATCAAGGGCGAATTTGCTCAGAACGGTGTTGAAAACAACCTTTCACATACAAGAGGCGTTATCTCAATGGCTCGTTCAAATGATCCCAACAGTGCAAGCTCACAGTTCTTTATTGTTCAGGCTGACAGCACATATCTTGACGGTCAGTACGCCGCATTCGGCAAGGTAACAAAGGGTATGGATATTGTTGATAAAATCTGCGAGGACACACCTGTTACAGATTCAAACGGTACTGTTGAAAAGAAAAATCAGCCTGTTATCAACTCAATTAAGATTGAGGAAAAATAATGAACGGTATAACTGTTCTTGTTGATGCGGATGCCTGCCCTGTTGTAAAATCGGTTGAAAGGATTGCAAAAAGTCACAATGTTCCCGTTGTGCTTTTGTGTGACACAAACCATGTTCTAAAGTCAGATTACAGCGAGATAAAAATTATCGGTGCAGGTGCAGACGCAGTTGATTTGGCGCTTGTCAACCTTTGTAAAAAGGGCGACATTGCGGTAACTCAGGACTACGGAGTTGCGGCACTTGTGCTTGGAAAGGGTGCGTACTGTATTCATCAGTCGGGAAAAATTTTCTCGGATGATAACATAGGCGGTCTGCTTATGGACAGACACCTTGCCAAAAAGGAGAGAATGTCAAACGGCAAGCATCACATTAAAGGACCGAAAAAGCGTACAAAACAAGATGACGAAAACTTTGAAAAAAGCTTTGAATCTTTGCTTGTAAAAGTGTTAAATAATTCTAATCAGGAATAATAATTATTTTTCTGCATATACTTGAAATGCACAGAAATGTGTGCTACAATAATTGTAGGCAAAATGAAATGAGTTGTCCATTGGGCAAAACGAAACCCTCAAAGTCGGTAGCTTTGAGGGTTTCTTCTTAGGTTGTGCTGTTCAAGCATTATCTATCCAACCACTTGCAAATGTAGTAGGCAACTACACTTGCTCCAATAGATAATAAAAATGAAATGAGAAGATCCATTGGGTCACCTCCTTCCTGCCGGAAAGAGTCAACAGCACAATCAGTATATCACATCTATTGAAATATGTCGATATACTTTGACACTCATTTACAAACAGAACACCCCGAAGAACTTAATCTTCGGGGTGTTTTATGTTTTACCGTAAGAATTTTTGCAGTCGCATACTCGGGCAAAATATGATATAAACGATTCAAACTATCATCCCGACCGCACCTAACAGCTATTAACTTTTCACTCCTCACTTCCAACGGTATCCGTTGGTTCGGTTGATTTGACTTTTTTCTGATAGGTGTCAATACTAAAAATGCCGAGATTTTGTTTCCATTTCAGGATTCGCTTTACAGATGCGTCAACCTGAGCTTCGGGAATTTCACCGTTTTGAACAGCCTCAAGAACTGCGGGATATTGGGTATTGACAGATGAACAACAGAGCAAATCGTTACCGCATTTTGCCGCTGTGACTGCCGCCGCTTCATCCCCCGTAAAATCCGTGATTGCGTCCATGATAAGGTCATCGGTCATAATTACACCGTCAAATTTGAATTCATTTCTGAGAATATCATGCACCTTTTGTGAAAGTGACGCAGGATATTCGCTGTCCATGCAATTAACTATGTTGTGTGAAACAAGAATACAGTCGGCACCGGACTCAATTCCCTGATAAAACGGTTTAAAATCTGTATTTTCAAATTCCGAATAGTCACGGTCATCGTATGCAATTCCCGTGTGTGTGTCACTGTTATTGCCGTAACCGGGAAAATGCTTCAGAACCGTGCCGAGCTTTTTTGATTTGCTTGTTTCAACAACGGTTCGCACATATCTGTTTTCCATATCAACATCCGAGCTGAAAGAACGGTCATACATAAAGCCGTATTCATCCGAGGTCATATCGCACACGGGAGCCAGATTCACATTGATTCCGAGTGAAAGGAGTAAATCCGCTTTTTCTTCTGCATCCTGCTTGACAGCATCCCAACCGCCGTCTGCATAAGTATCTTTTGGAGAAAGAAACGGAGTTTCACGGAGGTTTGGGTTACTGCTGACACGCACAACCGTTCCGCCCTCCTCATCAACGCCGATTAAAAGCGGAATATCCGCCTCGTTCTGATAGCTGTGAATATCGTCAAGAACTTCATCTTTGGTTTTACCGTCAAAATCTCTGCCAAACAGGATGTAACCGCCGATATTGTACTCGCTGACCTGTTGCACAGCACCTTCATCGGGGCAGCGTACAAAAAACATCTGCCCCACCTTTTCTTCAAGCGTCATATCGGATATGAATTTATCAAGCTTTCGGTCATTAATTTCTTCGGCTGACATTGTTGTCGGCTGAACAGTCGTCTGCTCTGCAGGCTGTGATTTTTCGGACTGACTGCTGTTTTCGGCACAAGCCGTCATTACAAAAACCATGCATAATGTAAGCAAAACAGATGAAATTATTTTTAATTTTCTGTTAAATATTTTCATAAATGCCTTACGCTTTCTGCATTTTAGTCAGCGCACTGCTTGTGACATATACAAGGCACCTTACCGTTACACCGTTTGCCGTGGTACATGATACTGTGGTTTTGCCCGTTTTGTTGGCTGTAATTTTTCCGCTGTTTTCATCAACAGACGCAACAGTCGGATCTGTTGACGAATAGGTTGTTGAACAGGTCGCCTCACCGTCTGCTACAGAAAGATTCAGCAAGCTTGAATTACCCTCTGAAAGTGAAATTTTATTTTTGCCAAAGCTAACCGCCATTGCAAGAAACTTTACATTCACATGCACATTTTTTGTTTTACCGTCAGATGTCGAAATCGTGATAACCGTATCGCCTATGCCCGTGGCAACAATATTGCCGTTTTCATCAACAGAGGCAACTGACGGGTTACTGCTTGAATAACTGACATCTATATCTCCCCTCAACTCCGTAATTTCGCTGTTAAGGGTGTAATTTTCAAAAAGTCCCATAGAAATGTCACTTTTCGGCAAAACAAGTTCAGACTTGCTCTGCACTGTTTCGTTAAGCTTTTCAGCAACGATGGGACCGTATATCTTCATATTGGCATATGCAAGAGGGTGAATCCCGTCGCCTTTTTTGGTTGTTGCATTATATCTAAAATACTGTGTTGTAATTTCCTCATTATCACCGGTAAGCTCTGTTTCTTCCGAAAGGTCAACATAGGGAATTTCCCACTTATCAAGTATATTTTTCATTAAAGACCAATACTGTGACTGTTTTATTCTTGTTGAGCAATTGTGACAGAGTACGAACAGCTTAATTGAGTCTTTATAATTCTTGTCAAGAAAATAGCAAATACTTTCCAACGCACCTGCTGTGGTGTATTCATTGTATTTTCCCGATTTATTATTTATATCGGTCATTGCGCCCATTTCAACGTTTTTGAACAGGTCATTAAAACCGCCGTCAAGCAGAATAACATCGTAACTGCCTTTCATTTCACGGACACGCTCAAGGATACTTCTGTGGTCTGTGCCGATAAAATCCTTTCTTATTGCAAGAGTTGTGCCGGGAGTGGCCTTATTGGTCATTGTCATATTATATTTTTCGGCAACATAATTGCAGAAAGAATATGTTGAATTTCCCATTGTGTTCGTACCCGAACCGTAGGCAACGCTGTCGCCGTCACAATACATAGTTCTGCCCGAAAGGTAGTCGGGAGCAGAATACATAGCCTTTGCACACGGAAAAAGCTGTGCGTAAAATTCGTTGCCGACAGCCTGCAAAATAAGATTAACATCGTTTTCTGTGATTTTGCCGTCATCGTCAACATCGGCAGCCGTCAGTTCTTCCTCGGTCGGAACAGTGTCGATAAGGCTTTTGACAAGCTTTGCATCAGCTGCCTCAACAGTTCCGTTGTTATTAACATCGCCGTAAATCACATTGCCCGACGAAACAAAGTTTAGCGAATTATCATTGCAATATTTTTCTGCGACAGTCCCCGAATAGCCTTCAAGAGTGAATGATGAATCGGTTGAATACTGCTGAGTGCTTATTGTCTGCTTACTGTAGGTGTCAAAAACGCCCTTTTTGGTTGAACAGCTTACCGCAAACGAATCATCGCAAATCTGCGTTACGGACATTGGAATGCTCACGGATTTAAGATTTTTACAATTCATAAACGCACCGTAGCCTACAGTTTTTAAACCAAAATTCAGGTTGATTTTTTCAAGGCTTTCACAACCGTAAAAAGCCCACCATTTGATGCTTCTTACTGTGTTGGGAATTGTCACTTCCTTGATTTTGCCGGAATAAAAAGCCGTCCTGCCGATTGAGGTTACAGGCTTTGAATCAATGCTGTCGGGAACAGTCACAACTGCATTCTTGCCCGTATAACCGCAGATTTCGGCTGTGTTATCGTCAAGAATTCTGTATTTAAAGTTTTTGTATGTGTGTTCATCGGTTGCGGCAAAAACGGTTGTACCGACACCTGCAACTGATGAAACTATTATTACCGTTGAAAGTAAAAATGATAAAGTTTTTTTGAAATTTCTCATTAAATTGCTCCATAAATCATTATTCCTATATTCTACTACAAAATGCAACATTTTGTAAATAGGCAAACAACCTAGAATTACCAAAAATAAAAAAACAGAGGAACAACATTGAAAGCAATTCAAAGAATGCTCCGGTTAATCCTCTGTATCCTTTATATATTTTTAAAAAATCAGCCTGCAAGCACAAGCGGAAGAACATCGTTACGGTCAATGTGAAGAACAACCGAAACCTCGTCACAAACCATTTTTTCAGCTTCTTTGAGAAAACGCTCGTCAGTAATGTGAAGTCGTCTACCCTTTTTGAGCTGGAGCTTACTGTGGAAGTGCATTCTCCTGATAAGCTCAACAAGCTTCATACAATCGCCGCCCGAAATAATCTCCTTGATTTTTTCACATCTTTCGGCTTTATTGTCAATCCATATTTCATTATCGGTTTTCTGTGACAAAATATCTTTAATTTCATCCGAAGAAAGGACAGCACGCATTCTTGACACAAGCATTTCATTCTGAGTCGGAACAAAAAGCGTTGAAGAATCCGAGCAAACAGGTTTTAAAACATAGTATTCAATAGAATCCTTTCCGATTTTTTTCGTTGTAATTTCGGTAATCTCACAAACTCCGTTTGAGCCGTAAAGAACAATCTCGCCAATACTGTACATACTCTCACCATCCGTATAATCGCATCATCTTAAATCTCAGATAAACACTGAGTTCTTACAATATTATTGTACCACATTTTGCATAATTTTGTTATAGGCAAAATTACCGAATTTGACAATTTTTTCACTGTGGGAAATTAGAGCATATTCTACCAAAATCCGTTAAAATAGAATTGGTTTAAATCCGAAACAGGGTACAAAATACGCTCTGCGGATATTTTACGAAAAGGCTCTTGGAAATGCAAGGCATTTTAATTGGAGGCGTCGAGGAATTTATGCCTATTGACAAACACATTTAGACAATTTAAAAGGTCAAAAATGTTATTGTTCGGTATATATTTTAAGTTGATAAAAATGTCTGAATCACAGATATTAAATACAATTAAAGGCACGGCGGGTGTTACTGCAACAAAACAAGCGACAGTTTAATTTTTGTCGCTTGTTATTACACTTTATTCTGTTTTTACGGGTTGCCACATAACTATTGACATTGAGCCATAAATGTCAATTCATCAGCAAAAGTCGTTTTATAACGGTTACGGATTGTAGGCTGACCAGTTACCGTTTGAATAAATCTTGCCGACATTCACCGTGAGATCAGCAGTTTGATTTGCACCATTGTTGCTGAAAATCACATTTGTTGCACCTGTCGGCACTGCTATACGGTAGACACCGTCACCGACACTTTCCATTGCTTTTCCAGGCCATTTACCTGCCATATCGGTTGCATCACTGTTCCAGAAGTATGCATGGGTATAGCCCTTTGCATAAACATATGACTTGCCGACTGTTGTCGGTTTGGTTGTGGGAGCAACCGTTGTGGGCTGTGTTGTAGGTACTGTCGGTTCTGTTACGGGAGCTGTTGTGACCTCTGTTGACGGTTCCGTAACAGGCTCTGTTGCAGGAGTTTCCGTTGTTGGTTCGGTTGCGGGGACTGTCGGCAACTGACTCGGATCAACATATGTACCGCAGTAACCGCAATTTTCAAACTTTGCAACATAGCATTGAATCAGGGTTGCGTCCTTGATTGAGATTGTGTTATCCCTGTCAACATCTGCCGCAATGAGGGCATTGTTTGTAAGATTTTCAAGCTTTACGATATGCTTTTGAACGAATGTTGCATCGCTGACATCTATTCTTCTGTCAAGGGTTGTATCACCCATAAGAATCATATTATCGGGTATATCCATGTTGTAATACTCGAACATATAAGTATTGTTGAAGTCGTTGTAATCGTTTGCCTTTGAGATTACCCTGACTGAAACAAAGCCTGTGTCATCAACATATGACTTATCAAGCGGAACAGTTATCGTAACGGGGGTATTCTTTGAAACAAAAGGAATGTTCTGTGTGAAGTAAACCTCGTTTGTGTTTCTGTTATAAACCTCAAGAGTTGCAGGAGAGTCATAGCTGAATCTGTTGTACACAACAGCCTTGATGAAGTTTTCGTCGCCGTCAATATACTGTTCTGCACTGACCGCCATATCGGTATAGCCGAGGGGGATATCATATGATGAAGTGTACTTTGCCTTGCTGTCTGTTACGGTAATTGTTATACAACGGTTTACAATCTGTTCGGGTGATGTGAACGGAACGCTGAACGTCTCGCTTGCACCTGCAGAGAGTGATTTATCTGTTGTTGTATATGTACCGAGTACAGTACCGTCATAGTTCTTTACCGTAAAGGTGAGATTGCCTGTCGGTTCAAAGCTGTTGTTTGTTACAGATACATCTGCTTTGGCTTCCTTGCCTGCGTTGATTTCGCTGTAGTCAACGCTTGCATCTGTAATTACAGGTTTTGAAACAGAGTCGGCAATTGTTGTAACAAGCTTTGACTCTGTGTTCATATCGTCATCAATTACCTTCGAATCGTAATATGTGAATGTAAGCTTGCCGTTAATGTACACCGGCTCAACATTTTCAATGTAGTTGTCGGATGAAACAAGTGTTACGGGATTTGACCAGGTACCGCTTGCCGTGTCAAGATAGAGGGCATTGATTTTGTTCTTGCTCTCTGTGTAAACGATTGCACAGTTGCCGTTTTCATCGTTTACTATTTCAACACCGTTTGCAGCCGAACCTGATATGTTGCAAATCTCTGCTTTTGCCTTAGACTGAACATCATACTGCATGAGAGTTCCGTTTTCGTACCAAACTACAACGGATTTGTTAAGGACTTCGCCTGTTGAGATTGCAGTTTCTACATTTTCTGCAATTACATTTGTTTCGCCAGTGGCTGTGTTACATACACAGATTGTCTTATCGTCTGTTGTCGAAAGGTCGCCGTCTTTGTCACAGGTGTAAACAACATATTTTGACTTTGAGCTTTCGATAATATCACAGTTGATTACCGTGTCAACATTCTGTGCAACAGCCTGTGGCTGTGACCATGTTCCGTTAGCAAGACTGCTCATCATAATTGAGTTGGAGCTGTCATTAAAGAACGGATTGTTTGAAGAACTGTTCATCCAAATTGCTGTGGGAACACCGTTGATGTCTTTAAAAACAGGGTTTGCATCGTATGTACTGTTGTTTGAAATGCGTGTAAAGTTTTCAAACTTGTTAGACCAAAAACTGAACTTTGCAGAATATACATCAATGTTCTTTACTGTATCGGTAATTGAAGAATCTTCCAAAAGCTCTGTGTTACTCTGGGCATAAACAAGATAAATCTGATCTCCGCTTACTGCAAGTGAGTACGATATATCGGCATTTTTGTTGTCATCAAGCTTTGATGCTTTTGACCACTTGCCAGTTGTTGAATCGTAAACGCTATAGTAAAGTGCGAGTGCATTTGCCGAATTTGTTGCATTTTCGTCAACACTCTGGTAAACCATTACCGCCTTGTCACCGCAGGCTGCAATCTGTGGCTTTGATGCGGAGTATGCATTGTCAAGCAATGCCGTATTGCCGTTGCCGGACTCTATCTCGTCATTCCAACCCGAATTGTAGGACAGCAATTTATCATTTATGTTGTATTTGTCGACATCATATGCCGCTGCAACAAGCTCGGAGTAGGCTTTTGCCTTAGCCTTGGAATCTCTCTCATACAAGGTTGCGGTTCCTGAAACGATTTTGAATTTATCCGTATAGAAGAATAATTTTATGTAGACTCCAAGCTCACCGCTTAATTCAACTTTTTTCAATTCAAAAGCATCTTTTATATCGATATCGAAACCTAAGTCAGCACTTCCGTAAAGACCTGCTGATAAACATTTTATTCCAAATCCCGCTTTTATTTCAAGAGCTGCCCGTATTGCGAGTTCAAAACTGTCAATACTGAATATTTTATTAACATCGTTATAAACAAATGATGCTTCTGCACCCATTCCATATGAGAAAGTAATTGACGCCGTGATAGGCACAAAGCCTAAAGTGAATTGAGAACCCCATTCTCTAGAAATAGACACAGCAAGATACAGTTTACTTTTTGACAATGCAAGAGTGCCGTCATCCTTAATTTTAAATTCAAGTGCACCTTGAACTTGGAAATTAAAGTTAGGCTCTCCGTTATTGCTTGGCCTCTTTTTGGCAAGTATATCTTCATACTGTTTCTTGCATAATTCAACCATATCCGAAAAGTGTCCGTCTTTGAGGGTTGCAAAATCGTCATTGGCATCTAAACTGCTGCCACCGGAATTATCCCCATCGGTCTTTTCATCATTTTTATCGCTGTCTTTATCGCCTTCGCTTTTATTATTTTCCTTTTTATCATTTTCCTTTTTATCGTCCTCCTTTTTCTCATCATCTTTTTCATTTTCGTCTTTTTTATCGTCATCTTTTCCGCCTAAGCCCTTATTTGCATCAAAATTAACAGCACATACCAACGCATCTTCGTCTTTGTCATACTGCCAGGAAAGTCCCATACTCTTGCCACTTGTAAGCGAAAATTCAAACGAAGCACCGTTCATAAATTCAAACGGAGAATTATCTATAGTAATAGAAGTACTTTCGGGAAGTTCAATACTTACATCCTGATAAGTCAGCATTACGGAACTGACATTCAGCGCTGTTTTTTCAATCTTGCCCGATTTCAATGTTACATAAAGATAAACAGGTTTGCTCTTTTCAAAATCCGATGCTATATAAGTATTAGTATAAATGTATTCATCTGAATTTATGTTTTTGCTTTTTGCAGTTAAAGTTTTATCGTTTTGTACAACATCAACAGAAGAGATTTCACCGTAGATTTTCGCTATAAATGTTACACTTGCGGCACTTCCGTCTTTGTTCTTAGCATTTGTTTGAATTGAGGCTTTTGATTTAAGTGCGTCTGCACCATCAACCTTAACGCTTGCTACAGCATATTCACCGACACGGTACAATTTTATCTTTGTATTACTGCCGAAAAGTAATCCTGCAAAACTATCATCTTTATAGGTATAGTAATTTGAAGCCGTTACCTTGAGATATGAAGACTCAATATCAAATCTTTCATCCTTATCAATAACAACCTTTCCCTCTCTGTCAGAAGTACGGGTAAATTCAGAATTGAGTTCAACGGTTGCACCCGATATCGGGTTGCCGTCCTTGTCCTGAATATAGAATACATATGCGCCACCCTCTTCGGGGAATTTTTCATAGTATTTTTCAAGGAAGTATTTTACTTCATGAACGGATACACTTGCATTAGCACCCGTTGAAGCAACATCTTCTATAACACTTTTCAAATAACTTAGTGAGCCTTTTGGCTTTGTAAAGCAATGATAAACATACTTTTCACCCGGATTAAGTGTTGTGCGCTGTTTGTCCATTTCGTAAGAATTGCCGTTTGCATCAACATATTCATCACAGTAGGACTCGTTGAGTTTTTCCCATTTAAAGCCCTCAAGAGCAAAGTCGCCCTTGTTTTCAACAATGATATTGTAGAACACCTTACTGCCGTAGTTATGATCTGCCGCCTCAATTTCAACATCAATAGTTGACGCATTGTGAACCTCAATCGGATTATCGGCTACGAATTTTGCGGAAATCGGTTCGTTGAAGTAAGAAAGCATTCCGAGGAAGTCGGCAGAAATATCATATGTACCCGCCTTGTCACCTCTGAGAATCCACTTAATTGTTTTCTGAGTCTGTCCCTTGATTTCATCAATATAGACAGAAGCCTTTGGTTCTAACGAATTTGTCTTTACAACGCTGAGGCCGTCAGGAACATTAAGTGTAACCGTGTTATCAAGCAAGCTGAAATCGCTTGAAGCGTGGTTGATAATATGAAGTGATACGCTGAAGAATTCTTTGAGATATGAGAACTCAACAGGAACATCAAGGTAAACGATTGTTGGATCTTCAGCTTTTGTCAAGCTTGAATTTGAACTGCCAATTACACAAGGAGTAAGCTTTCTTGTGCCTGATGATGTTTTTACATAAATCGGGTCCGATTTTGCGGTTTTACCGTTCCAATAGATTACCGAATGAATCGGTTCACGCTCATAGTGGAGAGTTACATTGATTTTTACAACATTTCTGTTTTCGGCGGCATTGATATCGATACCTGCCGCAACAATTTCATCAAATGTCATTTTGTGAATTTCAAATTCAGCCGTAACAATCGGTTCATTGACAAGAACGAGTGTTACACAAGTTTCCTTGCCTGTAACAGAAATATTCTGCTTAACGGGGAGGTAATCTTTTTTGTACGAAGATACAATGTGAGTTCCAATCGGAGCTTCAAACACGGCAAGACCGTTTGAATCGGTAAATGCATGCTGCTGTTCTTCCTCACCGAGATCCATATAAGCGTCTGTGTTCGGAAGAACATTGCCCTTTTCGTCTTTAAGCAATACATTGACTGTGCCGACAAGCTCTCTGCTTGTAACTGTGATTTCCTTTGTCAGCTTGGCTGTGTTGCCGTCACTGTCAGTTACGCTGACAGTAACTTTGCACTTGCCTGTCTTATCGAAAATATGGAGTGTTTTGCCCTTTTCGTTCTTTACAACGGCTGTGCCGTCACCAAAGTCAAAGCTGTAGCTTACAATTTCGGTATCATCTGTTGAGCCTGTTGCATCAAACATATACTCACTGCCCACTACAACGGTTGACTGACAATCGAGTACGGGAACGGGAGCAATTATGCCCGACACCTTAACGAGTTCGCTTTCGGCACTTGATGAGTTTTTAGCCTTGTCAAAAGCCTCAATCTTGTAGATTACGCTCTTGTCGGAAACGGCAATTTCATTATCGTTGTAGGTGTATGAATTCTTTCCGCTTTCAGCCATTACGGAATCGTAAAGCACATATGACTTGTCATTTGCACGCTTTCTATATATATAGAAGTGAGAAAGATCATCTGCATCACAAGACCAAACAAGGCTGAAGATATTATCGTCTTTTTCAACAAGCTTTACATCCTTGATTTCGGGAGCATCCTTGTCAATTGTGTAGGTTGCGATTTTTTCATCAGCCTGATTGCCCGATGAATCGCTTGCCGTAACCTTGATTGTAACCTCTGTGCCGCTGTTAAGCTCATCAAGAGGGAGAGCAATCGTTGCGGTACAGTTATTCTTTGAGTTACCTGCAATTTCTTTGATTGTCTGATATGAACTGAAAAGTCCGTTTGTTTTATACTCAATTTTCAGGTTGCTGAGTTTTGCATTATCCGATGCGGCAACCGTGACGGAGTTGTTGTTATTACCTATTCTTGTGCCGTCAACAGGTGAGAGATCATAGATAACAGGCTTTTCGGTATCGTCCTTGACTTTGCATGATACAACCCCCGACTGTTTGCCGACATTGCCCGCAAGGTCAACAGCCTCAACCTTGTAGTAGTAGGTAGCACTGAAATCTACATTTTCATCATATGTATTGACAGTCTTTACATTGTTTTTCAAAAGGGTAAATTCACCGTCAGCGCTGTTGCTCTTGTACACTCTGTAATAAGCAAAGCTGTTGTCGTCTGTAATTGCATTCCACGAAATGTTTACGAATGACGAACCTCCCTCTGTTTCACCCGATGATGCCGTAACACCTGTGGGCTGAATCGGAGCTGTTCTGTCAACAACATATTCGTAGCAGGTAAGGTCTTTATCCTCGGTCACATTGCCGTAGCTGTCATAAACCTTTGCCCTTACAAAAACAGAACCTTCCTCATAGTTTTTGAGGTCAAGTTTGCAGTCGAATGTGCATTTTGCAGACTCGCCTGTTGCCTTTATTTCGGAAACCGTTTTCCAGCTTTCCTTGTCTGTTGAAGTCTGGATTTCGATTGATTTTACTCTGTAATCATCTTCTGCTGTGAATCTGAGGTTGATTTCGGATTTGAAATAACCCGGATCGGGAGTAATTTTTGTTACCTTTGGACAAATTGTATCTTTCAAAGTTGTAACTGTGATTTCTTCCGAAGGAGTGCCTCGGTTTGAACGCTTGTCATAGCCGATTACACGGTAAACATAATCGTGTTCGGGAGTAAGACCGCTGAGGTTTACACCGAGGTTTGTGCTTGTTCTTGAAACGCTCTTCCATACTCCGTCAGATTGTTTGCATTCAACAACGAAGTATGAAATATCATCGTCCGAAACATCGCTCCATGAAAGTGTTGCCGTTGTGCCGTCAACTGCAATACACTTGACATTCTTGACCTGTTCAGGACCTTGATTGTCGCACATATATCTCTGTTTTGGAGAATAGGTGAAGTTTCCGACAGCGTCATAAATTTTTGCAACAACATACACAACGCCGTTCGTCATTACTGTCGTGTCGATGTTCTGCGAGTAAGAACTGCCGTTATGCTCGTCAATAAGAGTCCAGCTTTCAAGAGGAGCTTCGGGATCGGTTGAGTAGTAAAGCGCTGTTTTTGCAACACCTACATTATCGTTGCTGACTACCGAGAACGGCTGTTTGCCGTAGATATAGTTGTTTGATGCAGGAGTCATCTTGATAAACTGCGGAGGGATTGTATCATTAATCAATCCTGCCGAAACGATGTCATATCTAAGACTTTCCTGACCGTAAGCGTCCGTACCTACGATATAGTAATAATAAGTTACATTTTCCTTGACTTTTTTATCATCATAGCTTGTTGTGTCACGGTCTCTGATTTCACTCAAAAGTTCAAAATCTGTTTCGTCTTCTGCACGCTTATAAATTCTGTAGATTGCTGTGTCGTATTCTACGGAAATCTGCCACGAAAGCGAGATGCAGGTTTCCATAGGAGTTATGGTAACCTCATCAATCGGTGCAGGATGAGTTCTGTCAACATTAACCTTGATGTCTTTGTAGCTCTGACCGCCGTCTTTATCGGTAAACACAAAGCGAAGCGAATATTCACCTGTTACAACATTTTGAAGTGACCAGTAGCCTACATAGTCAACGCCGTTCGACTGAGCATTTGCAGTACAAGCTGTTTTCCATTCTTTGCCGTCACGGCTGAACTGAAATTCGCCCTTACCGCCTGTTTTTGAAAGGCTGCTTTCCATTGTTGCGGTAAGTTTGATTTTGTTAAGACCGCCAATGTCTGTTTTATTGTTCGGGAGGGTAATGCTCTTTACGGAAGTGCAGGCAGGAGTTACTCTGACTGTTTTTTCCTCTGAGATGACGCCCTCTTTGTCAACAGCAACAACACCGTAAACATACTCTTCACCGCTCTTGAGGTTGATGTCGGTGTAGGTCTGATCTGTCGTTTCATCATACTTTGCACCGTTTTTATAGATTATGTAGTGATCAATAGCGTCATAACCGTTCGGCTTTTTCCATGACATTGTAACGCTGTTGCTCGAAACAGCCGACGCCTTGAGGTCAACAACATAATAATTGTCATGAATAAACTTGATGTCAACATTGCTCATACCCTTAGCATACTCATGACCGTATGTGTCTTCGTAGCAATATACGGTGAGGTTGCTGTAACCTGTGAAAGCTGTTGAATCAATGCTATTTAATCCCTTACCAAGCACTAATTGTTTAAGATTGGTGTTGTAATAAAATGAATTTGAAGCAATTCTTTCAACGTCATTTCCAATATTTACATTTTCAAGTGAAGTACAATAATCAAATGCATTTGAACCGATTGTTTTAACACCCGAATTAAGCACCACAGATTTAAGTGCTGTATCAAACTTGAATGCATTACTACCAATAATCAAATCATCACCTGACAAGGTTACTTCAGTAAGGGATGTACAAAAATAAAAAGCAGCATAATCAATTATAGAAAGTTTATCACCTGTAAATTGAACGGTTTTAAGTTTTTCATTCTTAAAAAAAGCCTGCTCTCCAATTGACTTTAATTCACTGCCAAACTTTACACTTTCAAGATTACTTTCAACATATATTCCGAAACTTCCGCCATATCCATTTGAAAACGGTGAAAAGGCATAGTTACCAATGCTAACTAAACTATCAGGAAATTCTATACTTGTAAGCGATTTTGTCATTATAAATGCGTAATTACCAACTGATGTTACCGCATTACCAAAATCAACATTAGACAATGCTTGACAATTTTCAAATGCATAATCCCCAATCGTTTTATCAACATCGTCACTATCTTTAAAAGATACACTTTTCAAACTAAAGCACTCACTAAAAGCATATCTATCAATTTTTGATACATTTTTTCCAATTACAACACCAGTAATATGATTGCAACGTTCAAAAGCTCTTTCAGCAATTGTCGTTACTGCATCCGGAATTGTAAAATTGCCTCGTCTACCCTTTGGATATAGCACAAGCGTTGTCTTATCATTATTGTAAAGGACACCATCAACTGAGGTATACTTTTTATTGTCCTCTTCTACAATTATTTCTTCAATAGAATTTGCTCCGGTAAATGCAGTTGGCGAAATTGATGTACAGCCGCTTCCGATTGTAACTTTCTTTAAAAGATGACAATTTGTAAAACATCCACCTTGAATTTCGGTTACTTTATCAGGAATATGAACCGAAGTTATTCTCTCACAATTGTAAAAAGCAGAATTACCTATTGAACTAAGTGTATTTGGTAATGTAACTAATGAAATACTTTTACAATTACGAAAAGCATCAGAATAAATTCTATCTAATCCATCAAAGAAATTAAGTTCTGATATTGATAAACAATTATAAAATGCATTTGAACCGATACTTTTTATGCCAGCACCAAAAGTAACATTTTTTAAATATTTATCATCATAAAATGCACTACTTTCAATAACGAGGTTATTCCCTGAAAGATTAATTTCAATAAGTGATATACAATTTTGGAAAGCACCTGTATCAATTAAAGTAAGATTACTTCCAGTAAGATCTATCGATTTAAGTTTTTCATTTTTGTAGAAAGCTTGTTTACCGATTGTTTTAATACCTGAACCAAATTTTATGTTTTCAAGGTTACTTGTTGTATATTCTATATAACTTCCGCCATACCCATTAGAATACGGTGAAAAGGCATAGTTACCAATTCTAACTAAGCTATCAGGAAATTCTATACTTGTAAGCGATTCAGTCATTACAAAAGCATAATCGCCTATTGATGTTACTGCATTACCAAAATTAATATTTGACAATGCCCGACAATTATAAAATGCATAATTGCCAATTGTTTTTTTGTCAATTGTGCTGTCCTTAAAAACAACATCGGTCAATGCAATACATTCACTGAAAGCATAAGCACCTACACTTTCAACATTAGCTCCGATTGTAATTTTTGTAAGATTAGGACAACTGCTAAAAGCTCGATCGGCAATTGAAGTAACCGTATCGGGGATAACAAATTCTCCCGATTTGCTCTTAGGATACAAAATAATTGATGTCTTTTCCTTATTGAGCAATGCACCGTCAACGCTTGAATATTTTTCATTGTCCGCTGACACAGTTATTTTTTCAAGTGCAGTTGTACTACTAAATGCAGTTGGAGCAATAGTTGCACAATTTTTACCTATTGACACACTCTTAAGTGATTTACAGCTTGTAAATGTATTTTCATAAATACCTTTTACATTGTCCGGAATTACAATACTCTGTAAACTACTGCACCTTTCAAAAGCACTGTAAGCTATCTGTGTGAGTGTGTCAGGCAAGGTGATTGTTTTAATACCTGTACAATTATAAAAAGCATATGCATATATTGTTTCCAATCCCGAACAAAGTTTAATATCATCAACAGCCTCACAATTGCGAAATGCGTAAGCACCAATTGACTTTATACCTGATTTTAAATTTATAGCTTTCAATTTATTACAAGCGTAAAAAGCATAATCTCCAATGGTTGCATTATTACCCGATAAGCTAAGTTCTTCAAGAGCAAAATTCTCATAGAAAGCATACGAACCGATTGAAGTAAGATTATCACCTGTAAATTCAAGTTTTGAGATCTTTCTATCGTCATAGAATGCATAGTTGCCAATTGTTTTTAAACCTGTACCAAATTTTACACTTTCAAGATTACTTTCCTTATATGTTCCGCCCGTTCTGTCTGTATAAGGTGAAAAAGCAAACTGACCTATGCTTGTAAGACTGTCAGGAAACTCTAAGCTTTTAATTTTACTGCAAATAGTAAATGCATAATCCCCGATTGAAGTTACTGCATTACCGAAGTCAACCTCTGTCAGAGAACCACAGTAATAGAATGCACGCTCACAGATTTTTTTATTTGCAGTATCACTGTCCTTGAATACTACAGTAGCAAGCAAATTACATTGATTAAACGCATACGGGTTTACTGTTTCAACACCGGAACCGATAGTAATCTTTGTAAGCTTGTTACAATTTTCAAAAGCAGCTTTTTCAATTGAAGTTACTGTGTCTGGAATAACATATTCGCCTGATAAGCTTTTGGGATAACAAACAACGGCTGTTTTTTCTTTGTTATAAAGCACACCGTCAACACTCGTGTAACTTTCGTTATCTTCTGAAACATCAAATTTTACAAGATTGACATTCCTTGTGAAAGCAGACGCTGTAACAGAAGTACAACCCTTTCCGATTGTAACTGATTCAAGTCCTGTGCAATCTGTAAAAGAACCGTCAGCTATTGTTGTCACACTGTCAGAAAATATGACTGTTTTTAAAGATGTACAGCTACAAAAAGCACTTCCCTCTATAGTTGTCAGAGTATCCGACATTTCAAGATTTACAAGTTCATCACAACCGTAAAATGCACCTGACTCAATTGTATTTACACCAGACAACTTTACTGTTCTAAGCGAATTACAGCTATAGAAAGCATATGTACCGATAGAAGCATTTGCACCTGACAAATCAAGTTCTGTAATGTCAGTATTATAAAATGACCGATATCCAATACTTGTCAGAGCATCTCCTGTAAATTTCACAGTATTTAATGCTCTGTTTTCATAAAAAGCATAACTTTCAATTGATTTTAATCCGCCGCCGAATTTAACGCTTTTCAAACTGCTTGCTACATATGAGCCGTAATAACCGCCATAACCGTCCGTATAAGCAGAAAAAGCACCGTATCCGATACTTTCCAAACTCTCGGGGAATTCTATGCTTTCAAGTGATTTACATACTGTAAAAGCACAGTCACCAATAGTCTTAACCGAACTCTTTGAAAAATCGAGTTTGTTAAGTGACTGACAACTATAGAACGCATAGTTGCCGATTGATTCTACATATTGTCCGAAAACTACGGAGGTGATTGACTTTTCACGGAAAGCACTGTCGGCTATCGAGGTTACTTTCTTATTGTCAATTCTGTCCGGAATGACGACATCTGTGTCACTGCCGATGTAGCTCAGAATCTGAACCTTTGAATATTCATCGATCAGCGTGTAGGTGAAGTCATCAGTTGTGTAGGTTTCCTGTGTGCTTGCGCCTGTTTCCGAAGAAAACATTTCAGCCGCTTTTACATATGCCGTGTGAAAAACCTCGCTCGGCAGGATTGTAAACACGCTGAAAACAGTCATAAACACAAGAACAAAAGAAACCGCTCTTTTGATTACTCTCTTCATGTACTTCTCTCCTAATTTTTTGTTTTTCGTAATGCCCCTTGTTCTGCCAAAACCAAGCCTTAAATTCCGTGTCCCGGCTTTATGCGCACAACAGGACAGCTTGAAACGCACACAAAAGCTTTGCATGAAAAAAGTGTTGTTGATTTACGACAGTAAAAGTCATGAGATATTGCATACTTATGCTTTATACACAAAGCAATAAACCATTCCGCAAAAGAATACAATATTTCATCAGACATTACACATACAACTTAATCATAACAATTCAACACGCTAAAGTCAATGAATCTGCACATAAAATCTTAACCAATTTTTCACGCTATTTAACAACATAAGACTGACAATATTACCAATCGACAATCTTATAACAAATGATGTACATCTTTATATTTTTTCACTGTATAACCGCATTCTACAAGATAAATGACGCATAACAAACAAGATTTCAGCAAAATATTTTTGATTTGGACAAAAACAATCCGCCTCCGATCGAAATCAAAGGCGGAAAATGATTATTTATGAATTTTTTTAAATTGAAAACTTGCTTGAATCATATTGATACAGGCTGTGTTATAAAGCCTTCGCAAAGCAAATGCTTGCCGAAAAGTGAAATGACCGACAACAAGCGTCGGTCATTTTCGGGGTATATTGGGTTATAGAAGGAATATATCAATATGAATGAACGAAATAAGCATTGAATACAGGCAGAAGAAAGAACTTTTCACGACTAATTTCAAAACTCCAAAACAAATTACCTAAAAACGAATCTGTTTCAATGCTTATTCCGTGGGCATCAACTTTAGCTTTATTGTACAACAAAAGAGTTTTAAATTCAATTGCATTTGCAACGGAATTAAATCTTTGATGTAAAATATCCTTTGGAATTTTTATCTAATTGTTACAAAAATAACAATCTCAACCTTTGCAGAACAAAATTCGCCATCTTTTAGGTGTAATTATTGAAGCTATAAATATATATTTATATCCTTTTATTATTGCATTTATGTCAATTTATTATGATATTATCCAAGAATTTCGTCAGAAAGTTGTTCAAGCTGAGGAATATTTTCTTCTTTCATAGCAGAACGGATTGTCACAACAGTAGGACAAATTTCAACATTTTTCATTTCTTCAAGATATGTTCTCATTGTCTTTGCGGCTGAAGGAGCCCAAGAGCCGTTTTCAACCATAGCAACCTTTCTGTTCCTGTAGCCCTTGATTTTAAGGTGGTGCAGAAAATCGTTCATTATCGGGAACACACCGCCGTCATAGCTCGGTGCGATAACAACCATTCTGCTGAAACGGAATGCGTCCTCAATATCCTCGGCAAGGTCTGTGCGTGAAAGGTCTGCAATCGAAACCTTTTTGTCGGTTTTTGATTTGATGATTTCACAAAGCTTTTCGGCTGCCTTGGCTGTGTTGCCGTGAACCGAACAATACGCAATGAACACACCGTCGGTTTCAGGCTCATATTTGCTCCATGTATCGTAAAGACCGATGTACCAACCAAGGTTCTCGTCAAGTACAGGACCGTGAAGCGGGCAGATTTTCCTAATATCAAGCTTTGCGGCTTTTTTGAGAAGATTCTGAACCTGAACACCGTACTTACCGCAGATATTGAAGTAATATCTTCTTGCCTCGCAAGCCCAATCGTCCTCCTGAGCGTCAAGTGCGCCGAATGTGCCGAAGCCGTCCGCAGAGAAAAGAACCTTTTCTGTGCTTTCATATGAAACCATAACCTCAGGCCAATGAACCATCGGAGCCATTATGAATGTAAGCTTGTGCGAACCGAGTTCAAGTTCGTCACCCTCTTTGACTGTAACGGTTTTATCGGCAAAATCAAAATCCGGAAAAAACTGTGGGAGCATTGAAAAAGTCTTTGCATTACCAACAAGCTTCATTGACGGATATTTCTCGGAAACAACCTTAATATTTGACGCATGGTCGGGTTCAAGGTGGCTGATTACAAGATAATCGGGAGTTCTGCCGTTAAGCTCTCTGTCAAGATTTTCAAGCCATTCGTCAGTTTTTCTCTTATCAACCGTATCCATAATTGCAACCTTTTCGTCAACAATAAGGTATGAGTTGTAAGAAATTCCGTTGGGAACAAGATACTGACTTTCAAAAAGGTCGATTGTCTTGTCATCAACGCCAATGTATTTTATAGAATCGGAAATTTTAACCTGCATTGTATTCTCTCCTTTATAAATCTGTGTCCGTATTTGTCGGAAATTTTTGTTAAGTCAATTATACTATGTTATCAAGTTGAAATCAAGATGATTAGGATAATTTAAACACTATGCAAATTTTGTTCATGTGTCTGATTGTATATGAAATTATTTTGCTATTGATTTAAAAGAAAAGCGATGATATAATATTGTTAAAGAAAATACAAATTGGTTTTATTATGGATATAGGTTCTCGTGGAGATATTTATAAATGAAAGGAGTTGCCGTATATGAGTACGAAAACAGCTGAAATTGCTAAAATGATTGATATGCTTCCCGACAGTGACAAGGAACTTGCCTACGAATTGATTAAGAAACTCGTACTTGCTTGGGATCCTGACTACACAAAAGTTACCGAACAGGAGTATAAAGATATTACAGAAGCGGAAAACGGTGACTTTGTTTCCGAAGACGATATTGATTGGGATAATCTTTCAAGATATGCAAACTAAATAATTGCATTAATTTAGCGGTGGCATTGACCACCGCTTTTTATTTTAGTTTTTAATATTTTGAGTGTATGACATTTACCCACCAAAGCATAATTTTCCACTTTCAATTTTCAATTAACAAAACAGTCCCTTTCTATGCATTTGCAAATTGAAAGGGACTGATTGTATAAATATTAAAAGTATTAGATTTCAGATTACAAAAATTACTTTCTGTTGTTTCTGTTAAAGCCGCCTCTGCGGTCATTGTGAGGTCTGCGTGGGCGAGCTGCTCTTTCTGCGTCAATGTCGTTTTCGGGAACAAGACCGTCAACATCAATAAGAACCTGACGGCGAGAGAGGTTAAGTCTGCCCTTATCGTCAATTTCCATTACCTTAACACGGATAATGTCGCCTACATTAACAACATCTGTTACATTCTCTGTACGCTTAACATCAAGCTGAGAAATGTGAACAAGACCTTCCTTACCCGGAGCGATTTCAACGAAAGCACCGAAGTCCATAATACGGGTAACCTTACCGAGGTACATTGCACCCGGCTCAGGATCAACAGCGATTGTGTTGATGATTTCGATTGCACGCTTACACTTGTCGGAATCAATACCCGAAACAAATACCTGTCCGAGTTCGCCGTCTTCCTCAATGTCAACCTTAACTTCGCATTCAGCCTGAATTTCCTTGATAACCTTACCGCTCTTACCGATAACCTCGCTGATTTTGTCAGCAGGAATTGTTGTTGTGAACATCTTGGGAGCGTACTTTGAAAGCTCTTCTCTCGGCTCTGCAATAGCCTTGAGCATTACTTCATCAAGGATGTAGTTACGAGCCTTGTGAGTCTTGGCAAGAGCCTCTTTAACCATTTCGGGAGTAAGACCGCTGATTTTGAGGTCCATCTGAATAGCTGTGATACCATCATGTGTACCTGCTACCTTAAAGTCCATATCACCGAAGAAGTCCTCAAGACCCTGAATATCAACCATTGTCATCCAACGGTCGCCCTCTGTGATAAGACCGCATGAGATACCTGCAACAGGAGCCTTAATCGGAACACCTGCGTCCATAAGAGCAAGAGTTGAACCGCAGATTGAACCCTGTGAAGTTGAACCGTTTGAAGAAAGAACTTCCGAAACAAGGCGAAGTGCATACGGGAATTCTTCTACCGAAGGAATTACAGGAACGAGTGCTCTTTCTGCAAGAGCACCGTGACCGATTTCTCTTCTGCCCGGACCACGGCTTGGTTTTGTTTCGCCGACTGAGTAGCTTGGGAAGTTGTAGTGGTGGATATATCTCTTTTCTGTTTCACCGTCAATGCCGTCAAGAAGCTGTTTGTCGGAAACAGGACCGAGTGTTGCGATTGTGAGAACCTGAGTCTGTCCTCTTGTGAACATACCCGAACCGTGAACTCTCGGAATTACGCCAACCTCTGATGCGAGAGGACGGATATCGTCCATTCCTCTGCCGTCAACACGCTTCTGCTCATCGAGTAACCAACGGCGAACAATGAACTTCTGTGTCTTATAAAGGCACTCGTCAATGAGAGCTTCGCTTTCGGGATAAATCTCGTCAAATTTTTCATGAACTGCCTCATAGATAGGCTTGAGTCTTTCGTCACGAATTCTCTTATCATCTGTATCAAGAGCAACCTTAACATCTTCTTCTGCAAATGCCTTGATTGCCTCAAACATATCATGGTCGGGTTCAAGACTTGCAAACTCAAACTTAGGCTTGCCGATTTCAGCCTTGATTTCCTCAATAAAGCTGATAATCTTCTGGTTAGCCTCGTGACCTGCCATAATAGCGTTGTACATATCGTCATCAGATACGCAGTTGGCACCTGCCTCGATCATAGCAATTCTTGTGCTCGTTGAAGCAACTGTTGTTGCCATCTGAGAAACCTTTCTCTGCTCCTCTGTCGGGTTGATGATGTACTCACCGTCAATCATACCTACAGAACAACCCGAGATAGGTCCGTTCCACGGAACATCAGAAATTGAAATTGCAATTGAAGCACCGATCATGGCAACAATTTCAGGCTGACAGTCGGGATCAACGCTCATTACCGTACAAACGATTGAAACATCGTTTCTCATGCTCTTGTCAAAAAGAGGACGGATAGGACGGTCGATTACACGGCTTGTGAGGATAGCCTTTTCCGAAGGTCTGCCCTCTCTCTTGAGGTAAGAACCGGGGATTTTGCCTACTGCGTACATCTTTTCTTCATAGTCAACCGAAAGCGGGAAGAAATCAACGCCCTCTCTTGGCTTTTCTGATGCTGTAACAGCAACATGAACTGTTGTGTCGCCATAGTGAACAAGACACGCACCGTTTGCAAGCTGTGTCATCTTGCCTGTTTCAACCTTTAAAGGTCTGCCGGCAAATTCTGTTTCAAATACTCTGTATTTGTCGAATGTCATAAGTCGATTCATTTTAGTAAAATCCTTTCCGAAACATAAGTTTCACATTTTAAATAAAGTTCAAATTTATTCAAACGGGATTTTACGCCGATTTAGCAATAAAACCATTAAACAAAACTGACAAACACACAAAAGCATATGTTATTTAATCGTTTTACCGCTAAAAAACAGCAAATAAAAATCCCGCAGAAAATCGAATTTAGGGCAAGCTTTCGCTTGCCCTTGTGTACTTAAAAAATTACTTACGGATACCGAGTCTTGCAATGATAGAACGATATCTCTCAATGTCTACCTTTGTGAGGTAAGCGAGAAGGCTTCTTCTCTGACCAACCATCTTGAGAAGACCTCTTCTGCTGTGGTGATCCTTCTTGTGAACCTTGAGGTGCTCGGTAAGGTCATTGATTCTCTTTGTAAGAAGAGCAATCTGAACCTCCGGAGAACCTGTGTCGCCTTCGTGAGTTGCGTACTCAGCCATGATAGCCTGCTTTTCTTCTTTAAGCATTAAAAATTCCACCTTTCAAAAATAGTCGCCAACATCTCAGGGCAGGGCTGTGAAAATCCGATAAACGGCATACTCCCTGTTCCGAGACACGGTCATCTGTTTTATATTATCACAATCAAAGTCAAAAGTAAAGTGTTTTTTACAAAATCTTCTTTGCTTTTTCATTGTAGAGCATATCAATATATTCACAAATTTTCTTCTGATCTTCTTTAGACATTGAGCGATATCTTGCAATAATTGCTCTTTCGGAAAGAGTCAGTACATTGAGCGTCATGTCACCGTCGGCAACTCTTCTTTCAAAATAATCTCTGTTGTCAAGAATTGCGTTATAATCGATACCGAACATTTTAACGATTTTTCCGAGAAGCTCGTGGCTTGGTTCGGAAACTCCCGTTTCATATTTTGTATAAGTTGTTCTGTTTATCTTTAATGCGTCCGCAACCTGCTGTTGGGTAAGTCCGCACTGAATTCTGTAATAACGCATTCTGAGTCCTACCGAAGCGTCGATATTACTGCACTTTCTTTTGGGCATCTTCTGCACATCCTATCACATAAAAGTATTTCCGCTTTGCGCACTGCGATTCAATTATAATACTTTTAAATAAAATATTCCACAAATGTGATAACACTTCACTAAACAAAAATCGGCATGATTTTTGTGCATTATTTTGTATTCATAAATATTTTTTTGATGAATTATACCTGCATCTATTATTATTGATTCGTAAAACTTTTATGCCTCTCTTTCGGTTTTTGTAAACCTCTTTTTCAAATTTGGTATTGAAATCTTTAAATTTTTGATGTATAATCATGTAGCGGAAGTTAGTGTGTATGTTTTTATGCAATTTCTGCGTTCTGTATTTTTGCTTTATTACAGCCGAACAACCGAAAAATTAAACGCTGGAGTAGCGCAGTTGGTAGCGCAACTGATTCGTAATCAGTAGGTCGAGGGTTCAAGTCCCTTCTTCAGCTCCATAACAAAAACCGCATCAGAAAGCCGTTTTCAGGCTCTTTGGTGCGGTTTTTATTTGTTTATTTTTACCGTAAAATATTGCTTAAATATTAGTCAAATGTCAGTCAAAAAGCAGCAATCACATCAATCACACATATATACCTAATGCATATAAAACTAAAAGCACCCTGCATTTTGCAAAGTGCTTTAAAAATTACTCTTTCGTATTCGTTTTAGCCGGATTTTTAATCATTCTGCCGTTGACGAAGATGTAGTCATCATCGGAGTTTGCGTTTTCGACTGCTTCGGTTTCACGCTGAACTTCTTCTTCCGTGAGGACATACTGCACATTATCACCTGTAAAGTAACCGACAGACTCCTGCACGCCTTTTGCGATTACGGATACTATTATATAGGTTGCAATCATCGGGTAGAAAATTACCGAGAGAGCAACTGCAACAACAAGCATTGCACCCTTTGCATAGATTACTGCGAGGAATACTGCGAATGAAACTATTACGACAAGCACAAGTGCGACAATATTTCTGAGAATTTTACCGAAAATCAACAGGAGTGAATTTTTATAAATGTCACGGAGTCTGAGGTCATAGGTAATTGTTAGCAGAGGTACATAGAACAGCATAATCAGCATTGCAATTGAGAACACTATATATATGGTAAAGACAGAGCCGTAAACGATGTCTGTCTGAGCAAGTGTTCCGTAATAGAGAATTGCAAAAAACGAACATGCTACTATGAGGTAAGCGACAAATCCGTTGAAAATTGATTTTTTCAGATTTTCACGAAATGCCTGTACAAAAGTTTTGAAAACATTTACATCCTCTTTTTCAACCGAAATTTTGCGGATTACCATTACAAGTCCGGAATAGAACGGCATTGCGGGAATTATACCCAAGCTCCATAATATTACATTGTTGAATCCGGACAGAAAGCTTATGAGAATGAATATTCCGGAAAATACGGCAAACGGAATTGAGTACATCAATCCCGCAAATAACAGCTTAGGAAATCGGGTGAAAAATCGTGCAAGGGATGATTGATTGAAATTTTTCATAATTGCTAAATTAACCTTCTTAAAAAACAAATTTGACATAATTTTAGCACAAATCGCTTGTCATTTTCAATAGAATGACCATATTTGACAGGTTACAATATTGTAACTTTAATGTTACTTTAATATTTCTAATTTGACAAATAAGTCAAAAAACTCAGATAATATGCGGTTGTTTTTTGTTTGATTTTGAAATTACATTTGGTCAATACCTTCGTTTTGACTAATCACAGAGAAATTTTTTAAAAAAATCTATTGTATTTTCATAAATAGTGTGTTATGATTGTGGCAATAGAGAGAACACAGAATGTTGTTCTCTCGCCAATATCCGGGTTTAGCGGATAAATATTTTTAATTAAGGTGAAAGCTATGAAAAAATCAACAATCAAAAGAGCTGCAGCTCTTGCAGTTGCAGGTATGATGACTGCTACTGCTCTTGCAGGCTGCGGCGGTTCTTCATCATCAGGTTCATCAAAAGATGATTCAAGTGCAGCAGGCAACGCAAAAAACGGTAAAGTTTACTATCTTAACTTTAAGCCTGAGCAGGACAAGGATTGGCAGGCTCTTGCTAAGAAGTACACGGACGAAACAGGTGTTGAGGTAACTGTTAAGACAGCTGCCGAGGGTACTTATGAGTCAACACTTACAGCAGAGATGGACAAGGATAACGCTCCTACACTCTTCCAGGTTAACGGTCCTGTCGGTCTTGCTAACTGGAAAGACTATTGTGCAGACCTCAGCTCATCAGAAATTTACAATCAGCTTACTTCAAAGGATTATGCACTTGAAGAGGACGGCAAGGTTTACGGTATTGCTTATGTAATTGAAACATACGGCATTATCTACAACAAGACTCTTCTCCAGAAGTATTGCGATTCTGACTTTGCTTCGGTTAAGAAGATTGAAGACATCAACAGCTTTGAGAAGTTAAAGACTGTAGCCGATGAAATCCAGAAGAATAAGGATAAGCTCGGCGTTAAGGGTGCGTTCACATCAGCAGGTATGGATTCTTCATCTGACTGGAGATTCAAAACTCACCTTGCTAACCTTCCTATCTACTTTGAGTACAAGGATAAGGGCATCAAATCAACAGACGCTATCGAGGGTAAATACCTTGAAAACTATAAGAACATCTGGGATCTCTACATCACAGATTCAACATGTGATCCTGCAGACCTCGCAAGCAAGAAGGGTACAGACGCTGAAACTGAGTTCACATCAGGCGAAGCAGTATTCTTCCAGAACGGCAGCTGGGAATATTCAACAGTTACCAAGGCAGGTATGAAGGACGACGAACTCGGCATGCTCCCGATTTACATCGGCGTAGGCGATGAAGCTAATCAGGGTCTTTGCACAGGTTCAGAGAACTACTGGTGTGTAAACAACAAGGCAAGTGCTGACGATCAGGCAGCTACTCTTGAATTCTTGAACTGGTGTGTAACAAACAAAACAGGTACATCTGCTCTTGCTGACGATATGGGATTTGTAATTCCTTTCAAGAATGCTAAGGAAGCAACCAATGTATTTGTTAAGATTGATAACGAGCTCACAGCAGCAGGCAAAACTCCTGTAAGCTGGAACTTCACAACAATGCCAAGTGAAGATTGGAAAAACGGTGTTGGCACAGCTCTTACACAGTATGCAGCAGGCACAGGCGACTGGGATGCTGTTAAGACTGCATTTGTACAGGGTTGGAAAACAGAATATGCAAAGGCTAACGGCTGATTGTAAAATTTCTGTTTTAATTTAACAGGTTCGGTAGGGGGGCGGCATTCCGCCCCCCTTTTTTATGAACGGAAAGGCAAAATATTATGTTTAGAAAACCTAAAAGAAAAATTTATTTTCTTATATTTGTTCTTCCTACTCTTGCTGCTTTCCTTATAGGTTTTGTATATCCGTTCTTTAACGGCATTTACCTTTCATTCTGTAAATTCAGAACAACAAGCGATGCAGTATTCATCGGGTTCGGAAACTATGTCAAGGCCTTTCAGAATGAGGGCTTTTTACATTCATTCTGGTTTACGGTACTGTTTGTTATAGTATCGGTTATACTCATTAACCTCATTGCGTTTTTTGTGGCGTATGCACTCACGCTCGGAATCAGGGGTTCAAATGTATTCAGAACTGTTTTCTTTGTCCCTAACCTTGTAGGCGGTATTATTCTCGGCTACATCTGGCAGTACATTTTTAACGGTATTCTTCAGTATTACGGAACAAACCTTGCGCTTAACGCAAACTTCGGCTTCTGGGGACTTGTAATTCTTATGTGCTGGCAACAGGCAGGTTATATGATGATTATTTACATTGCCGGTTTCCAGAGCGTACCTCATGATCTTTATGAGGCGGCTAAAATTGACGGCGCAGGCAAAAAACAGTTGCTTACAAATGTAACATTGCCGATGATGATGCCTTCCATCACAATCTGCACATTCCTTACACTTACAAACTCATTTAAGCTGTTCGACCAGAACCTTGCCCTCACAGGCGGTGCTCCGGGTATTGTATCACAGGGAAGCGGTACAATGGTTTATCAGACGGAAATGATGGCTCTCAATATTTACAATACATTCTATGCAAACCAGAATTCTCGTGGCGTAGGTCAGGCTGAGGGCGTTATCTTCTTCGTAATTGTTGTTATCATTGCCCTTATTCAGCTTTACTTCACAAGAAGAAAGGAGGTTCAGCAGTAATGGCAAAAGTTGCAGCAAAGGCTAAGGATAGGCCTGTAAAGAAAAAACAAACCGTAGGAATGAAAATTTTAACAATTCTCTTCTCTATTGTGTCAGTATTCTATGTTGCTCCCGTTTTCATTGTACTGATGAACTCCTTCAAGAGCAATGCGGCAATCAGCCGTGCAATCTTTGAATTTCCGAATGCAAACAGTTTTCAGGGCTTTCAAAGCTATATGACAGGTATGTTCCACGGCAACTATCCGTTCTGGAAGTCAATTGTATGGAGCTTCTTCATTACAATCGGCGGTGTTGTGCTTATTCTTTTCTGCACATCAATGTGTGCGTGGTACTTGCAGCGTTCAAATTCTCGTATATGCAAAATCATCTACTATTTCTGCATTTTCTCAATGGTTATTCCTTTCCAGATGGTAATGTTTACCCTCTCAAAGACAGCCGACAGTCTCAAACTTACAACTCCGTGGGGTATTTTGATTATATACCTCGGATTCGGAGCAGGACTTGCGGTATTTATGTTCTCGGGATTTGTTAAATCAATTCCTGTTGAAATTGAGGAAGCCGCAGATGTTGACGGAGCAGGTCCTTTGAGAACATTCTTCGGTATTGTTCTTCCGATTATGAAACCTACTTTTATTTCGGTTGCAATCCTTGAAACAATGTGGATTTGGAACGACTACCTTCTCCCCTATCTTATTCTTGATATGGATTACAAAACTATTCCGATTCACATTCAGTATCTTAACGGCAGTTACGGTCATACGGACACAAGTGCTATTATGGCGCTTATCGTTCTGAGCATCGTTCCGATTATTATTTTCTACTTTGCATGTCAGAAATACATCATCGAGGGTGTTGTTTCAGGTGCTGTAAAAGGTTAATCTTTCTTTCATTTTATTTTCAAAAAACGGCTGTGTACCTTATGCTACACAGCCGTTTTTTTCTCTTGTGTTTTTTCTCTCGTGTAGACAGTTTGTATAATGAAAAACAAATTATGCCCGAGCGTAACATTGCAATTGTCTGTGTAATCCAACCGTATGGGCGATTTTTGGACTCCCAAAAGTAATGATGCAATATGTTTTTTGATATTACAAACTATCTACACGAACAGGGTACGGTGGCTCGCCGTGTATGATTGTTCTTTAATAGAATTATATTGTAACAAAAAAATCGGGCAATCGTGATGACTGCCCGATATGCGGAAATTTTATGTGTTAACTTTTACCGTAAAAATCAGATTGACTGAAGAACAGGCTCACCGTTTTCGGCTGTAAGGTGCATTGCAGTAACACCGCCTGCGCCTGCCTCAATCATTGCGTTTGCAATTTTCTCCTCAACCTCTCTGCGAATTGTGTTTCTGAGGTCACGAGCACCGCTTGCACCGTTGCATGACTTTTCTGCAAGGAGCTGACAAACCTTTTCGTCAAATGTGAACTTGATGTGCTTTTCCTCAAGAGTCGGAACATACTCAGAGAGCATAAGGTCTGCAATCTTAACAAAATCGTCCTTTTTAAGGCTGTTGAATACGATAACCTCGTCAACTCTTGCGATAAATTCGGGACGGAGGAACTCGGAAAGTGCCTTCATAACCTTTTCTTTTGAGGCATCTTCTTCAGTCTTGCCAAAGCCTAATGCGCTGTCCTTTGATGCAGAACCGGCATTTGATGTCATAATGATAACAGTATTTTCAAAGTTTACTGTTCTGCCGTGAGCGTCTGTAACTCTGCCCTCGTCAAGAATTTGGAGCAAAATATTGAGAACATCGGGATGAGCCTTTTCGATTTCATCAAAGAGGAGAACCGAATAAGGTCTGCGGCGAACTTTCTCCGTTACCTGTCCTGCCTCATCGTAACCGACATATCCGGGCGGTGAACCGATAATTTTAGAAACCGAATGTTTCTCCATAAATTCACTCATATCAAGTCTGATAAGAGTTTCGGGGGTATCGAAAAGTTCCTTGCTGAGAACCTTTACAAGCTCTGTTTTACCGACACCTGTAGGACCTACAAAGATGAATGATGCAGGTCTGCGGCGAGGTGAAATCTGAACTCTGCTTCTTCTGATTGCAGATGCAAGAGCCTTTACAGCCTCATCCTGACCGATAATTTTCTTTTTAAGCTCGTTCTCAAGGTCGGCAAGCTTTGAAAGCTCATTTTCCTTGATTCTTGATGCGGGGATGCCTGTCCAGAGTTCGATGACCTTGGCGATATCCTCCTCTGTAACCTTTGAAACGAGAGTTTCGGGGTCAATTTCTTTAAGGTCACTGTCAATTCTTGCAAGGCTTGTGTTGACCTCGGCAAGCTGTTCGTAGTTTACCTCATCGGCATTTGTAAGAGCGTCCTTTTTGATAAGAAGCTTCTGTCTTTCATCCTCAAGCTTATCGTGACGCTCCATGCTTTTGTTGCGGAGAGCGGCACAGGCACAGCTTTCATCAAGAAGGTCGATTGCTTTGTCGGGAAGAAAACGGTCTGTTATGTATCTTTCGGAAAGGACAACCGTCTTGCGAACGATATCATCGTCAACAATTACACGGTGATGTGCCTCATAATAGCCTTTTACACCTGCGATAATATCAATTGACTGAGCAATTGTAGGCTCGCCGACCTTTACGGGCTGAAATCTTCTTTCAAGAGCAGAATCCTTTTCGATATATTTTCTGTATTCGTTGAATGTTGTAGCACCGATGACCTGAACCTCGCCCCTTGAAAGAGCCGGTTTGAGGATATTTGCGGCATTCATTGTACCCTCGTTGTCACCTGTGCCGACAAGGCTGTGAACCTCATCAATAAAGAGAATTATGTTGCCGTTCTCCTTGATTTCTGAAACAAGTCCTTTGATTCTGCTTTCAAACTGACCTCTGAACTGAGTGCCTGCAACAAGTGAGGTGAGGTCAAGAAGCTGAATTTCCTTGTTTTTAAGTCTTTGAGGAACATTTCCTGCGGCAATGCGGAGAGCAAGCCCCTCTGCAATAGCGGTTTTACCTACACCGGGTTCACCGATAAGGCAAGGATTGTTCTTTGTTCTTCTTGAAAGAATCTGAATTACACGCTCAATCTCGCTGTCTCTGCCGACAATGCGATCGATTTTGCCCTCTCTCGCCTTGCGTGTGAGGTCTTCACAGTAAAGATTGATGTGCTTTCTGTTCTTTTCTTTTTTCTCTTTTTTGCCCTTTTTATTATTATCCTGATTTGTCGCATTGTTGTTCTGTCCACCGAACATACTGTTGAAAAATGCAGGGAATGCAGGTGCACCGTGAGAGAAGTCATCATCCTCACTGCCGTCACCGTCTTTAGAAAAATCGCCCATCTGCTCGGCAAGGTTATCCGCACCAAGCTGTTCCATAAGCTGTGACATATCGCCGTCACCCATACTGTTCATGAGGGTGTTCATCTGATCCTGAACATTTTCAAGGTCCTCATCCGAGATACCCATTTTGCTGATAAGATCCTCAACCGGCTTGATTCCAAGCTCTTTTGCACAGGTAAGGCAATAACCTGCCGTCGGGGCGTCTTTAGAATTATTATTTGAAACGAAAACAACCGCAGGCCGTTTTCCGCATCTTGTACAAAGCATAGCATACTCCTTTTTAGGACACCAAATTGCACATTTGCTGTCATGGTAATATAAGAATTATACAACTGTTTAACAAATAATTCAATATTTATTTGTCGGAATTTATTTATTTTTAATGTCAGCTGTCTTTTTAAGTGATTCGTTGTACTCCTTAATCATTGCAAAATAGATTTTGCCGTAACGATACAAAGCGTATAGCATGGATGCGGCTGTAACCGAAAGCAATATCAGATCAAGCACCATATTTTCGTAGGCAAAAAAGGCCTTGAGAAATACGATAAGACATACGGAAAAGTAGAAAATAATTGTTCCGACCTTTCCGTACCAGTTTGCAGAAGGCGGAGTGAGTCTTTTTTTGATTAAATCGGCACCTCCGAGGAGCATAATAAGGTCTTTGACCAGAAGTGTTACAAGAATCGGAAGAACCATAGGCACATAAATCACCATACAGATAACGACCGCAAAAAGCGTTACCTTGTCTGCAATGGGATCAAGGATTTTTCCGAGAGGAGTTACCTGATTGAGTTTTCTGGCAGCCATTCCGTCAAAGCAATCGGAAAGCCCCGACAAACCTATACATATTGCCGCATATATATACTGTTCCGCAAGGAAAAAATATACAAACGGGATTATAAGCACAAATCTTACATAAGTTATAATATTAGGTATAGTAACCAAATCGGATGTTTTAAAGCTCCACACATCTTTTTCTTTTTCCATTACTGTTCCCTCCTGTTTCTTCATTCAAACTGCAACGCTAAAAAATTTAAAAACAGCACCCGAAATCATCGGGTTATTAAGCATTTCGGGATTTGAAAACTCAAGCACTCCCGAAAAGATATTAACGGCAAAAAATACAAGGATTGCCGCCTCCGCAAGTCCCAACACACCGCCGAGAAGCTTATTAATCTGTTTCACCACGGGTATTTTAAACACTCTTGCAAGTTTTTTAACAAGAATTTTTATAATTATAAAGATAATTATTGAAATAACTACACCGATAACCAAGCGGAACATTCCTGTAATAACCGGCTGAATAAGATTTTCCACCGAAGTTGACACCGCCGCTGCGGCAGAGTTCGAAACCTGAAAATCGTTTGTATAGACACTTGAATCCAATCCGAAAATTGAAAGGAAGAATCCGAGCATTCCCATAACCCAGTTTGGCAAAGCCGAAAAACTGTTTGCAATGGCTGAATTGATGCCCTGAGTGTCAATCATTTGTTGCAGATTTGTTGTTAAGGTCTGCTGAACAAATGCCGTATAAACCCACGATGCAAGAAAATTTGAAATGTGATATGCAAGAAAGCCCGTGAGAGCCACACCTGCAACATTGAGAATTGTAATTGCTATGCCACGCTTGAAATCAATAAAAAACAAAAGCGCAAACACGGCAATAATAATTATATCTGCAACCAAATTTATTACTCCTGTTTTGAAGTTTGAGCGGTATCGTCGCTCGATACACTGTCAAGGTCAATAAACCTAATTTGATTTACGCTGAGAATGTAAGCGGTGTAGTCCGAGGCAAGCACAATCTTTTTTGAACCGGTTCCCGAATTTGTCGAATAAAGCAAATCGCCTTTTTGATTATAACCGTAAACAACATTTCCGTCAAGGATTGCAACCGTACCCTTGTAGACAGAAAGCGAATCGGCTTTGTGTTCAGTATTTATTGTGTACTGTGCCTCACCGTTACTGTTATAGCTTATGAGAGCAACACTTCTTCCGTCACCGCTCCTTGAAAGAGCCATTGTATAGGTTGATGTATCTGTGTTAAAGCAGTAATTTGAAAGAGTTTTGTCCTCATAGCTTACTGTTTTGTAATTCTTTTCACCTTTTTTAACAATATAGCTTGCCTGTGAGCCCACAAGAACCGCCGTATCTGAGGTCAGATACTTGCAATCAAGCACGCTGTCACCTGAAATTTTGTAGGTTGAAACAGGCTTTTCCTGTGAAAAATCAAGCACATAAACGCCCGTTACCGCCGAACCCTTATCACTTGACACACCTGTGGCAACGCAACCGGAGCCGTCCTTGTTAATTGCTACCGATGTTATATAATACTCTGAAAAAGAATATTTGTAAATTCTGTTATTATTTTTGCTGTAGGCATACAGCGTTGTAAGATAACCGTTGTCCTCGGTAACAAGACAGTATGTACCGTTTGAGGCAACATCACCTGTGTATATTTTATTTTCGGCATTGCCTGAGTAAAGCGTTTCGTCAAAACTGCTTATCTCATAGCTTGCACTGCCGATTCCGTATGTGAGAAATCTGTTTTCATTATTTTTCATTACGGGATTTGAATGTGTAAGCTGAAGTCGTGCAACCTCTGTACCCGAATTTGTAAGGGTTACGAATGAGGTGTCCGACGCATACACGGCATGTCCCTGTGACACTGCAAAGTTGCCCGATGAAACCTCGGAACCGATAATGTCAACGGGATAGCCGTGACCGGCATTTCCGAGTACATCATAAGTCCACCAGTTTGAGATATTCTCCCATGTGAGCTTGTCACGGTTTGCAAAGGCAAAAACTATAAGTCCTGCAGCAATAGCAATACACGCACCGAGTACGATTTTCTTGACAGCCTGCGGCGACATTTCGGTTTTTTCCTGTTCATAATCGTCAAGAGGCATATCCTCATAGCTCATTACATCTCTGTCGGTTTTATGTGTCTTTCGTTTTGAATAATGTCCTTTAAATTTTTTAAACATCAGCGTTCACTCCTTTTTTGTGAACTGTTGTCATTTTCATAATTCACACGATTCAGGTACAATCCGCAAGCCTGTGCGGTGGGACCCGAATATTTTCTGTTTTTCTTTTCTATAATGGATGGGATTTCATCGGGAGCAATTTTACCCTGCTGAATCCTGAGAAGTGTTCCCACCATAATACGAACCATATTGTACAAAAAGCCGTCAGCCTCAACCTTCATTGTAACAAGGTCGCCCTCACGGGTTACCGAAAAGGCTTTTACATTTCTGGTCATATCCCCTTTTTCACGGTTATCAGGCGTGCAAAAGGAAGTAAAATCGTGTCTGCCGACATATGCCTGAGCGGCTTTGTCAAGCAGATTTTCGTCAATTTTGTATCTGTAATGAAGTGCGTATCCGTCAAGAAACGGATTTCGCACCTCGCTGTTCCAGATTTTGTAGATATATTCCTTGCTTGTGCAGGAATAGCGGGCGTGAAAATCCGGTGCAACCTCTTTGCAGTCAAGAACCGCAATGCTTAGCGGCAACCAGCGGTTAAGCGCCGCCTTGAGTCTTTCGGGCTTTATGGGATGCTCTGTTTTAAGGCTGATGCAGTACATATTTGCGTGAACTCCGCTGTCTGTGCGACTGCATCCCTTTACATCAAAGTCATTGCCGATAATCTTTGAAAGAGCAGTTTGAAAAGCCTCCTGAACCGTCATTGCGTTCTGCTGAATCTGCCAGCCGTGGAACTCTTTTCCGTCATATGAAATTGTGAGAAGAAGATTTCTTAAACTGCCGCAGGCAGGAATATGTTGCATAAAATCACTCCGCCGATTAGAAGTGCGACCATTACAAAAGATACATAGTCACGCTTTGCCATATGAATAGTTTTCATTCGTGTTCTTCCTGTTCCGCCACGGTAGCAACGGCACTCCATAGCTGTTGCAAGCTCATAGGCTCTTCTGAATGCCGAAACAAAAAGCGGAATAAGAATAGGGATAAACGCCTTTACCCTCTGAATAATATTACCCGACTCCATATCGGCACCTCGTGCCTTTTGAGCCTGAGTAATTTTGTCGGTTTCTTCAAGAAGTGTGGGAACAAATCTTAAAGCAAGCGACATCATCATTGCAATCTCGTGAACGGGAAAGTGCAGTTTTGCAAGCGGCTTCATCAGTCTTTCGATTGCGTCCGTAAGCTCTGTCGGAGAGGTTGTGAATGTAAGACAGGAGCTTGCAAGGATAAGACAGATGATTCTTACCGAAACAAAAATTGCTCTGTTAATGCCGTTTAAGGTAATTTTGAAAATTCCCCATTGTACAAGCGGATCACCCGAACCGTAGAACACATTGAGAATTGAGGTTACTATTATAATAAATATAATTACTTTCATGCTTTTGAAATAGAACTTTGCAGGCACCTTGCTTGCCGCAACAAAAAGTGCGGTAAAAAGCACAACAAGCGCAAGCGAAGCATAATTAAAAGTACAGAAAATAATTACGAGAAATCCGACAAGCATAATCAGCTTTGCACGGGGATCACATTTGTGGATTACGCTGTTCGCAGGAAAATACTGACCGAACGCAACATCTCTTACCATATTTTACCCTCCTTGTCAAGCAGTGAGGAAATACAGTCCATTGCCTCATCAACAGTAAGTATTCCTTCGGGAACATTAAAACCTTTTTCACGCAGTTCAAGCATAATCTTTGTTATCTGCGGTACTCGAAGTCCTATTTTTTCAAGCTCTCGTCCCTTTGAGAAAACTTCTTTTGTCTTATCAAACATAACGAGATTTGACTTGTTCATAACGATTATCTTATCGGCAACCCTTGCAATGTCTTCCATGCTGTGGGATACAAGGATTACGGTGTTTTTGCGTTCCTTGTGATACTGCACAATCTGGCTCAACAGCACATCTCTGCCCATAGGATCAAGACCTGCGGTCGGTTCGTCAAGAACGAGAACCTCGGGATTCATTGCTATAACGCCTGCAATTGCCGCCCTTCTCTTTTCACCGCCCGAAAGGTCGAACGGAGATTTTTCAAGAAGTTCATCTTTAAGTCCGGTAAATCTTGCGGCGTCATTTACCGCTTTTTCAAGCTCTGCACCGCTCTTGCCCATATTCGTAGGGCCGAATGCGATATCCTTGGCAACGGTTTCTTCAAAAAGCTGATATTCGGGATACTGAAATACCATTCCGACTTTGAAACGGATTTTTCTGATATCCTTGGGATTTGCCCAGATATCCTCGCCGTCAAGAAGAACCTGTCCCGAAGTTGGTTTCATAAGTCCGTTGAGCATTTGAACAAGTGTTGACTTGCCCGAGCCCGTGTGTCCCATAATGCCGATAAACTCGCCTTTTTCAATTGAAAGGCTCAAATTATTGACAGCGGTTTTCTCAAACGGAGTGCCTGTTCCGTAAACATAGCTTAAATTTTTCAGTTCAAGCACCTTGCTCATGACAGCACCTCCTCAAGCATTTTTACACATTGCTCTGCATTGAGAGGGAGTTTGTCAAATTTTACTCCGCACCCCCTGAGTCTGTATGCAAGCTCTGTTGCCTGCGGAACATCAAGACGGTGCTTTTTGAGCAGCTCCGCCTGTGAAAAAACTTCTTCGGGTGTACCCTGAGTGAGGATTTTTCCTGCGTCCATAACGACAACTCTGTCGGCAAGGACTGCCTCTTCCATATAGTGTGTGATGAGGACAACCGTCATATTCTTTTCACGGTTGAGTTTTAAAAGCGTTGTCATTACCTCGTCACGGCCGTTAGGGTCAAGCATTGCCGTGGGTTCGTCAAGAACTATGCATTGCGGTTGCATTGCAAGAATTCCCGCAATTGCAATACGCTGTTTCTGACCGCCCGAAAGCTTGAACGGAGCGTGTTCACGGTAATCGTACATATCAACGGCTTTGAGGGCATCATCAACCCTCTGTCGGATCTCCTTTGGCGGTATTCCGAGGTTTTCGGGGCCAAAAGCAACATCTTCCTCAACAACGCTTGCAACAAGCTGGTTGTCGGGATTTTGAAGTACAAGTCCCACTTTTTCTCTTATGTCATATGTCTTGTTTTCATCTGATGTGTCATCTCCGTCAACATACACTTTGCCCTTATCCGGCAATAGCATTGCGTTGAGATGTTTTGCAACAGTTGACTTTCCGCATCCGTTGTGACCGAGAAGGGCAACAAATTCACCCTTTTCGATATTGAGAGAAACACCGTCAACCGCATTTTTGTACGGCTGGCCGCTTTCAATGTCGGAATATGAAAAGCTGATGTTGTCAAGTGAAATAAAGCTCATTTATTATTTCTCCCATATTGCGGTTGAGCCGCACGGCAATACAAGTCCCGTGTCGCTCACCTTCAGTCCTATTTCATCGCTTGATACTTTTCCGCCGAAGTCCTTCTGCAAAAGAACTCCGAGCAAATACTCCATTACAGCGGGAGAAAGTCCCGTTGTGTAGGAATTGAGAATGAAAAACAGCGGATTGTCTGAGAGAACCTGTTTGCACAGGGTTACGAGTGAATAAAGCTGTTCTTCAAGTTTCCAGACCTCACCGCCCGGACCTCTGCCGTATGACGGAGGATCCATAATGATTCCGTCATACCTGTTGCCACGGCGGATTTCACGCTGTACAAATTTTACGCAATCGTCAACGAGCCAACGGACAGGTCTGTCGGCAATACCGCTTGATGCGGCATTTTCCTTTGCCCACTGAACCATGCCCTTTGATGCGTCAACATGGCAAACGGTTGCACCTGCGTTCATACACGCAAGAGTTGCACATCCTGTGTAACCGAAAAGGTTGAGAATTTTAAGCGGTCTGTTTTCGTTTTTAATTTTTTCTGCGGCAAAATCCCAGTTAACTGCCTGTTCGGGGAACACACCCGTGTGCTTGAATCCCATAGGCTTGATGTTGAAAACGAGGTCGCCGTAATTTACAGTCCAGCGGTCGGGAACTTTTTTGTACTGCTCCCAACTTCCTCCGCCACGATTTGAGCGGTGATAACGGGCATGTGCCGAATACCAAAGAGGATTTTTCTTTTCGCTTGACCAGATAATCTGCGGATCTGGACGGATAAGGATTATATCTCCCCATCTTTCAAGTCTTTCCCCGTCAGAGGTATCTATAAGTTCATAATCTTTCCATTTATCAGATAATCGCATTATGCAAGTCTTTCCCTTACTACCTGTGCGGCTTCTTCCGCAAGGTTCTGAATTTCTTCGAGGTTTTCGCCCTCGAGCATTACTCTTACGAGAGGTTCTGTTCCCGATACACGAACAAGAATTCTGCCTCTGTCACCGAGGATTTCGCTAACTCTTTCGATTTCAGCCTTGATTTCCCTGTCTGTATAGAATGAGAGCTTGCCCTCTCTGCTGACCTTTACATTAATGAGCACCTGCGGCAAACGCTCCATAATCTTTGCAAGCTGACTGAGCTTTTCGCCTGTTCTCTTCATAATGCTGAGAATCATTGCACCTGAAAGCTGACCGTCGCCTGTTGTTGCGTAGTCAAGCAAAATGATGTGACCGCTCTGCTCGCCGCCGATGTTGTAACCCTCCTGCATCATAGCCTCAAGAACATATCTGTCGCCAACCTTTGTTGAAACAAAGTGCATATCGTTTTCTTCGCAGAACTTGTTAAAGCCCATGTTTGTCATAATTGTTCCGACAACGGCATTCTTTTTGAGTACGCCTCTCTGCTTCATATCATTTGCACAGATTGCAATAAGGTAATCGCCATCAACAAGGTTACCGTTTTCGTCAACCGCAAGACATCTGTCGGCGTCACCGTCAAATGCAAGACCGCATGAAAGCTTGTGTTCACGAACATACTTCTGCAATTTGCTCATATGAGTTGAACCGCAGTCACGGTTGATGTTCACACCGTCAGGCTCGTCAAAAAGCATATGAACCTTTGCACCAAGCTTTGTGAAAAGCTTTTCGGCTGTTCTTGAAGAAGAACCGTTAGAGCAGTCAAGTGCGATTTCCATACCCTCAAAGTCGCAGTCAACTGCCGAAACAAGGTGGTCAATATACAAATCAGCCGCCTCTGTATCATATGTTACTCTGCCGATATTTTCATCTGTTGCGGATGCATACGGCACAACATGGTCAAGTACGATTTCTTCAATTCTGTTTTCGAGGGCATCGGGGAGCTTGCATCCGTCAGAACTGAAAATTTTGATACCGTTAAATTCAAACGGGTTGTGTGATGCGGAAATCATAATACCTGCATCGGCATTGTATTTGCCTACAAGATAAGCAACCGCAGGAGTAGGAACTACCCCGAGAATGTGAACATTTGCACCTACCGAGCAAAGTCCTGCAATAAGTGCGCCCTCGAGCATATCGCCCGAAAGTCTTGTGTCCTTACCGATTAAAATTGTGGGGTGTTCAACCTCATCGCTGATAAGAACCATTGCCGCCGCTCTGCCTATATTCATTGCAAGTTCGGGTGTAAGCTCTGCATTTGCAACACCTCTTGCACCGTCTGTACCGAATAATCTTCCCATTATATATGTTCCTCCGTTAAATAATTTGTAGATTGTAAATTTTCAAAACTGAAATTTTCGATATAACCCAAGTTAGAACCTTGCACTCTGTTGAATTATACACTCATATTGTGACTGATTTATGACTCCCTGTCACCAAAGAGAGTCGGCTGTGTAGGCTGTGCATTTACAACGCCCTTAGGAAATTCACAGCCGAGATGCTTGCAAGCCTCGGCAGTTATGCATCTGCCCCTCGGTGTTCTGCTGACAAAACCTATCTGCAAAAGATACGGTTCATAGACATCCTCGATTGTTACAGCCTCTTCACCGATTGCCGCCGCAAGTGTTTCAAGTCCGACAGGACCGCCGTTGTAAAAACGAACGATTGCCTCAAGCATTCTTCTGTCGTTGCGGTCAAGACCGAGTTCGTCAATTTCGAGTCTGTCAAGTGCTGTCCTTGCGGTTTCAAGTGTGATGACGCCGTTTGACATAACCTGTGCAAAGTCACGCACACGCTTTAAAAGTCGGTTTGCAATTCGTGGTGTTCCCCTTGAACGGGACGCAATTTCAAGTGCACCGTCATGTTCAATTTTTATTCCGAGGATTCCGGCACTTCTTTCAACAATCTGTGCAAGCTCCTCGGGAGTGTAGAGCTCAAGTCTTAACACCACACCGAAACGGTCACGCAAAGGAGCGGTCAGCTGACCTGCTCTTGTGGTTGCTCCGACAAGTGTAAATTTTGGCAACGGCAGATGATACGAAGCCGCCATCTGACCTTTACCCGTGATGATGTCAATTGCAAAGTCCTCCATTGAAGGGTAAAGTATTTCTTCAACGGAACGGCTCAGTCTGTGAATTTCGTCAATAAAAAGCACATCACCCTCGTTAAGGTTGGTAAGCAATGCCGCAAGGTCACCCGGCTTTTCAATTGCAGGGCCTGAGGTTATTCTCATTGACACACCGAGTTCATTCGCAATGATTCCCGAAAGAGTTGTTTTACCGAGTCCCGGAGGGCCGTAGAGCAGTACATGGTCAAGGGTTTCGCCTCTGATTTTTGCCGCCTCGATAAAGACCTTGAGGTTTTCCTTTGCCTTTTCCTGTCCTATGTATTCCGAAAGTGTTTTCGGTCGCAGAGGGTTGTCGCTCTCTGCCGTATCTTCGGGAATTTCGGAAGTATCGGTTATTCTGTTTTCAAAATCAAATTCATCCGAGAATTCCATTTTACTCATATGTTACTGTCTTCCCATCTGTTTTAATGTGAGCGAAATAAGCTGTTCAACAGGCAAGGCGCTGTCGAGTGTTGCGAGTACGGGCGAAACATCCGAAGGAGAATAACCCAAAACCCCGAGTGCCTCGATTGCTTTCGGAACATTTCCCGTTGAAACATTCACACTGTTATGTGCCGCCTGTGCAAAAGAGCTGTCCTCCTTAGCCGCTTTTGCAAGCTTGTCCTTGAGTTCAAGAACAATTCTCTGTGCAATTTTTTTGCCTATTCCCTGTGCTCTTGTAATTGTTTTGAGGTCATCGGAGGCAATTGCCATTGCAACCTGTTCGGGACTGAGCTCCGACAAAACCGCAAGTCCTGCCTTTGGACCTACACCGCTTACGCTGATAAGGTTTTTAAAGGTTTCAAGCTCTGCCTTTGTTGCAAAGCCGAAAAGGTCAACCGCATCTTCCCTTACATTAAGGTAGGTGTAGAGCGTTACCTCTGTGTTAAGCTTTACGGCTTTGAGTGTGTTCATTGTTGTCTGGCACATATAGCCGACACCGCCGCACTCTACTACCGCCGCATTTGATTCTATTGCGATAAGTTTTCCTCTTACGGAATAAAGCATATTTAAAGTCCCTTTCCGTACATTACTCTTCTGAGCTGTGAGCCTGCCGCCTGTGTGTGACAAATTGCAATTGCAAGTGCGTCACAGGTATCATCGGGTTTCGGAATTTCTTTCAGCTTTAAAAGCCTTGCGGTCATTTCCATAACCTGTGGTTTTTTAGCCTTGCCGTATCCCGTTACAGCCGTTTTGACCTGAAGAGGAGTGTACTCAAAGATTGGTATTTTAAGTTTTTGTGCCGCAAGCAGGGTTACTCCCCTTGCCTGAGCAACATTGATAGCCGTTTTCTGATTGGTTTGAAAGTAAAGTTTTTCGATTGCAAGGGCGTCGGGGCGACATCTGTTGAGAATAGCATAGGTTTCGTCATAGATGTACTCAAGCCGTTTGTTAAAATCAGTTCCGGCAACGGTTTCAATTGCACCGTAACCGAGAGTTTTATATGTATTCGATTGAAAATTGATTGCTCCCCAACCTACAATGGCATATCCGGGATCAATTCCAAACACTACCAAAACAATACCTCCGAAAAAATCCAAAAATGGCATAATAACATAGCTTAAAACATTATAACACACACAACTTTATTTATCAATAAAATTATTCGTTAATCTGCGTATTCCGCTCAAAATGTACATAAGAAACATTGAACGGCTGATTTACTCGGTTTTTTGCGTGTTATCGGCACGGCTGAGCGTGATTTTTGAACCGTTGTATGACAAATCAAGCTTTTTTCCGTGGGGAATATATTCAAAGGTGTAATTTCGGTAAAGTTTCGGCACAAATATGACAAGCGTTGTATCATCGGCAACATATTTTCCGCAAAGCTCCGCCTTGTCTTTTCCGCTCATCATAATAAGAGACGCATTGCCACCGTCAAACGAAAGGCTTATCTTTCCGCCGCCGTCAAGCTCTGCACTCCAGTCTGTGCAGGTAAGCTCGTTTTGATATCCCGATGTGTCGGCACTACATGAACAAAGCAGAAAACATAAGCAGATTAAAAGCAAAATGACAAATTTCTTCATAAAAACCGCCCTCACAGGTATATGATATTATTACAGATTATTCATGAAATCAGAAAATTAGTACATATACCGTTGACGGCAGAAAACGAAATTTACAGTTTTGTTATAATTCTTGAAAAGCATAATTATTTTGTGTATATTGTATGGTGTGATTTTATGGAAATTTTTAAAAACGAGAACACGGAGGGATTGTTTTGCAACATGAGATAACCGAAAAGCATAATGTTTTTGAAGAAAAAGGAGAGGTTATGTGTGCAGGCTGGGCAAGAACGCCTGTTTTTGAATATAACAGCGAACAGAGCAAAACAAGCGGAAAACACAGCGAAAGGGATTGCTATTTCATAAGCAACACAGAGGTTTCGCTCTATCTTTCGGTTGAAAATTTAGGCATGGAATTTGCGGTAAAAATTGCGGTTGCCGACCTTAAAAGAGGCGGTGTGATTTATGATTGTGTTGTAAAGAAATTTGTTTTCAGCAAGAACGAGCTTCCCGAATCAGGCAGTTCGGGAGAGCTTTTGTACACGGACAAAAGGCTTCAGTTGCAGTTGACAAACACACCGAACGGAAGATTTTTAAAATGTGATTTTATCGACTTTGGCGGCATAAAAAATCTTTACTTTAACATTAATCTCAAAAAGACGGCGGGCGAAAGTCTTAACGAAATTGCGCCGTTTGAGAGAGACAGAAAATATTTTTATCTCAAACGCTTTGTTCCCAAATTTGTCGCAGGCGGAATTATCCGTGTTGGCGGTATGGAATATTCTTTAAACGAAACAACCACAAACGCCTACTTTGACTGGACACGCTTTTCAAAGCCGAGAAAGCATAATTATCAGAGATTAAGCTCCGACTGCTTTATTGACGGAAAACGCTTTTCCCTCTGTCTTGCAAGCAGAGTCGGTGACAACCGTTACGGCAACGAAAATTGCTTTTTCACAGACGGTCACCTTGTAAAATTGTCGCAGATAAATGTTAAAAGCACAGGCGGAAAGCTTGACAGACCGTGGTACTTTAAGGCGGGATATTCGGCAGTTGACATTACATTCAAGCCGTTCACCGTAAAAGGCGAGGCTATGGCGGCATATATGGACAAAACAACCGTAATTTTCGGCAGACTCTACGGAGAATTAAAGAGAGTTGATATGGATAAACCGTTAGTCCTCGATAATTCTCAGGCACACATTGTTTTGACGGAATTTTAAAATTTAAATCGGCAAAAATAAACACGGCAATCATTTCAGATAATGAACTGCCGTGTTTTAATTTTATAAAATAAAGTCGGGAAAACAATGCTTTGCATTAATCAAGCTGTGTTCCCGACCGAAATTTTCAATTTTCCGTTTTTAACTATTAATTTGTAAAATTACACTTCCCTGTTCGGGTCTGTGTTTTTCTGCTTAACAGGAGCTTTTGTAGCATCTTTGTCGGTAAATCTTGCAAAGATTGAAAGCGTTGTGAGAAAGCAGATAAGAATGTACAAAAGAAGTGCAATTACAGAAGCAAGGCTGATTGTATAGCTTACCATTGTGATAATTGAAAGCACACCGAGCAGACAGCAGATGATTGAAACGATATTCTTCATATTGCGTTTTTTGTCAAGAGCGCAGAAGAAAAATCCTGCAATCGGAATAATGAAGAAAATCGGCATAAAGAGCGAATACTTAAAAACCGCATCATTTGAACCGCTGAGTCCCCATACAGACATAATATCAAATACGGAATAAGAATGGAGTACATTTTTTTCGTCAATGTACTGGAAATACGGCAACGCACAGAGTACGATTTCAACGAGATAAAGCACGCAAAGTGTGATTCTTAATTTTTTTCTTGTTTTGTTTTCGGGTATTTTGAGCATTTTGTTCCTCCGAGATTTTTTTAAAATCATTTTTAAATCATCAATATGTTACATTGTAACACAAATTATTCAGTTGCACAATAGAAATTTTAGTGTTATAATTATGACTAATGTACACAAAACACTGCATTCGTACATTGCTTTATTCTGTGCAAAAAGGAGATAATATAATGGGATATATAAATGAATCCGTAATTTATAATATTTATCCGCTCGGTTTTTGCGGAGCACCAAAGGAGAATGATTTCAAACAGGAATACAGACTTGACAAAATTTACGGCTGGATTGACCATATGAAGTCAATGTCGGTAAACGCACTTGTTTTTAACCCTGTTTTTGAAAGTTCAAAACACGGCTATGATACTATTGATTATAAAAAAATCGACTGTCGGCTCGGTGACAACGAATCTTTCAAAAAAATTTGCAAAACACTTCACGATAACGGCATCAAAATTATGCTTGACGGCGTTTTTAATCATGTGGGAAGAGATTTCTTTGCTTTCAAAGATGTTCAGCAGAACCGTGAAAATTCAAGATATGCGTCTTGGTTTGAAAATTTAAACTTTTGGAACAACAGTCCTTATAATGACGGTTTCAGCTATGAGGGCTGGGCAGGTTACTACGACCTTGTAAAGCTTAATCTCCACAATGACGAGGTAGTAAACTATCTTCTTGACTGTGCAAGATTTTGGATTGATGAGTTTGATATTGACGGACTTCGCCTTGACGCGGCTGACTGCATTGACATTGAATTTTTCAAGAAATTAAAAAATGTTTGCAAAGAGAAAAAGTCCGATTTCTGGCTCTACGGCGAGATTACCCACGGCGATTACAATCTTTGGGCAAATCCCGATGTGCTTGACTCGGTTACAAACTATGAATGCTACAAAGGCATTTATTCAAGCCATAATGACCACAACTATTTTGAAATTGCACATTCTCTTAACAGACAGTTTGCTAACGGCGGTATTTACAGAAATATCTACACATATAATTTCGTTGATAACCACGATGTAAACCGTGTTGCAAGTATGCTTAAAGACAAAAATCATCTCAACAATGTTTACACAATGATGTATACAATGCCCGGAGTACCGTCAATTTACTACGGAAGTGAATTCGGCATTGAGGGTATGAGAACTGCCTACAGCGATTATGAACTTCGTCCCTGTCTTGACCTTGATTCCATCCCGAACCCGAACTATGAACTTCTTGAGCATATCAAAAAACTCGGTGTAGTAAGGCTTGCACTCGAAGCTCTCAAGTACGGCGATTTTGAAAACATAAATATTCAGAATGAAAAGCTTGTATACAGAAGAAAAACCGACAATCAGACTGTTTTTGTTGCATTCAACCTTACAGACCGTGTTGAAAGAATCGGTTTTGACACAGGCTGCAACGCAAAGCTTACAGATGTTCTCAACGGCAACGAAGTTATTGATGTAAACGGTTACTATGAAATTGAAATGCAGCCGTATCAGTCAAGGATTCTTGTTGTTAATGACGGAAGTTTCAGGGTTGATTTCAATGCAGACAATACAGATTGCAGGGCAGCTGAAATTGACGAAGCTCCTGCAAATGAAGAAACTTCAGTTAAAGCTGTTAAAACAGAAAATTGCTGTGAAAGCAATTCGGACAATGCCGAAAATACGACAAAAGAAATCAAGCCGGGTATTTACCTACATTTCAAGGGTGGCGAATATGAGGTTATCAACTTTGCAACCCACAGCGAAACAGGTGAAAAACTTGTAATTTACAGAAATCTCCACAACACAAGTGAAGTGTGGGCAAGACCTGTCGAAATGTTTGCCGAAAAAGTTGATGTTGACGGCAGAAAAACAGACAGATTTACTTTTATAGGTTGACAATAAGCGTAAGCAAATGATTAAAAAGACCGAATATATTTTTTATTCCGGTCTTTTTTTGTGTAAAAATACTGCTTTTTAATCGTGATGACAAGATTTGACTATATTTTTGCAAATAGTGTGTTGAATAAATCACATAATATGATAAAATAGACATATGTTGTGTTTGACTGAATTTTTGTTTTTTTTGAAAGTAACTTAGGGGGATTGAATATTATGTTGAGGGATTTAAAGCCAACCGATAATGTAGGTGGTTTCGATGTCAGACCCGGCAACTTTCTTTTAAACGGTGCAACAACCGTTTCCGGCGGTGTGAACTTTACTATTCATTCGGTTTATGCCGTTGAGTGTACATTGCTTTTATTCAGACCTTATGCAAAATTTCCGTATGCAAGGCTCAGATTTCCGGATTCTTACAAAATCGGCAACACCTATTCAATGCTCGTGTTCGGTCTTGATGAGATTGATTTTGAGTATGCATATTCCTTTGACGGTCCGTATGAACCCGAAAAAGGAATTATTTTTGATAAAAAGAAATACATTCTTGACCCATACGCAAAGGCTGTAATCGGTCAGAGCGGCTGGGGTAAAAAACAGGAGCATGAGGGTGTTTATAAGGCAAGAGTTGTAAACAGCGACTATGACTGGGGCAACTGCACTCAGCCGAAGCTTCCGTTTGAAGAGCTTATTATTTATGAATTGCATGTAAGAGGCTTTACTCAGGACGGCTCCTCAGGCGTTAAAAACAAAGGCACATTCGCAGGTATCCGTGAAAAAATCCCCTATCTTAAAGAACTGGGCATCAATGCCGTTGAAATGATGCCTATTTTTGAGTTTGACGAAATGGGCTCATATCGTAATTATGACGGTCGTCAGCTCTACGATTACTGGGGCTATAACACCGTATGTTTTTTTGCTCCGAACACAAGCTATGAAAGCGACCACAAGCATCATCACGAAGGCAGAGAGCTTAAACAGCTTGTTCGTGAGCTTCACGAAAACGGAATTGAAGTTATCCTTGATGTTGTGTTCAACCACACAGCAGAGGGCAACGAAATGGGACCGTATTTCTCGTTCAAGGGCATTGACAACAACATTTACTATATGCTCACTCCGGACGGAAAGTATTACAATTTCAGCGGCTGCGGCAATGTTCTCAACTGCAATCAGCCGATTGTGCAGCAGTTTATACTTGACTGTCTGCGTTATTGGGTAACAGAATACCGCATTGACGGTTTCCGTTTTGATCTTGCGTCAATTTTGGGAAGAAACGAGGACGGTACTCCTATGGATAAGCCTCCGCTTCTCAAGAGCCTTGCGTTTGATCCGATTCTCGGCGGAGTAAAGCTTATTGCAGAGGCATGGGACGCAGGCGGACTTTATCAGGTCGGCAGTTTCCCGTCATGGAACAGATGGGCTGAATGGAACGGAAGATACCGTGACGACCTCAGAAGATTTCTTAAAGGCGACAGCCATCTTGCATGGGATGCGGCTCAGAGAATTACAGGCTCAAGAGATTTGTATGACCCTACCTACAGAGGCTACAATGCGTCGGTAAACTTTCTTACCTGTCATGACGGATTTACTCTTTATGATATGTATTCATACAACGAAAAGCACAATCTCGAAAACGGCTGGAACAATACTGACGGTGCTAATGACAACAACAGCTGGAACTGCGGTGCCGAGGGTGATACAAATGATTACAATATCAACAAGCTCCGTATCAAAATGATAAAGAATGCTTTTGCAACCCTTATGTGCAGTCAGGGACCTGCTCTTTTCCTTGCAGGTGATGAATTTTGCAACACTCAGTTCGGCAACAACAACGCTTACTGTCAGGACAACATTATCTCATGGCTTGACTGGACAAGAAAAGAAAAGCATAAGGATGTATTTGAATTTTTTAAATATATGATTGCTTTCAGAAAGAGATTCCACATTATTACAGACAGCAGAGGCAAGGCAACATGCAGTTATCCGCCTGTCAGCATCCATTCAAATGTTGCGTGGAGTGCCAAGTATTACGATGATACAAGAATGATTGGCGTTATGTATGCCGGTGTAAGTCTTAAACAACAGGGGCTTGACGAGTTTGTTTACTTTGGCGTCAATGCTTATTGGGATTATGTAAATGTTGAGCTTCCCGACCTTCCCGAAGGATACCACTGGAAGCTTTATGTAAACACAGGCAACGAGCCTCAGGATGTAATCCTTGAGGACAGAAATGTTATTCTCTATGACAGACGAATTAATATGGCAGGCAGAAGTGTCATTGTTGCTGTCGGAGAAAGATTTTAATTATAAGGACAATTTCTTTGTTTAAGAAAACCGCCCCTACACGAAAATGTGTGGGGGCTTCATGTTTTTATAGGTTTCGGATTGTTGTAGAAATTGCATAAATAAAAAGTTTATTCCTTGAAATATCGGTGAAAAGTTTGTATAATTAGAGTGACAGTATTTTTAAGGAGAATATTTATGCAAAGAGAAAATTTTAAGTCGAGGACAGGTTTTCTCCTTGTAAGTGCAGGCTGTGCGATTGGCATAGGCAATGTCTGGCGCTTTCCGTATGTTACGGGCGAAAACGGCGGCGGATTGTTCGTGCTTTTTTATCTTGCATTTCTTGTGCTTATGGGAATTCCCGTTCTTACAATGGAGCTTGCAGTTGGCAGAGCAAGCAGAAAAAGTGCCGTATTAAGCTATAAAACACTTGAAAAGCCAAAGAGCAAATGGCACATTCACGGTTGGCTGTGTATGATAGGCTGTTACCTTTTGATGATGTTCTACACGCCTGTTTCGGGTTGGATGTTAGATTACTTCTATAAATTTGCAACGGGAACATTTAAAAGCGGAATGAACTCAGAACAGGTTTCGGGAGTGTTTAACAACCTTATGGCATCGCCTGTTGAGATGATTATATGGCTTGCGATAATCGTTGTATTCGGATTTTTTGTATGCAGTCGAGGACTTCAAAAAGGCATTGAAAAGGTCAGCAAGGTTATGATGGTTGCGTTGCTTGCACTGATTATTATTCTTGCAATCAACAGTATGATGCTTTCAAATGCGGGAGAAGGCTTGAGCTTTTATCTTGTTCCCGATTTCGGAAAGGTTAAAGATGTAGGACTCGGCAAGGTAATCACCTCTGCAATGAGTCAGGCGTTTTTCACACTCGGACTCGGAATCGCATCAATGGAAATTTTCGGCAGTTATATGAACAAAGACCGCACGCTTTACGGTGAGGCTGTTCAGATTTGTGCATTGGACACTTTTGTTGCAATTGTTGCCGGACTTATCATCTTCCCTGCTTGCTTTTCATTTGGCGTTCAGCCCGACCAAGGACCTGCCCTTATTTTTGTGACGCTTCCGAATGTTTTCGTAAATATGACGGGCGGTCGGATTTGGGGTACGCTTTTCTTTCTGTTTATGACATTCGCAAGCTTTTCAACGGTTATTGCCGTGTTTGAAAACCTTGTTGCTTTTCTTACCGACACATTCGGCATGAGCAGAACAAAGGCGTCAATAATCAACGGAATTATTATGTTCTTTGCGTGTCTGCCGTGTATTTTCGGATTCAACATTTGGAGCGACTTCAACATTCTCGGCAAGGGTGTGCTTGACCTTGAGGACTTCGTTGTCAGCAACCTTCTTCTTCCGATTGGTGCAATGGTTTATCTCCTGTTCTGCACAACAAAATTCGGCTGGGGCTTTGACAATTACTTTGAAGAATGTAACACGGGTAAAGGTCTTAAACTTTCAAAAGTGCTGAAGCCGTACCTTAAATACGCACTCCCCGTGCTGATTGTTATTGTGTTCGTTCAAGGTTTTATCGGGTAGGATTAACAAGCCCCTACGGCTCAAATTGTGCAAATTCGTACAATGTTACATTCCTATAAAATAACATATAAAGCAAAAACTGTACAACCATATTCGGCTGTACAGTTTTTTGTTATCTTGTGTTACCTTTTAGATGTGGATTTGTTTTTGTAACATAACCGTCAAATCAGTTGCTACACTTACGCTCGGGCATAGTATGCTTTTGATATTGCAAACTATCTGCACGAATCGGGAAAGCCGACAACCAACTCGGCTATTTACGGTTACAAGAAAGACCCGAACAACAAAAATCATTGGCTGATTGATGAGGAAGCGGCTGCAGTCGTCCGCAGAATTTTCCATTTCACAATAGAAGGCTGCGGACCTTATTACATATCCCGCACGCTGTTTGATGACAAGGTTGAAACCCCGGCTGTTTACTTTACAAAAAAGGAATTGGAATAAGGAAAAACAAAAAGGAGTTTACCCACCCGTTCAGTTGGAGCGGATATGTTGTCCGCAGTATTCTTGCAAAACAGGAATACTGCGGAGACACCGTAAATTTCCGTACGCACAAGGAATCATATAAGGACAAAAGCTCAGTGAAAAATCCGCAGGAGAACTGGCTGATATTCAATGACACGCACGAAGCAATCATTGACCGAGAAACTTGGGAGCTTGCTCAGAAACTGACAAAAACGCCGAGACGTGTTGACACCACCGGAGTGGCGAATCCGCTGACGGGTCTTGTTTATTGTGCCGATTGCGGTGCAAAGATGTATAACCACCGATTTTTCCGAGCTTACTACGCCGATGATAAATGAGTTTATCGACAAAATTTTAGTTCACGCTCCGTATTATATTGACGGAGAACGTATGCAGGAGGTTGAAATCTATCTCAATTTCATCGGCAAGTTTGAAATTCCTCAACCTCAGCTGAGCGAGGAAGAAATTAAGCGGCAGAAGCAGCTGAAACAGCCCGTCTAAAAAGCAGGGAATGCTATCAGTTGATAAAGGCGAGAAAACACAAGGTTGGCGAGCCGTTTTCACTTAGCTGCAAGGGCTGTGACAAGGTATTTGAATCCAAGCACAGCAATGCTTTGCTAAGATTGTGCAGGCTCAGTCAACAGATCACCACCAACCCTGCGTGAAAGGCTGATAATCATCAACTATCATATTCGACACACTCAAACCGGCAAGTGGAGCATAACGGATTATTCAAAGTCTGTAAAGGAAACTTTGGCGCGGTATAAAGCCGCCGTAAAGCAGATAAACGAAAAGAAAAATGAACGGAAGGGACTTCAAAATGAAAAGAAATCCACTTCCGTTTTTAATATCGCCGCACAGTGAGATTGACGGCAAACTGAATGATGAAATCAATGTGCAAGCTGCCCGTGAATATGCCCGCCGCCGTTGCAACCAAACTCAGACGAGAAATACAATGCGGCACGAACACAAGAGAAAAAACAATAGTTTACCGTTAAAAGGAAATTTAAATATTTTTTCAAGCTTGAACAAGAAACGGATTACGACACCTTGCTGTATTGCAGTTTTGCGTTAATCAGATTTTCGTCATGATTATACAACGAGGCAACTTTTCAATGTCCAAGTAATTCAGCACTAATTATGCTAAACCAACATTGTTATTTATTTGACCAATTTAAATATCTTGAATTTAATTAAATTTGACTTCTGACATTATTTTTTGAGGATATAAAGATGATACCAAATAATACGTTCTGTTTCTAATATCGGTGGAATCATAATTGAGAAATTGTTCAGAAGAGATAGGAACGGGTGCAATAAACGTTTTTTGTTCACCTTTTGAAAGTTTAATATACATTCCACAATCATTGTAATACATAACGAGCGGGTAATAAAATTGTAATGAAAAAGCACCTGATTCAATATGAAAAGCTGTTAAATCAACAGTTATTTCATCATCTGTTGTATTGGAAATTATAATTTTTATTAAGCCAAGATTCAAATCTTCACTTTTCAAATAGTCAGAATTTTCTTCCAAATATTCTGATAAATCATCATCATTCATAATGTCCATACGCTTAAGCATGTATGTATCTGTTATAGTGAATTTTGCATTTTGACAAACAAATGAATCGCCCATTTTATATACAACTTTTTCGTTTTGCGGATATTTTGAATTGATACTAAAAAACCTAATGACACCACATATACATAATACTGTTACAATAAGGAGCGTTACAATAACTTTTAAATTATTTTTCTTTCTCATAAAGACTATCTCTCCTGATGATTTTACCCTGCGCTAATTCTATAGTTTCGTCGCAAAGAGCGTTAATCTGATTTTTGTCATGACATGACAGCAACACAACTCTATCGGGAACTTTTGCGGACAAAATCATTTTTTTGACATTTTCACATGAAGCTTCATCCAACGCATTAAAAGGTTCATCTAAAACAAGTATTTGAGGGTCTTCCATCATCGCTGCTGCTATTCCAAGTTTTTGTTTCATACCAAGTGAATATTTTCGGAAACTCTTCTTTTCGTTTGGGTCAAGCCCTACCATTCTCATAGTATCCACTATTTTTTTATCGTCTATTTTCTTTTGTATTTGAGCGAGAATCTTCAAATTTTGAAAACCGGAGTACTCAGAAATGAACCCCGGATTTTCAATTAAAGCCCCAACACTATCAGGAAACGATATGTCTTTTCCTATGATTTTGTTATTTATTTTTACAAAACCACTGGTAGGTAAAATCAGTCCGCAAATTGCACGCATAAGCATAGTTTTCCCCGAACCGTTCTTACCTACAAAACCGTAAATTTTTCCTCCGGAAAGTGATAAATTTATATTTTCCAGTACAAGATTTTTTGATAACTTTTTTGTATAATTACAAATTTCTATATTCATAAATCTCTCCTACTTTAAATAATGTTTTTTCTTTTGATAATTGGCAAGCCTAAAAATAAACATATAACGATTATTAAAAAGGCAACCTCCAGTTCTGTATATATTGATATATTATTTATGGCGCAAAAATCAGTTCTTATCAACATTGAAAAGTTAAACGGCAAAAATTCGCTGCAATAAAACACAGATGTGGTCATAAGGCAGACTATCATCAAAAACGCGACAACAGGTCCAAATGTAATACTGATAATTGCATCAAATGTCATGTGACAAGTTGTAATCATCCAAGGTAACAGTACTGAGGAAATGAAAATTTCTGTCATACTTTTTCCATAAGTGCTTAGCTCCAAAAATTCTTCAGTTATTAAACTGTTTTGAGTTAATGAAAAATTACCGGAAAACAATGTAAAAGCTGTCGAAATTACAAAAAACAGTAAATAGTACAAAGTTGAAGAAACAACACACCAAACTATTTTACTCAACCACCATAAATATCGGGATTTTACCCGCAAAATAAAGGTATCGGCACTTGTCTGCAAATCGTTTGTAATGTATAATCCCACAAACAAATAAGGAAGTACATTAAAAGAAAACCACGTTATGGGAATATCTACACCCTTATTTGCCTCCGGATCAAAAGGGTCACATCCGGCAAAAACATTCATAAAAAAATCCAGAACACCGCAGTCTACAACCGAATTATAATCACTAAAATATAAGCTAATATTATGCCAATACACGAAATCAATAAATATGAACAGCAACGCAGCAAAAATAAAAAATTTACGATTATGTATGATTCCCTCTGTTATATCATGCGAAAGCAAACGAAAAAAAAGACGAACTTTCAATTTAAAAAATCCTTTCTTTTCATGAACAATAAATTTAGTACGAATACTATAATTGTCCCAAAAATCAAGAGCCAAAAGTCAATATTCCAATCACCATCAAATGAAACTGCAATACATGTTGTGACCGTCACTAAGAACGGAAATACTTTGTTTATTATACAGCCAAAAGCACATATTAATTCAGAAAAAAATATTGTAGGAATTAAAAGACATACAAAAGTTTTCATCACTACTTTTGCAAAGCCTACATTGCTTATGCATCCTTCACACAGATAATAATAGCTTTCATATGAATTCCAATTAATTACTGTTCGTGAAAAAAATCTCGACATACCAAGAACTGCGACGAGGAATAAAATGCAAAAAGCCACAGAAAAAGCAAGAACTTTCAAACTATTTCTGACAACCAGTGTATTTCTAAATCTAAAGCGAATATAGGCATTTGTAAAGTTACTGTTTTTTTCGGAAAATATCGTTGAAAGTAATGCGGCGGTTGGTACAAAAAAGATAGTTGTCGTGTGACCCCCGGCGGCTTCCACAAAATCTGCCATACATATGTTGTCTGTTATATCCATCATATTTTTTTTTAAAAAAGCAAAAAAGTAAAACAATACAAAACTGCAGAGTAAACAGAAAACAACCAAATATTTAAAATATGTCATTGCAACAAAAGTTTTTCTACACGCTTTAAAAAACATCTTTTTTCGCTCCAATAAAATAATACGGAAAAAATGAAAGGCAAAAGAAAATCAAAAATAAAATTGTTACAGAAAAGGTAGTCCCACTTTCACTTGTAGTCGTGACAAGATTTCTGATACTGTAGGCATCAAATCCCAACATTTCAAGACAAAATGATGAAAAAATGTAAATGAAAAAAGGAAAAACAAAAGTCACAAATTTTCTGTTTAAAAAGAATGTAATAAACAATGACAAACTTGCTGTTACTCCCGAAAACAAAAATGTGATAAAAATATATATCGATGTATATAATAACGGTTGCACATAAAATAAATCAGCCCACTTATACGCAGGATATATGTTAGTAAATGTATAAGATGCTTCAGGAAGCATTGTCGGTAAAAATATTGAAGAAATGAGAAAACTAAGAACCATTGGAATAGCAACCACGCAACCACCACTTACGAAAACAGCTATGTATTTTGCCACAAGATAATATTTTTTCTTGGCACGAACGCACACATTCCTTGCATATCCCCTGTTTATATCATCATAAAAGGAACTACCAAATGGCAAAGTGGCGAGAATTGGAATAGCCATATAAAAAATGTTTTGCTGAAGATAGATATTATGACTGCCAATCCAGTTTGTATATGAAATTTCAAAAAATCCCATTAAATTTTCATCATTTAAAAATTCAGAATTCAACTGCACACAGTATGGTATTCTTTCAATCGAATACCATGTTACCAATGCTAATGAAATTAGCAAAGAAATTAAAAAAAGCCTGTTTTTAAAACTTCTTTTCAGTTCGAATTTAATCATTCTTTGCATTTTATCATTCTCCATTTATTATTCTTCGGATTTGATGACTTGCATAGTTCCTTCTCCTAAAGGATTGCCTGAGAGCACTGTCATCAAATAAAGTTGGTCTTTGTACTCATTAAGTTGTTTGTCCTCAGCAACATATGCTACATTAACATTCAATTTTTTACTGGGTTCAAGTTTTTCTACAAAATAATTTTTTGAAGTCTTTTTCTCACTTGAATTAAAACTTCGTGCTTCGTTATATCCACCGTCTGTACCAAAATGCAAAAGTAAGCTGTTCAATGATACCTCCACATTTTCATTTCCTTTATTCATCATTGTAATGTTAAGCACTACATATGAATATTCATTTGTAATATTTCCTTGGCTATCTTTAATTTCATCCCAGTCCTCAAATGTGTCAAATTCGGGAAGTTCAGCCTTATTTTTTGAAATGCTGATATTATTTAATTTAACATAAATGCTTGTTCTATCGTCGTACATAGTATCGTATTCAGCACCTTCCTCAAGCAGAACACAACTTTTCGATTCAACTGCTGAATTTTCTGTGGAAGAGATATTACTTCCATTTGCGACCTGTGTGTTTTTTGCATCAGCATTAGTGTATATATCGTTGATGTCAATAATATCATTTTTTATCAAGTATAAGATGGAAACTATTATGGATGAAGTACAGATGATAATCAAAATAATTACGGTTGTTATTTTTTTATTCAATATATAAACACCTCTATAAGCAACTCCCTACCGCAGTCTAAAAGTCGTGCTCTGCGCGCATATATAAAGTCAAAACTTCATTAAAAGGCACAGAGCATAACTTACAAAGCCACAAATATTTTATATGCTGTCAGGACTCCATGCTATGTGGTAACTCACAGCTTCCTTATTCATAATGTAGCCCAAAGTAGCATATTTATAGCCGTCTTCTTTAACATAGTTAGGCAAATAATAATATGTACCCTTTGGTAAATTTTTCATATTCTTAGTTGCCCCATTATAGCTCCATGAACCGTAATATCTGTCTACAGTTTTTACGGAGGAAGTATTCTTATTATTTGTACGCTGAACCCAAGCACTCAGAGAACCTCCTGATGTGCTCTTGTTTTCGCACCAAACAGATGTATAATCTTTCTTCTCACGCCAAATAGATCTGCACGGAGTACCTCCGTTGTTACTTCTCGCATTAATGTTGATAATTGTATCTGAAACATTACCGGCAGAGAATACTGAAAAAGTAAGAGCAGACATCAAAGAAAGAACGACCATACCCAACACAATCATCTTTTTTAGTTTCTTCATCTTTTATCTCCTGTTAATAAAAAATTAAAAGTTTTCAAGATTTGAAATATTAAAACACCGGACTCACTTCATCTCCATTATAGAATATAGTGGTTCAGTTGTCAAGACAAAAATCTAATCATTTTATAATGAACTGAACCGATATAGTAGAAGTGGTCTTTCATAATATTTATTATCCTGTTTGATAGGTTTTGGAGCAACTACAACCTGTTTACCTGTGATTGTTTCCACCACTTCAATAAAGCTATAACCTTTAACCTCAATTAGATAATTGAGAGCTGTTGTACCTCCAATCCCACGAGAAAACCACATCCATTTTCCGTTTGAAATTTTCAAGCTATCGTGTGTTCGTGTGGTGTAATTGTTCTTATCAAGTCTTACAAGTTCGTGTGGCTCAAAGTTTTTAAGAATGGTTAGCAAGTTCATTTTCTTTGCTTCAAGCACTACTTTAGGGTCTATATATGGCACTTATTCATACCTCCATTTCTGTTATTTTATCGCAAAAAGAAAAGCCAAGAAATTTTCATTTCTTGACTTAACTCTTTTGCGTATTATTAAATTGCTTTGTTATTGCGAATATCATTGATTATCTTTGCAATGTTACAAGTTACCTGTCCTGAGCATTGGTGGATATCTTCATTAATTTTGCATTCTTCAACGATTGCAAAATCAACTTGCTTAACCAGTTCTCCTATAGATTTATTTTTCTTTGGATTAATACCAGACACCTGAGTAAACAAATTTCTTATATATCTTTGATTTCCTACCTTTTCGTTAGAAATTATCTCCTTTTCATTTGGTTTAATATATTTCTCATAAGCATCTTTATAATGCAAAAGTAAAAACAATTCAAATGCAGGATTAGATATACCAAGTATATTATTATTTTCTCCAAATGCTACAACTTCATCAAAATCCTTAACTTTTTCTTCGAAAATATCTGCATCAAAAACGATAATCATCCTATCCATTTCAGCATCAAAAGATATATCTGAGTTAAGTTTTTGCTCCTCGGCAAACTCTATAAGTCTTCTGGGGAAAGATATATTCTTATCTTGTTGAGTCTTTTCGAGAAAGCGAATATCAATATTAGGATTAATTCCCAATTCTTTTTTATAGTCAACCAGCTTTTCGAAATACCACGTTTCAGTATTTGCACCTTCACAAATAAAGAAATATTTTCTATAAGGCTCTATAGCCTCATTTGTGTCGCTCTTTCTTTGATTCCAATTATAATAACTTCTTACCGGTGCCATATATTTATTCCTCCGTCAAATCAAAATTAGAAAACACAGGAATTGCACCATAACGCCCCTCAAGATAAGCTTTGCTCAATGTTTTATCATATCTTTCTTTGAACTTATCCAACGAATAAACATTACTTGTGTTATTTCCATCTCTTTCAACAAACCATATTTCATCACGTCTAAAAAGCTTTTGCTCCATAATAGATGCTTCGTGGGTTGTAAACAACAACTGAGTTTTATGGCCTTTATGGAAATTCATAAAAAGCTCAAGAAAATGTTCTGTAAGTTTTGGATGAAGACTTCTTTCTAATTCATCAACAACATAAATAATGTCATCGTTTTTGTTAAGTAACATATCGAGTAAATCGAAAATTCTTCTTGTACCATCTGATTCTTCATCGAAATTAAAATCATAAAATGATTTTCCATGATAGAGTTTCAAAGTAGATACAATCGGTTCATCGTCATCCAAAGTAACAGTAAAAAAGCTTTTGTCAGTTCTCATGGTCATTCGTGCCGAAGAATATAATGACTTGTGAGCCATCTTGTTTCGTATGTCCTTCATAACTAAATCAAAAACCTTAGCCGGTAAAGCTTTTCTAAATTCCTCAAAATCAGTTTTTTCAACTCTAACTTTATCAATACCAGTATCAAAGGTTTTTATTAATTTATTGATTAACTCTAAGGATGTTTCATCATTATAATATTGAAAGTTATCAAAAGAAGTATTAGGCTTAACGATAATTATGTTTTGTGATAACCAACTATAAACCTCCTTGAAGAAAACCAGCTTGGAGTCTTCAGAATATTTTTTGTTTCTATTCATTTCCGTAAGAAACAAAATTGATTCATTACCATCAAAATCATCAGTATATGTTTTGAATTTTGCTTCATCAATTTTGTTTAATTTTACATCTTCGCCCAAGTGTGGAAATTTTTCTTCTTCATTTCTTTCAAATAAACATTTTGCATTACCATTTTGATAAAGCTCATATAACCACTCAGATGTGATTCTTCGTTGATTTAATAAAGCCGTAAAACCATAAGCATAGAATTTATCACCAATCGTGAACTGAATTTCAAACGAGCTATTCTTATTTATATTTTCTTCCTTACATTTACAAAACCATTTTGTAGCTACCATAGGAATTGTATCATTAAGCGTACTTTTCAAAAACCAAAAAAAATCAATAAGATTAGATTTACCTGCCGCATTAGCACCATAGATTACTGCGTATTTAAGTATATTCGTACTTTTAATTTTAACCCTATGATCAGTGCCTTTTTGAATTTTTGTAGAAGAAATCATAGTCATCTCTGTTGGTTCAGAAAACGATTTAAAATTCTCAACTGTCACTTTAATAAGCATTATCAATCTCTCCTTCTTATTTAATATTGTAAAGGAGAATTACAAAAAAGTCAATATGTATCCGTTTATTTGGAGAAATTTTCTCTAAATGACCTATTTATCTCGACAAACTTAACCATAGAGCGATTGTTTTTGATGAATTTTACATTTCATCTTGTTCGCTTTCTTTTCTTGTATCTTGTTTTCGATTCACCCTCATCAGGCTCACCTGTAACAATCTCATTTTCTTTTTACAACTATCACCTCTTCTTAATTTTTACTAAAAATTGTTTTTATCACCTCACTTTGGTTATACGGTGAATATGTTATTGGTTTAGCATATATTTTTTGCATAGTGTTATTATATATCACATTATGCAAAATTGTAAATATAATTTTGAACGTTGTTTTATTTTTGTAAAATCTGGCAATATAAAATACTTATATTTATACAAATTACCTGTTAATAGACTTTTACGACCTAAATTTGGGTATAAAAAAAGAGCCTACTGGCTCGTAACATAACTATTTATAATTCGACATACTTCTTTATGTATAATTTGTTTTGACTCATACGATGGTACACTTTTAGTGAACTACTCACCTGTTTCGGGTTGGATGTTAGATTACTTCTATAAATTTGCAACGGGGACATTTAAAAGCGGAATGAACTCAGAACAGGTTTCGGGAGTGTTTAACAACCTTATGGCATCGCCTGTTGAGATGATTATATGGCTTGCGATAATCGTTGTATTCGGATTTTTTGTATGCAGTCGAGGACTTCAAAAAGGCATTGAAAAGGTCAGCAAGGTTATGATGGTTGCGTTGCTTGCACTGATTATTATTCTTGCAATCAACAGTATGATGCTTTCAAATGCGGGAGAAGGCTTGAGCTTTTATCTTGTTCCCGATTTCGGAAAGGTTAAAGATGTAGGACTCGGCAAGGTAATCACCTCTGCAATGAGTCAGGCGTTTTTCACACTCGGACTCGGAATCGCATCAATGGAAATTTTCGGCAGTTATATGAACAAAGACCGCACGCTTTACGGTGAGGCTGTTCAGATTTGTGCATTGGACACTTTTGTTGCAATTGTTGCCGGACTTATCATCTTCCCTGCTTGCTTTTCATTTGGCGTTCAGCCCGACCAAGGACCTGCCCTTATTTTTGTGACGCTTCCGAATGTTTTCGTAAATATGACGGGCGGTCGGATTTGGGGTACGCTTTTCTTTCTGTTTATGACATTCGCAAGCTTTTCAACGGTTATTGCCGTGTTTGAAAACCTTGTTGCTTTTCTTACCGACACATTCGGCATGAGCAGAACAAAGGCGTCAATAATCAACGGAATTATTATGTTCTTTGCGTGTCTGCCGTGTATTTTCGGATTCAACATTTGGAGCGACTTCAACATTCTCGGCAAGGGTGTGCTTGACCTTGAGGACTTCGTTGTCAGCAACCTTCTTCTTCCGATTGGTGCAATGGTTTATCTCCTGTTCTGCACAACAAAATTCGGCTGGGGCTTTGACAATTACTTTGAAGAATGTAACACGGGTAAAGGTCTTAAACTTTCAAGAGTGCTAAAGCCATACCTTAAATACGCACTCCCTGTGCTGATTGTTATTGTGTTCGTTCAAGGCTTTATCGGGTAGGATTAACAATCCCCTACGGATCAAATTGTGCAAATTCGTACAATGTTACATTCCGATAAAATAACATATAAAACAAAAACTGTACAACCGAAAAAGGCTGTACAGTTTTTTTATTTTTGCGGTAGAACCGCATTACAGAAAGGCTTATTTAATTGAATCAATCCATTTTTGAATTTCAGACTTTGGTGTACGCAGAACCGATTCATCAAAACGGATATTCATCCCCTGCTTTACATCGGCTGTACCGCAGGCATTTGCAAAATCTTTGAATGTGTGACCAATCCAACCGCCGTTGGTTGCAAACGGATAAACCGTCTTGCCCGAAAGGTCATTTTTCTTGAGAAATGTGTGCATTGCAGGGGCAAAAGTGTACCACCAAACAGGTGTTCCGAGAATTACCTCGTCATACTTGCTAAGGTCAATATTAAGCGGTTTTATTTTGGGACAATATCCGCTGTTCACTTCATCCTGTCCTTGATTTACAACCGAGTTGTAGTCGCCGTCATACGAAACTACTGTTTCGATTCTTGCAATGTCAGCACCCGTGCTTTTCTGAATCATCTCGGCAATGCTTTTTGTGTTGCCACGATAGGTATAATAAACGATAACTTTTTTCATATTCAGAAGCCGCCTTTCGATTAACCGAGTTTATTATATTCTTCATCGGTTACGGGTTCACACCACTCGTTTGAACATTCTTCGCCCGGCATTTCGGTTGCGATGTGTGAGAACCAGCTGTCCTTTTTAGCACCGTGCCAATGTTTAACCTCGGCTGGAATTACGATTACCTTACCCGGTGTAAGGCTTACAGGCTCTTTGCCTTCTTCCTGATACCAACCCTCACCTGCCGTGCAGATGAGGAGCTGACCGCCACCACTCTTTGCGTGGTGAATGTGCCAGTTGTTACGGCAACCAGGTTCAAATGTTACATTTAAAAGGTGAAGTCCGTCCTCGGGCTTTGTGAGTGGATTTAGGTATGACTCTCCGATAAAATACTTTGCATAAGCTGTGTTGGGAGTGCCTGTGCCGAATACATTTTGCTTTTCAAATTCATCCTTGTCTGCAATTTTCATAATATTATCTCCTTGTGTAATTAAATTTTTTTAATCCAATCATTAACAATGCCTTCTGCCTTATCGACATCACTTCCGAACAAGGGAAGTCCGTTTGTTACGGTTGCACCTTTAGCAGTATTTTTAATATCATTGACTGTGTTTGAAAGTCCGCTTCCCTCGTGAGTGCAGAACGGATGAATTGTTTTGCCCGTAAAATCAAATGCTTCAAGGAAAGTATAAACCGCCATAGGCATTGTTCCGCAGTAGTTTGGATAGCCGAGATAAATTTCATCGTAATCGTCAAGATTCGGCAATGAAACAAGTTCGGGTCTTGCCTTTGATTTAAGGTCTTTAACCGACTGAGCAACACATTCCTTGTAGTTTGCGGAATACGGAACTTTCTGCTCAATTTTAAACATATCGGCTCCTGTGAGGTCTGAAATCATTTTTGCAACCTTTTCGGTGTTGCCGACTTTTACATAGCGGTACTGACCGCCGAAATAATTTTCATCTGCTCGTGAATAAAATGCAATTAACTTTGCCATTGTAAATCTCCTTTGTTTCAGAATTTTTACTATTTTTCAGTTTGTTTTTTACTTTACAGGAATATATTACACCCTGAAGTTGACTTTAAGTCAAGAGGCATTTTTGATTTTTTCGTATAATTTTTAATTAACTGCATAGGTTGCTTTCCGTACAACACTCTTAGCTTAAATATTCTGCTGTTACTTGTGGGCATCCGATGAACTCCTCTATTTAAAATTGCAAAAGCAATCGCTATACTTACGCTCGGGCATAGTATGTTTTTGATATTGCAAACTATCTGCACGAACGGAGAGCGACGGTACGTCGCAAAAAAATACTGTACAACCGAGAAAGGCTGTACAGTATCGGAATTATTCTTTATAAGAAACTATTTCTTTTCAGTAAGAAGCTTATTAAGTTCGTCCATAAAGGTGTTAATATCCTTGAACTGGCGATAAACAGACGCAAAACGTACATATGAAACCTCGTCAATATTCTTGAGCTGATCCATTGCAAGCTCACCGATTTGCTTTGAAGTGATTTCACGGTCAAGGCTTGACTGCAGCTGAGCCTCAATATCATTGACCATATTTTCAATCTGTTCAATTGAAACGGGACGCTTCTCACAGGCGCGGAGAATTCCGCCTGTAAGCTTGTTGCGGTCAAAAACCTCACGGGATTTATCACGCTTAACAACAATTATCGGAACAGTTTCAATCACCTCATGTGTGGTAAAGCGTTTGCCGCATCTCAGGCACTCTCTTCTTCTGCGGATTCTTTCGCCGTCATCGGCAGAACGAGAGTCGATAACCTTGCTTTCTTCATAACTGCAATATGGACACTTCATATGAAAACCTCCGAATAATTATTCCCTAAAATAATTATAACATACCGTTTTCAAATTTCAAGTATAGAAAATTTACAATTTAATTACACTTTTCTTGCATCAGAGATTGCGGTAATGCTTAACATTTCTCTTCTTTTTTTTACGCTTACCGTGAATTTTTGAAATAATAAGGTAAATGATGAGAACGAGAATGATAAGAGCGATAATCACGATAAACCAATAGGACTGAAATACTGTGCCGATGATGTTGAACACATAGAGAATTCCGCTGCGTTCAATCTTTTCGCCTGCAACAACATTAACCTCGGCAAGCTTCTGCTTTTCGCTGTTTGCATCTGCTTTGTAATAGATTGTTGCCTTGCCGACTACCGAGCCTTTGTCAAGCGGTGCGTCAACGCTTTCGGGAACATCCTGTTCAATAATTATATTCTCATCTGTGCAGTCTTTCGGAACAATTGCACTGAGGTCGGTTTCGGGATAAAGCAATGTACTGTTTTTGCCCCATGCAAGGTTAACCTTTACTTCGCAAAGCGGCTTTGACGAGGTTGCAACAGTATTCATTTCAAGACTTGTCAATGCCCAGCGGAAAAGGTCTGCCGCATCGGTCATTGTTGCGTAGTCCTCGGTCACACCTTCCTCATACGGTGCGTGAAGGAGAATTGCCATATATGAATAGCCGTCTGCCGACGCTGTCGTTACAAGACATCTTCCTGCCTCGTTAGTCGTACCCGTTTTGATTCCCTTTGCATACATATAGTAATACTCACCGCCACGGTTGGCATCAATGAGGTAGTTGGTTGTTACAAGGGCTGTATCGTCACCGTCACAAGTGTATGTACAGGTATTTGTGATTTCTTCAAAGCGAGGAAGAGTGAGCGCATAGGTTGTGATTTTGTACATATCACGGGCGGTTGTGTAGTGGTCGGGATCGTGAAGTCCGTCAGGATTTGCAAAATGAGTGTTTTCACAACCGAGCTCCTTTGCTTTTTCATTCATCAGCTTGACAAAGTTATCAACATTGCCTTCACCGATATAATCGGCAAGAACCATTGCGGCATCATTACCCGAGGGAACCATCATGCTGTAAAGCAAATCGATTGCAGTCATACTCTTGCCGACGTGATTTTCAACATTCGCAAGGGAACTGCCTGTGTTTTTGAGAACATCAAGAACCGACTGCTTAATCGGAATTTTTGTATTATCAAGATCGGCAATGTTTTCAACCGCAATTATGTAGGTCATAATCTTTGTTGTTGACGCAGGGTAACGCTTTGAGTCGGCGTCTTTTTCATACACGGTCTGACCTGAATCCATATTTACAAGAAGGATTGAGTCCGACTCGGTTTTTACATCATTAGGATAGGACGCAGCACCTGCCGTTGTGAAAGCGGAACAGATAATGATGCAAAGCATACAGAGAAGTGAAAGTGTTTTGGTTATGGTTTTTCTCATTTACTTAATTCTCCCATTTATAGTTTTTCAGTTTAAAGCATTTTGTCCGCCACGCTCAAACAGGCGGTCTACCTCTGCTTTTAACAATCGTATTTCATCGTTTCGGATATCGCCGTAACGATCCATTATGCAGTCTGCAATTTTTTGAGAAAGTTCAAGGCTTTTTGTGTCAGCAAAATCGGCAATTGACATCTGCGGGAGTCCGTGCTGTCTGTGACCGAAAAAGTCGCCTGGGCCTCTCATTTTCAAATCTTCATCGGCAATGACAAAACCGTTGTTCGTTGAACACATGACCTCAAGCCGTTCTCTTGTTGTCTTACTGCCCTTGTCGCTGATGAGAATACAATAGGACTGCGAACTGCCTCTGCCAACCCTTCCTCTCAGCTGATGAAGCTGTGAAAGTCCGAATCTTTCGGCATTTTCAATCACAATAACCGTAGCATTCGGAACATCAACGCCGACTTCTATTACCGTTGTGGCAACAAGAACGGAATACTCATTCTCGACAAACTTACGCATAACCTCGTCTTTTTCATCAGACTTCATCTGTCCGTGAACAATGCCGACTGCTATGTCAGGAAATTCCCGCAACATCAAATCTGCGGCATATTCTTCGGCTGACGCAACATCGTCAAGCTCGCCTTCTTCAACAAGGGGACAAACTATATACGCCTGTCTGCCGTGTTTTACTTCACTGCGGATAAAATCATACACTCCGCCACGCATTGCAGAAGTTCGCAACACGGTTTTCACGGGTTTTCTTGACGGCGGAAGTTCGTCAATTATTGAAATGTCGAGGTCGCCGAAAATGATAAGTCCGAGTGTTCTCGGAATAGGAGTGGCACTCATAACAAGCAGATGCGGATTGTTGCCCTTGCCGAGAAGTTTTGCTCTTTGTGCAACACCGAATCTGTGCTGTTCGTCGGTCACGGCAAGTGCAAGATTTTTAAACTCGGTTTTATCGGTAATGAGAGCGTGTGTTCCGATTACCATATCAATCGAACCGTCTGCAAGTGATTTTCTGATTTGTTTTTTTTCGGATTCCCTGAGTGTGCCTGTCAGCAGACCAACCTTGATATCCGTATTTTCAAAAAGCTTTTGAAATGTTTTGTAATGTTGTCGGGCAAGGATTTCAGTCGGCGCCATAAATGCGGTCTGAAATCCGTTTTTGGCAACCGTGTAGCAGACCGAGGCTGCCACAGCCGTTTTGCCCGAACCTACATCGCCCTGAACAAGTCGGTTCAGCGGAGATGATTTGTTGATTATATCGTTTATGCAGTCCGACACCGCCCGTTTTTGGGCATTTGTCATTGTGAACGGCAAAAGCGATTCAAATTCTTTTGAATAATCCTTTGTGATTTCAAGAGAGGTTACTCCTCTGCTGTGGTCACGCAGATTTCTCATTCCGAGGTTCAGCACAACAAGCTCTTCGGTAACAAGCCTTTTTCGGGCTGCTTCAAGCTGTTGGCGGTTCTTCGGAAAGTGAATGTCAAACAACGCCTGTCTGAGTGAGCAAAGGTCAAATCTTTCTCTTATGGCATCGGGCAAAGGATCCTTAATTTTTGACGGCAGCATTGAAAGTGCCTGTCGTACGGCTGATTCAACCGATTTACTCGGAAGTCCTGCCGTTTGTCTGTAAATCGGACGGATTTGTGTTCCCTTGACAGCAGGAGCAAAAGTCGGAGATACAATCTGCATTCCGTAGCTGTCGGATGAGATTTTTCCGTAGAAGAAATATTCTCCGCCCTGTCTGAGCATTGAGCTGATGTATTTATTGTTAAAAAACACAAGCTGAATTGAACCCGTTTCATCATAGACTGCGGTTTTGGAAATAATTCTTCCGCCGCTTATTCGGGTATCGTTTACAGATGTTGCGACAACAGCCTTTATGCAGACGGTTTCACCGTATTCAAGCTCGTCAATATGCTTGATGTTGCTCCAATCCTCGTATGTGCGTGGATAGAAATTAATCAAATCTCCAACGCTTTTAATCCCGAGTCTTGCAAAAAGTGCGGCACGCTTTTCACCTATTCCGTTCAAATTTGTAACGGGAGTTTTATAAAGTGATGTCATACCGCACCTCCGTTATACAAAACGGGAGCATAACCGTAAAAATTATGCTCCCTGAAAAAATCCGATTTAAATGCTTATTCTACGCTGAGAATAAAGTAGTAAACAGGCTGGTCGCCCTTTACAAGAGTAATATCGGTTCTTGAACCGAACTTTTCACGAAGCTCTCCGTATGCCTTTTCTGCCTCTTCCTCACTTACATCCTCACCATAGATAAGAGTAATGAATGAAGTGTCACGGCTGACCATATCCTTTGCAAGCTTGACAAGAGCCTTAACTGTGCTCTTTTCTGTGATTGTAAGCCTGCCGTTTTCAAGGGCGATAATGTCGCCCTCTTTGATTTTTTTACCGCCGAATTCACTGCTTCTTGCGGCAAAGGTTACAAGACCTGTGCCCACAGACGCAAGTGCGTCCGTCATAAGCTGTGCGTTGCTTTCGGCAGAAATCTCGGGATCAAAGTTGAGCATTGCCGTCATACCCTGCGGAATTGTTCTTGTCGGAACAATGATGACATTTCTGTCTTTTACCATCGGGATTGTCTGCTCTGCGGCAAGAATGATGTTTTTATTGTTTGGAAGAACGAGAACATTCTTGGCAGGAGTTGCCATAATTGCCTCATAGATATCGTCTGTACTCGGGTTCATACTCTGACCGCCCGAAACAACATTGTCACAACCGAGGTCTTTAAAAAGGTCTTTAAGACCGTTACCTGCGGCAACTGCAACAAAGCCGAAATCGTTTTCAGGTTCTGCGGGAACAAACTTTTCCTTTTCAGCCTTTTTCTTTGTTGACTTGACATTCTTGTGCTGTTCCTTCATATTCTCAACCTTAACCGTGAGAAGCTGACCGAACTCAAGTCCTTTTGAAAGAGCATTGCCCGGCTGTTCCGTATGAACATGAACCTTGATAATCTCATCATCATTTACAACAACTACGCAATCACCGATTGATTCAAGATAACTGCGAAGCTCGCCGATTTCGGTTTCAATCTCGGCATTTCTGCCAACGATGAACTCTGTGCAATATGTGAATCTGATATCATCGTCAAATTCAGCGGCGGCACTTTCAAATGTGCTGACGGTTGCAGGAGCTGTGTCATCGTCAGCTTCAATCATAATGCCGTTCTTAATTACAGAGAGCATACCCTCAAAGATTACGCAAAGGCCCTTACCGCCTGCGTCAACAACGCCTGCCTTTTTAAGCACGGGCAAAAGCTGAGGAGTGATTGCAAGCGCCTCGTTAGCCTTGTCAACGATTGTCTGCCATACAGACACAACATCTCTGTCATACTTAGCGGCTTCGATACCTGCCTCATAAGCCATTCTTGCAACCGTGAGAATTGTTCCCTCTGTCGGTTTCATAACAGCCTTGTAAGCGGCGTCAACACCGATTCCGAGTGCTGCGGCAAGATTTTTGCCGTCAACTTCTTCGATGTCTTTAAGTCCCTGGGCAAAGCCACGGAAGATTAGTGAAGTGATAACACCCGAATTGCCTCTTGCTCCACGGAGCATTGCAGAGGCTGTGATACCTGCGGCATCACCTGCACAGGTACCGTCAAAATCTTCAAGCGCTGCAACAGCCGCATTGACTGTCATTGACATATTTGTACCTGTGTCTCCGTCGGGTACAGGGAAAATATTAAGATCATTTATACTGTTTTTTTGGTTTGAAATATTATTCGCACCCGAAATAACAGCCTGTTTGAGAATTTGTCCGTTTATCATTTAGGCACATCCTTTTAATGTACATTTCTTAATCAACTGTATAAGCCGATTTTACACCGACAAACGCAGTTTTACAATAATTCACATTATAACATTATACATTATCAGCTTGTTTTTTGCAATAGTATAATACACTAATTATCTGCAAAAAAAGCCGACTTAATCGGGATTGTTTCATATTTTTTGACAATTGGAAACAATTTACTTTATGCTGATTTGTGTTATTCAATACGCATTGACTCGGCTGAAACGCACTTTCCGCTTTTGTCATCAACATCAAAAAGCGTACATTCCATTTTGCATTCTCCGCTTGCAAGGTCAAAGCGCTGCGGAAGCTTATTTTTCAGCTTTGCAATTATAATTTCGCTCTTTACACCGAGAACGGAATGGATTGTACCCGTCATTCCCGTGTCGGTTATGTAGCCGGTTCCCTTCGGAAGAACCTGTGCGTCCGAGGTTTGAACATGGGTGTGTGTTCCGAACATTGCGGAAACTCTGCCGTCAAGGTAATAACCCATTGCCCTTTTTTCACCCGTTGCCTCTGCGTGAAAATCAACAATTATGATTTTGCTTTCAGCCTGTTTAATCATTTTATCTACACATTCAAAGGCGCAATTCAGGTTGTTATCCATATAGGAATTACCCATAATATTTATAATCGACACAATTCTTCGCCCTGTGTCAACATTAATTATACCTTTGCCGGGTGTTGAATTTTCGGGAAAATTAGCGGGTCTGACAATGAAGGGATTTGAGTCGAGGCAGTCATAGACTTCTTTTCTGCGGAAAGAATGGTTACCGAGTGTAATTGCATCAACTCCGCTGTCAAAAAGATGCTTTGCAGACACGGGAGTCAGTCCGTTGCCGTCAGCGGAATTTTCACCGTTGCAGATTACAAAATCAACGCCTTTCCCCTTTTTGAGCGTGGGAAGATTGTTGCGAAGAAATTCACAACCGATACTGCCTACAACATCACCTATACATAAAATTCTCATAGTTATCCCTCCGTTTGTGTCCGATTGCAAAATTTCAGTCGTTCAAAGCAAAACATACAAATTGATTATAACACAACTTTTCTATTCTGTCACATCAAAATCAACCTGATCTGCAATATTTTCGTTAAAAATATAATCTGTTGTCACCCTGTAGCTACCTTTATTTTCTTTAACGGAAATTTGTTTTGAAATAACTTTGCTTTTATTCTTTGTAAAAATCTCATAGAGAATACAATCAGCCTTTGCAATCTCCTCAGCCTTGTTTTTACTTACAGAGTTTTCGGTTGTTACAAGTTCACGGTCGGTTCTGATTTTAAGTCCTACCGGCAGAACAACATCATTTATAAACAGATTTTCTCCGTGAACTGTGCTTACAAAATTGTCGTAGTTTTCAAAGGCAAGGTTACAGGGAAAATCAAGCCATAAAAATCTGAAATTTTTTCTGTCAACATAATTTTCGTCAGCGTAACTGTAGGTTACTTTTTTCGGAATTGAAAGCGTTTGCTGTTCGGTAATGTCGGCATAAACCTTTGCGTTTGCTCTCAAGTAACGCATATCGCCCTGCTTTGTTTCGTCAAGCCCGCTGACAAGAATCTGACCGTTCACAACTCCGCTGCCCTTTGTAACAACAGGTCTGCCGTTATATGCCTGAATCCGTGTTATGACTCCATCCTTAACCGCTTTTACATTGCAAGGATTTTTTGAGGTGTCAAGCTTCGGCTTTTTGTAGGTTTCCTTAACTTCAACCGTGACAAGACTGCCAGTTATGTTTATGCTCATCCAGCGGATATCGTCACATTTCAGCTGAATATTGCGTTCTATCTGATCTGTATCGAGATTGTTTTTCCACACACCGACAGAAATCCCGTTATCACCAAGTAACGATTCAAGATATGTATTGCTGATTTCCTCTGTACCCGAAATTTTTACTGACCAGATAAAATTTGAAAGAAAAATACAGAGAATAATTCCGCATACCGCACCTGCAAAAAGTCCTGTTCTCTTCTTATAGCGGTTAATAATAAACGGCAGTCCGTGTTTGGCTGTTATTCTTGTTTTAACCCTTGATTTGCGTGCAAGGATTCTGATTTTTTTGTAGTCGGAAAGGTACATTGAGGCTGATATTGCGTTCTTTTTCGGAACGGGATTCCAGAGATTCACACCGTTTTTTGCGGTTATGTTCATAAATCTTTCGGGAAATTTTCCGCTTGCGGTAAAGTCCACACTTCCTCTGAGAAAGCGTATTATTTTAAGGAGCATAGTTTCACCTCACGAAAGAAAGTTGATGTCGGTTACAAAGCCTTCAATTTCAACGCAGGAGCTTGAAATGCACTTCAATGTCATTCCTCTCCCGCAAAATGAAATTACGGTTTTGCAGGTATTAATTTTTATGCTTTCGCTGTCATAGAGCAAAATTCCCGTTGAACCCTCAACGGTTATTCTGCGGTTTCCGAGCATCTCTATATACGGCATTGTTCCCATATCGAACATTGGAGAAGGCAATCTTTCGTTTTTATCGGCAATTCGTTTCTTCTTTGGCAAAAAAATCTCCCCTGTTTTCGTTTCTCATTTATTTTTATGCAACTGCCATCATATATATTAATTGGTGATTAATATGTTCCTGAGTAAAAGTGCCGTAAAGGCGGTGAATATTTTTAAAGCAATCGGAATTTTTCTTTTATGCATTACGGCTCTTTTGTTTTCAAAAGAATGTTCAAAGGGTGCTGAAAACGGCATAGGCTTGTGCCTTTCAACGCTTGTACCGTCACTTTTCCCTTTCATGGTGCTTGCCTCATATATTACAGATAGCGGTCTTGCAGAAAAAATCGGCAGACATCTTTCATGGCTGACAAAACCGCTTTTCGGACTTGACGGTTGCTTTGCATCGGCAATAATTCTCTCGCTTGTCGGAGGTTATCCCGTTGGTGCAAAGACGGTAAATTCGCTTTATAAAAAAGGTGCGGCAAGTGAAAGTGAGTGTAAACGGGCAGGTCTTTTTTTGGTGTGTTCGGGACCGGGATTTCTTGTGAATTTTATCGGTGTACAGCTTTATTCAAGCATTGAAGTCGGGTTTATTATATTTGCCGCCCAATGCATCTCTGTTTTTATACTTGGATTTGCTTTAAAATTCGTTTGCAGAAACAAACTTGATGATAATTCCAATTTGGAAACATTAATAAGCACTCCGCAAAAAGGCGACGCACTTGTAAAGTCTGTTCTTGACGGTGCAAGGGGAATGTTTGCAATCTGCGCATTTGTGGTGCTGTTTTCGGCATTTACTGAGATTTTCTGCTCACACATTACGGATGAAAATATTCAAAAACCGTTTTTGATACTCACGGAAGTTTGCAATGCGGTTACTGCGGTATCGAAAGATTTGCCGATTGAGGTTGTTGCATTTTCGTCAGGATTCGGCGGACTTTGCGTACATTTTCAGATTTTCTCGGCACTTGGAGATATTAAGGTGAATAAAATATTATTTTTCTTTTGCAGAATTTTGCAAGGATTTATCACCGCATTGCTTACGCATTTAGGAATAAAACTTTTCTCCGTCACAACCGATGTTTTTTCAACATCAACGGTTGAAAATTTCAGTTTTTTCGGAGGAACTGCCCTTTCGGGAGCGGCTTTGCTTTTTACCGCTTTATGCTTTTTATATTCACTCAAAAATTACAAACAGAATTGACGGAGGTTACTTTATGTGCGGAATAGCAGGATGGATTGACCACTCACAGGATATGAGCGAAAAAATTGATTTGCTCAACAGAATGTCTGAAACGCTTGACAGGCGAGGTCCTGACGAAAACGGTTTGTACATTAACCGAGGGGCGGCACTTATACACAGGCGGCTTGTTGTAATTGACCGTGAAAACGGCAAACAACCGATGTCGGTTCGTCACAAGGACACGACCTATGTCATTGTCTATAACGGCGAACTCTACAACACAGCCGAGCTTCGTGAGGAGCTGAAAGCATCGGGTTTTCATTTCAGAGGTCACAGCGACACGGAGGTTGTGCTGAAATCGTACATTAAATACGGTGCGGACTGCTGCAAAAAGCTGAACGGAATTTTTGCCTTTGCAATCTACAACACAAGCGACAAATCACTGTTTTTGTGCAGGGACAGAATCGGCGTTAAGCCTCTGTTTTACTACGAATACAACGGTGGCTTGCTGTTTGCGTCAGAAATAAAAGCGTTGCTTGCAAGCAAGATTGTAAAGCCTCAAATTGACGAACAGGGACTCAATGAAATTTTCTTTTTAGGACCTGCAAGAACGCCTTCGTTCGGAGTTTTCAAGGGAGTATTTGAACTTAATCCGGGCGAATGTGCAATGTATAGGCACTCAAAGCTTCGCCGAAAAAAATACTACACCGTTGAGGCAAAAGAGCATACAGACAATGAAGTAACTACCATTGAAAAGACGAGATATCTGCTGACTGATGCAATTCAGCGACAGCTTGTGAGTGATGTTCCGCTGTGCTTTTTCCTTTCGGGAGGGCTTGACAGCAGTATAATTGTCAAGACCGCATCAATGTACAACAAGGAACACAAACTCGGCAAAATCAACACCTACTCGGTTGAATACCGTGACAACGAAAAATATTTTCAAAAGAGCAATTTTCAGCCTACTCCCGACTACGAATTTATTTCGATGATGTCAAAAAATGCCGACACAAAGCACAGGGAAATTGTCCTTGACAACACGCTTGTGTGCGACGCACTTTATGAAAGTGTTCAGGCAAGGGATTTGCCGGGGTATGTTGATGTTGACTCGTCACTTTTGCTCTTCTGCAAAGAAATCAAGCAAAACTACACCGTTGCACTTTCGGGAGAATGTGCCGATGAACTTTTCGGCGGATATCCGTGGTATCACAACCATGAAATACTTTTTGAGGATTGTTTTCCGTGGTCAAAAAGTCAGGATATTCGCAGGAGCATTCTCAAGGACGGTGTGCTGAAAAACGGCGAAGAGTATGTCAGACAAAGGTATCTTGACACAATAAGCCTTGCCCCAAAGCTTAAAAGCGACACCGACCTTGACAGGCGAATGCGAGAGATGTTCTACCTGAATTTTTACTGGTTTATGCAATGTCTGCTTGAGCGAAAAGACAGATGCTCAATGTTCAGCGGACTTGAGGTAAGAGTGCCGTTCTGCGATTACAGACTTGTTGAATATGCGTACAATATGCCGTGGGAATTAAAGGCATGGGGCAACCGTGAAAAGGGAATTGTGCGAAAGGCTTTTGAGGATATTCTGCCCGAAGAAATTTGCTGGCGAAAGAAAAGCCCGTACCCGAAAACGCACAATCCGATTTACTTCAATGAGTGTGTAAAAAGGGTTAGAAAAATTCTTAAAAAGCGTTCAATTCTAAACGAACTGCTTGACCGAAAAGGAATTGAAGATATCATTGAAAATCCCGATAAAATCACAAATCCGTGGTACGGTCAGCTGATGAAAGCACCGCAGATTCTTGCGTATATAATCGAACTTGACTACTGGTTTGATAAATATAATGTTGAAATAGTGTAACGGTTATGTTAAAATCGGAGTGTAAAAAGCATTGGGAGATGTAGAAAATTAACCGTAAACAATATATTAAACTGACCGATTTCTTCAAGAATAACAAATCCGCAAAAAATGTGTTGAAATTCGTATATAAAATTTTTCCGCTGATAGTATTTGCAAGCTATCCGATTTTGCTTGTATATACATTTTTGTGGCAAAAAGATTTGTTTTTAAAGTCGCTGACTGTGCCTGCGGGGGTGTTTTTGGGAATAACACTTCTGCGAATTATCATAAAAGAAGAACGCCCGTATGTGCGGTACGGAGTTGCGCCTGTTTTTGCAAAGAACAGCAAGCCCGACAGTATGCCGAGCCGCCACACCGCAAGCGCATTCATCATTGCAATGGCAATTTTGCGGTTCAATGTGTGGGCAGGGATTGCATACCTCTTCATTGCGGTTATGATTTCCGTGTCAAGAGTGTGTGCAGGAGTGCATTATGTGCGTGATGTCATAGTCGGCGCAGCAATAGCAATCCTCTGCGGAATTGTATTTTTGTTTTTGGTATTTTAATATAAAATTGTGCAGACGGTAACAATGTTACGCTCAATCATAATTTTCAATTTAAAAAGCCACAGTAGATTTTAACTTTCTACTGTGGCTTTTTTGTTGGTTGTTAAGTTGTGTAATATCTGTTTATGTAACAGCGATATTATTTTTTGTCGTCTGTTTTTTCTGTAAGGTCGATGATATCGCCTGTGCAATGGGGACATTTTGTGGCTTTGATATCAATATCACTGAAACAGAACGGACACTTTTTTGTTGTGGGAGCTTCTTCGGGTTCAGTTTTTTTGCCGAGTGACATAACCTTGTTGACAAGCTTTACGATAAGGAAGATTACGAAAGCCATAATCAGGAAGTTGATTACCGCTGTGATAAACTTACCGTACATAATTGTTGCGCCGTTGATTGTAACCTGAAACTGGTCAAAGTTGACACCGCCGAAGATACCGAGAATCGGCGAAATGATGTCGCTTGTGAGAGAAGTTACGATTGCCTGAAAAGCCGCACCGATGATAACGCCGACTGCGAGATCAAGCACATTTCCACGCATTATGAATTCCTTAAACTCCGAAAAAAACTTTTTCATTTTGCCCTAATCCCCTCTATTTAATTTTCAAAATCAGCCAATAATTGCCTTATGGTAAACCTTTTTACCCTTTTTGATTACAACATAGCCTTTTTCAAAATCAGACTTTGCAACCTTTGCGTAAACATCTGTTACCTTTTCATCGTCAACAGAAACACCGCCCTGCTGAATAAGTCTTCTGCCCTCACCGTTTGAAGGGATGAGTCCGCACTTCTTCATGAGGTCAAGAATCCCGATTTCGCCGTCTGCAAAATCAGCCTCTGTAAGAGTTGTTGAAGGCATATTGTCAGTATTTGTCTTGTTGGCAAAGATTGCTCTTGCGGCCTCCTGAGCCTTGTCAGCCTCCTCTTTGCCGTGAACAAGCTCTGTAAGCTCATGAGCAAGAATTTCTTTTGCCTTGTTGATTTCACTGCCCTCAAGCTTTGCAAGCTCATCAATTTCTTCAAGCGAAAGGAATGTGAGCATTTTAAGGCACTTGATTACATCGCCGTCATCAACATTTCTCCAATACTGGTAGAAATCGTAGGGGCTTGTCTTTTCGGCTGAAAGCCATACTGCACCCGACTGGGTTTTACCCATTTTCTTACCCTCTGAGTTGAGGAGAAGGTTGATTGTCATTGCGTATGCGTTCTTGCCGAGCTTTCTTCTGATAAGCTCTGTACCGCCGAGCATATTGCTCCACTGGTCGTCACCGCCGAACTGCATATTACAGCCGTACTTCTGATAGAGGGCATAGAAGTCGTATGACTGCATAATCATATAGTTAAATTCAAGGAAGCTGAGTCCCTTTTCCATTCTCTGCTTGTAGCACTCTGCACGAAGCATATTGTTAACGCTGAAGCAAGCGCCTACATCACGGAGAAGTTCAACATAGTTAAGGTCAAGAAGCCAGTCTGCGTTGTTTACAAGAAGAGCCTTGCCATCAGAAAAGTCAATAAAACGGCTCATCTGCTTTTTGAAGCAATCAACATTGTGCTGAATTGTTTCCTTTGTCATCATCTGACGCATATCTGTTCTGCCTGACGGATCACCGATCATACCTGTGCCGCCGCCTACGAGTGCAATTGGCTTGTTGCCTGCCATCTGAAGTCTTTTCATAAGGCAAAGAGCCATAAAGTGACCTACATGGAGGCTGTCGGCTGTCGGGTCAAAGCCGATATAGAATGTAGCTTTACCGCTGTTTACAAGCTCTCTGATTTCTTCTTCGTCCGTAACCTGAGCGATAAGTCCTCTGGCTACGAGTTCTTCATATACTCCCATATTTAAAAATTCCTTTCGATTTTTGTCAGTTAAACAATAATATTATAACATTATTTAATTTATAGTCAACCTTTCAGGCATGAGTTTTGGTGCAAATCTCACCGTTTTCAACTGTTATCATAACGGTTTTATCGCTGTCTGTCCGATAAACATTTTTGCACACGCTGTTAAGCAAGGCTGTTATATAGTAATCGGGAAGTGCCGTATCGTCAGCCGAAACGCTTATTACAGCGGTTTCGGGGCTTGCCTTTGCAAGAAAATCTTCACTTGAAGAATACTTACTGCCGTGGTGTGCAACCTTGAGAACATCGCATTTTAATTCTTTGTCGGAATTAACCATTGATTCTTCCCTTTTTGACGAAATGTCACCTGTAAAGAGAAATCGCTTTTCGTCATATTCAAGCATTGTTACAAGCGAATTATCGTTTGTGTTGCCGAAGTCCTTTTCGGGTTGATAAAATTTAAAGGTCATATTTCCGATTTCAACGGGTTTGTCTGAAACAGGAATTACGGTTTTTATATTATTTTCTTTTATAGAATTAACAAGCTTTTCGTATTCTGGGGTTTTGTGGCTGTCGGAATATTTTCCGAAATAAACAACATCCGTACCGAACTTATCTATGATATCGGGCAGCGAACCGATGTGGTCGCTGTCGGGGTGTGACACTATTACGGCATCAAGATGAGTTACCGAACTGCGTTTGAGATAGGCAGTAATTTTATCGGTCACAAGATTTGTTCCTCCGTCAATCAGCACACTTTTATCTCCGCATTTAATCAGCGTACAATCAGCCGAACCGACATTGATAAACGAAACAGAAAAATCGGACTCCATATCGGCTGAAATCCCAAAAAATGTATAGACATCGTTCCAATCGGGAATTCCGAGAGGTTTTCCGAATGAAACAAGCAGTACACAGACAGTGAAAAGTACGCATACCGATATTTTCAGTATAAAAAAGATTTTATTTCTTTTTGTTTTTTCGTCTGTACTTTGCGAACTTATCTTTGCCGTTTTTGCCTCTTCCCTTCTGATTCTGCGAATTGCGGTTGTTGTTCTGTTTTGAATAACCGCCCTGTGTTTGTCCTGCCATCGGAGTTACAAGACATTTTTTATCGTTACCGATTAAATCCCGTCTGCCGGCTTTGATGAGTGCTTTGATTACAAGCGGTTTGTTTTCGGGAATGAAATACTGCAGCAACGCCCTTTGCATTGCCTTTTCATTTTCAGACTTCGGAACATAAACCTCTTTGAGAGTGTACGGATCAAGCTCCGTATAGAACATACTCGTTGAAATTGTACCCGGAGTCGGATAGAAGTCCTGAACCTGTTTTGGGTGAATGTTTTCACGCTTGCAGAAAAGCGCAAGTTCTACGGCATCCGAAAGTGTTGAACCGGGGTGTGAGCTCATCAGATACGGCACGACATACTGGTCTTTATTTTCCTTGCCCGTAAAATCGTAGAACATCTTACAAAAACGCTTGTAGCTTTCAATATGCGGCTTACCCATTTTGTCGAGAACTGCCGCTGAACAATGCTCAGGGGCAACTCTCAGCTGACCGCTGATGTGATACTTTACAAGTTCACGGAAAAACTCGTCATTTTCATCTTCAATAAGATAATCAAAACGGATTCCGCTGCGGATAAACACCTTTTTAATGCCCTTGAGATTTCTCAGCTTTCGCAGAATATCAAGATATTCCGTGTGCGACACCTGCATATTCGGGCAAGGTGTCGGTGCAAGACATCTTCTGTTTTTACAAAGTCCAAGCTTTTTCTGCTTTTCGCATGACGGAAGTCTGAAGTTTGCTGTAGGTCCTCCGACATCGCTTATGTAACCCTTGAATCGTGGATTATCAAGAAAACTTTCAGCCTCCTCAATAATACTCTTTTCACTTCTGACGTTTACCGCTCTGCCCTGATGAAAAGCAAGTGAGCAGAAATTACAAGCACCGAAACAACCACGGTTGTGTGTGATTGAAAACAGTACCTCGTTGATACCGGGTACGCCGCCGAGACTTTCATAACACTTTGGATACCAACGCTCATACGGCAGAGAATAGACATAATCAAGCTGTTTTGTGTCAAGCGGCTGCATCGGAGGATTCTGCACAAGAATATACTTTCCGTGCCTTTGAATGAGGGTTTTGCCCCTTACGGCATCAGCCTCCTCAAGCTCCCTGCGTGATGCAATTGCATAGTCACGCTTGTCCTCTTTTACACGCTCGTAGCTTGGAAGTTCGACAACCGACTTTGGCACATAATCGTCTGTACGAATTTTATAGCAAACACCTCTGATGTCGTAAAGCGATTCAACAGGATAGCCCTCGGAAAGTCTTTTTGCAATTTCAATTGTCTGCAGCTCGCCCATTCCGTACACAAGCAAATCTGCCTTGCTGTCGAAAATAATTGAGGGCATTACCTCATTTTTCCAATAATCATAATGAGCAAATCTTCTGAGTGATGCCTCAAGACCTCCGATTATAATGGGAGAATCGGGATATAATTTTCTGATTATGTTGCAGTAAACGGTGACGGCTCTGTCGGGACGCCTGCCGTTTTTACCGCCTGCCGTATAAGCATCATCATGTCTTTTACGCTTTGCAACCGTGTAGTGGGCAACCATACTGTCAATGTTGCCTGCCGACACCATAAAACCGAGCCTTGGTTTTCCGAACTGTGTAAAATCATCATCGTTTTTCCAATTAGGTTGTGCAAGGAATGCTGTTTTGTAACCGCAATCCTCAAGAACTCTCGTGATTATTGCCGCACCGAATGACGGATGGTCAACATAGCTATCACCGCAAACATATACAAAATCGACTTCGTTCCAACCTCGATCACGCATTTCTTTTGCGTTCATCGGTAAAAAAGCCATATTGAACCCTCCTTTATTTATTAATCGGCTCTGTTTTCAAGTGCATTTCTGCGTTCGAGCCATTCGTTGTAGGTCATGAGAACATCTCTCGGTTTTGAACCCTGATGAGGGCCTACAACTCCCATTTGTTCCATATCGTCAATCATTCTGCCTGCTCTTGCGTAGCCGACCTTGAGTCTTCTCTGCAAGAGTGAGGTCGATGCCTGTCCTGCTTCAATTACGCACTTGATTGCCTCTTCCATTTTGCTGTCAATATCAAGACCTTCGTCAGATGATGAGTCTGAATCACCCGATTTTTTGCCCTGAGCAATTTCTTCTGCAGCAATTCTTTTAATTTTTTCTTCGATTTCAGAATTATACTGAGCCGAATATGCTTTCTTTATGTAGTGGGTTACACCCTCGATTTCTTCATCGGAAGCGTAGCAACCCTGAACACGAATAGGCTTTGGAGCACCTACAGGTGAAAACAGCATATCGCCTCGGCCGATAAGCTTTTCACCGCCGCCTGTATCAAGAATTGTACGGGAGTCTGTGTTTGAACTTACCTTGAGTGAAATACGGCTCGGTACATTCGCCTTGATAAGACCTGTGATTACATTAACGGTAGGTCTTTGGGTTGCAAGGATAAGGTGCATACCTGCGGCACGAGCCATCTGAGCAAGTCGACAGATTGAGTCCTCAACCTCGCTCGGAGCCGCCATCATCAAATCGGCAAGCTCGTCAATTGCAATTACAACACGGCTCATTTTTTCTTTGGCAACGGGAAGTCCGTTCACTTCAAGAACAGGCTGAACCTCTTCTCCCTCTTCATTAACAACAGGTGGATTTTTCTCCATATAATTCATATTTTTTTCGATAAGAGAATTATATGAATCAATATCCTTACAATCGTATTCGGAAAAAATTTTATATCTCTGGAGCATTTCGTTTACCGCCCACGCAAGCGCACCCGCCGCCTTTTTGGCATCGGATACTACGGGAATTAGCAAATGCGGAATACCCTTGTATTTTGAAAATTCAACCATTTTCGGGTCAATAAGCAAAAGCTTTACTTCATCGGGAGTTGCCTTGTAGAGAATACTCATAAGAATTGAGTTTACGCACACGGATTTACCCGAACCGGTTGTACCTGCAATGAGCAAGTGCGGCATTTTTGCAAGATCGGTAACAACAATTTCACCCGAGATATCTCTTCCGAGAACGGTTGTGAGCTTGCTCTTGCTGTTTCTGAACTTGTCCGAATCAATCAATTCACGCATTGTTACCATGCTTACAACCTTGTTCGGAACTTCAATTCCGACTGCCGCCTTACCCGGAATAGGCGCTTCAATACGAACACCGTTTGCGGCAAGGCTGAGTGCGATATCATCAGAGAGATTTGTAATTTTGCTGATTTTAACACCGGGGGCAGGCTGTAACTCATAGCGTGTTACGGACGGACCTCGGCAGATGTTTACAATGCTTGCCTTTACGCCAAAGCTTGTGAGGGTATCAATAAGCTTTTTGGCATTATTCTGCATTTCTTCCATTGCATCGCTGTCATCGGAATTTAGCTTTGGTTTGAGCAACTGAATCGGTGGGAACTGATACTTCTTTTCTTCTTTTTGAGAATTATCGGAGCGAACAGCTCTGTCAAGCTGTTCCGCAATTTCGTCGCCGGCCTCCTCACTGTTGTCTTTTTTGCTTTTGAGAAGTGCTTTTTTGACGATGTTCTCAGTTTCGGCATCAGGCTTGACCTCTGTCTGTTCAGCCTTAGGAGCTGACTTTTCGTTTGAGATATCCTCTGCAATTGCAGAAACCGTATTGTTGGCACTTTTGCCCATAGGCTTGCTTGCACGATTGATTATGTTGATGAGATCCTGCGACAGATCCTTGTCTGCGGCATTTTCTTCCTTTGAATCGGCAATATCCGTGTCAATTCCGTTTACTGCCGACTTTGCTTTCTTGACCTTTGTCTTTTTGTCATCAAGCGGAATGTCAATAAAACTTCCCGAGGACTTTCTGTTTTCACCTTCAAGCGCAATGTCGATATCGCCTCTTTCGGCAAGCTTTCTCTCACGGTTTTCTTCTCTGCGTTCTCTGCGAACTCTTGCCCTTTCCTCACCTGCTTCACGGATATGTACGGCTGTCCTTGACGCCGCCGCTGTCATATCTTTAATGGAAATGTTCGCAACAATAAGGATAAGTGCGGCTGTTACAACAAAGCTTGTAAAAAGTGCGGCTGTACTGCCGAACAGGACAACAAGCGGATAGCCGAGCAGTCCGCCGATTATTCCGCAATCGAAAGTCATATACCTTGAGGTGTCGGAGGCATCCTTGAACAGATTGCCAAGACACGCAAAAAAGTTCATATCAGAATATTTTGCACCGCTGCCTGCGTAAATCAACGCACCGATAAACAGAATTATGACGACACAAAGGAAAAGCTTCAGCTTATAGCGTGCAACCTGTTTCTCCTTTTCGGTCATAACACACAAATAAAAAAGTGTTACGGGAACAAGAAAAATTCCGAATCCGAGAACTCCGAAAAAGAAACTGCGTATCATTGTCCAGACATTTGAACCTTTTATGAAAATTATGCAGACAAAAACAGCCGCAACGGCGGCATAGAGGATTGCTCTTACGCGCGGCGAAAGTCCGCTGCTCCTTTTCGGAACAGCGGATGCTTTGGTTCTGCTTGCAGTTTTTGCACCTTTTGATGAGGTTTTTGAAGAAGTCTTTTTTCTTCCCGACGCAGTATTTTTAGTTTTGTCAGCTGTTTTTTTGTTAGCTGCCAATAAAATCACTCCATTTAAAATTTATGCAATTGGCGCACCTGTGAAAAGGTTTACGCCCGTGTTCATTTCGATGATTGAAATTACAATAAATGCAACACCGACAATCGCTGTGTAGATTACGAAAATTTCCATTTTGTCGGATTTCAGGAACCACTTAAAAATTACGATTGCAAGATAGCCTACAACTGCGGAAACCGCCATTCCGATAATCAGCGGAAGAAATTCAATATTGCTTAAACCTTCGGGTGACTTGATTGCATCCACACCCTCAAGAAGTGCCGCCGCAAGGATTGACGGGATACCGAGTACGAATGTGTAGTCAAGTGCCTTCTGCTTTGAGATTCCTCTCATCTCACCGACCGAAAGTGTTGAGCCTGAACGGGAAAGTCCCGGAAGGAGTGCGGCACAAACCTGTGTTACACCGACAAGGATTGCGTCAACAACATTAAAATTATCTCTTGTTGCCTTGGCATTGCTCTTTGTTGCAAGATGTTTGTGAGTTGAGGCAACACTCTTGCGGTTACAGATAATACCGATTGTTAAAAGTACGCTTGTAAGAATGAGCGAACAGGCAGTTACTATGAGAACAGGACTTGCGGAAAGCCGGTCTGCAAGGTCCTTGAGTTTCATATCTGTTCCGGGAATTGGCAGAAAAAGCAAGAACAGCGGTATAAGACCGATGATGAGCATTACAACGAGATTACGGTTGTAATTCATTTTGCTCCATTTGAACTTGCCCGTGAAAATATCCTTGAGCATAAGGAAAAATTCTTTGATAAGATCCCACACAAGTTTGTGGTAGAATGCAACAACGGCAACAAGTGTGCCGACATGGAGCATTACATTAAAGAAAAGATTGCTTTCGCCTGTACCTGCACCGAGAATGTGCTGTGTGATTGCGAGGTGGCCGCTGCTTGATACGGGCAAAAATTCGGTAAGTCCCTGAACAATACCCTGAATAATAGCATCTAAAATTGACATGGTTATGTATTCCCTCCAAAAAATAAGTTTTACAAATCTTCTTTGTTATTTGTACGCTGAAAAGCCGTATGGGTTGGCATAATTAAGATTTCATACAAATCATAAGCGTCACAATATATATGTATTCGGGCAAAACGCCCGAAATTATTTTTCCTGCTTTTTTGAGCGTGATTTTGCAGACTTTGGCTTGCTCTCTTTGTTTTCTTTAATCAAATCATAAAGAGCGTCAATTGCGTCGGAAACTGTTCCGACCTCGTCAATCAAGCCTTCTTCAACAGCCTCTTCTCCCTCAAGAATAGTTCCGATATCCATTACAAGCTCACCCGTGTTAAGCACAAGCTGATTATAACGGTCTTTTGTAATATTGGAATTTTCGGCAACAAAGGTTGTGATTCTGTCCTGCATACGCTGAAAATATTCAAAGGTCTGCGGAACTCCGAGTGTGAGGCCTGTTGTTCTGACGGGATGAACCGTCATTGACGCACTCTTTGCGATAAAGCTTTTCTTTGCCGCAACAGCAAGCGGAATTCCTATTGAATGACCTCCGCCGAGTACGATGGAAACGGTCGGCTTTTTCATTCCCGAAATCACCTCGGCAATTGCAAGACCTGCCTCAACATCTCCGCCGACTGTGTTAATCAGCACAAGCAGTCCGTCAATTCTTTCGTCCTCCTCAACCGAAACAAGCAGAGGGATGACATGCTCATATTTTGTGGTTTTGTTTTGTTGCGAAAGAATGTAATGACCTTCAATCTGACCGATAATCGTCAGGCAATGCAGCACACAGTCCTTATGAGTTGTGAGAACAGAACCTGTTTCGCCGATTCGGTCTGTTTGTTCTTCACTTATGGGGCTGTCGTTTGCAAGCTTTTGCGGATCGTCATCCGGTGCAGGATTTTTAACATAATTCCCTTTTTTTGATGAGACTTTTGAAGATTTTGATTTTTGTGGCATTGTATGCACCTCCGAGAATAGTTTCACCGAAATTGCACGCAAAATGTATGCATACAAAAAATAAGACGCACAAGCCACATTGTTCAATTGTAAAAAGCCTTTAGTGCTTATTATACCATTACAGCAAAATTATTTCAATAATTTTATTTCTTTATTTCTAATAAGTAATAATTATTTAAAAGAATTATAGTAGTATTAAAGAAATATTATTCCGACAGAACCTGTCGGAAGTTGTTATGGAGTGATATTCAGTTGACATCTGACATAATTATGGGTGTTGTCATTTTAGTTCTTATTTTGCTTTCGGCGTTCTTTTCGGCGATTGAAACTGCATTTTCGTTTGTAAACAAGGTGCGTGTTCAGCGTTACAAGGATGACGGCAACAAAAAAGCGGCAGCAGCGCTCTACATAATCGAGCATTTCGACAATGCCCTTACAACAATTCTCATCTGCAACAATGTTGTAAACCTGAGTTGTTCTTCAATTGCGACTGTGCTGTGTATGAATCTTTTCGGTGACGCAGGCTCGGCAATTGCAACAGGTGCAACAACTTTTCTTGTTCTGACATTCGGTGAGATTGTGCCGAAATGTCTTGCAAAGGAACATTGCGATGCCTTTTCACTCAAAACAGCCGGATTGCTCAGAGGACTTATGACACTTCTTACACCGCTTGTGTGGATTTTCACACGATTCAAAATGATTGCCTTAAAGATTGCAGGCAGCAGCGGTGACGCTCCGTCAGTTACTGAAAATGAGCTTAAATACATTGTTGAGAGTATTGAGGAAGAAGGCGTTCTTGAAGAGAGCGAAAGCGAGATGGTTCGCTCCGCACTTGACTTTGACGAAACTACCGCCGAGGAAATTCTCACTCCGAGGGTTGACATCACATTTATCAGCGTTGATGACTCGCCTGAAAAAATCAAGGATATCATCATTGAAAACCGCTATTCAAGAATTCCCGTGTACGAAGGCACGGTTGACCATGTTGTCGGCATTCTCCATACAAGAGATTATCTTGAACGACTTGCAGACGGTAAAGCGCCCGATGTTAAGGAGCTTATGCAGCCGCCCTACTTTGTGTTTAAAACACAACAGCTTTCAAAAATCCTTAATGCATTCAAACGCACCAAAATTCATCTTGCGGTCGTTACGGATGAATACGGCGGAACACTCGGTATTGTTACAATGGAGGATTTGCTCGAAGAAATTGTCGGTGAAATATGGGACGAGGACGAGGAAATTGAGCATAACTACTACAAAATCGGCAAGGGCGAGTTCCTTGTAAACGGTGATATGGAGCTTGAAGATATGCTCGGTCTGTTTGATATGGACGAGGACAGTCTTGAATGTGACAGCGTAACGGTCGGCGGTTATATTCTTGAACACGCAGGAACAATCCCCCACAAGCGTGACAACATTGAGGCCGACGGCTTTAAGTTTACCATTATGGAGGTTAAGGATCAGCGTATTTTACGGGTTGTTGTCAAGAAAAATGACACTTCCGAAGAAAACGAATCCGATGAAATAAGCGAGAACAAAAAGTCTGAATAAATAAAACATAACAGGAGCAGTATTTTCCTTACCGCTCCTGTTTTTTACTGTATTTTTTTGCAGAGAGAAGTGCATAATGCGCTGACGGGGATACAAAGAAATGCCCACAAGGTGCTGTAAAACGGGCAAATCTGCCCTTTTAAATTAAGTCGGCAGTTTGAATAATCCCAGACATTAAGCCTGAATTTCAAATTAACAACACAGCCGCAGCAGTATTCAAGTGCGGTAATTATCGCACTTCCCGATATGCATTTTTGCAGCATATTCATTTTTGAAAAGCGCTTGTAAAATCTGAAAAGCGACACAAACGCAGTTCCGCCCGTGACCGCCATTGACCAGTGAGTTTTTCTCCGCCACAAAATTTCAAGCAGAGCGTAGCCTGCTCCGCCTATTGAAAAGAGAATGCAATCGTTACGCAACCGTAAACTTTTTTTCATAAGAAATCACCTGTTTTAGTTTTTGCCGAAACAGGTGATTTATTTAACCTATGAATTTTTTATTTTGTCAGAGCATCTCTTTTAGTTCTTCAAAAGAATAAAGACAGTTGATTGCGGTCAAAAATGCATTTGTTGAAAGATATGACGGCAGACCGAGTTTTTTAAGAATCTTTTTGCGGTTTATTTCTGAATTTTCAGTTCCCGTAAGTCCGAGGACAAATAGATCGGCTTTAGTAATTTTCCTTTCGGGAATATTATTTTCTTCACCGATTATCTCGGCACCGCTTTTGCGGATTGCATTTATTATAACCTCATCACTGACACCCTCAACGCCCAAAAGCCCCTCTTTACCGCCTTTTGCCTTGCGTTTTTCCTTGCCTTTGATTTGAGGAATATAGCAATTTTTAATTTTTGAATTATCGACCGAGCCTTTAAGGAAATTCCTTATTACAAAGCCTGCACCGTCGCTGTCGGTCATTATAAGTATTCCCCTTGTTTCGGCAATTTTGCGGATAAGCGACTGCTTTTCTTTGTCGGAAAAAACACGGAAACCGTTGGTTTCGATTATCGGAGCATCTACAATTGATGAAAGCTTTATCTTGTCATATCTGCCCTCAACTATGACAGCCTCACGGATTTTGAGCATTAGATTCTGCCCTCCTTTGCAATCAAAAGCAAACGGGAAATAAGCTGTTCAATTAAAAATCTTTGATTAAGGGAAACTGATTTCAGCTTTTCGTCTGTTTCAACAAGCACATCAAGGCTTTTTCGAAGCGCCTCGGTTGAGGTCCTTGAAACGGAGGTTCTCGCCCTGTTTAACACAAACGCACGATTTTTGTAGGCAAAATCTTTTGCCACGGTTTCTTTACTGACTGAGCATTCATCTGCAACACGCATACGATACGCATCGACATAGGCGGATGAAAGTGCATAGAGAATGTTAATCGGTTCTTCCCGCTGACAGAAAAGTGTGTCGAGCTTTCTGAACGCTCTGTCACCTCTGCCGTTAATAACATCGTCAGCCATATCATATGTTCTTGCTTCAAGGTTTACGGTTGACAAAAGGTCGATATCACGGTCGGTAATTTCTTCACCCTTTGCATATGCGGCAATTTTGTTGACCTCGTTTTTCAGAAGATTGAGGTCATCACCGACATTTGAAATAATCTTTGACGCATTGAGGTGTGAAATCAGCTTGCCGTTTTCGTTTGCCCACTTTGCAACATACTTTTCGATAATTTGTGAGTTGATTTTTTCAAAACAGCAGACGCTGCCGATTTTTTCAACACGCTTTATAAGAGCGGTAAAAGAAGTTTTATTCTTTGACGGAACATAAGTCGGCATTGAAATTATGAGAACCGTACCGTCCCATGCTCTGCTTGTAAGCTCTTTAAGAGTATCAAGCCGATCCTTCACCATATTATCAAAGTAAATGTCGGTCACAACAACACAGTTGCGTTCCGCCATAAACGGCATTATTTGCAGGGATGCGGCAAGTTCCTGAAAATCAATGTCGCCGCTGAATGTATGATAATTGAAATCGGACGGATTTTTGCCTGCAACAGCCTCACAAAGCTTTTTTGTGTAACTTTTGACAAACATCTGCTCCGAACCGTAGATTAGGTACACAGGCGAAAAGCTTTTGTTTTTAATTTGTTTTTTCAGGTCTGCTTCGGTGATGCGCGGCATTTTATCCTCCGTTCAGATTGACCGTTATGTTCCTTTCAGATGTTGAAATAACGGTTGAACTGATTTCTTTAATAGAATCATAATTTTTCTTAAACTGCTTTTCCGATCCCGAAAATATCACGGTATTGCATGATATCAAATCGAAATTTTCGGGGACTGTATCAATCAGCAAACAATCGGGATTGCGATACTTTTCGGGCAGATTTGAAAGGTCTGCATCTGTCGGCACAAACAATACAGTCACATTTTTCCCTTTTATGAACTGAAACATTGTGTTGTCAACGCAGATTACCTCATCCGTCACCGTATCGGAAAGATTCAGCGTAAAATGACTGTTTCCGCCGAAAGTCTGTCGGCTGTTACCGTCAAAAGCGTTCAAAAGATTTTGCTTTTTAATGTCATTATCATATACCAAAATATTATTTAAGTCAAATTTTGTGACCGCAAAGCGTTCAAGAGAAGAATATTTATTATTCTGATTCGGAATTATCATATATTCAATATCTGAGTATCTTTCGCTGATATCGGCTGTCACATCGTCTGCGCCTGCTCTGTTGCCTCCGCATGAAATCACCGAACATCTGTCGGGGCAGTTGACTGTCGCAAAAACACCGTTGCCGACATTATAGATTTTCATTTCACCATTATCGGCTGTTAAAAGCACATTGAGCGACGCTCCGATTACGAGGACTGAAATTGATATCGGAACAGAAATTTTGACATAGAATTTTCGATTTATTACAAACAATCCGCCGATTGCGAGAAATACGCTGACACCTATCCACACAAACCAATAGAGCGAATGGGTTTTAATTGTGCTGAATGGGAGTTGTGAAAAAGTTGAAACCAACCACAAAATTGCCTTTGAACATAATCCCGAAACGAGTCCAAACGGGTAAGCAAAAAATGATATAAACGGGCAAATAAAAAGTACCGAACACAACAGAGAACACACCAAAAGTGCCGAAACAAACGGTTCACATAACAGAGAAACAAGTATGACTGTCGGGGAAATTCTGTTGAATGCAACGGCGGTTATCGGCAAAATCCACAGAAATGCGGATACTGAAACCGACAGCATATTTACACAGATTTTAAACAGCCTTTTGATATAATAGACAACCGTTCCGACAAAACCGTCCTTACGCTTGTTTTTGTAGTGAAAGAATCTCAGCACAGAGCGTTCAATCGGTCTTGACCACAGAATTATGCCCGTCGTTGCCGAAAATGAAAGCAACATACCGATATCGGCTACCGCATATGGGTTGAAAGCTGTCAGAACAATTGCGGCAAAACCAAGATTATTCAGCGAGTCGGCTATTCTGAGATTTGACGATGCAAGCGACACAATTATCATCATAATTCCGGCACGGACAACCGAATGCGCAAAGCCCGTTACAGCCATGAAAGCAATAACCGTAAATGTGGTAAAGCCTGTTATTATGAATCTGTTTTTTGTTAATTTTCTCACCAAGAACAATACAAACGAAGTGATTATAACAAGATGCATTCCCGAAACCACTATTAAAAACGAAGTGCCTGTCAATGAAAAATCATCTTTAACGCTTGAATCAAGAGCGGTTTTCTCGCCCAAAAGAACGGCACGGCAGAGCGTTGAGTAATCCTCCGGCAACAGCATATCAAGGGAATTTTTGATTGTCATTCTAACCTCAACGGCAAATGAATATAAATCAAACACTTTCTCCCCTGTCGCATCAATTTTGAAGCCGTCATAGGAATATGCTTTCAGAAAAATTCCGTGACTGATCTGAGAGTTTACATTATTCTTGTATGTATGAGCCGTGAAGTTGACCTTTTCAAAAGGCTCTGCGTCAACATTTGAGTACGAAATAATCTGAATTTTCGCATCTGACGGCTGACCGTTGATTTTGTCGGTTTTGATTACGAAACTGCATGATGAATCGGTGGTGATGATTTCATCACAGATATATCCGCTTGCTGTAATTTCTTTATCGGAATATTTATTTATAATCGTGTTGTTAATATATTCGGAATAGGCAATCATATTGCCCGCAGAATATATTACGGCAAAAGCAAATACGCACAGCGACTTGCCGAATGATTTATTTTTCTTTGAAGCAATTAAAAATATACCGACAGCAACGGAAAGCAATCCCAATGAGCCGATAATCGCAAAGACAATTTCATTAAAATCCGAATAAAAAACGGCTGAAAGGACAAACAGGAAAGTAAATCCTATAAGTCCAAACAGCCGTTTCATAAAAATCAATCCTTATTCAGTAATCATTTTTTTAATATAATTATACACTAGGTTACCATTCAATCCTTTTTTGCAATAAAAAGAATATTTATAATTGTTATCATTATATTCTCCTACTACAGTTTCACCTTTTTCATTTACAAAATTCGCACCCTTAATTTCAAAAGTCGCCATTGTGGGAGAAAGTCCGTTTGTATTGACTCCGCTGAGATTTTCACTGTTTTTTACAGCATAGCTGACAGCCTTGCGCAAGGTCACAGTATTGTCAGAAGCAGATTTATCTAACGAACAAACCACTTCGATCGCCGTGTATGGAATAGCTCTTACACTTACAATATTTTTCAAACTTTCGCCAAACTTAATTCCGGAAATTTCTTCCGCTTTATCAATACTCGCTCCGCAATCTTCCCACTTTTTCAAAGTAACATCTACGGAAGGATTCACGGTTTCAGAGGTACTTGGTGCAGGTAAATCAGAGCAGGAACATAGAATACATACCGCTGCCAACACAAAAGCAAGGCATAAACATACTTTTTTCATAATTCAACCTCCATCCCATGTACACATAAGGATTATGTGTGATAAACGGAATTTTTCCATACAAAACTTTTTCCTGCATATGCAAATTTCGTACCACCGGTTTGATATTCTACTGTTGTCATCTGTTTATTTCCTGAATTCCAAAATGTAACCTGTTTTATTCCTCCATAGGTAGTATACCCAACACAGGTAACAGCATGTCCGTCCGTACCGCTTATGCAAGTCATTATTAAAGGGTATTCCTTTACAATATTATTCTGGAGTTCCAAAAAGGTTAATTGTCCGGTTTTACATTTGTATGTTTGACCATACTTCTTCAACGCCTCTTTTATTTCAAGATCTGTTGCACCATCATTATATCCTATTCCCATTTTATTTGCAACTTGTTTTGCCGTCAATGATGAATATTTACTATAATTTAAATATCTGACTGTTGTAGCAACAGAAGCAGCCCAACACAAACCATAATTACCTTGTGGAACAGTACATCCTTTCGTATTAAGAGTAACAATTCCACCCTTATTACTTGAAAATCCTCTTCCCAAATTTTTAACATCTGAATCATAATTTATTAAATTTGGTTTATTGTTTTTAGAATATGAATTTTTTATCTTAGTAATCTTTTGACTATAAGACAACCTCTCAAATTCCATTGAGTTTGTTTGGCCGTTTTCTGATGATTCAAAGTATGGTATAGATGAATCAATTAAATGGACAGAATTTTCATTTTCAGCATATAAACTGTCATTCTTAAAATAGAATATATATGTATCATCGTTCTTGTAACCTATAGAATTTAATTGTTCAGACATACCTTTTTCTAGTGAAACAGTGTAACTATCATTGCAAGGCATAACATTAAGGATCATACAAACAGCATCATCTTGTATCACAGGCATATAATATATTTCATCCTGATTACCGTTATTTTCTACTGAATAAATAACATATGGAGTACCAATCTCAAAATTAGAATCTCTTGGTACATCAATATCAAAGTTTTCTTGATCGTTTACAGCTGTAGAACACAAAGCATTAAGTCTGGTTTTTGCATATTCAAGTGCATCATTTGGAATAACCGAAGTTATATCGACATATAAATCCACTGCATTACATATTGGAATACATACAGTAATAAGCAACAATGATAACAAACATATAATAATCGCTTTAATTTTTTTCATAATGGCATCTCCTTTTATTATTTATTTGGTTATTTTTATCTACAAAAAACAATTAGTCCATTTTTATCACCTCAAGTATATCATTTTTGGTATTTTTATAATATCATATAGAATTTCATTTGTCAATATAAATATTATTTTTTAAAAATATTTTTATTTTTGTTAATTTTGCTGCTATCTTTCTCATTAAATTACCTATTCACCACTGTTTCTATTCAATCATTTATAAGTTGAACAATTTCTACACTTTAATTTTTACACTTTATATCTATGGTATAAAAAAAGAAAACAGCCGTCAAAATATGCGGACGGTATAATCTGCACACTTCAACAGCTGTTTAAATTTGATTTTATAATTACTCAGTATTACTTAAAGAAAAGCGGAAGTTCGCTGAGGAAGATGATATCATCTCTGTCTTTGGCATCACCTTCGGCAAGGACTGATGCCCTGCCAACGATATTTGCGCCTGTTTTTTCAACGAGCGTTTCAAGAGCGTGAAGACTTTCGCCTGTTGAAATTACATCATCAACAAGAAGAACTCTCTTGCCGTTGAGAAGATTTACATCATCTTCGCCGAGGTAGAGTTTCTGTTCGTTTTTTGTTGTGATTGAATTAACGGTCACTCCGATAGGATTGCCCATATAAACCTTAACGCTTTTTCTTGCGACAACATAGTTTCTGCAGCCCTGACGAGCCATTTCATAGCAAAGCGGAATACCCTTTGCTTCGGCAGTCACAACAACATCGTGTTCGGGAACACGCTTGAGGAGTTCTCTTGCGGCAACCTCTGTCATCTCAATGTCACCAAACATAATAAATGCGGCAATATCAAGCTTATCGTTTACAGGGAATTTTCTGAGTTCTCTGTCAAGTCCTTCAATATTAATCTTATATGTATCCATTATTGCAGTCCCTTCTTATGCCATTGTGCCGTTGAGCTTTTTGCCGCCGAGGATGTGGAAATGCATATGCTTTACGCTCTGACAGCCGTCCTCACCGCAGTTATTTACAATACGGTAACCGTTTGTAAGTCCGAGTGATTTTGTAATTTCGGGAATTTTAGTGAAAATGTGAGCAATATTGCCGACATTTTCTTCATTAACTGCATCTGCACAGCAGATGTGTTCCTTTGGAATTACAAGCACATGAACGGGAGCCTGTGGTTCAAGATCATAGAAAGCGAGAATTTTTTCGTCTTCATAAACTTTTTTTGACGGAATTGAGCCGTCAACGATTTTGCAGAAAATACAATCTGACATTTTAATTCAACCTCTCAATATAATTTATTTTCCGTATCAGAAACATTTAAAATATAACAAATATCATACCAAAGTTATTGTACAACCAAATCACTTTTCGGTCAATACTGCCGTCATTTTTTGGCTGTAATTTTCTTTTCTTCACCTTTAAGAAGTCTTTTGATGTTTTCTTTGTGCTTTACAAGAACGAAAACGCCGATTAAAAGAGCCGCCGCAGTTGAGAAGATTACATATGTAAGAGAATAATCCTTGTAAATTATGAAGTCAAAGATAAATGTCATTGCAAAAGTGTAAGGCGCATAGAGAATCGCACAGAGAACACTTGCAAGTGATATAATTTTTGAGCAGAGGAATATAATTAAAAAAGTTACAATAATTGCGATAAATACACGCCAATCCTCTGTCAGCATAAGAGCGGCGGCGGTTACAACACCCTTGCCGCCCTTAAAGTGAAAATACACGGGGTATGAATGTCCGAGAATACAGAAAATACCTGCAACATATTTTCCGCAGTTGATAAGCTCGTTTATAAAAATAGGGCTTTCACCCTGAAATGCAACCGATGCAAACGAGAAGATGAACCCTCCGATAAGCACGGCGATAATACACTTCAGTGCGTCACACACAATGGTGATGATTGCCGGAACTTTACCGACACTGCGCAGTACATTTGTAAAGCCTGCATTGCCGCTGCCCATTTGACGGATATCCTTTTTGCCCTTTGTCACAATGCCTGTGACAAGAACAGCCGTGTTGATACTGCCGAGAAGATACGCAATCAATGCCGAAAGCAGAATCATCCACCAGCAGTTTGCTAAAATTGCCGAAATATGCTCCATTACTTTTCTCCTCTCTCTCTTACCACAATTTTGATCGGCGTACCCTCAAGAGCAAAAGCCTCACGGATTCTGTTTTCAAGATAACGCTGATATGAAAAGTGGAAAAGCTGTGCATTGTTGCAGAAGAAAACGAATGTCGGCGGTTTTACGGAAGCCTGAGTCATATAGAAAATTTTAAGTCGCTTACCCTTGTCCGACGGCGGCTGAACCCTTGTTGTAGCCTGTGCAAGAAGTTCGTTGAGCATACCTGTTCTGATTCTGCGGTTTGCGCTGTCATTACAGCTTATGATATATTCAAACAGCCTGTCGATACGCATACCTGTTTTTGCGGAAATAAATACCTTCGGCGCATATGACATAAACGCAAAATCTGCGTCAAGCTTTTTGCGGAACTCCTGCATTGTCTTATCGTTTTTTTCGACAGCGTCCCATTTGTTTACGGCAATTATACACGCTCTGCCTGCCTCATGCGCAAGACCTGCAACCTTGGTATCCTGTTCTGTAACGCCCTCTGTCGCATCAATCATAATAACGCACACATCACTGCGTTCAATAGCCATTTTTGCTCGGATAATACTGTATTTTTCGATATTATCATAGATTTTGCTCTGACGGCGAAGTCCTGCGGTATCGGTAAAGTTAAACTTTCCGTACTTATTTTCAACAAGCGTGTCGATTGTGTCACGGGTTGTGCCTGCTATATCGGACACAATACAGCGTTCCTCGTTTGTGATTTTGTTTACAAGAGATGACTTGCCTGCGTTCGGCTTGCCGATTACCGCAACATTGATGATTGTGTCATCATCTTCCGCATTTTCATCATAATCGAAGCTTGAAAAAGCCTTGTCCAAAAGGTCGCCCGTACCGTAACCGTGAACGGCTGAAACCTCGATAGGATCGCCTAAACCGAGATTATAAAACTCATAGAATTCAGGTGACGGTTCGCCGAGTGTGTCGCACTTGTTTACACAAAGCACAACAGGCTTGCCCGACTTCTGGAGCATCTGCGCAACATCCATATCTGTTGCAACCATGCCCGACTTGCAGTCTGTTACAAGAATAATAACATTAGCCGTGTCGATTGCAAGCTGAGCCTGACGGCGCATCTGCACAAGAATAATATCATCTGATTTCGGTTCAATACCGCCTGTGTCAACAATAAAGGCAGTTTTTCCGCACCATTCCACCTCACCGTATATTCTGTCACGGGTAACACCGGGAGTATCGTCAACAATTGACAATCTCTGACCAATGAGTTTATTGAAAAGCGTTGACTTTCCCACATTTGGTCTGCCGACAACGGCAATTACGGGTTTGTTCATCTTATCAGTCCTTTCCTTCAATTACAGCCTCTACAAGGTCGTTTCCGTTGTTATTGACGGGAACAAGAGTTACACCGAGTTCCCGTTCAACATCATCTGTTGAAACATCATCAAGAAACAAATCGTTTTCAAAACGGAGCATTGATGACGTGATAATAAGCCTGTCACCAAGGTCATCGCCACGGAGCTGATCAATAAGATCACCGCCCGTGACAAGTCCCGACACATTTACTCCGCCGCCGAAAAAGTTGTTCTTAATCGCCCTTGTATTTATAGTTATATTCGGGAATTTTTCGTTAATCATCGACATAATCCGCTTCATGTACGGGAACACTCCCTCGCCGCAGGCAATTGTTACCTTATGGCAAAGGCTTTCGTCTGCATCAAGCTCTTCAAGTTTCCAGCCGACATCATCGGTCAGATACGCAATCATACCGATTCCGTCCTCAAGAGCGGAAAAGTCCTCATAAAATTCGGGTGACGGGATTTCTCTTTCGGCAAGGAGGTAAAATTCATCACCCGGAAAGAAAATTCGTCTGCCGTGCTTTTTGACGCACTCATCACCCATTTTTTCAATTATATCAATTGTCTGCCCTGCCGTTTCCTTATTATAAGGAACAAGCGGATAAAGGTTTTCACGGTAGCGTGTAAGTCCGACAGGAACAATCGCAGTCATATTAACACCGAGGTTTTCAAGATCGGTCAATGTTCTGACAAGCTCGTCACCGTCATTAATTCCGGGACAGGAAACAATTTGACAGTTAAGCGTTATTCCTGCGTCTGCAAAGCGTTTGAGATATTTCAATGTATCGCCTGCAAAACGGTTATTCATCATCTTACAACGAAGCTCGGGGTTTGTTGTGTGAACCGACACATTAATCGGGCTTATGTGCATTTTTATAATTCGGTCAATTTCGTGCTCTGTAATATTTGTCAGCGTGATATAGTTACCGAACAAAAACGAAAGTCGGCTGTCGTCATCCTTAAAATAGAGCGACTCACGCATCCCCTTCGGAAGCTGGTCAATAAAGCAGAAAATGCACTTATTACGGCACGAATGCTGTTTGTCCATAAGATAGGTTTCAAACTCAAGACCGATTTCCTCATATTCGCCCTTGGTCATTTCTATGGTACGAACATTTTTGTCCTCATCCGCAACCTCAAGAGTAAGCTTGCGGTTTACCTGATAGAATCGGTAATCAAGAACATCGACAATCTCGTTTGAATTGATTGAAAGGAGGGTTTCCCCTTTTTTTATCCCTGCTTTGTCGGCATGACTGCCGGTTGTGACATCAAAAATTTTAACAGCCACACCTTCACCTCGCAAAACATTTTTACATACACTTTTATTCTACACAAAATACCGTTTTTAATCAACAGGTTTGCAAATTGTTTTTGTATATACGGTAAAATTTGCAAAACAAAAGGGCGAACAGATAACTGCCGCCCGTAATGTTTGTAATAAAAATTACTGTTCGTCTTTCTTTACAACAACCTGTCTGCCGTTGTACATACCACAGTTTGTGCAAGCCTTATGAGCTGCTGTTAATTCACCGCAGTTAGGACAAGCAGTAAGTTCAGGAGCATTAATCTTCCATACTGTTGAACGTCTTGAGCTCTTTCTTGCGTGTGATGTTTTGTTCTTGGGTACTGCCATTACAAAAACCTCCTTACAAAATTTATCTTAGTCAATCAACTGTTTAAGTATCTCAAGTCTTGGATCCGTTTGACGCTTATCACAGGAACATTCACCGTTGTTGAGGTTTTGTCCGCAAATCTGACACAGACCTTTGCAATCGTCCCTACAAAGATTCTTTGACGGGAGCGAAAGAAAAATGTCAGAAATTACAACATCATCAAGCTCGAGTGTAAAATCAGGTGTTTCAATATAGTCATCATTTTCCTCATCGGCAAGAGTCTGAATAAGCCTGTGTTCAAAGCTCATATTCATCTCTCTTGTATAAGGCTCACCGCAACGGTCACAGTCACGGCTGTAATCAAAGTGTGCATTGATTACAAGAGTAATCAAACTTGCTCTGTTTGTTGCTTTGGCAGTCACGACAACGGGAGTTTTGAATGGATAAACTCCGTCAACATCAAGACCTGACAAGTCAAGGTTATATTCAACTTGTTTTTCTTCACCGTCATTCTGAAAGACGGATTTAAGCTCAAAAAGCATATCTGCACCTCTTGACAGCATAGACACATATTAAAACGCTGTTTATTATTATACAAAAGGTTTGTCCCTTTGTCAACTAAAAAATACAAGAAAATAGGCTGTTTTTTTCGGGAATTTATGACAATATTCGCTAATTTTCCCATATGGAATTTTAAGCCTGCAAAGTCACTCAGAAAGTTACTTTGCACTTGATTTTCGCTTTTCATTATACCTCTTAAACATATATAATGCAATAATAAATTGCAGTTGACATAAAACGGAATTTGTGATAGCATACTGTGTGGCAGTTCGTAACCATCCTGCCGGAAGGACGCCGATAGGCTGCTCCTTCTATCAAAACTAAGGAGAAAGGCACAGGGCTTTTTACGCCCTTTTTGCACCCTCTTTTGTGTGGGTGCTTTTTTTGTGTCGGAAAGAGAGTATGGAGAGATACAGTATTATTAATGAAAAGAACAATCGTGAGATTGTTCTTCTGCGTGGAAGCGGTTGCGTTTACAAAAAATGCATCTTCTGCGACTACTACACCGACAGGTGCAGTGACGAGGACGAAAACTTTCGTCTTAACAAAGCCGTGCTTGAAAAAGTTACGGGAATTTTCGGTGACCTTGAGGTCATTAACTCAGGCTCGGTTTTTGAGCTTGACAAAAAAACACTTGATTTTATCAAACAGGTGTGCAAAGAAAAAAAGATAAATACCATTCATTTTGAGGCACATTATCTTTATCGGAACAAAATCAGTCAGCTCAGAAAAGATTTTGCGGATTTTGATTTGAAAATGAAGCTCGGTCTTGAAACCTTTGACTGTGATTTCAGAGAAAATGTTCTGAAAAAAGGAATTAAAGAGAGCAGTCCCGCTGTTATTGCTGAGAATTTCGACGAAGCTAATTTCCTTTTCGGAATTAAAGGTCAGACAGCCGAAACCATGCAAAAGGATATTGAGTTGGGATTAAAATATTTTGAACGAATTTGCGTTAACATTATGTGTGACAACACAACGGAAGTTGAACCCGACAAAGCTGTCATAAAAGAGTTTATGCAGAAGGTCTATCCTGTATATAAGGATAACCCAAGAACGGATATTTTAATTAACAACACGGATTTCGGAGTAGGTGACTGATATGATTAATGAACTTTTACTTATGTTCTCTGTAGTATTTATCTACGGAGCGGCAATTTTGGGATATGCGCTTTTCGGAAAAGCGGGACTTTACTGCGTTTCAGCCGTAGCAACAATTCTTGCAAATATTGAGGCTTTAATCCTTGTAAACGCTTTTTCAATGGAACAGACTCTCGGTAATGTGCTTTTTGCGGTAACATTTTTGATTACGGACATTCTCTCGGAATGTGAGGGCAAAAAAGCCGCCAACAAGGCGGTTCTTACGGGAATACTCTCATCGGTATTTTTTCTTGTGCTTTCACAAAGCTGGATGCTTTACAATCCGAGTCCGAACGACACGATTATGCCGTCAATCAAGGCGGTTTTCTCAAACACTCCCCGAATGATTTTTGCATCACTTATTGTATATGCGATAAGTCAACTGTTTGATGTGTGGCTCTATCACAAGTGGTGGAAGTTCACGGAAAAGAAATTCGGTGACAAGAGAAGATTTTTGTGGCTGAGAAACAACGGTTCAACACTCATCAGTCAGATTCTGAACACAGCCCTCTTCACCGCTTTTGCGTTCTGGGGAACTTATGATTTCGGAACACTCGTTTCAATCTTCCTTTCAAGCTATGTAATCTACATTTTCACAAGTCTGCTCGACACCCCTGCGGTGTATCTTGCAAGATTTATCCACGATAAAAAGGAACAGAAAAAGATTTCGGAATAAAAACAGCTTAATTGAATATTTTCAATAAAAAGACAAGTCATCGCAATATTTTTTGCGGTGACTTGTTGTGCTTTTTCAGGATTTTGTGAATAAACCATAATATTATGCTTTTTATAATATACAACATTCCGCATTTTTATAGTCATTTTTTAACAATATGTGCGAAATTGGCTGATTTTATCCTGAATCACATAATTTTTTAAGATTTTTATTGACTTTTTCTGTACCAAATAGTATAATGAAGTCAAGTTGAATGCTTAATATTATTTATAAACTTAATTTTGGAGGTAAATATCATGCTTACTAAAAGTGAAGAAGAAATTATGTACTTATTGTGGGACCTCGATGAACCGCTCACAAGCTCAGAAATTGTTAAGAAGGCTGTAAACAAAACATGGAAAAAGAGTTACATTAACCTTCTTATCAATTCTCTTCTCAAGAAGGACATGATTAAGGTTGTCGGCGTTAAGCAGATGACTAAGAACTATGCCCGTACTTTTGTTCCTACAATGACAAAGGACGCTTATGCAATCAAGCAGATTTCGGACAGACCGAATTTTGCCGACAGCGATATTCCGACTCTCTTCTCAGAGCTTATTGAGAAAACCGAAAGTTCAGATGTTTTTGATGAACTCGAAGTTCTCCTTAAAAAGCGCCGTGAAGAACTCGGTAAATAATTTATGCAAATAAGTTTTTATTCATTCTTGTTTTCTATTGCAATAAGCAGCATTTTTATAGTGCTGCTTTACTTTTTCAGAAAAAAGATTGCTTTTTGTAATTACTGCGGTCTTTATACGATTTTGGGATTGTATGCTGTAACATTTGTAAGAATGGCATTTCCGTTTGAATTCAAATTTACATATACAGTTTCCGATAAAAATGTGTATGCCGCAATAATGGATGTTCTGACTCCCAACAAAGATGTGCTGTTTGTTCCGGAATTCACATGGCTCAACCTGCTTGTAGCAGTATGGATTGTCGGAAGTGTGATATACATTTTATGGGTGATGATTAAGTATTACAAAGCAGTCAAAGCTCTGAAAGCAAATGTTATTGACGGCACACCCGAAATGCAGGCAAAGCTTGACCTCATTTCGCAAAAGTGCGGAATCAGAAGAAAAGTTAAGCTAAAAATTACCGATTGCGTTATCTCCCCTGTTACATACGGATTTTTCAATCTTGTTATTCTTATTCCGAATCGTGAATTTGACAACAGGGATTTTGGATATATCGCAATACACGAATGCTGTCATATAAAGAACAAGGATATTTGGATTAAATTGCTGACGGAAATTTATTGCGGAATCTTTTGGTGGAATCCGTTTGCCCACCTTTTGAAAAAGGATTTAACCTACTGTCTTGAGCTCAGGTGTGACAAGAGTGTTACAAGCAAGCTTAGCGAGAACAGATGTACTGTTTATTACGAAGTTCTTGTAACGCAAATGAAAGCCTATAAAGAACAACAAGAAAGTGAAGAGAGCGACAGGGAAACTGCACTGAAAAGTGCGCTTGTCGGAATGAGTTTTGTAACCAACGAAAAGGGCAAAAAAATTGTAAGCAGAATGGAAATGATTCTGTACCCGAAGAAAAAGCAGACAATTATAAACAATATTGTTACAGCTTTTATGGCATTGCTTATTGTCGGTATATTCTTTGCTTCATACTGCTTTTTGATTGTCCCCGGTTGGGACGCCACATACGAGGATTGTGTAGCCGATCTTGTATCATCGGGCGAATACAACGATAAAGTCGAAGTATATGACGAAACAAATATGTATGTGTATGTTGAAAAAGACAAAACCACTCACCTCATTTTTGAGCCTTACGATAAAAAGGAAGGCATTGTCTATACAAAAAATGATTCTATTATTATTCCATACTCCGAGGTAGAAAACGGCTACTATGATTATTGTCTTATATTAAGGGAGAAATAACAGATGAAAAAGAAAGCCGCAAGAATTTTTACAGCATTTATTATGACAGCAATTATCGCACAAGGAACCGTTATGGTTGCAAATGCAGCAGAAACAGATTCAACCCCCGACAGCATTGCAGTTGTTGAAGTAGCAACTCCCGACAGTTCAGCTTTGGAGAGCGGTGCCGATTCAACTTCTATCCAGCCGAGAGCGGATAAAATAGTTATAAAATGGCGTCGTGGAAGTCGTGGACAGCTCCAGTACAGAAGATGGAATCAAACTAAACTAAAATGGGTTGATGACGAATGGATTGACTACAAAGGTTGATCTGCAATAACAACAAAGGCGAAACAGATTTGTGTCTGTTTCGCCTTAATTTTTTGTTTATTCAAAAAGATTCTGTTCCGACAGGTTGACGGATTCAACATCTTTAAGCTGACGCTGAATTTGACGGGTACGAACTCCGACAAGCTTGTCAAGTTCCTTGTTTGCCTGATCAAGTCTTTGTTGTGTCATTACAAGCACATCATTGAACTTGTCGAACTCGGTCTTTACACCGCCGAGTATTTTCCAAACCTCTGCACTTCTCTTCTGAACGGCAAGGGTTTTGAATCCCATTTGCAACGAATTGAGCAGAGCCGCCATTGTACTCGGACCTGCAATATTCACCTTATACTCACGCTGAAGGACTTCAACAAGTCCCATATTGACAACCTCGCTGTAAAGCCCCTCAAAAGGAAGAAACATAATTGCAAATTCCGTTGTGTTCGGCGGATCAATGTACTTATCGTGAATATCCTTTGCCTCGCCCTTTATACGCTGAACAAGTGCTTTTTGTGCCGATTCAATGCGTTGCTTGTCACAGCTTTCAACCGCATCACGAAGAGCAGAATATGTATCGCCCGGAAATTTGGAATCAACAGGCAGATATACTGTACCGGCACCGTCAGCAGGCAGTTTGATTGCAAACTCAACAACATTTTTTGAGCCTTTTTTTGTTGCAATATTTTCCTCATACTGCTCCTTTGTAAGGATTTCGGAGAGAATTGCGCCAAGCTGAATTTCGCCGAGTATGCCCCTTGTTTTGACATTTGAAAGAACCTTTTTCAAATCGCCCACGCCTACCGCAAGCGTTTGCATTTCGCCGAGCCCCTTATAAACCTGTTCAAGTCTTTCGTTGACAAGCGAAAATGACTTATTCATTTTTTCCTCAAGTGTTTTTTGAAGCTTTTCATCAACTGTCTGTCGCATTTCATCAAGCTGACGGAGATTTTCCCGCCTTATACTTTCAAGCTTTTCATCAACCGAGCGTCTGATATTTTCAAGGCTCTGAACATTGTCGGCTGAAAAGCTGTGAAGTCTTTGTTCAAGCTGAACCGCCCTGTCATTTTGCGACTGTGCAAAGCTTTGCTGATTGAGCAATATCCTTTGAAGTTCGTCCTCCGTTCTGTTGTTATTATTCTTTTTGAGAACTGTTATTAATGTGACAACGCTGGCAATAAGCGTTATTGCACAAAATAAAAGCACAATAATCTCGGATGTCGTAAACTGCATATTAAACCTCCCGAACAATAATTCGATTTCACAATTAAATAATATCATTCGGGAGTTTTTCTGTCAACTCAGGTATTGAATATTGTTTCAACCCGTTTTCGACAATTTTCAGGTGAATATACAAAACGGTCGATACGGTCGCTGTCACAATAGTATTCGGGGCATTTCGGATTATATTTGTAATCAAAGGTGTCAATAATTATCAGTTTGATTTTCATTTTTTCGGGAATGATACTTTTTATGTAAACGCTTGCCTGCTGACCTGCACGAACTCCCTCTCTTGTTTCTGCAAGTCCTGCAAGATTTGGTGTAAGCTCCACAAAAGCACCGTAGTTTTCTACGCTTCGGATAATTCCCGACACGGTTTCACCGGCACAAAACCTTTCGGCATTTTCTTCCCATGTGCCGAGAAGCTCCTTGTGACTGAGGCTTATACGACCGTTTTCAACAGATTTGATAACGGCTTTGATATCCATTCCTACAGTAAATCTCTCGGCAGGGTGTTCAATCCTTGAAACCGAAATTGTGTCAATGGGCATAAGTGCAACAATTCCGCAGCCTATGTCTGCGAATGCACCGAAGTTTTCAAGATGAGTTATGCGGGCAGGCACAATATCTCCGCATCGCAACCTTGAAATGTATGCGTCAAGGCATTTGCGTTGTGCTTTTTCACGGGAGAGCATTACAATCGGTTTGCCGTTTCCGTCCTTGGTTATGTCGGTGACAACGAAACAGACAGGACGGTTCACCCTTGAAATCACGGCTATGTCACGAACCGAGCCGTCCTTAATTCCGATTGCACCCTCCTCCCTCGGAATTATGCCTTTTATGCCTGCAAGGTCAACAATAAGGTTGTGACTGCTGTCGCATACACAAGCCTTTGCCTCAAGAATCTTTCCGCTGTTTTTTGCATCCTCAAGCATCTTTAATGAGTGAAGTATATTTATGTTTTCCTGTTCGGATATAAGTTTTCCTTCGGGTAAATATTCTGACATTTTAAAGCCTCCGTCATATTTAGGTTTACAGAAAATCATATGAAAAAGTTTTCTGTCTTATTACACGGACGCAATTTTTTGCAGAAAAATTTTATTGCATTTGCTACGCTTTCCTTCATAAAAAGCGGCAAACTTGCATTTTTATTTCATTTATGATATAATAAGCACGAAAAGTACGATGAAATCTGAACTTTTGTTGAGTGCTTATTATACGAATTTATATCCCCCTCAAATTTTGCCATGCAAAATTTTCGATGGGTGATTGTACCATAATGCATTTTATGATTATGGTACAAAAAATGTGTGTGTTTTAGAATAAAATCCAGATTAGAAGAGCCGAGGTTGTTTTTTGGAAACTTTGGAAACATTACATAACAACGAGGCTTGACAGGAAGGAAACAAATCTATGAATACTTACAATCTTAAAAAAATGTGTGCCGTATCTGTTGCATCAATTATGTGTATTTCTGCATTGGCATTTTCGGGTTGCGGTGATAAGAAAGCTGAAGTATCGCAGACTCCCGACGAAATAACACCTGCAACTACTGCCGTCAGCACGGCTGATGAACCTACCGCACAGAACTACCTTGAAAGCATCGGCATTGATACCGCTACTCTCGGAATCAATCCGAACATTATTCACGATTCAAACCCTGTCGGTTTTCAGCTTGATATGCCGAAGAACGGCGATACAATCGCAGTTGTTCACACCTCATACGGTGACATAACAATGCGACTTTTCCCCGAACAGGCACCAAAGGCGGTTACAAACTTTGTAAACCTTGCAAAAGCAGGAAAGTATAACAATTCACTTTTCAGCAAAGTAACAAAAGACTTTATGATCAACGGCGGTTACTGCGGTACAAGCTCGTACGGCGAGGCTTTTGAAGATGAATTTTGCGACAAGCTTTTCAATATCAGAGGCGCTGTTGCAATGTCAAACACAGGTGCGGACACAAACGAAAGTGCATTTTTCATCAATCAGAAAACTGCCGAAACATATAAGAATGAAGGCGGCTGGGAACATCTTGCAAGTCAATGGGATTCTATCAAAACCCAGCTTGCGAACTACAAGGATTCAAACCTTCTGACTGCATTCATTGAGAAAAACGGCACAAACTGTTACGATACCGACAGCGTTCCCGACAGCGTTAAAAAGCTGTATGAGGAAAACGGCGGAAACGCCTATCTTGACGGTGCATACAATGCGGTTGACAGAGGCTACACGGTATTTGCACAGGTAATTGACGGAATGGATGTTGTTGACAAAATCGCCTCGGCTAAGGTTGACAAGGATGACATTCCCGTTAAGAACATTGTTATCAAAAGCATTAAAATTACACAATATAAAGAGGAATCAACAACTCAGGCAGATTCGACATCTGCCAAAAGCGTCACACAGCCGACCACAGTCGGATAAGGAGCGGTTATGAACAGAATGCCCGTTGCAGCGATTATGTATGACTTTGACCGTACCCTATGTACGAAGGATATGCAGGATTACAGCTTTATCCCCCGTCTTAATATGACCGAAGACGAGTTCTGGAAATTTTCAAACGAACTCGGTCAAAGCGAACATATGGACTCAATTCTTGCGTATATGTACGCAATGGTAAAAATGTCCCGTGAAAGGAATATGCCTCTTTTGCGAAATGACCTTGTTGAAATGGGAAAAAATGTTGAGTTCTTTGACGGCGTAAAGGATTGGTTCAAAAGGATTTCCGACTTTGGCGAAAAGCTTGGAATGCAGGTTGAACATTATGTAATTTCTTCGGGTATGAAAGAAATTATTGAAGGTACGGAAATCAGCAAAAACTTTAAAAGCATTTTTGCGTGTGAATTTCTTTACGATGAAAACGGCAATGCCGTATGGCCTAAAACCGATGTAAATTACACCAACAAAACGCAGTTTGTTTACAGAATCAACAAAGGTGTTCTTGATGTTGCAAATGATGTTGACCTCAACCGTTCAATGCCGGAGGACAGCAAACGGGTTCCGTTCTGCAATATGATTTACATAGGCGACGGTCTTTCAGATGTTCCGTGTATGAAAATGATGAAAGCCTACGGCGGGTATTCAATTGCGGTTTACCGAAAAAAGGACAGCAAGGTTGAGGACTTGCTGATGAAAGACAGAGTTGATTTTATCTATCCTGCCGACTATTCGGAAAACACAGGTCTTGACCTCACCGTTAAAAATATCATCAGAAAAATGGCTGTCTGCGGTCTTTTGTACGATGAAAACCATGAGCAGAAAAAAGAAATTCTCGGAAGATAATTTCGGTTGAATAAAAAATGTCAAGTATCAAAACGATGCTTGACATTTTTATTTATTTGGTATAATATAATTATAGAAAGAGATACCTGCGATAAGCGGATTCTCACTCTTTATGGTTAGAAAACAACCGCCGGAGCTTCGAAATTCGGGCGGTTATTTTCTTTTTTATTTATGTATGTAAATAAAAAAATTACTTTTTATTGCCAAAGACTTGGTAACAAAGAGCGATAACGCTGACGATTAAAGTGCCGAGTAAACATACATCGGAAATTGTCATGGTTACCACCTCCTCTTGTGAGGAGAAACCGCCTACCGTTTAATGCAGGTATCACGGTCTTATTCTAACAGTTTAATTCTTATTTGTCAATTTAATTTTCAGACGGCAGTTCTTTACGGACTGCCGTTTTTTTGCATATATTCTGCATAACCTAAAAACATATCTTCACATCTGTAGTTGGTCTGTATTTTACGAAAAAGACTTGCAATAAAAAAGCAAATCAAATATAATTTAAAGAGAGCGTTGCTCAGATTCAATTATTGTATAAAAAATATAACAACAAATTTAACACAAAGGGACAAATAATGAATAAATTTCAACTTATAACCAATGAGGTAAAAAAGGTAATAAACGGTAAAGACAGGGCGGTTGTCACCACTCTGCTTGCGTTGCTCACAGGAGGTAACATTCTTATTGAGGATATTCCGGGTGTGGGAAAAACAACAATGGCGGTTGCGTTTTCAAAGGCGCTCGGTCTTGAATACGGCAGAGTACAGTTCACTCCCGACACTTTGCCGTCAGATATCACGGGCTTTGCGGTCTATAACAAGGATACAGGAAAATTCACTTTCAACAAGGGCGCTGTATTCTGTAATCTTTTTCTTGCAGACGAGTTAAACAGAACTTCAAGCAGAACTCAGGCGGCTTTGCTTGAAGCAATGGAAGAACGGCAGGTCACTGTTGAAGGCAACACTTTCAAGCTTGAAAAGCCTTTTTCTGTTATTGCAACGCAAAACCCGACAGGAGCGTCGGGAACACAGCTTTTGCCTGATTCACAGATTGACCGATTCACGGTAAGGCTTTCAATGGGATATCCCGACAGCGATGCGGAATGTAAAATGCTGCTTAACAGAAGCGGTAAAAATCCCCTTAACTCAGTAAACTGCATTGTATCCAAAAATGAATTTCTTGAAATGCAGTCGGAGGTTCAGAATGTTTTTGTCAGCGATGATATGGCACGATATATTGTGTCACTCATTTCGGCAACAAGAAAGCATCCGTTGCTTTCAAGAGGTGCAAGCCCGAGAGCAACGCTTTCACTGACCGATATGGCAAAGGCTGTCGCATTTGCCGAGGGCAGAGATTACATTGTGCCGAGAGATGTGCAGAATATTTTTATCTGCACCGTAAACCACAGGATAATTCTCAACGCAAAAGCCTCTGCATCAAAAAAGAACAGCGAAGAAATTCTGCACGAAATTCTCAGAAAAACTCCAAAACCGAGGACTTGAAAAATGATAAGGAACATAATAATTTATCTTTGTCTGCTGACAGGAACATTTTTGTTCAGCATTTTTTATTACGCCTGGTTCTCATGGTTTTTGTTCCTGACGGTTGTTTCAATTCCGATAATCTCGCTTTTGCTGAGTCTGCCTTTTATGATTCGGAGTGTACGCTCCGATATTGAAATTTTTGCAAAAGAAAATGTTTTTATCAAGGATGAGTTTTACATTGCCATATCAGGCAAGAAGAAGAAACCGCTCTTCTGCCCTATGCTCACGCTGAATATAAAATCAACCAACCTTACAGCAAATCTTTGTGAAAACATAAAAATCAGATTTTCGGGTACATTTACAAAGCCGTTAATCAGACAATGCAACTGTCTTACACAGCATTGCGGACAGCTTGACATTGTATGCAAAAACGGTAAAGTTTACGATATGCTCGGCATATTTTTCCTTCCGATTAGGATTAAAAAGCGTAGCTTTGTTCGTGTTCTTCCAAAACAACAAAAACCGAAAATTATCCCCGACAGCAGTAATTTCACGGTTACGGGATACAAGCCTAAGCCTGTAGGCAACAGCGAAATTTATGAACTTCGTGAATACCGTCACGGTGACAGTCTGCGCAATGTTCATTGGAAGCTTTCGTCAAAAAGCGATGGGCTGATTGTCAAAGAACCGAATGTTCCGATAATCAAGAACTGTCTTATAATGCCTTTTTTCGGAGATAATGCAGACGAAAATGATGTTGTTTTTGCAAAGCTGATGTATGTCTGCCGATATATGATTAAGAGCATAGGCATTTGCTTTGCCTGTGACAGGAACGGCAATCCTTTTGAGATAAGATGCGAAAGCGATATATTAAACTATTTTTCCGCACTCTATCTGAACACGGAAAGCAGCTTTGTTGCCGACACAAATGATTTTCAGCATTATAGTATATTTGCCGATCGTGAGGAGGTTGACTTGTTGTGAAAAACAAAACAAGCTTTACGATTGACATTCTTCTCTGCGTAACATTGATTTCAAGCCTGTTTTACTGTCTTGTCACCTCTTTTGATATAAAAACAGAATGGTACATCATAGTAATTCCTACGGCAATTTTCTGCACAATTTACGGATTGCTTGCCTCCCTTGTCAAAAAGTCGGGTGTGCTGTTTATCAGCGTAGCAATCACTATGATTGTTTTTGTATTTACTCTGCTGTTTTCACTTGAAAGCATACTTGAGCAATTGAGTTATGTTATTACTCAGGCTTTAAAACTGCTTTCGCAATATCTTCCCGTACAGAACAAAATTATTTTGGGAGATACCCTCGGCACAAGCGCAACAGGACTTTTTGTGTTTATTTCGGCAATACTGAGTGCAGTTTTTACAATCAGCCTGATACGATACAAGCGTATTTTGATTCCGTCATTGCTGTCAATGGTACTGCTTGTCCCCTGCTTCATTCTTGTAAACACTCTGCCGTCGCTCGTTTGTCTTTTTATTGCAATTGCAAGTCTTATTGCCTTGTACATTTCAAAGAACACACGCAAATTCAGACCGTCACAGGGCGGTGTGATTACGGCAATTTCATTCGGAACAATGCTTGTTGTGATGGCAATTTTGCTTGCGTTTAATCCGATTGAAAAATATGAGCGATTTGACTGGCAGGAAAACCTTTTGCAGAGCATTGAAAACAGCTTTAATATTGATGACGGGCGAAAAACTTCCACAGAAAAAAACCTTAATGAAATCAAAGGTTCACTTGAAGAAAAAGAAAATCTCAGCGATATTTCTCCGCTGACGCAGACGCATACACCTGTTATGACGGTCACTTCGGCAGTTGGCGGTAATATTTATCTCAAAGGCACAGCATATGCCGACTACAGGGACAATATATGGAGTATCATTTCCGACAATGATGCCGCAAGATATCCGCAGGATTTCGTGCCGTTTACGGCAACAATCGGAAACAATGCTTTAACCGATACAAGAGTTCATATGCTGAATAAAAGTAAGATTGCCTATGTTCCCTACTTTTTGGAAAGTCTACCCGACAATCTCAATTCGGTTGCCGATGTGTGCGTAAAAAACGATACGGATAAAAACGAATTTAATTATTCGCACTATCCGTTTTATGCCGAAAACACATACAGATACAATAATTCAGCCGAAGCGGAAAATTACAAAGCATTTGTGTATGACACCTATCTTGAAATTCCGAGAAAAACACAAATTGAATTGCGTAGGATTGCAGACCAAGAGGGCTTTCTCGACTCGGAGCTTACCGTTTCCGAAAAGATTGAAATGGTAAAGAACTATATTTCAAGCAGTAAAACCTATTCGTTAAAAACTCCGAAAATGCCGTCGGGCAAAGATTTTGCAACTTGGTTTCTCAACGAGAGCGACACGGGATATTGTGTTCATTTTGCCACGGCAGGCACGCTTATGCTGAGGGCACTCGGGATTCCGGCACGATATGTTACAGGCTACTATGCAACCGCATACACAAATCAAACCGTGACCGTAACAACCGACAACGCTCACGCATGGGTTGAGTATTACAGCGATACGGCGGGTTGGATTCCGCTTGAATGTACACCGTCATCGTTTCAGCCGGCAAGGTATGTCGGCTCTCAAAGAGCAAACGGCGGCAGTACGGACACAACTCAGCCAACAACCGTTGAACCGACAACAGCACCGACTGCTCCGACAAACGGCACGGTTTCTCACAGCACAAAACCGAAAAATGACAGTAAATCTTCATTTGAATTTAACGGATTTACAATCGCTATGATGTCATTGGGAATTGTTGCCCTTGCTTTAATCGCAATTTTCTCAAGAAGAATTATCATTATCAAAAAGAGAAAACAAAGATTTCAAACAGGAAGAAACAATAAACGGGCAATCTGCATTTATAAAGAACTTAAAAATCTAACGAAAATTTCACATATTCTGATTACAGATGAAGTGAAATCCGTGTACGAAAAGGCGAGATTCAGCAATCACACAATAAGCGATGATGAACTGAAAATTATTGAAAACACTTACTATAATTCCGTTGAAGAAATTTACAATAATCTCCCTCGCATCAAAAAGCCGTATTACAAGTTCATAAAAGCGATAAAATAAGAAATGCTCCCGTACAATGCGGGAGCGTTTTTACACAACAAAAGGCTCTTGGAACAACTCAAGAGCCTTAGATTTTGCTTTATATTATTTAAAAAGATTCTTTTTGTCATAATAATCTTTATCGACAAAATCGTCCTTTTCGTCAAGATTGCTGTCACTGCTCTTGAAAAGTCCCGAGCCAAAACGATAATCGTGATTTGCCATTCTGCGAATTCCGTAAGCAAGAATTGCTACACACACCAAAAACCAGAAAACTAACCAAAACATAAACAACACCTCTCAAAAGCAATACAATGTTAATATTTTTGTTTAGCTGATTATATCATTGCAATATTATATTGTCAATATATTTTTATTAATATTCATTAATAAATGTAAGAACTTTTCTTACTGTTTCAACACTCAATTTATCAGTGTTGCCGTATTTGAGAAAAGAATTGACATTACCTGCATTAAGGTTCAATTCCTTATAAATGCGGTAGTTTGTAATACACTTTTGCTGTTTAACTTCACAGATTTTTTTATACATCAAATTTTTGATTTTTGTTTCATTATTGTGTTTGTTTAATCTGTAAAGGTAGTTATCATAGATTGTTTTGTACTCGCTTAATTCTTTTTCGGAAACATATTTTTCAACATTATTATCCGTAATTCCCGAAAGTTTTTCGCAACCGTCATTAAGATAGTCGTACTTTTTAAGAAGTTTATTCTTTAAATTTTTATCGGTAAACATCATAAGATAAAGACATAAAGCATCTTTAAGTCGAAAATTATTTTCGGCAAGTTTTGAAAACGAGTACAACGATGTTCCACCCACTCCCGACAATTCCTGTAGTTGTGAAAGAAGATATCCTTTAAATGTCAACGCTCTCATTTAAACCTCTCTTTGTAATCTTTATAATGCTCTAAAAGAATATTTTTATCAAAATCAGTCAACATTCCATAACAAACATCATCAACAAGTCTATCGAGCAAATCCCAATCTAAGGAATTGTAAACTAACTCATTTTCGATATCCTCTATATCTTTTCCTCGCATTGCACACAATTTTGACACTACCAAATCTTCAAGTGACAGAGTGTAAAAATTAACTTTCTTTGTTGGTATATTAACCTTTACAATTCGTTCAAGATAGTTTTCAGGAAAATTTATTCTATAAGCATTTACATTCATATTTATATTGTACAGTTCTAAAAGCTGTTTTATTTCATCACTTGCATCAATTGAATCAATATCGTGTGTTGATCTGTAAATTTTCTTCATTAATACAAGAGCGCTTCCGCCTGCAATAACACAGGTGTAGACATCATCAGAGGTATCAATCAACGCCATATCTCTATCAACCTGTAAAAGTCTTTCAATAATTTCTTTTTCGTATAAATTCATTGCTACACCTCTTTATATATTTTGTTTTCAATAATAGTATTATTCAATTTCTATTATATTTAAAAAAATTTTTTTGTCAACAAAAAATTGTAATTTACCGACATAATTTTGCAAGTTAGGGTTCGGTACTGTTAATTTTCTTTTTGATATGGTAAAATGGTTGATGAACGGAGGGAATGCAATGTTTAATGTTACAATCCGTCAGGTTGGGATTGAGGAACGGGAAGAAATTATAATTTGCTGTCATGAAATCAGCGACGAGGTTATGTCGCTTGCAAACAGCATTAAGGGGCAGAAAAGTTTTCTTCTTGCATCAAAAGACGGCGAGATGTTCAAGCTTGACACAAAGGAAATTTTCTACATAGAATCGGTTGACAACAAAACCTTTATATACTGCAAAAACAATATTTATGAAACCAAACAAAAGCTGTATGAGCTTGAAGAAATTTTAAAAGGAACAAAATTTTTCAGATGTTCAAAGTCGATGATACTGAATATCGGTAAAATCCGTTCCGTGTCACCGTCTGTCAACAGCCGTTTTGAGGCAAAGCTTGTAAACGGTGAAACGGCAATTATTTCAAGGCAGTATGTGCCGACCTTGAAGAAAAAGCTTGGAATGTGAGGTATTGTTATGAATGATTCTTTAAAAGAAATTATAAAAGAAGTCATAAAGGACTTTTTCATAATCACGGTTGCAATGCTTTTTGTTGTAAGCCTTGCAAATTCAATTGCGTTAATCGAATACTATCCCCCCTATTTTCCGTGGGTTGTAATGGGAACAGGTGCGGTAACTTCAATTCCGACTCTGCTTTTTTACTTTAAAGAAGAACCCACCAAACTGCAAGCTCGCATACGAATTGTCATTCATTTCTGCCTTATTCAGGCAATTGTTATGACCGAGGGATTTTTGCTTGGTTGGTACAAGAATTTTCCTATGGCGCTTTTGGTTTTTGCAATGGTTACCGCCGTGTATCTGCTGACATTTCTTTTCAGCTACATTACACGGACAAGCACGGCAAAATCAATTAATAAATCGCTCAAAAAATTTAACGCAGACGAGGATTATCAGGACGAATAACTGCATTTTGACATACAAAATCGCAACTTACTCCCCTCTTTTTGCAACACAGCTAAAATTGCTTTTCTTTTGAATTGCAAGGTGCTACTATGTTGACAGAAGGAGGGGATTTTTAATGAGTAACATAATCAAAGTTAAAAATCTTGTAAAGAATTATAAAGATGTTCACGCAGTAAATGATATATCATTCACGGTTGAAGAAGGTTCGTTTTTCGCATTTCTCGGAATTAACGGTGCAGGCAAATCAACCACAATCAACATTCTTTGTACGGTGCTTGAAAAAACATCGGGCAATGTTAAAATCGGCGGATATGACCTTGACAAAGAAAAGAACAAAATCAAGGAGCTTATCGGAATTGTTTTTCAGGGGTCTGTACTTGACAAACAGCTTACCGTTAAAGAAAATCTTGAATCGAGAGCGTCATATTACGGACTCAACAAAAAAGAAATCGCCAAAAGAATTGAAAGCCTTACACAAACCTTTGACCTTTCGGAAATTCTCAAAAGAAAATACGGCACATTGAGCGGTGGCCAGCGCAGACGGGTTGACATTGCAAGGGCGCTTATTAACCGACCGAAGCTCCTGTTCCTTGACGAACCGACAACGGGACTTGACCCGAAAACAAGGCTGCAGGTGTGGGAAATCATCCACAATCTTCGCAAAGAAACAAGACTTACGGTATTCCTCACAACCCACTATATGGAAGAAACAGTTGACTGCGACAATGTGGTGATTATTGATTCGGGTAAAATTGTTGCCAACGATTCTCCGCATAATCTCAAAAAAGATTATTCGTCAAACAGCCTTGTTTGGTACACGGAAGAAAATTCTGAAAACGATAATCTTCTCAAGGCCGATAATCTCGAATTTGAAAGAGTCGGAGATGCATATAAAATCAAAATCAAAAACAGCAGACAGGCTCTTGAAATCACAAACAAACATACTGAAATTGTCGATTTTGAGATTATCAAAGGCAATATGGACGATGTGTTTCTGACTGTAACGGGTAAAAGGCTGGGTGACTGATATGAAATTTCAAAGAACACTTTGCTCATACAAGGGTATGACAAAACGAAATATAAAGGTATATTTAAAGGACAAAACCGCAATTATCTTCTCAATGATGACGCAGATTATCATACTCGGACTTTATCTTTTATTTCTCAAACAGAATTATGTCGATTCAATGACTTCAATGCTTGACGGCTTCAACATCAAAACAGAGGACAATTTGATTAACGCACTTGTAAATTCATGGCTTGTATCGGGCGTTATCGGAACATCTGTTGTAACGGTTGCAATGAACTCGCTTTCAGTAATGATTTCCGACAAGCAGAACAAGATTGACTACGACTACAACGCTTCTTCCGTAAAGGGCAGTACGGTTGTTCTCTCCTACTTTTCGGGTGCGGTTGTAAACACAATTGTAATCAGCGCAATTTTGCTGACGGCAGGCATCGCATTTTCGTGCATATCGGGTTCAAGCTTTCCCGAATTTACAGAGCTTTTAAAATTATACGGACTTGTGATTTTAGGCTCTGTTTCGGCTGTACTTATTCTTATGTTTGTTGCGTCATTCTTCAAAAAGAATTCAACCTATGCCGCATTCAACACACTTATTTCGGTTGCAATCGGTTTTGTAATCGGCGCATACATTCCCGTCAGCCAGTTTTCGGACGGAGTTCAGACATTTGTAAATCTTATCCCCGGCTCACACATTGCGGCCATGATAAGAAATGTGCTTGTCAGTCCGTGCATTAACGATATTTCGACCTCACTCGCAGGAGCAGACCACGGAATGTTTGCCGCAGAGGCAGAAAAAGCGTTTGCAACCAACCTCAACCTTTTCGGAAACGAAGTGGATTTCACATTTATGATGATGTACTCAATCGGTGCAATCTTAATTTTCCTTGTCCTCAACCTTATATCATACAAATTCAGTTCAAAACGCAAGGACTGATTTATGACAGATAAAAAGCCGACACTCCGAAAAGTGTCGGCTTTTTTATATATAGTTACTTCCAAACTTCTTCTGCAATTTCTTTTACAAGAGCAAGCTTTGCCCACTGCTCTTCCTCGGTAAGCTTATTACCGATTTCGCATGATGCAAAACCGCACTGCGGACTGAGATACAATCTGTCAAGCGGAATATACTTTGCCGCCTCATGAATACGATTGATTACAGTCTGCTTATCCTCAAGAACAGGTGACTTTGTTGTGATAAGACCGAGAACAACCTTTTTGTCACCGCTCACATATTTTAACGGTTCAAAACCGCCTGAACGCTCATCGTCAAACTCAAGATAATAAGCGTTGACATTTTCTTCACCGAAAAGTTTCTCTGCAACAGGATCATATGCACCGCTGCTGAAGTATGCAGAATGATAGTTACCTCTGCAAACATGAGTATTGATTACGAGGTCATCGGGCTTACCCTCAATTGCAAGGTTGTTTACCTTGAGAAGTTTCTCACTGATACTCTTAAAATCTGCATCCTCGCCATAGCGGTTTACGCTACCCTCCGCAACAAGAACGCCCCATGTGCAGTCGTCAAACTGGATATTTCTGCAACCTGCATCGTAAAGATCTTTGATTACCTTTTTGTATCCGTTTGCAATATCGTTGATAAGTTCTTCATCTGTCGAATAGAACTTCCTTGTCGTTTCAATATTTGCAGGAATGATGAACTGCTGGAAAAACTGTGCGGGAGCAGGAATTGTCTGCTTTGCTACTGTGTTTTCATCCTCAAGAGCCTTTACAAATTTGTAATGTTCAACAAACGGATGACTGTCAACCGAGATTTCGCCGGAAAGCCATGTATCGTCAATCAAAGCCTGTTCGCCGTGAAATGCAACACCGTTTTCGGTTTTTTTGTGTTCAACTCCGTTAAATCCCCACATGAAGTCAAGATGCCATGTTGCTCTGCGGAATTCACCGTCGGTAATCGCTTTTATACCGGCTTTTTTCTGTTTTGCAACAAGGTCAAGAATAGCCTTGTCCTCAACTGCGGTAAGCTCTTCTTTTGTGATTTTACCGTTTTCAAAATCAAGTCTTGCTTTTTTAAGATAATCGGGTCTTAAAAAGCTGCCTACTGTTTCAAATCTAAATGGTGTGTGCTGTTTACTCATCTTAAATACCTCCGTGGAAATTTGATGAGTTAATTATATTATGAATTCACAGACTTGTAAAATACTTGTTATCAGCCGTTTGCTATTAGTTTTTCTTATATCAAATATGTTTCTTTAAAGCCTCAATATATGCCTCGGCAAGGTTACTGTGTAAAATCTTTTTATTTTCGATATAACCGATTTTCATATTGCCCTCTTCATCAAGGGGGATTGCGGTTATATTATCACCGTTAAGCTCATTGTCGATTACACCGCTGCAAACTGTGTAGCCGTTGAGTCCGATTAAAAGGTTGAACAGGGTTGCCCTGTCGGTCACTCTGATATTTTTTGTACGCCCGACCGTGCTGAAAATTTCTTCCGAATAATAGAAAGAATTATGCTCACCCTGTTCAAACGAGAGATACGGATAATCGGCAAGCTCCTCCATTGTAACGGATTTTTTGTCTGCAAGCGGATGGTCGGTTGATACAAACACATGGGGCTTTGCCGTAAAAAGCTCGGTAAATGTCAGCGACTTTGATTTTATAATTTTCATCAGCGCATCTTTGTTAAAGCTGTTGAGATAAAGAATTCCGATTTCGCTTTTCATCTTTGCAACATCGTCAATAATTTCGTAGGTTTCGGTTTCACGAAGTGAAAAATCGTACTCCTCGCCTGCAAACCGTCGGATAAGATCAACAAATGCATTGACTGCAAACGAGTAGTGCTGGGTTGAAACGCAGAACTGTTGCTTTATCTTTGTTCCCGACTTATACACTCCCTCAAGCAGGCTTGCCTGTTCAAGAACCTGTCGTGCATAACCGAGAAATCTTTCACCCTCGTTTGAAGTTACAACGCCCTTGTTTGTGCGTGTAAAAATCTTTATGCCCATTTCCGTTTCCAACTCACGGATTGATGTTGTAAGTCCCGGTTGGGAAATAAAAAGTTCTTTTGACGCTTCACTCATTGAGCCTGTGCGGGCAACGGTGACAACATATTTCAACTGTTGCAAAGTCAACCTTGTTCAATCCTTTCAAAAACAAATTTCCTCATTCAACATAGAAAACACGGTTTTCTCTTCTCGGTGAAGTTTTGGGATATTCACCGTTCACATAACCGATAACGCAGTGACCGATACCCTCATAGTCACCCTCAATACCGAGTGATTTGAGAATTTCTTTGCCCTCTTTGCTTTCAAATTCTTCCTTTGCACGGTGAATCCAACAACTTCCGAGTCCCTCATCATGGGCGGCAAGCATAAGATTTTCCATCACAAGAGTACCGTCATACAAATATGTAGGAGCTGCTTTATCGGCAAGCACAATCAGCACAACGGGAGCGTTATAGAACGGATCAACATCTTTTCCCATAATTTCGGCATTCATTCTTGAAAGCCTGTCACGCATTTCTTTGTTTGTAACGGCAACGATAATAACCGGCTGTCTGTTCATTCCTGACGGTGCATACAAACCTGCGGAAATGATTTCGTCAATAACTTCCTTTGGCGGCATTTCAGACTTAAAGCTGCGAACGCTTCTTCTTGATTTCAGTTTTTCGATAAATTCACTCATTATGTAAACCTCTCATTCCTCATAAAATTTTGCAAAATCCTCAACAGATTTTCTCTTCGGTCTTACGATTTCGGAATCAGTGTAACCAACTGCGATAACGCTGACAACAGCCTCTGTTTCGGGAATGTCAAATTCTTTTCTGAGCTTTTCACCGTCACAGATACCCATAACAAGGGTTGAAATGCCGAGTTCGGTTGCCTTTAGCAAAAGTGCCATATTGTTAAGGCCGAGATCGTAATATCCCCAGCCGTTGCCGATTTCAGTCACGGCAGTACCGTCTTTGTCAAAACCCGAACGGTTGAGAACAACTGTTGTCACGATATATGCAGATGCATTTTCTGAATTTTTTCTGTTAAATTCAGGGAGTGCCTCTCTTACGGCATTCTTACTTTTCTCGCCTGTTGCAACATAAAAGCGCGGCGTTTGCGAGTTCTTCCACGAAGGAGCAAGATTTGCCGCCGACAGCATTTCATCAAGCAGGCTTTTGTCAACTTTTTTATCTATATAATGTCTTGTGCTTTTTCTGTTATTTAAAGCCTCAGATAATTCCATAATCAAACCTCCAAAATTTTTATACCTATATTGTACCAATGGAGTGGGAATTAATCAAGGGTTAAAGCAGAATATAGAACAAAATCGGTATTGTAAAAACTGCCGTAAGCTGTGACACAAGCGCCATACTTGCCCCGTCATCGGGACTTTTTCCGTAGGCTGACGGAATGATTACCGTGTTAAGTCCAAGCGGCATTGCATTTGCGCAAAGTGTTGCAACAACTGCCTCCTGAGGTGCGTTAAAAAGCTTTAACACAAGCACCGAAACCGTTGGCAGAAACACAAGGCGGATTCCTGCAACAACATAGGTCTGCCATTTGCCGAAAAGATTTGCAAAGCTGTAGCCGCCTATTACAAAGCCTGTCAGAATCATTGCAATCGGAGACATACAGGCGGCGGTTGAATTGATTATTGTTGTAACAAGTCTGAATTTTGGAATCGGCAATAAACCGAGGATTGCTCCGATAAAAATTGAAACAAAAATCGGATTGACAAAATTTTTCATTGAAAATTTGCCGTGTCCGTTCGGCACAAGCCACGCAATTCCTATTGAATAAGTAAACAGATTAAGCGGTAAAGTGAACATAAGATAGTCGAAAAGCTCCATGCTTTCTGCGCCGTATATTCCCGACACCATTGCAGTTCCGACAAATCCGAAATTTGAAACGGAAATTGAATAGCGGTACACCTTTTTCAGATATTCCGTTTTTCCGAGAAACCTTGACGCAACAAATCCCGTTGCAATGCAAAACAGCAGCACCCCCGTGCTGTAGGCAATGAACACCCATTTTTCGCTTATGTTTTTCACTGTACAATTGGTGCGGAATGTGTTAATTACAACGGCGGGCATAAGAATTCTGTTCTCAAGCTTTGAAAAAATTTCGGCTGAATTTTCCGGCAAAAATCCGCCCTGTCGGATTGTAAAACCGATAAATATAAACGAAAACAAAACCGCAATCTGAAAAATCACCGATGAAAAAATCTCCACAAATTCATCCCCTTTTAAAGCCAAAACACCCCCAGTCCGAGGGGCTGAGGGTGTAAGCTTCAAATCAAATTACTTGCAGCTGCACTTTGCTTCAAAGCTCTGGCAGTCCGTGCACTGACAAACAGTCGGATTTGCCTCGTGAGTTCCGACCTTGATTGCTTCAAGCGAACAGTAGTCTTTTGTGCTGTTGTGATGCTTACAGTTTGTTACCGAGCACATAATGCTTTGGTTACAATATGCATTGTTTTCCATAGTATTCATTCTCCTCATTCATTTTTGCGGATTAGCCGCTTTTTATATTGTTTCTGCATTTTGCGGATTTATACCGCACACTTTGAAACATCTGCAATAAAATGTATTGAGGTGAATTACATGAATGTTGTATCGGCTGTTTTTCTTGTTGTTTTTGCCGTAATCGGAATTTGTGCATTTGTCCGTGAATTAACATTTTTTCTCTTTCGTAACAGAAAAAATAATACCGTTATGTTTGTTGCTCCCGTCAGCGGAAAATGTGAAAATGCCGAATATATTTTGCGAAGTGCTGCTGCAAAGGTAAAATGGATAAGCAGAGGAAGAAATGACTGTGTAATTTGCCTTGACTGCGGTATGGACGATGAAACAAAAAGGATTTGTCAAAAAATATGTCGTGACTACGGCTTTGCAAAGCTTTTGACAAAACAGGAATTTTTTGAAATGATAAAGTAAAAATCCAAACGAAATTTAAACAAAAATACTGCCACAGAATATGCCCAGGTTTTATAAAGCAGTATGATAAAACTTAATAAACCAAAGGCATTGCCATGGCAGTATGAGGCTTTGACTGTAAAAGGTCAAAGCCTTTTTCTTATCAAAAGTCTGTGAGTGCATTTTTGCATTAACCGAAAAAGAGTGTAAGAATAGGCATTATAAAAAACACTATTATTATTTGTTTATAATTACATATGTATCTGTTATATTGTACAAAGAAATATGAATAAGTTTGTAGGCAATTATAATTGTATTTTATTGTTTAAATGTGGTAAAATTCAATTAACAAAACAAATCCCTTACAATAAACTAATATAAAAATTAATGTTGTGAGTGATGTGAGTTTTGTAATTTCTACTTTGGTAGATTATTAGTTTTATTGTAGACAAGAAAAAATAACTTTAAACACGAAAGGAGAGCTAATATTTTATGCAAGAGCATAAAAAAATATCGCATCTTACACACAGAAATTCAGTTCAAAAAACAATTAGGATGCAACTGAATCCTGTAGGTAAAACAATGGATTATTTTCAAGCAAAGCAAATTCTTGAGAATGATGAAAAGCTTAAAGAGGACTATCAGAAAATCAAGGAAATAGCAGACAGGTTTTACAGAAATTTAAATGAGGATGTACTTTCAAAAACCGGGTTAGATAAATTAAAAGATTATGCTGAAATTTACTATCACTGTAATACGGATGCAGACCGAAAAAGACTTGATGAATGTGCATCGGAATTAAGGAAAGAAATCGTCAAAAATTTTAAGAATAGAGATGAGTATAACAAACTATTCAATAAAAAGATGATTGAGATAGTTCTTCCCCAGCATCTTAAAAATGAGGACGAAAAGGAAGTTGTAGCCTCATTTAAAAATTTCACAACATACTTTACAGGTTTCTTCACTAACAGAAAAAATATGTATTCGGACGGAGAAGAATCCACGGCAATCGCATATAGATGCATTAACGAAAATTTGCCTAAGCATCTTGACAATGTCAAGGCCTTTGAAAAAGCAATTTCTAAGCTATCCAAAAACGCAGTTGATGATTTAGATACCACTTATTCCGGCTTATGCGGTACAAATTTGTATGATGTTTTTACAGTTGATTATTTTAACTTTTTGCTTCCACAATCCGGAATTACCGAATATAATAAAATCATCGGCGGTTACACAACAAGCGACGGTACAAAAGTTAAGGGTATTAACGAATATATAAATTTGTACAATCAACAAGTATCCAAACGGTATAAAATTCCTAATCTTAAAATTTTGTATAAACAAATTTTAAGTGAGAGTGAAAAGGTATCATTCATACCGCCAAAGTTTGAAGATGACAACGAACTTTTATCGGCTGTTTCAGAGTTTTACGCAAACGACGAAACCTTTGACGGGATGCCATTAAAAAAAGCAATTGATGAAACAAAGCTATTATTCGGCAATTTAGATAATTCCTCTCTTAATGGAATTTACATTCAAAATGACCGATCCGTGACAAATCTGTCAAACAGTATGTTCGGTTCTTGGTCAGTAATAGAAGATTTATGGAACAAAAATTATGACTCCGTTAATTCAAACAGCAGAATCAAAGATATTCAAAAGCGTGAAGACAAAAGAAAAAAAGCATACAAAGCAGAAAAGAAACTTTCACTTTCATTTTTACAGGTTTTGATTTCCAATTCCGAAAATGATGAAATCAGAGAAAAGTCTATCGTAGATTACTACAAGACTTCTTTAATGCAACTTACCGACAATTTATCAGACAAATACAAAGAAGCAGCACCTCTGTTCAACGAAAGTTACGCTAATGAAAAAGGTTTGAAAAATGACGATAAATCTATTTCATTAATTAAAAATTTTCTTGATGCCATAAAAGAAATTGAAAAATTCATCAAGCCTTTGTCCGAAACTAATATTACAGGTGAGAAAAATGATTTGTTTTACAGTCAGTTCACACCATTACTTGATAATATCAGCAGAATAGACATATTATATGATAAGGTCAGAAACTATGTTACACAAAAACCGTTTTCAACCGATAAAATCAAACTTAACTTTGGCAATTCACAGCTATTAAACGGCTGGGATCGAAACAAAGAAAAAGACTGCGGTGCCGTTTGGCTTTGTAAAGATGAAAAGTATTATCTTGCAATCATAGATAAAAGTAATAATAGTATTTTGGAAAATATTGATTTTCAAGACTGCGATGAAAGCGATTGTTATGAAAAGATAATTTACAAGCTTCTCCCCGGTCCAAATAAAATGCTTCCAAAAGTTTTCTTTTCAGAAAAGTGCAAGAAACTTTTGTCACCGTCAGACGAAATACTTAAAATTCGTAAAAACGGCACTTTCAAAAAAGGTGATAAGTTCAGCCTTGATGATTGCCATAAGTTAATTGATTTCTACAAAGAATCATTCAAAAAGTACCCAAATTGGTTAATTTATAACTTTAAATTCAAAAAAACAAACGAATATAATGATATCAGCGAATTTTATAATGATGTTGCTTCACAGGGATATAATATTTCAAAAATGAAAATCCCGACATCATTTATTGACAAACTTGTAGATGAAGGAAAAATCTATCTTTTCCAACTCTACAACAAAGACTTTTCACCGCATAGCAAGGGTACTCCTAATCTGCATACACTTTATTTTAAAATGTTGTTTGATGAAAGAAATCTTGAAGATGTGGTGTACAAGCTTAACGGTGAGGCAGAAATGTTTTATCGTCCTGCAAGTATAAAATATGACAAACCAACTCATCCCAAAAACACACCGATAAAAAATAAAAATACACTCAATGATAAAAGAGCAAGCACTTTTCCTTATGACTTAATCAAAGATAAACGCTACACTAAGTGGCAGTTTTCACTTCACTTCCCTATTACCATGAATTTTAAAGCTCCGGATAGGGCAATGATAAATGATGATGTCAGAAATCTGCTGAAATCCTGCAACAACAATTTCATCATAGGAATTGACAGAGGCGAAAGAAACTTGCTTTATGTCAGCGTAATTGACAGCAACGGTGCTATAATATATCAGCACTCACTCAATATTATCGGAAACAAGTTTAAAGGAAAAACATACGAAACTAACTACCGGGAAAAACTTGCAACAAGAGAAAAAGATCGTACGGAACAGCGCCGTAACTGGAAAGCAATTGAGAGTATAAAAGAACTCAAAGAGGGCTATATCAGTCAGGCTGTGCATGTTATATGTCAGCTTGTTGTCAAGTACGATGCAATCATCGTTATGGAAAAGCTGACTGACGGATTCAAACGAGGCAGAACAAAGTTTGAAAAACAGGTTTATCAGAAATTTGAAAAAATGCTGATTGACAAACTTAATTACTATGTTGACAAAAAGCTTGATCCCGACGAAGAAGGCGGTTTACTTCATGCCTACCAGCTTACGAACAAGCTTGATAGCTTTGATAAACTTGGCATGCAAAGCGGTTTTATTTTCTATGTTCGTCCTGATTTTACAAGCAAAATTGATCCCGTTACCGGCTTTGTAAATTTGTTGTATCCTCGATATGAAAACATTGACAAAGCCAAAGATATGATTTCAAGATTTGACGAAATAAGATACAATGCCTGCGAGGACTTTTTTGAATTTGACATTGATTACGATAAGTTTCCAAAGACTGCGTCTGACTATCGCAAGAAGTGGACAATCTGTACTAACGGCGAAAGGATTGAAACTTTCAGAAATCCCGCAAACAATAACGAATGGAGTTATCGTACAATAATTCTTGCAGAAAAATTCAAAGAATTATTTGATAACAATTCTATAAATTATCGTGATTCTGACGATTTGAAAGCTGAAATTCTTTCACAGACAAAGGGCAAATTTTTTGAGGATTTCTTTAAATTATTAAGACTTACCCTACAGATGCGAAACAGTAACCCTGAAACAGGCGAGGACCGTATTCTTTCTCCCGTCAAGGACAAAAACGGCAATTTTTACGACAGTTCAAAATATGATGAAAAGAGCAAGCTTCCGTGTGATGCCGATGCAAACGGTGCGTACAACATTGCCCGCAAAGGTTTGTGGATTGTTGAACAATTCAAAAAATCTGATAATGTTTCAACTGTCGAACCGGTAATCCACAATGACAAATGGCTGAAATTTGTTCAGGAGAATGATATGGCGAATAATTAAATTCCGACTCTTTAACACGGTACTGTCGTTAAATATCAATCCGACAGTACCGTTGTCAAGGCTTGATATTTGACACAGATAATAAAAGAGTATATAATCAGACTGAGGATACATAGAAAAAGTTTGGTTTTGCCAAGAATGAAGATTTCCCTTTGCTGATAGTCGGCTAACTTCTGCAAACCCAAGTCTTAATATTTATTTTTGTCCATATGGGGTTATTGAACAATGAAAAAGTTATTACAATCTCACATATGTTATTTAAGTTATTTTGAAATTTATGTAACATCATACAACGTAAGGGTTTAATAACCATATATAATTTCTACTATTGTAGATATTAAGGCTTTTACACCGTCAATGCCGTTTAATAACCCTATATAATTTCTACTATTGTAGATCTATTGCCTGTCCAGTCTTTCAAATAAGTTTAATAACCCTATATAATTTCTACTATTGTAGATCCTAATGGCAAAGGTACTTATAAAGTTGTTTAATAACCCTATATAATTTCTACTATTGTAGATGTTGATATAGTGCGAGGTGCAACCTTGTTTAATAACCCTATATAATTTCTACTATTGTAGATATCGTAGATGCCATATCTGTCCTCCAATTTAATAACCCTATATAATTTCTACTATTGTAGATCACAGGGCGTGCAGGACAAGGCTGCCGGGTTTAATAACCCTATATAATTTCTACTATTGTAGATAAAGATATGATCTTGCTTGGCTTTTTGAGTTTAATAACCCTATATAATTTCTACTATTGTAGATATATAACTCTTATCGGCGTAGCTTTCGGGTTTAATAACCCTATATAATTTCTACTATTGTAGATAATTAGCATTGATTCAATTCGTGTACGTTTAATAACCCTATATAATTTCTACTATTGTAGATAAAAAGCCGAAAACGGCACAATGAATTAGGTTTAATAACCCTATATAATTTCTACTTTTTTGATTAGATAAAAAGGTTACTTACACCGATTAACAACAAATTCATTTTGCTACAAAAATACAAGCCACACACAAACAAAAGCAGAGAGTCCGAAAGCTCTCTGCTTTTTATCGTTTTATAACATTGTACCAAACCATTACAACAAAGTTACCTACATAGCTATGGGAATTATCATAAACAGAAAAAGTCACGACTGCATATGCAATCGTGACCGAGTTGGTGGAGATGAGGGGAATCGAACCCCTGTCCGAAAAAATCTTGCCAAGGGTTTCTCCGAGCGCAGTTGGTGTTTTAAATCTCCCTCGGTGCATCGCCCATCAACAGGCTATGCACTTTGGCAGCTCCTAAGCTGTGGCAGGGTTCGGAGCGCTCCCCTGTTCACATTTACCTCTAATCGACGCCCCTTACACAGCCGAGGTACTCTGTGCAGGAACGAGCAGCACTCAGGCTGCTAAAGCAACTGTTTTGTTGTCAGTTAATTTTAAAGTTGCGGATTTTATGGCGGTTCCGCACCGCCGCTCGCTTACCAAGGTTTGAAATCCCCGTCGAAACCTTTACATCCCCATATTTAGTTATAAATTACAGAAATCTGCAATTGTCTATATTGAAAACCTGTATTCGGTAACAGGCTTATCAAATATTTTTTCACAACAGACAAGACAACATTCAATATGCTTTGTGTTCTGCTCAATCGGTGAATATATCACAGCCGTTTTCAAATTGCTTTTGTTCGAATCATCCATTGCAAAAACAACAACGCCGTCATCGGTTGCCAATACACCCATCCCTTTGAAAGGTTTGTCAAGCTCATCAAAAAGGCAGAACATCACTGAGATTTCATCGTCACACGAATACTCAACATACGGAAACACAATATCATTTTTGAAAAATCCCTTCATTTCGGAATTATCGGCTGAATTCAAAAGTTTAAGATTTTTAATCACAATCTGATTTTCGCCGTCAAAAATTTCAATCGGAATATTTACTTCCTTGCCAACTTCAAGGCTGAGTTTTGCTAACGGATAATCTGTCTTTTGATATTTTGAAAATATTATTTCAACATTCTTTGTCAAATCAAGCAAAGACAAATCATCAATCTTATTCTCAAGTTCAATAAAGTTTATGAACAGAGAATCAAGAGGAGCGTCGAAAAACCTGTCGCTCTTCCAACCGAGTTTCATAAACTCTGAGATGATATATGACCTTGTTAATTCGCAACATTCAAGCGTTTCACCGCATACTGAGTCAAAGTCAAAACGCTGTCCGTCAATTACAATTGCTGAAAAATCATCGGACAAATCAGAATTATTTTTCTTTTCAAGAATGATATTTTCTCTCAAAGTCAAATCTTCACAGCAAATATCATCTTTGGAACAATTGAAATTCAACAGAACAAGCTCGGTTTTATCGGACGAATTTGCAAAGCCGAGCACGGAATAATCGGTATCAAAGGCAGAAAAGTCCCGTCCGATTAAAGCAAAATCGCTGTATTCCGAAATATTTTCGTACAAGCTACGCAAACTCATAATAACACCAAACTATCTTCTCTGTTCTTTAATGGCACGCTCCATATCACGCTTTGCGGAGCGTTCTGCCATATCGGCACGCTTATCGTATAGCTTTTTACCTTTGCATAGTCCAACCTGAAGTTTTACCTTGCTGTCCTTGAAATACAGACTAATCGGGATAAGTGAATATCCCGTCTGCTTAACCGTGCCGTAGAGCTTTAAAATCTCTTTTTTGTGCATAAGAAGCTTTCTCACACGCATCGGATCACGGTTAAAGATGTTTCCCTGTTCGTAAGGAGAAATGTGCATTCCGTTGACAAAAATTTCGCCGTCAACAATTGAACACCAGCTGTCCTTGAGATTTACTCTGCCGGCACGCAAGGATTTTACTTCCGTACCGCAAAGCTCAATTCCGGCTTCATAGGTTTCCTCGACAAAATAATCGTGTCTTGCCTTTTTGTTCTGAGCAATCGTTTTCATATTTGCCACTGCACATCCTCCTTTCTACTGTGGAATACAAGATTATACTACTGCTTTGACAATTTGTCAATAGTTTAAATCAAGAAATTAAATTTCATTTCTGCCCTCAAGAGCCTTTGCAAGGGTGTATTCATCAGCATATTCAAGGTCACCGCCAACGGGGATACCGTAGGCAAGCCTTGTCACCTTTACACCAAGCGGCTTTAAGAGCTTTGAAATATACAGAGCCGTTGCATCGCCCTCAACGGTCGGGTTGGTTGCCATAATGACCTCCTCAACCGATTCCTCGTTAAGCCTTGCAAGCAGTTCTTTTATTGTAAGGTTGTCGGGACCGATATCGTTAAGCGGTGAGATTGAACCGTGGAGAACATGATAAACACCCTTAAATTCGTGGGTATTTTCAATAGCGGTAGCATCTCTCGGAGTTTCAACAACGCAGATAACGGAATGATCCCTTGCGGGATTTGCACACACGGGACAAAGGTCTTTGTCTGTAAGATTACAGCATTTACTGCAATAGTGAATCTTTGTGTGGGCATCCATCACCGCACCCGCAAGCTGTTCCGCTTCTGTTTTTGACAGATTGAGAACATAATATGCAAGTCTTTGAGCGGTTTTGTTACCGATTCCCGGCATTCTTTCAAACTGCTCCACCAAATTTTCAAGCGGAGCAACATTATATCCCGACATAATCAGAACATTCCCGGAATGTTAAGTCCGCCCGAGATTGTTTCCATTTTGTCCTCTTTTTCCTTAGCGGCTGCTCTGATTGCCTCATTTGCAGCTGCCATAACGAGGTCTGAGAGCATTTCTACATCCTCGGGATCAACAACTTCCGGTGAAATCTCAACATTGGTGAGTTCCATTTTGCCTGTTACTGTAACCTTAACTGCACCGCCGCCGGCTGTTGCCTCATACTCTTTTGTTTCGAGTTCCTTTGATGCGGCCTCCATATCATCCTGAAGTTTCTGAGCCTGACGGGCAAGCTGCTGAATGTTGTTTGCTCCGCCGCTGCCGTAACCCTTTGGTAATCTTGCTTTCATAATTTTATCTTCCTTTCGGTTATTCTTGTGTTATTATTACATCGCTTCCCTGCAAGCTTTCAATAAGCTTGTCAACGGGATCGGTTTTTTCTTCCTGTTTTGCACTCGGTCTTTTATACGGACCGAGATTATAGTGCTGACCTGTTGTTTCTAAAATAAGCTGACGGATTTCCTGTCGTCTTTCGTTATTTTTGAGGAGTTCAAAAGCCATTTCATTATCTGTGTCAATCAGCAAATATTTTCCGCTTGTGTAGGCGGCAGAATTTGCAAATGCCGCCGCAATTGCCCTTGAAACAGGTTTCATATTATTGACTACCTCTGCCCAATCGGGAAAAGGCTGTGCGTTATTATAGATTGCATCAAGGTCAACGCTCTGTCTTTGAGCTGTTTTCTTAGGCTTTTGCTGTACAGAAACGGGTTGTTCCTGTATTGGCTGAACGGGCTGTTTCGGTGTCGGCATCTCAACAGGAGGCGTCGGAATTACCGGCTCGTCCTTTATTTTTTCCGAAACAGGTTTTGTTTCCTGCGACTTTTCGGGTTCTGCATTTTGAACCTCGGGTTTTGGAGTTTCACTCTGAACAGACTGCGGTACAGTTTGCACCTGTTCGGGAACATAGTTCACCTTTATTCCCTTTTTAACAGCCTTTTCAAGGGCGGTTACCCTTGCGGTCAAAGCCTCAATTGTACCGTCAAGCTCAGCCGATGACAGCTTTACAACCGCCATTTCAAGCTCTGTTCTGTCGCCTGTTCCCCTGCCCATATTCTGATATGCCTTTGAAAGCACATCCATATAATAAACAATGTCGGCAAGTGAGAGGTAATCCGACTGCGTTTGAGCCTGTTCAAACTCATCGTCAGCCATAATCACGATATCCCTCGGATTTTTTACCGACTTTATGAGCATAAGCGTTCTGAAATGCGAAAGCAATTCATCGCAAAGCCTTGCCATATCCTTGGACTCACCGTAAAGCCTGTCAACAATTTCAAGTGCCTTTGCTGTGTTCTTATTGATTACGCAGTTAGAAAGCTCAAAAAGATATGTCTTTCTCGCAAGTCCTGCGGCACTGCGAACAACATCTTCATCAATTTCCGAGCTGATTGCAATACATCTGTCAAGAAGCGAAAGAGCATCTCGCAACGCACCGTCAGCAACAGATGCGGCAAGCATTGCGGCGCTGTCGCTCAGTGTCACGCCCTCCTGATTTGCAACATAGAGCAGTCTGTCTGCTATTGCACGGGGTGGGATTCTGTGAAAATCGAAACGCTGACAGCGTGACAGAATTGTCTGAGGAAGCTTGTGAACTTCGGTAGTTGCCAGAATGAATATGACATGTTCGGGAGGTTCTTCAAGCGTTTTGAGCAAGGCATTGAACGCCTCGGTTGTGAGCATATGAACCTCGTCAATGATGTAAACCCTGTATTTGCACTTTGCGGGCTTGAACTGAACCTCGTCAATAATCTGACGGATATCGTCAATTTTTCTGTTGGATGCGGCATCCATTTCGACAATGTCGAGGATACTGCCGTCATCAATTCCCTTGCAGATTTCACATTCACCGCAGGGATTTCCGTTTACGGGATGAAGGCAATTGACTGCCTTTGCAAGAATTTTTGCACAGGTAGTTTTGCCCGTACCTCTTGAACCCGTAAAAAGATATGCATGGTTAAGACGGTTAGTGCTGATTTCGTTTAAAAGAGTTGTGGTTATGTGTTCCTGTCCCGAAACATCGGCAAAGGTTTTCGGTCGCCACTTTCTATAGAGTACCTGATACAAAAATTCACCCCGCAATCAACAAAAAATGCAAGCCGTCAGCCGAAATAACGGCAATCGTACAAATGAGTGAACGACAGACTTACTGCATCGCATCGGCAATACTGCTTAATGCTGCTCGGTTCCCCGCCTGACATGATTCACAGACCCCAATCGTACAGGGCCTGTCGCTCACTTAATTGCACGCTTTTTGACTTCTTGCAATTCTGAACTAAATTATTCATTTCTTTGTTCGTAAAAAGAAATATATTGTACAAAAGAACACCATTGCAAGACAAGCTGATTGTTCAGTCTGCTTTACAACGAGCTTATTATACCATAACCGATTAATAAAATCAATAGGTTTTGGTTATTTTTATTGTTTGCAGTCACAGAAAGATATCGTCTGTTTTGCAGCGGCGAACGAAGTTCGCCACTACAAATGAATACACATATTTGATTAAATCATAAGTTATGTGAATAAACAAAATGTTACATCAATGCGGGCGTCCAATGAACGCCCCTACAGCATAGACTGCATAAGCACTTGCAATTTTGCACTCGGGCATAATATGCTGTTTATTATGCAATCTATCTTCACGAATTGGGAACGGCGGCTCGCCGTCAATTTTTAATTTGCTAAGATTTCCCTTGCAACGAATACACCGCCGGCGCTGGCATGAGAAAGTGAATGTGTAACGCCGCTGCCGTCACCGATGATATAAAGTCCCTTGTGGGGCGACTCGAGATGCTCGTCAACATCAACTTCCATATTGTAGAACTTGACCTCAACACCGTAGAGAAGTGTGTCATCGTTGGCTGTGCCGGGGGCAATTTTGTCAAGAGCATAAATCATTTCGATGATACCGTCAAGGATTCTCTTTGGAAGCACAAGACTCAAATCGCCCGGTGTTGCGTCAAGAGTCGGAACAACAAGTCCTTCTTTGATTCTGCTCGGATTGCTTCGGCGACCTCGAATCAAATCACCGAAACGCTGAACAATTACACCGCCACCCAGCATATTGCTAAGACGGGCAATGCTTTCACCATAACCGTTGCTGTCCTTGAAAGGCTCTGAAAAATGCTTGCTGACGAGGAGTGCAAAGTTTGTGTTCTCTGTCTGCTTTGCCTTGTCTTCATAGCTGTGACCGTTTACTGTGATAATGCCGTTTGTGTTTTCGTTTACAACGCAACCCTTCGGGTTCATGCAGAATGTACGCACATTGTCCTCGAACTGTTCTGTGCGGTAAACAATCTTGCTTTCGTAGAGTTCGTCTGTGAGGTGTGAAAAGATTGCGGCAGGGAGCTCCACACGAACACCGATGTCAACACGGTTCGACTTTGTGGGAATGTTAAGGTTATGACAAACATGTTCCATCCACTTGCTGCCGCTTCTGCCAACTGAAACAATGCACTTTTTGCACTCATAATTTTCATCGGCTGTGTCAACAAGATAACCTTCCTTATCATTGCCGTTCTTGAGTTCAACATTTTCAACAGGTGTATCAAAGTAGAAATCAACCTTGTTTTCAAGGTAATCATAAAGATTTTTAAGCACAATGTAGTTGATGTCCGTACCGAGATGACGGACTGATGCGTCAAGAAGATTAAGCTTATTCTGTAAGCAAAGCTTCTTAAAGCTTGTGCCTGCTGTGGAATAAAGCTTTGTACCCTCTCCGCCGAACTTCATATTGATTTTGTCAACATATTCCATAAGCTCAATAGCTTTTTTCTTGCCGATATGTTCGTAGAGCGTGCCTCCGAAATCGTTTGTTATGTTGTACTTGCCGTCCGAAAACGCACCCGCACCGCCGAAACCGCTCATAATGGAACAGGTTTTGCATGAAATGCAATTTTTAACTTTATCACCGTCAATCGGACATTTTCTCTTTTCAAGAAGATGACCTTTTTCAAATACGGCAACCTTTATTTCAGAGTTGTTTGTTACAAGCTCATATGCAGAAAAAATTCCGCCCGGACCTGCTCCTACAATAATAACATCGTACTTTTTCATTATCATTTTCTCCTTTATTTGTTGTGGGTAACATTTAAGGGCAATAAAAAAACCGCCAAAACATGATACTATGCCCCTTAACGGGGATTATAGTAAACTGTTTAAGGCAGTTTGTAGAAACACCCGTCCGTATTACGGGCTTATACAATCCAACTTCTGCACACGGCAGAAAATTGTTCTGATTAAAGTCATCAAAACCTTGGTTATTGTAACAAATAACATCAAAATTGTCAACAAAAAAACGCAAAAATTTAAAATCTGTTATTTTTCCTTTATCGCATAAAAACTACACAATAATTATGCTTGCCGACAAATGCATAAATATTATTCAATCTTTTCGGCAACCTCGCCAAGACGCTTGTAGATGCTGTTTTCGGGAACATAACCTCTTACAAACGAAAGCGGATAGATGTTGGTGTTTCTGCCGATTACCGAACCGGGGTTAAGAACGCTGTTGCAACCTACCTCTACATGGTCACCGAGCATTGCGCCGAACTTTTTAACATTTGTGTCAACCTTATCGCCATCGCAAAGAACAGTTACAAGGCTCTTGTCACTCTTGAGGTTTGATGTGATTACACCTGCGCCTGTGTGTGACTTGTAGCCGAGAATACTGTCACCAATGTAGTTATAGTGCGGAGTCTGAACACCGTCAAAAAGAATTGAATTTTTAAGCTCTGTTGAGTTACCTACAACTGCACCTCTGCCGACAATTGCATTGCCTCTGATAAAAGCACACTGTCTGATTTCGGCATCTTCGCAGATAATGAGCGGTCCGCCGAGATATGCGGAGTCAAAAACCTTTGCACTTTTTGCAACCCACACATTTTCTCCCCTCTGCTCGTAGATTTCGGGATCAAGAGTTTTTCCGAGTTCAATGATAAATTCGCTGATTTTCGGAAGAGCCTCCCACGGATAATCAACGGTTTCAAGCAAGGGCTTTGCAATAGTCCTGCTGTAATCAAACAGATTTTTTGCCAATAATTTTTCGTTTTCCATTTTTAACATTTACTCCCAATATATATTATTCTTTCAAAGAATTTTACAGTTTTATACCTCAACAAAGAACAGCCAGTAACCGCTTGCGTCCTTTCCCGCAACAAACTCAACTCCTCCGCTTATGTACTTTGAAAATACATAGCTTTTGCCGTTCTGAGGATTTGTCACGGTGGCACAACTGCCCTCATGAATCCAACGCTCGTTGAAAACATTAATTCCCTTGATGAGAAAAGTCTCTTTTGAGGTTTTGCCGACAAATCTGTAATTTTTCATAAAATCAGCCTTCTTTAACCTTTTGCGGTGACAGCCTGTTGTCAAGGCCTGTCTTTTTAAACACAAGCACAACGACAACGGCACAAATCACGCCGAGTAACATTCCGCAGAGAACATCTGACGGATAATGAACATAGTTATAAAGTCTTGAGAATACAATCAAAAGCGCAAGTACAAGTGCAGGAATTCCGAATCGTTTGTCCTTGATGAGCATAACGGTTGCCGCCGCAAGTGACGAACAGCTGTGTCCCGAAGGAAAACTGCTGCCTGACGGAATGGCTATGTTAAGCCCAAAGTCGGGATTCAACTCAGACGGTCTTGCTGAATAATCGATATTCACCATAAACGGCCGTGGTCGGTTTATAAGATTTTTTATTCCGATTTCACCGACAAGAAAGCCGATTGCCATTGCAACAAGCATCATAACTCCCATTGAGCGAGTTTTTTTAAAAATTATAAACACAATGCCGACTGCAATCCAGAAAAGTCCCATTTCACCCATATAGCTGAAAAAAGCCATAATCGGATCAAGAAAAGAGCATTTAAATGTGTTCTGAATAAATTCAAGAACCGAGGTGTCAAATGATTGAATCATATCAAAGAATGACATATCATTTTCCTTTCATAATATCATTATAACAACCAAAAAACAGAATGTCAAATTAAATAAATTTTAAGTTATTCACATTCATATTTTGCAAGTTTAGCATAAAGTGCTTCATCAACAACAGCCTCAACCGAAAGTCCTTCGGCAACATATTCTTCATAAATGAGAGTGCCTTTGTTGCGGATTTCGTTTGCAAGACCTGCCTGTGCAAACGGCAGAAGAATTTTTACTCTTTTCATTCTGACGGGAAGATTGTTCTCAATTGCATTAAGAAGTTCGTCAATACCCGTGCCGTTCTTTGCGCTTATGCGAACACAGGCTTTAAAATCCTGTGCAAGCATAGTTTCGTCAAGCAAATCGCACTTGTTGAGAACGGTTATAATCGGTGTATCACCGCAGCCGAGGGATTCAAGCAAGTCGGTTGTAACCTGCATATGGGTTCTTGCCTCGTCACTTGATGCGTCGCATACATTTAGAATAATATCCGACTGTGCCGCCTCTTCAAGGGTTGAGCGGAATGCTTCAACAAGGTGGTGCGGAAGTCTGCGAACAAGACCTACCGTGTCAATCATCATAACGGTTACACCGCTCGGAAGCTTCAACGCTCTTGATGTGGGATCAAGCGTTGCAAAAAGCTTGTCCTGTGCAAGCACACCTGCGTTCGTAAGGCAGTTCATAAGAGTTGACTTGCCTGCGTTTGTGTAGCCGACAATCGCACAGGTTATTACACCGTCTTTTTTTCTGCGTGAACGCAACATCTGACGATGCTTTTCAAGGTCGGAAAGCTCTTCTTTCAGGCTTTCAATTCTTCTGCGGATATGTCGTCTGTCGGTTTCAAGCTTTGTTTCACCCGGACCTCTTGTGCCGATACCGCCGCCGAGTCTTGACATTGCGATACCCTTGCCCGTAAGTCTTGGGAGCATATATTTAAGCTGTGCAAGCTCAACCTGAAGCTTACCCTCTTTTGACCTTGCTCTCTGGGCAAAAATATCGAGAATAAGCGTTGTTCGGTCAATTACTCTGACATCTGTTTCAGCCTCGATATTTTTAATCTGTGTCGGAGAAAGCTCGCTGTCGAACACAAGCAAATCTATCTCCTGCGATTCGCAGATTTCGGCAATCTCGGCAAGCTTGCCTGTGCCGACAAAAGTACCCTTTTCAATTTTTTGCAGATTCTGCGTTACCGACAAAACGGGATCTGCTCCCGCACTTTTTACAAGTTCAAAAAGTTCGTCAAGTGACGCCTGTGCGTCATATTCGCCCGTGTCAACACTGACGAGCAATGCACGGGTAATTTTTTCTTCGTTACTTTTAAGCTCCATAAAATCCTCACTTGAAGTTATTTATTTATACTTTTGTCAAAACAGGTTTTCATATCCTCATCCGTGATTTTTCGGATAGGCTTGCACGGATTTCCCACGGCTACGCAGTCGGACGGAATATCCTTTACAACAACGCTTCCGCCGCCGATTACAACATTACTTCCGATTGTGACGCCCGGCATGACCTGAACTCCTCCGCCAATCCACACATTGTCGCCGACGGTAATCGGATAGGCATATTCAAAGCCTGCGTTTCTTCTCGGATAATCAACAGGATGACCTGCCGTGTAAAATCCGCAGTTTGGTGCAACAAAAACATTGTCGCCGAATTTCACCTTTGCACAGTCGAGAATCACCATATTGTGGTTTGAATAGAAATTCTCACCGAGTTCGATATTGTAGCCGTAGTCGCACCAGAACGGAGCGGTAATGTAGAAATTTTCCTTTGTACTGCCGACAATTTTCTTTATCAGAATTTTTTGAGTCTCTTCATCTTCAAACGGAAGATTGTTGTACTCTCTGCAAAGATTTTTAACCGAACAGCGTTCATTACGAAGCTGTTTGTCGCCCATTGAATTATACATCTGCGAATTAAGCATTTTTTCTTTTTCAGTCATAATTTTCTCCGTTAATAAATCACATAACAAAATTTACATAACAACGCTTATTATATTATAATCTCACCTTCAATACAAGTAAATCCAAAAATTAATTTACTTTTCAACTGACAACAAAATTCAATTTTAAAATTCATAGGGAGGATAATGGGACAGCAGGCTTTTGTATAATATAGTTACATTGAAAATATCAATGGAATTTGCAGAAAAAACGATTAAATTATGAGATTCCGTTTTGATTTGAGGAGGAATTATTATGGAAGAAAAAAGAAAAACCGTCACATCAACTGAAGTAAAACGCAGATACAATCAAAAAGTTTACAGTCAAATTTCATTTTCCGCCCCAAAGGAACTTGTTGAGGAATTCAGAGGGATATGCAGAAATATCGGAATTTCACAGGCAAGTGTTTTCAAAAAGTTTATCGCCGATTTTGTTGAAAAGTACAGATAAAATCAAAACCACTCGTTAAACGGATGGTTGCAGTCTGCAGAAAAGCCCGAAATTCAAGCTGACCGAATTTCAGGCTTTTTATTTTTTGGTTTTAAAATTTTTTCAACCTGCTGTTTCAATTTGCAAAAAATTTTAAGAATATATATTCAAAGAAATAAAATTGTGGTATAATGATGAAGAATATATACAAGGTATGTAGAGGCAACACAGGTTGTCTTTAATTAAGGAAGTGGCAAAATGAAAAAACTATTTACTATTATTGTGTGCAAGGTTCTGAAATTTGTCGGAGGATTGCTCGGCAAGGGCAGCAGTCTGCCGGGACAGATTGCGCTTAAACTCTGCCCCGATATTCTCGGACGAATTGAGCTGCCGAAATATATTGTTGCCGTAACAGGCAGTAACGGCAAAACATCTACCGTTGAGATGATTGCACATATTCTTTGTGAAAGCGGCAAAAAAGTTGCCTGGAACAAAGAGGGTTCTAACCAGATTGAGGGCGTTACAACTCTTATTCTCGGCAGTTGTACTCTTTCGGGCAAGGTTAAATCGGATATTCTTCTCATTGAAAGTGACGAACGCTTTGCAAAATATACCTTCAAATACATCACACCGACTCATTATGTTATCACAAACCTTTACCGTGACCAGCTCACACGAAACGGTCATCCGGAATGGGTTTACAATGCCGTAAAGGATAGTATTCATCCCGAAACTCAGCTTATTCTTAACGCCGACGATCCGCTTGTTTCTTGCTTTGGCTACGGCAGGGATAATGTTGTATGGTTCGGTGCAGGCAATCTTCCGACCGATACAAAGGAGTTTGTCGGTGTTTATAATGACGGTGCATATTGCCCTCACTGCAAATCTCCTATGACATATTCAAGCTATCACTACGACCACATAGGCAACTATGAATGCCCGAACTGCGGTCTTAAAAGACAGGATACAAGCTACACAGTTACATCTGCCGATCTTGAAAAAGGCGAAATTACAATCAACAATAAGTACAAGATTGAACTTACGCTCAAATCGCTTTATAATGTTTACAATTTGCTTGCGGCATTTACCGTTGCATCAATCACAGGTGTTGACGGCAACACAATTGCAAAGAGCCTGAGCAATTATGTTCTTAAAAACTTCCGTGTTGTAACATTCACGCTCGGAAACAGAAAGGGTACGCTTGTTACATCAAAACATGAAAACAGCATTTCGTACAATCAGTCACTCAAGCTTGCCGCATCCGACAAGGATAAGTGCGATGTCTTGATTATTGTTGACGCAGTCAGCAGAAAGTATTTTACAAGCGATGTTTCATGGCTTTGGGACATCAACTTTGACCTTCTCAAAAGCGACAATGTAAAGAACATTGTGCTTGCAGGAACATATTGCAACGACCTTGCAACAAGATTTTCTTTCTCAAAAGTTGACAGAAACAAAATCAAGGTTATCAAGGACATTGAAGAAGCCGTTGATTATCTTGACAATGACCGCAAAGAAAAGATTTATGTAATTACCTGTTTCTCAGACAAGGGAAAATTTCTTGAAAAGGTAAAGGTGGACTGATTATGAAAATTCTTCATTTGTATCACGATATAATGAACCTGTACGGAGAATATGCCAATGTTTCTGCGCTTGAAAGAATGCTTGAAAAGAGCGGTGTGAAATTTACAACCGACAGGCTTACCCTGTTTGACAATGCCGACCTGGGAGATTACGATTTTATCTACATCGGTTCGGGTACAGAAAAAAATCAGAAGCTTGTTTTGCAGGACTTTAAAAAGTACAAGGATTTTCTTGTTGAATACATCAACAGCGGCAAGGTAATTCTTATGACGGGCAACTCGTTTGAAATGCTCGGAAAAACAATCACAGACTCTGACGGCAAGGTTTTTGACGGACTCGGGATTTATGATTTTACAGTTACCGAGCAGAACAAACGCAGAATTACAGGCGATATTGTTTATACATCTGACATTCTCACAAAACCGATTGTCGGCTTCGTAAACAAGTGCAGTGAAATTAAGGGTATTGAAAATCATCTTTTCACTGTTAAACACGGACTCGGTGACTACGAAAATGCAAAAGCAGAGGGCTTGAAGGACAAGAACCTTTTTGCAACTCATGTTACAGGGCCTATTATGATTAAAAATCCGCATTTTCTTGAATACATTGCTTTGCAGATTTCAAAAAATACGGATGGCTTCAAGCCGTGTACGGATTACCTTGACTATGAAAGAGCTGGCTACGAAATTACTCTCGGCGAACTCACAAAAAGATTTGAGGAGTAAGTTTTAATGAACAACGACAATCTTCTTCAGCTTGAGGGAGCAATTGAAAGCGTGGTTTTCCGAAACGATGAAAACGGCTACACGGTAATTGAGCTTGCTGACGGTGACGATTATTTGACCGCTGTCGGAATTATGCCACAGGTGTCGTCGGGTGATGTTGTAAAGCTTACCGGCAAATATACAAATCATCCGAGCTACGGCAGACAGTTTGCCGTGCAGATTTGCGAAATCAGCAGACCTACCGAGGCGGCTGATATTCTGCGTTATCTGTCATCCGGAGCTATCAAGGGAATCGGCACTCAGACCGCACAAAGTCTTGTAAAGGAATTTGGCGAGGCAACGCTTGATGTGCTTGAAAATCAGCCCGAAAGAGTTGCAATGCTGAAAGGAATTTCTTCGCAAAAAGCCGAGGATTTTTCAAAGCAGTTAAAGCAGAACACAGGCGTGCGAACACTCATGCTTTTTCTCGGCGAGTACGGAATTTCAAACACCGCATCGGTCAAAATTTTCAACGCTTACGGTCCGAGCTGTGTCGATTTAATCAAGAAAAATCCGTACATTCTCTGTCAGGGTGATTTTGGGGTATCGTTTGAGAGTGCGGATTTTATTGCTAAAAAAGAAAAATTAGAACCCGATTCAAATGTCCGTATGCGTGCAGGAATCGTATACATTCTTCATCACAATGAGCGAAACGGTCACACCTGTCTGCCAAAGGAAAAGCTGCTGAAGGTTTCAACCGATTTTCTCGGAATTGACGGTGAAAAGGTTTCGGAGTGCATGGAAGAAATGCTGTTTGACCGTTCGCTTATCGAAGATAAGATTGACGGCAAAAAATTTGTGTTCCCTCCCAATGTTCACCTCTGCGAAATGTACATAGCCTCAAGAATAAAAATGTTGCTTAAATTTCCGTCAGAGAAAATTAAAAACATTGACAAGGCGATTGAAAAATGTGAAAAAGAGGACGGAATCGAATATGCCGATTTGCAAAAGAAAGCAATCACTATGGCACTTACCGAGGGTATGCTTGTTCTGACGGGCGGCCCCGGTACAGGAAAAACGACAACCCTCAATGCTATAATAAAAATAATGAAAGCAAACGGCAAAACTGTTTTGCTTTCTGCCCCCACAGGCAGAGCTGCTCAACGAATGAGCGAGCTCACGGGCGATGAGGCAAAAACTCTGCACAGACTGCTTGAGGTCAGCTGGGATAAACATGACAACCCCGTTTTCAACAAGAACGAACGCAATCAGCTTAAATGCGACGCATTGATTGTTGACGAGGTTTCAATGGTGGACGCATTCATTATGGAAAGCGTTATGAGAGCGCTTTCCACAGGCTGCAGACTTATTCTTGTAGGCGACTCCGACCAGCTCCCCTCCGTAGGTCCGGGTAATGTGCTCGGCGATCTTATCGAAAGCGGACTTATTCCCGTTGTACGGTTGAATGAAATTTTCCGTCAGGCACAACAGAGCCTTATTGTCACAAACGCACATAAGATTGTGAACGGTGAAATACCCATTCTTAATTCCGCCGACAAGGATTTTTTCTTTCTTCAAAGGAACAATAAATCAGAAGTTTCAGCGGTAATAGCTGACCTTTGTGCAAATCGTCTGCCAAAGGCATACGGATATTCTCCGTTTGAAAACATTCAGGTGCTTGCTCCGTCCAAAAAAGGTGAACTCGGAACTGCCGAGCTTAACCACAAATTGCAGGCGGCGCTAAATCCGAAGGATGACGATAAGGCGGAAATCACAATCGGTTCAAAAACCTTTCGTACAGGCGACAAGGTTATGCAGATAAAAAACAACTATGATATTCGCTGGTTTCGTGAAAACGGCGAAACTGGCGAAGGAATTTTCAACGGTGACATAGGCATCATCACAAAGATTGACAAAAAGACAAAATCGCTTGTCGTTAAATTTTTTGACAAGATTGCAAGATACACCTTTGAATTTGCGGGCGATCTTGATTTTGCCTACGCAATCACGGTGCATAAAAGTCAAGGCAATGAATTTGACGCAGTTATTATACCGATGTTTTCGGGACCTCCTCAGCTTTACTACAGGAATCTGCTCTACACCGCTGTTACAAGGGCGAAGAAAACGCTTGTGCTTGTCGGCAATCCGTCAACCGTTGAATATATGGTAAACAATAACCGCCGTACAAAACGGTACAGCGGTCTTAAAGAATTTTTACTGAGAGATGACACACTTTATTAAGAAAGTTTTCGGCACGATAAAAGGATTTTTCTTTACGGTTCGTTGTCCGTACTGCGGAAGGGTTATTGAACCGAACAAAAACTGTTGCGACAAATGCAGAAAAGAATTCCCCGAAATGCCGCTTGTACGATATGCAACGGGAGGGTACATCTGCACCTCTCCTTTCCCCTATGACGGAATTTTTCGCAGGGCAGTTCTTAACTTTAAATTTCACAACTGCGGTGCATATGCCGAATTGCTTTCACACGAAATGGTTCGTTCAATAAAAGATGTTTACCGTGACAGGGAATTTGACCTTGTCACCTGTGTGCCGATGCACAATGATACTCTCAGAGAGCGTGGATACAATCAGGCTGAGTTGCTCGCAAAGGAATGTGCAAGGCTTCTCGGCATTGAGTATGCCGACCTGCTTGCCAAAACAAAGAAAAATAAAACCCAGCACAGCATAAAGGCGACTGAAAGAGCAAAAAATGTTATAGGCGTTTACTCGCCGATTGACAAGAATTTAATCAAAGGCAAGCGAATACTGATTATTGACGACATTATTACTACAGGCAGTACGCTTGGCGAATGTGCAAGAATACTTAACAAGTGCAAATGCGGCGAGATTTGTTGCTGTACGCTTTGCACATCTCTGCTGATATAGCATTGGAGTGATTAAAATGGATATAGCTGTTGATCTCGGTTCTGACAGAACAAGAGTTTTTATTGAAAATAAAGGAATAGTGCTTGATGAGGCGAGCGTTGTTGCGTTTGATGTTGACACCTACGACATTGTCGGTGTCGGCAACGAGGCTTATAAGATGATTGGCAAAACGCCTGCAGGCATACGAGCAATGCACCCGATTGATGACGGTGTTATTTCACGCTCCGAACTTGTTGAGGATATGGTTTCAATTCTTATAAAAGAGGTCAGTCCGTCAAAGGTGACTATGCCGAGGGTTGTTGCATCAATCCCGAGTGAGGTTACAGAGGTTGAAAAAAGAGCTGTTGTAAACGCAGTGAGCTCAATCGGTGTTCGCAAGGTGTATCTTATTGAAGCGCCAAAAGCGGCGGCAATGGGCTGTTCGCTCGACATAACAAGTCCTCACGGCATTCTGATTGCAGATGTCGGCAGCGGTACGGCAGATATTGCCGTGCTTTCTCTCGGCGGAATTTCGGTTTCAAAGTGCATAAAGTCGGCAGGCTGTGCAATGGACGAAGAAATCGTTAAATACATCAGAAAAGAGCATAACCTGATTATCGGCACAAACATGGCAGAGGCCTGCAAAAAGGCTGTTGGCTGTGTAAAAATTCCGAAAGAGCCTAAGCTTTTCAGAGTTAAAGGCAGAGATGCCGTAAGCGGTCTGCCCAAATTTATTGATGTTGGCTATGCCGAAATCAAGCCTGTAATTGAGGATATTGCACTTAACATTATCAGAGCAATTAAAGATGTGCTTGAACAGACTCCGCCCGAGCTTGTCGGTGACATCTACACTGACGGTATAATTTTGACAGGCGGTCTTGCCAAGCTGACGGGATTTGCAAGGCTTCTCAGCGAATCCACAAAGCTGAAAGTAAGAGTTCACAAAGCCGCCGCTGACTGCGTTATCAACGGTTGCGGCAAGGCAATCGAATATATTGACCATCCCGAAAAAATACAGCCGGGTGCAGTCAATCCGCTTATAGAGGCATTTTAATTATAATTTTAAACATTTTATCCGCAGATTTTACCGTCTGCGGATTTTTTGTAACATGGTATTGTCAAATCCGAAAATATGATTTAACAGTTGCCTTTATCCCGTTTCAGTACCGTACTTTTTTCTTCTTTTTCACATAAAAAATCTCCCCTTAAAGCATTCCCTGAAAACCATATTTTTCAAGAGTCTGCTTTAAGGGGATTATATCAGTTAACAATTGTTCTCCGCTTTTGTTTTATAGTTCATTATTCTTTCAAGAAATAACTGTACTTTTTCTTTGGCTATCTCTCCGCTGTTTTCAATTTCAGTATCGCCAATGTAAAACTTGTGTTCAGCGGATTTCTTCAAAATATCAAGCAATTTTTTCTGTTCATCCGCTTTGTTAATGAAAACGGACACGGCACAATCACAGGCTATGGAAAATTCTGCCGGTGTTTTTGAAGCAAGTGCGTCGTAAAACCTTTCTTTTACGCTTTCAAATTTATTTTCCGTGTCAATCGGCAAAAGCTTTGTAATCATCTTCCAGGTATTCCACGCAAGAAAGCCATTGCAGTTGTCAAGACCTTTGGCAACAAATTCAAAGAACGGATAGACAAGTTTCGGATTTACTTCGCAAATATACTCAAGAACCTGTTCCGCCCAGTGAGCATTTGCGTAATCATCGTCAAGAAAAATCTCAATAAGCAAAGGAACAGTCAGAATTTCTTTGCTTGCAAGCTGTGCATAATATTCTTTTTCAAGCCTTTGTTCAAATTCCTGAAAAATCTGCTCTGTTTTCATAAATTCCCGTCCATAAATTCACTTAAATTTAGGTTTAATACTCCTAATATAATACTGTATATTACATTCTTTTTCAAGGAAAATCATATTAAAAGTAACATTCCCCCCGAATTTTATCGGAGGGAATGCTTTACTGTTAGCAGAATATTAAGAAAAGGTTGTTCTGTAGTTCTGTTATTCTGAATAGCTTACCCAGACACCGCCGGACTTTGAACCCGGATTTGCACGGAAACAGTTCTTACCGTCAGCAACTGTCAAGTCGTTTGTCTGTGTTTTCCATGTTGATTCTGTGTCCTTAAAGAGGAAACAGTTTGAACCGGGGCTGAGCGGTGTGTCAAAATCGTAGTACCAGATATCTGTACCTGCAATCTTATTCATGTGAGCTGCTGCGTTGCCGAGTCCGCTCTCTGCCCAACCGTAGATATAAACATCAGTATAGTGTGCCTTTGAGTTATCAAAGTAAACTCTTGAAAGTGTGAATGCAGGCTTCTGCTCCGGAACATACGGAGCTGTTGAAACAGCTTCGTCATTGCTGAGTGTGATGCAGTTGTTTGTCTTTGAAACTGTTGCATTCCAGCAATTGTAAACATTACCGTCATCACCGCCTACAGGCTTTTCGTCAACCTCTGAAAGTGAACGATAAACGCTGACATTTGAAACTGTTGCAGGAACTTCAACTGTGTAAACATTCGGGTAAGCGTCTGTATCCTGCTCAAACTGATAGCTTGCACCTGTGTCAAGGTCATAAGCAAAGAGTGAAACACCGTCAGATGTCATCCAACCAAGCTTAGTCTTGAAGTAAAGAGTGTATGTGTCAGCAGGCTTTGTTGTAGGCTGTGCAGTCGGCTTTACGGTTGTAGGCTCAGCGGTAGTCGGCTCAGGTGTTGTAGGCTGTTCTGCCTGATAAACATCACCCGTGCGGCCCCAGTCTTTGAGCTGAACAACGTACTTCTGAATCAATGTTGCGTCAACAACAGAGATTGTATTATCCTCATTAACATCAGCAAGAATCTGCTTGTCAGCCGAAAGTGTTTCAAGCTGAACGACATGTTTCTGAACGAGTGTAGCGTCAACGACTGTAATGTCACCGTCACCGTTTACATCACCGTAAACAGCATTGCCCGAAGGCTCTGTTGCGGGCTGTGCGGTTGTAGGCTGAGTTGACGGAACAGGCTTTGTTGTAGGTTCTGCTGCAGAACCCTTTGTAACATCAGTAGCCTCAATCTCAACCTTTGTAGGTGTAAGAGTTGTATCCTCCCATGTACCTGCCTTTGTAAGCGAGAATGCCTTTGATGAACCGTTGAGGCTGATAGGTGTACCTGTTCTGCCCGGATACTGCTCGCCGCCTTTTTCAGAGATGATTACTCTTGTGTTGGCTGAAGTTGAAAGGTCAAAATCCGACGCAGCCTGATTTTCATCATCCTCATCAGCTGAAATACTTGATGACTTCGGAACTTCGTAGTAATAGTAACCTGTTGCAGGATCAAGAGTCATTGCTTCGCCGGGCCAGTTTGCATTCTTGTAAACAGTACCCTTGTTTGTGGTTTCATCAAAGATGTAAACCTGGTAAGGTGCTGACCAGCCCTTCTTGTTAGCAGGGTTGAAGAATACATACACTCCCGATTCCTGAGCGGTACTCTTTGCGTACTTATAAACCACTGAAGAGGTCTTTACACCGTCGGTTGCCGTAACTGTGAGATTGATTGTTTCGCCCGGCTTATAATCTGAACCGATGCGGATTGATGTTGTACCCGTAAACTTAACAGGAGTTGAATCATCAAGACAGTAAGTACCCGATGTTGCGTTTTCAAGACTGAGTGTAAGGGTCATTGTGTCGCCCCTGAACGAACCGCTTTCAACAGAGTTTATTGCCTTCGGGGTTGTTGTACCGTTGTAAACAACAGCAACACCCGTGTTACCGATTGAACCCGTGAGAACGCCGTTTGCAACCGTAAACTCAGCACCTGAAACCGTATCCGTATATTTGCCGTCTGCAAGACCTGTGCCGGAAATACTTACGCTTGCGTTTGTACCTTTACAATTTGAAAGAACGATACCGCTTGTGCCTCTTGCAACATAAGCAATGTCGCCTGAAGAACCGAGCTTTTCAGACTGACCTACAAAAAGGTTGTGGAACTTGTTAATTTCGGAAACAGCTGTGCTCTTGTAAGTTGAATCCGTTGAAATGTTACCCATGAGAGCTGTTCCCGGACGGGCAAAGAAAAGTGCTGTTGAATCTTTTCTTGATGCAACGATTGCCCATGCCTTTACAACATTTTCATCCGAAACATCGGCAGTGTTTGAGAATCCCGATGAACCCGAGCTGCCCTCGTATGTATCGTGGCTTTCTGCCCAGAGAACTGCATTTGACGCTGCAACACCTGATTTGTATTTCGCATTGGTAGCTGTGCTTGCCTTACCCCTTGTAACATTGTAAAGCACTGCGTCGCCCGTTCTGTTGTCAGTAACATTGATATACTTGGTGTATGAGGAGTAGCTTCTGTCTGCACCGCAGTTGTTAAGAATTTCACCGTAGATGTAGAGGTCATCGCCTGTTTTCTGTGTGTAGTAAGAAGAAGCCGAGGTTGTTATATTTTTCCAGTAATCAGACGCATACTCGCCGTCATCCTCTGTTTCAATATGCTTTGCGGCATCAAAACGGAAACCGTCAACACCGCAGTCGATGCATTCCTTGAGGAGATTGATAATGTATCCCTGAACAGCAGTATCGTTTGTTACAAGGTCAGGACACTTTGAAACATGACCCTGAACAACTGCCTGAACCGAACTGTCGTTTGCATCGCCTTTGTACGTACGGGTGTAGGTTTTTCTTTTCTTATAGAACTCAGGCTCATATTTTTTAACCTGATTGCTCACAGTCTCCGGCCTAGCTTCATCGGCATTTGCAATATGGTTTGAAACGATATCGCAGATGATTTTGATGCCGTATTTGTCAGCCTCATCACAAAGTGATTTAAGATCGTCCTTTGTGCCGAGCCATGACTCCTCTGCAATATGGAAGCTGATCGGCTGATAAAGCTTCCACCACTGACCTGTTACATCGCCTGAGGTTGAGTAGTCCTTTGGCTGCTGAACGGGAGAAGTCTGAACTGTTGTGTATCCTGCCGCTGCAATTGCGGGAAGGTTTTCTTTGATTGTATTGTAAGACCAGTTGAATGCGTGGAGCATAACACCGTCGCCGACCTTATCACGAAGGGTACTGTCGGCAGATGCAGTCTGTGCGGAATCAACCTCGGCAGCATTTACGGAGGTAATTGCCGCAAAAGAAGATGTCAGAAGCGCAGACGCAACAACAAGACTTGCAATCTTTTTTGCTTTCTTCATAGGGAAAACATCCTTTCATAAAATTCTCGATTTCATTATAACAAATTTCACCAAAAAAGTACATACTTTATGTTACAAATTCGAGGGCTGTTTTTTGTGCAGATTACACGGTTGTAAAAATTTTTTAACAATAATTTTGCACCAAAAAGCATTATATTTAACCTTTTCTGACTCTGTATGAACTTTACTTCTTTAAAAGAATATTAGTAATGCAAATTTGATTTTCTTTTTACACGATATTGATTGACATTTTTGTGCATTTAGAATATAATCAAAGAGCAGTTGTCCCCTGATGCTTATGTGACGGGTGACATTTCGGAAAATTTAAATTGTATTGCGTGCAATCGCTTTTAAGCGGTTAATAAGGATTTTGTGTAAAGAAAAAGGACGGGGCGACACAGCCGTCTTATTTTTCTGTTCAAAAATTCTGAGCATCATGGTTATGTCTTTGCAGAAACGGCAGAGCGGACTGTGTTCGCCTGCATTTTTCAGGCTGACACAATCCGCTTTATTTTTTACAGATTTTACTGTTATCACAACGGAACAGGGGTGCATAAATGGAACAGACATCAAAGAAAACAATAGTTTCACTCAAGGATATTTTCATCAAATTTGACGGTGAGGTAATTCTTAACCACATCAACCTTGATATAAATGAAAAGGAATTTGTAACTATTCTCGGTCCGTCAGGCTGCGGTAAAACCACAACCCTGCGCATCATCGGCGGTTTTGTTGAACCCGACAGCGGCGATGTCATTTTCGGTGGCAAAAGAATTAACGGAACTCCTCCGAATAAAAGAAATGTAAACACGGTATTCCAGAAATATTCTTTGTTTCCCCACCTCAATGTTTTTGATAATGTGGCTTTCGGACTCAAGCTTAAAAAGATGCCGAAAGATGAAATAAAAAAGCGTGTAACCGATATGCTTGCAACCGTTGACCTCAAGGGTTATGAAAAGCGTTCCGTTGCAAAGCTTTCGGGCGGTCAGCAGCAGCGTGTTGCAATTGCAAGAGCGCTTGTGTGCGATCCCGAAATCATTCTGCTTGACGAGCCTCTCGGTGCTCTTGATCTTAAACTGCGTAAGAGTATGCAGCTTGAGCTTAAGGAAATCCAGCAGAAAACTCAGAAAACATTCATATATGTTACTCACGATCAAGAAGAGGCTCTGACCATGAGCGACCGTGTTGTTGTTATGAACAACGGTGTAATCGAGCAGATTGGTTCTCCCGAGGATATATACAACGAACCTGTGAACGCATTTGTTGCAGACTTTATCGGTGAGGCAAATATTCTCAACGGAATTATGCTTGACGACTGCAGAATTCAAATTCTCGGCAAAGAGCTTGAATGTGTTGACAAGGGATTCGGCAGGAATACTCCTGTTGATGTTGTCATCCGTCCCGAGGATATTGAAGTTACCTCTCCCGAGGACGGTCAGCTTGTCGGAATTGTTGAGAACACAACCTTCAAGGGCGTTCACTATGAGATGAGCGTAAGATGCGGAAAGTGTGAAATTCTTATCCACTCCACCAAATCGGCTGAAATCGGAAGCAAAATCGGTATGAGGGTTATCCCGTTCAACATTCAGATTATGAACAAGCTTCTTCCGTTTTACGATAATGTTATTGAGACAACCGTTACATACGCAAATCAGAACGACAATTCATTTGAATTTGAGCTTGAGGGCGAAACCGTTACCGTTCCCGATAAATACTATGAAGAAGGTACAAGGCTTAAAATCACTCTGCCGCCCGACGCTCTTTCGCTTGCAGGCGACGGCGTGGGCGATTTAAAGGATTTGTACATTGAATCCGTAGTTTACAAGGGTGAACACAACGAAATCATTCTTGAATCGGACGAAAGAAAGTGGCTTATGCTCAGCGATACGGACGAGCAGGTCGCAACCTATGTTCCGCTTTCATTCAACTTTTCAAAGGCTCGGTTTGAGGTAATTTCAGAGTTTTCGGAAAAGGAGGGCTGATAAATGAAATCACGCAAGCCCTCTATTCCCTACATAATCTGGATGGTTGTTTTCACAATGATTCCGATTATTATGATTGGCTTTACCGCCTTTACCGACAAGAACGGTAATTTTTCGTTTCAGGCATTTACAAATGCGTTTTACTACACAAACATTTTTGTAAAATCACTTTGGATTGCGCTTATTTCAACGGCAATCTGTCTTGTACTTGCATATCCGCTTGCATACCTTCTCACGAGAATGAAAGAATCAACCCAGAACACGCTCATTATGTTGCTTATGATTCCTATGTGGATGAACTTTCTGCTAAGAATCTACGCATGGGTAACGCTTTTGCAGGACAACGGTCCGATTGATATGATGCTCTCGCTTTTGGGTATTCATTCAACCTACATCGGCAACACGGGTGCGGTAATTCTCGGAATGGTGTATGAATATCTTCCATTTATGGTTCTGCCGATTTACACCGTTATGAGTAAAATCGACAACGGTCTTATTGAGGCGGCGCAGGATCTCGGTTCAAACAACTTTACCGTATTCAAAAAGGTTGTCGCACCGCTCAGCGTTCCCGGAATTATTTCGGGTGTGACAATGGTATTTGTTCCGAGTGCAAGCACATTCCTGGTTGCACAGTATCTCGGCGGTCCGGACGACATTATGATTGGTGATGTCATTGAAAAAATATTCTGGACAGACCAAAACACGGGTTCGGCAATTTCATTGATACTAATGATTTTTATTTTCGTGTTCCTGATAATCATGAACTTGTTCGGTGATGAGGAGGCGATTGCATAATGAAAAAGAAAACAGGTATTCTTTCAAAAATTTACATTGCAATCCTGCTTATTTTCCTTTATTCGCCCATTGCCGTACTTATCTTCTATTCCTTCAACAACGGCAAAACTACCGTCTGGAAAGGATTTACATTCAAATGGTATGTACAGCTTTTTCGTGACGACAATATTATGAACGCATTGTGGAACACTGTTATTATTGCCGTTCTTGCATCTGTTTTTGCAACAATCCTCGGAACTGCCGCCGCAATCGGCATCAGCAATTTCAAGGGCAAAAAAAGAATGCTTATTCAGAATGCGTCAAACATTCCGATCATCAGCCCTGACATAGTAATGGGTGTTTCTCTCATGCTTTTGTTTACGACTCTCGGAGTTATCTTTAACTTTGAAATGGGATTTTTCACGGTTTTAATTTCGCACATATGCTTTTGTGTTCCGTTTGTTGTGCTTAATGTTATGCCGAGAATCAAACGAATGGATCAGAGCATTTACGATGCCGCCCTTGACCTTGGCTGTAACCAATGGCAGGCATTTTACAAGGTAATTATTCACGAGCTTATGCCGGGTATTTTCTCGGGTCTGCTCATGAGTTTTACATATTCTCTTGACGATTTCATCATAACATATTTCACAAGAGGTGCAAAATTCCAGAACCTCTCTATTGAAATTTACTCGATGACTCACAGGAGAATTTCACCGAAAATCAACGCTCTTTCCGCACTGCTTTTCCTTGCTGTACTCATTGTTATGGTTATTATTAATCTGCGTGACAGACACGAAGAAAAGGTGCAGAAAAAGAGAACTTGATTTTAAAAATTTTATTAAAGGGAGATTGAGAAATGAAAAGAATCATCAGCATTGTCCTTGCATCTGCAATGACGGCAACATGTGCGGCTTGCCTTTCAGGCTGCGGCGGAGGTGCTTCGGCTGACTCAGCTGACGCAGGAGAAGTTAATGTTTACAACTGGGGCGAGTACATTTCAAACGGCGAAGATGACTCACTCGACATTATCAAGGAGTTTGAAAAACGCACCAACATCAAGGTAAACTACACAACCTATGAAACCAACGAAGAGCTTTACAATATGCTGAAAAACAGTAATGTAAGCTATGATGTTGTCATTCCGTCCGAATATATGATCAGCAGATTGATTGATGAGGATATGCTGTTGGAGCTTAACTTTGACAATATTCCTAACTACGACAATCTTATGGATCGTTTCAAAAAGCTTGCCTGCGATCCCGAAGGTAAATATACCGTATGTTACAGCTGGGGCGTAACAGGTATGGTTTATGACAAAACAAAGGTTAAAACAAAGCCCGATTCATGGGACGCACTTTGGAACAAAGACCTTTCAGGTCAGATTCTTATGTTTAACAACAGCCGTGACGCAATGGCGATTGCAATGCAGCTTGAGGGCATTGACCCTGCCAACTGTACAAAGAAAGATGTTGACAAAGCCGCCGCTAAACTTAAAGAGCAGAAGCCTCTCCTTAAAAAATATGTAATGGATCAGGTATTTACTGAAATGGAAAACAGCCAGTCGGCAATTGCTCCGTACTACGCAGGCGACATTATGACAATGATTGATAACAACGAGGATCTTGACTACGCAATGCCAAAGGACGGCTCAAACCTTTTCTATGACGCAATGTGTATTCCGAAATGCAGTAAAAACAAGGAAAATGCAGAGAAGTTCATCAACTTTATGCAGGATCCTGAAATTGCCGCCGCAAACTTTGAATATCTCAACTATGCAACACCCAATCAGGTTGCATATGACGATTACATTGATGAAGACGCAAAGAAAAACGAATTTATCTTCCCGAGTGACGAGTATCTTGACAAATGCTATGTATTTTCAAATGTTTCCGATGAGGTTTATTCCTATATGCAGGAACAGTTTGTAAAAATCCAGGCAGACTGATAAGCAATAAAATTAATCCCGAGCAAAGCTTTTAAAGGCTCTGTTCGGGATTTTAATTTTGGTAAATTTTTAAAATTAATCATCCCCCATTTATACAGCCTTTAAATTTTATGTTATCTTAAAAGTATTATTCCTTATTTTAAAAGGTTTCCGTGACAGGTTGTCATATTCGCTCTGCGAACACTCAAAATACACAGAATTAACGGGGATTCGCTCAATCTTACAAATAGATTTCAATTGCCTTGTTTTGATTGACAAATTAGGAAAAAGTAATATAATATATACTGTTAAAGAGTGCATAATACATTTTTCGATTTTATTCACTTGCAGGCGGGCGCCTGTGCATCACAAAAGAGATAGGATGGTATAATAATTGTTTACAATTTTAAAAGAACATCGTGGCTTCGGAAAGCAGATTTTGCTCCTTGCCAAAAACGAACTTATTAAAACTTACAAAGGCGCCGTAATCGGTCCTCTTTGGGCTGTTGTTAAGCCTGCGTTTACAATTTTTGTTTACTGGTTCGCTTTTTCCTGCGGTATCAAACAGCTTAAAACACTTCACCTTGACATCGGCGGAGCACAGCCTTTTTCCATTGACTTCTTTACTTTTATGTTCATCGGTATCATTCCGTGGTTCTTTATTCAGGACAGCATAACGCAGGGTGCAAAGGAACTGAGAATCAACCGTCAATTTATTACAAAGGTTAAGTTCCCAGTTTCAACAATCCTTACTTATACAGAGGTTTCAAGGCTTTTTGTTCACCTGATTCTTATGGCATTTATGTACGCATATGTACTTTTCACAATCGGACCGAGCTGGTACAATCTGCAATTTTTCCTGTACTGTCCGTTGATGTTTATCTTCTTCCTTGCGCTCACATGGTCAACAGCCCCGATGTCTGCGTTCAGTAAGGACTTTGAAAGCCTGATTGTTTCCGTTATGTCAGGTATTTTCTGGTTATCGGGTATTATGTACAACTCCTACGGCTTTGATTCGCCGTTTCTCAACAAGCTTATGCTTATCAATCCGATTAACTTTTTCGTAAACGGCTACCGCAACTGTTTCCTCTACAACAGACCGTTCTATGCAAACAAAACGGAATGTCTTGTGTTTGCAATTGAATTTGTTGTAATTTTCGTCCTTGGTATTTTCAACTACAACAGACTCAGGAAAAAACTTCCTGATGTACTTTAAGGAGGTAATATTATGGCTGAAACAAAAGTATCCGATCCGATTATTACCTTTAAAAATGTCAGCAAAACCTACACACTCTACAAAGATGACAAGGCAAGATTCAAGGCTCTTTTCTTTAAGCCGAGAAATGCAAAAACAAATAAGGCACTTAACAATGTTTCAATGGTAATCAATCGTGGCGAATCGGTTGGTATTGTCGGCGACAACGGTGCAGGCAAGTCAACTCTGCTCAAGATGATTACGGGCGTTGCATTTCCCGACGAAGGCGAAATCACCGTTGACGGCAAGGTTGCCGCATTGCTTGAGCTCACTGCAGGCTTTTCCATGGAAATGACAGGCAGGGAAAACATTTATCTGAAGGGTTATGTTCTCGGTCTTGAGGACAGCTACATTAAGCAGATTGAGGAGAAAATCATCGACTTTGCAGAGCTTGGAGATTACATTGACCAGCCTGTAAGAACATACTCAAGCGGTATGAAAATGCGTCTTGGTTTTGCTATCAATGTCAACATTGAACCCGATGTTCTTGTTGTTGATGAGGCGCTCTCGGTCGGTGACGCAACCTTCAAAAAGAAGTGTAAAAATAAAATTAAAGAGATTATCGAAAGCGGTGTAACTGTTCTTTATGTAAGTCACAATGCCGCTTCTGTTAAAGAAATCTGCGCGCGTTCAATCTTCCTGAAAAAAGGAACTGTTATGTTTGACGGCCCGACAGATGAAACCCTCAGAGTGTATGAGGAATCAAAAAAGAAAAAATAATTCCGTTTCGGAATAAAGCAAAAGCTCCACAATTGCGGAGCTTTTCTGATTTATCTGAGAGGTAAACCCATATGGACTGTACCGTAAAAGGCAATCTGCCCTCCGAAATTTTTGAGGACATTAAAAAAATTGCAGACAACAGGATAAATTTTCAACGGTTAAAAAACAAGACTGTTTTCGTGTCGGACTGTCACGGACTTATTGCATATTACATTATATGCACATTGCTTGAGGGCAATGATTTTTTCGAAAACAACACAAGGGTAATCACCCTTGCAAAAAGCCGTGAAGATGCCGAAAAGCAGTTCGGCAGCCTTACTCTCCGCAAAGATTTTGTTGTTGAAATCGGAAAGTCAAAGAACTTTCCGGAGATTGAAAGAGCCGACTTTGTAATATACTGCAACTGCCCGTGTGAGGTTGCAGAGGAAGATTGCAGTAATCCCGAAATTGCGGATACAATCACTTCGGGCTTTGCAAATGTGCTTGAATATGCAAAAGAGTCAAATGCCGAATCGGTTCTGCTCGTATCTTCATATATGGTTTACGGGGAGGTTTTCAGCGGTAAAAATAACATTTGCGAAAACGACCTCGGCTATCTCGATCCGACCGATGCCGACAGTGCATACGCACAAAGTATGCGTTCAGCCGAAACACTTGCTGTTTGCTATGCTGAAAAGTTCGGTATGAATGTAAAAATCGCCCGTTCCTGCCCCACACTCGGAGGTGTCAGAATGAGCGATGAAAGAAAATGGGCAAAGCTGATTGTCAGTGCGGCAAAAAATCAGAGCATTATGCTTACAGATAACGGTGGTGAAAAGTTCAGCTTTTGCTATGTGACGGACACGGTTTCGGCATTGATTGATATTTTGCTTAACGGAAAAAACGGTGAGGCATACAACATTTCAAACGATAACGCAAATGTGACAATGCGGGAATTTGCACAGCTTGTAAAATTGGCAAATCCCGAAAAGAATCTCTCCGTAGTGTTCGTTCACAGAAAAGACGAAGAAGAACCCGAATTTTCTCCGTCATCCCCCACACCGTATGTTTTGTGCAACGATAAAATAAAATCACTCGGCTTTAGTCCGAAAACCACGCTTAAAGACGGAATAAAACGCAGTATAAGAGCAACAGAACTGCGTGCAGAATTGCGAAGGATAAAGTAATGCGTATTAAAGATTTTTTAAACGAATTTGAGGCCGACAGGGCGGCATTGCCCAGAGTTGAAAAAGAAACTCTTGCAAAGCTCAGGAACAAAACAATTGTCATCTCGGGCGGTGAACTTGCAAGGTGTCTTTGCTATGCCTTTCTGTACAATAACGATGCTAAAAGGCTCGGAATAAAAGTTATCCTTCTCGGCAAATCACGCAACGCAATGGCATCATACCACAGCGAACTCTTGTTAAGAGATGATTTTGATTTTATTGATTATAATTCCGCATCAGAAATTTCAAGTGCCGACTATGTAATTACAACAGGAATCTGCGGTGAACATACAGACAACAACCCACAGATTATGATTGACGGCATTGCAGAGATAAATGCCTGTGCCAAAATTGCAAAAGCCACAGGTGCAAGGGTTGTCGTTGTGAACGACAGCAGAATTTACGGCAAAGCCAAACCGCACAGAGTTTATTCCGAAAACGAGTACGCAGAGCTTGACACAACCTCTCCCTCATCGCTTGCAGGTCAGCTTATGAGAACGAGAGAAACTGCCTTGCACTCGGTTTTGAAGAACAGCGAATCAACCGTTACAACACTCAGAACGGGCATAATTTTGGGAGCGTCAAGCAACTTTACAAGCGTGCTTGATCCTGTTTTTGACGATATAGCCAACCGCCGTGACACAGTTGTTCCTGCAACAAGGGATCGCTGCACCTTTGTTTATATCAACGATGTTTTAAAGGCGATTGTTTTCGCAATGACAAATCTTGAAGAAAACGCAGTTTATAATGTCGGCGGCAAAAACTGCAACGCATCGCTGATTATGATTGCGGCTGTTCTCAACGATATTTACGGCAGTCGCTGTACAATTGAGTCGGGCGATTTTACGGAGCTTGACGGCTGTGCAATTAATTCAAACAAGATTTCCGTAAACGAATGCACTCCCGACATTGACCTTGAAACCATGCTGAAAATCTGCATAATGGACAAGATGAAGTCCGAAAAGGTTCTGCGTATCCCCCACTCACACGAGCGCAGACTTGATTCAATTCACGAAATTCAGCTTGCATTTCTGCTTGAAACCGACAGAATTTGCCGAAAGCACAACATAAAATATTTTCTCGGTGGAGGAACTCTTCTCGGTGCAATCCGTCACAAAGGATTCATTCCGTGGGATGATGATGCCGATATTATGATGTTGCGTGAAGATTTTGACCGCTTTTGCGAGATTGCGCCAAAGGAACTTCCGAGCAATATGACTTTTCAATCATACCATACGGACAAGGCTTGTTTCTATGAATTTGCCAAGGTCAGACTTGACGACACTTTCTTTGCAACCGACTTTGCAAAAGACCATCACGCAATGCACAACGGAATTGCGTTTGATATTTTCTGTCATGATAACACAGCCAATTCAGCAATCGGACGAAAAATTCATATGGCTGTGACTCTGTTCACAAGAGCGCTGGTGTTCAATAAATGGAATAATCGCAAGGCTGAAAACGGCAGTAGAATCCAGAGCATTGTAACAAATTTCTGCAAAAAAATATTTCCGCTCAGATTCAGTATGTGGCTTGAAGTCCGTGCTTTAAAATTCTTTAAAAACAAAAAGAACGCAAAATATCTCTATGACGGAATGGGCAGAAATATTTATAACGGTGCTTTTCCAAAGGAATATCTTGACGATGTTGCTTATGCCGACTTTGAGGGTTACAAGTTCCCCGTGCCAAAGGAATATGACAAGTACCTTACTTTCCTCTACGGCGACTATATGGAGCTTGCACCGCTGTCAACGAGAATGGGTTGCCACGAAATTACCCTCTGCGACATCGGAAAATATGACGGTTTCAAAATCCGCAAACCCGATTCTGAAAAATAATCAGCGTAAAACAGACCGATAAAGTAAATGTCACTTGACACTTACCTGTCGGTCTGCTATAATAATGTAGCACATTTTGGGTGTTGCACAAATAATGGATGCTAAGAGTGACCAACTGCCTTCTAAACAGTAGGTCAGGGGTAGCGTTGCTAACATATTTCAGTTTAAATGCTCACTATCGACTTCTTGTACACAAAATTAAACATATGCGGATATGGCGGAATTGGCAGACGCGCATGGTTCAGGTCCATGTGAAAGCAATTTCATGCAGGTTCAAGTCCTGTTATCCGCACCATAGCTTTTTACCCCGGTAAATACGATATTTACTGGGGTTTTGCTATACTTAAATCACTCTAAAACACGGAAAAATACATATCGTAGCTAACACACAGCTAACAAGTAGCTAACAAATCTACAAATGACAAAACTCCCCTCACTCGCTTTTTACGGCGGATGAGGGGATTTTTTTTGCAATCATGTGTTTGTCAAGACATTAAGAATGTCCTTTAGGTTTTAATTAGCCGAGTGCCTTTTTTGCGTTGGCAATTTTGTTGTCTTTTGCTCGAATACCGTCATTGATGAGATGATAGATAGCATTGATGGTCTTCTCGCCAACGATACCGTCAACTGTGACTTTACCTGCTCTCTGTGCCTCTTTTACAGCTTTCAAAGTGCCGTCACCGAAACCGTTTGAATTATCGACTTTCGTCTTGATGATTCTCATATTGTATAAAGTAATCAACTGCTTCTTAAACGCAAGTGTTGCTGTATTGTGTGCGCCGTATTTAATCATTTCCTCATTCTCCTTATTTGATGTTTTACCGCCGAGTTGTGCGGTTACTTCGTCTGCAAGATTGCCGAGCCTGTTATAGAGCCAGTCACCAGGGCAAGATTTATTTGCAAACCACCTATGTACAGTCAAGACCATTTCGCCCGACTTCGGCGAATAATTTAAAGTCTTGTCCTCGTTACCAAACCAAAGCAGTTTAGTCTTGCCGTTACGCTTGCAAATGTCAACGCAAAGTGCAATAAGTTTGTTGTACACTTTACTGTTCATGGTGTACGGAGCTACTGTGTCGCTTGCACATTCGATTGTAACTGCACGCTGGTCATTTGCGTTTGATGAACTACACCAAGAGCGGTTGCTCTCATCGACACAGAGCAACACTCTGCCGTCATAGCCGATTCCGTAGTTACAGCTTGCCTCACAGGCTGTATTCATAAAGATGTTGCCGAGGGTTTCGACACTCAACACAGTGCGGAGTAATGCGGTCAATACTGTGTGTGCGTTTACCACTGTGGTTTGGACTTAATTTTGTGTAATTAACAAGTTTTGAATTACTCATAATTATTCCTCACTTTCGCAAATAATTTTTTTGTTTTCAAACTTTTTGTATGCGTCAAGATACATTTCGTTTTTATCGCCGTTGTATGTACATTCGTAGTACATACCGTCGTGTAATGTTGTGCTGATAAGGCATTTGTGGTTTTGCAAAGTCTTACACGACCACACTACAAAAGTGTCAAAATCAGGTGTATCATCTGACTTATCTATGTGATTTAACACATACTTGTTTACCTCAGATGTTGCAAACTTAATAAAATTTGCATTTGTCATAACTATTCCTCGCTTTCATCTGTTTTTACTTCGACTGTTGTCTTTAATCTCTTGACGATTGACACCAAAAATTTCGGCAATGGAATACCAATTTCAGAGAGGTTTTCTAAAATTGAAATCAACTCGTTGATGATAAACCAAATCGTAACAATCATGCCGATGCAGTAGTTAATCCGCAGGTCGATTCCGCAGTTGACAAGTGCCGAACTGATGAGATAGTCGGCAACAATACCGACCGCTACAGCTACGATATAGCCTACCTTTTTGATGATACCAGTTACCCCGACACGGCTGTTAAGCGTGTGACTGATGTATGCCTGTGCCATTCCAGTGATGTAGTCGATAATCATTACCGCAATCATCACCGCAAACGGCACAAGCAAGATGTTAAGATATGCGACAATAGCACCGCATACTGTGGCAAATAATGCCTGTAAAATGTTTTCTTTCATTGTTTACACCTCGCTTTCTGTCGTCGGCTCGTCAACGGTTGGATTGTCGCCCCAAACTGCCATGACGGCATTGTAATATTCATCAGACAGCACCGTTTTGAGCTGTTCTCTGCCCGATTTGCTGTTCATGTATGCGTTGCGGATGTTTACGCCAACCTGCATTTCTTCACCGTTAAAGGTCAAAAACTGCTGTCTGAGTACCGAAACGCTGTCCTTTGTGAGCATATCAAGTGTGATTTTTTCTTTAAGTTCCATTTTTCATACCTCCGTTATTTTTATATTTTGTAAATCAAAGAAAAGTTTACCTGC